>ENA-UOOH01001922-UOOH01001922.1-fermentation-metagenome-genome-assembly--contig:-NODE-1922-length-19102-cov-6.746417_pt1 | contig 19102 bp, 19 predicted proteins | sample MGYA00245778_ERZ724025 | MGnify/ENA primary metagenome ERZ724025 (study PRJEB28704, sample SAMN03018313) | fermentation metagenome | biome: anthropogenic terrestrial biome; feature: soil; material... | reverse complement strand
TGGTGGCCCTGGCAGGAATCGAACCTGCGGCCAATGGTTTAGGAAACCACTGCTCTATCCCCTGAGCTACAGGGCCACGCTAGGTGTCGAAAGTGGCGCGCCCGGCAGGATTCGAACCTGCGGCCTGCGGATTCGTAGTCCGTCACTCTATCCACTGAGCTACGGGCGCGTTCGCGTTGCCGTGGCGCATCGCGTCACGGACCTTGCCCAGTCATTATAGCACGCTCGTTCTGAGCGCGTCAACGAACGCAAGTTCGCGGGTGTTGTGAGATCTTGTATGTTGGGCTATCATCAGGATGACGCTGGATACAGGGTGCGTTGGTGGGAGGATGCTGCATGGACTACATGACTGAGTTCGAACGATGGCGCAGTGCGATCGCGACTGGTGCGGGGACGGTCGCCAGGACTGGGACCGCGGACAGGACCGAGGTCGCGCTGGACGAGGCCACCCGGCAGGAGCTGGATCGCATATCCTGCGATGCACAGGAGATCAAAGAGAGATTCGGGCAAGAGCTGGCCTTTGGCACCGGAGGCATGCGGGGGAAGCTTGGGATTGGGACGAGCAGGATGAACCGCTATACGGTCCGGCGCGCGACGCATGGCTATGCCGCCTACCTGTTGGATCGCGTGCCCGCAGCTCGCGAGAAGGGTGTAGTCATAGCCCGCGACCCGCGCCGAGGCTCGCGCGAGTTTGCCGATGAAGCGGCGCGCGTGCTGGCATCGCATGGCATTCGTGTATGGCTGTTCGATGACATCCGTCCAACGCCGGTACTGTCGTATGCCGTGCGCGAGCTGCACGCGGCAGGGGGGATCGTCATCACGGCTAGCCACAACCCTCCCGAATACAATGGCTACAAGGTCTACGACCTCCACGGGGTGCAGTTACTCCCGGACGCGGCAGGAGAGGTGGCGGAGCGTGCGAGCGCGGTAGCGGACTACCTTTCGCCTCCGGGTGGACTCCAAGCGAAGATCGACTCTGTCGACTCCAGCGTTGACGAGTCGTACGTCCGCCGTGTGCTCGATCTGGTCGAAGGGATTGCGGGATCGCTCGTGCCCCGGGCGGCGCGCGCATCATTTGGCTTGATCTACACGCCTTTGCACGGCACGGGTAACGTGTTCGTTCCGCGTGTCCTGCACGACCTGGGGTTTGCCGCGGCGCAGGCGGTTCGGGAGCAGTCCGTGCCGGACGGCGCCTTTCCTACGGTCGAGTATCCAAATCCGGAGGATCCCGGCGCTTTTGAGAGGGCGATCACGCAGGCGCGCGAGGCGGCGAAGTCAGGCGCGCAGCCCGAGATAATCCTGGCCACCGATCCGGACTGCGACCGCGTGGGCATTGCGGCGTGGGACGGGAACGCGGGGCGATATCGCGTATTGACCGGCAACCAGACTGGAGTGCTGCTGGCTGACTTTCTGATTGAGAGCGCTCGTGAATCGCGCCGAGACCCCGCCGGGTGCACAATCGTGAAGACCATCGTCAGCACCGAGATGGTCGCGGCAATGGCTGCTGCCGCAGGGGTCCGGATGGTCGATACCCTCACAGGGTTCAAATACATAGGCGAGCAGATAGGCGAGATCGAGCGAGCCGGCGGCGACTTCCTGTTTGGGTTCGAGGAAAGCTGCGGATACCTTGCGGGCACGTTTGTGCGCGATAAGGACGCAGTCATAGCATCCGCCCTCATAGCTTGCGCCGCTGCGCGCCAGCGCTTGCGGGGCCGCAGCCTGCCCGAGCGCCTCGGCGAGCTGTTCGATGAGTATGGGCACTACTGCGAGCGCCTCATATCTGTGCCGATAGCGGCGTCTGTGGGAGCGGGCGAGGCCATGGACTCTCTCAGACGCGGGATTCCTGACCGAGTAGCGGGCTACCCTGTGGTCGAGGCGCACGACTATCTGACTGGGTGGACCACGAGGTGCGTTACGGGGGGCAGGGCGCCCATCGACCTTCGACGCGAGAACTGCATACAGCTTGCGCTGGCCGAGTGCGGCAAGGTAACTCTCAGGCCTTCTGGAACAGAACCGAAACTCAAGCTGTACATCGCCGTGCGCGCAGCTTGCGCCGACGAGGCCGTGGCCCGTGCTGATGCAGTTGAGTCAGCCACTCGGCGGTTGCTGCCCATCGCCGTCGAGCGGTAGAAACACACTCTCTGGAAAGATGAACCCCTGGCGGCGCCCAAGAGCGCAGCCAGGGGAGTAGCGCGGTCCCGATCTTGGTCATAGGACGTCAGCGACCGCGGCGGTCGTCCGCCGCGGCTAGTTGCCTATCAAGCTGTACACGAACTCAACGTAGTCTGGCCCGACAGCCGTGAACTCCACCAACCCTAGGCCCTTCTTGAACAGCCTGGTTTCGACGTATGGCCCGCCGTCCACTTCGGCTTCGTACTTCACCTTGACGTAGTCGGCCTTGTCGGCGTCTTTGCCCATATCGACGATCTCGGCCTTGACATCGGTCCAGTCGGGCGCCTGGAAACTCCACGTCTTGCCCTTCTTAATGGGCGCCCGTAGCACCTCCAGTTCCGAGAACCTGTAAGGCAGGCCATCGGCATCGATAACCTTCTCCACCACGGACTCCTTGGTGAACTCGTACTCCATCTCGAGAATCTGGGTTATGGCTGCAGCTTCTTCCGGCTCTTCTGCCTCATCGGATTCGTCCTGATCGTCGAAGTGCAGGCCCAGATCGTCGCCCACCGTCGGCTCCTCCGCAAATCCCTCAATTTCCAAGCCGAGTTCGTCGGCCTTCGCCGGGGCCCGAGTCTCACCGGAGATGCTATAGGTAACTTCTCCGGATGATGCCTTGTAGATCGAGTCGATGCCCATGGTCTGGGCATAGTCGTCCGTTCCCGCGTACTCCCATACGAACCCTTCTTCTGGTGGGAAATACGACAGCAACTTCTTCTGGTTTCCCCCCGCCCCGCAGCCAGCCAGCGCAACACAGAATACCAGGGATATTGCTGACAGGGCTGCATACCTCCCGAGCCTCATGTACCGATCAACTCCTTGTTGTGTGATGCTATCACGCCATCAGCCGGCGTTGGCTCCGGCGCCGGCCCAGCCTGATCAGCTCCGTTTCCCAAGCGACGACTCTACGGCCAGGATGGCTTCCTGGTCGAGTCCTGAGCCTTCGCAAGTCGCCCACACACTCCGACCAATCCACGGCCAGAGCAGGGCGGCAGTGATTCTAGTCCGGAGCGGTTGCCGCGGCCACAGCGATGCCTGGGCGCGTGCCGAGGTGCCAATGGAGCTCTGCCGCAGCGATATTCTGAGGGCGCAACGCGCTCCGGACGGGACGCACTGCGCGAACACGTCAGCCCTGGTGATTCTCAGCTGCCACCTGCTTCTTTTCGCCGGAAGGGCGCACACGGCGTAACCTTGGAGCATGAAATGCTTGGCCACATCGCACACTACCGCTCCGAGGTCCGCCTCGGAACCGGGGAAGACGCGACTGCATGCGAGCGGCCTGCCATTTGGGGTAAGGGACATCCTTGTACCACCTCGACTACACAGCGTACGAATCCGGCAACCACAATAGAATAACTTCCGCACCTACCCGCGTTTTCCTCCCCGTGTTGGCGGTGTTCGCGAAATCGCGCGGATACCCAACATCCGGAGGGCGTGATCTTGCGGGCTTACACTGGACAGAGCGACACCGTTCGCAAAGATCATTCAGGTGTCTCAGAGTGCGTTTCCCGGATCGTCTCGCAGTGCAATGTAATTCGGAAAACTGGCGGGCTTCTTCCGATAGCGTCCTGGAGGCGGTGGGATTTTCAAGACGCATCCACCGGGATGATTCTACATGGTTCACCCGTCCGTTGCAGTAATATCGGGCTGGAATCCGGGTTCTGTCGACCCCTATCGCAGTCTGGTTTCGCGACTCGTTTTCGCTAGTCGGCAGGCGAGCGCATGGGGCGGGAGGTGACAAGGTGCTGGGGAGAGGGCGTGTATCTCAGATCAGCGCGACCATAGTCTGCCTGGCCCTATGCGCGGCGGTGTTCGCGGAAGGCGCCGCGAACCGTGGTTTCGAGACGTATGTGGGGTACGGCGACTTGCTCGATGTGACCTCCGGGATCGAATGGATTGACGAAGCAGACGGCAAGCTTGAGATTGCTGGGCGCTCGCGATATGCGGATGTGATCGTGATAGCTTCACCTGAAGGATCCAGTGTGGAACGGCATACAGGGATGACTGTGGACTCGGCGGGCAACTTCCGCGGAACGGTTTGGTTTCTGGACGGGCCTGGGTGGTACCGGGTGAGCGTTGCGGCGCGTTCGCCGGGAAGGCAGACCTACATCATTGCTTGCAGTTTCAGCGTGCACAACACATCGCTCGATACTCCGCTGGCGCCCATCGAATACGTTGGATATGGTACAGATCTGACCATAGAGTCCCCCAGGGGAGGAACAAACGTTGTTCAGGAGATTCTAGCGGTGCGAGGATGGTCGCGTTACGCGAGGATCCGAGCCGTCGTCGAACACCTGGAGACAGGCGAGATCCGATCGTATTTCATCCGCGCGAACCAGGATGGGTCGTTTGCGTTTCCGATACCGCTGGAGGTCGGGTTCGGGCCGTGCGAGATAAGGCTGTCCTCGCTTCAGCTCGACGCCGAATCATGGCGAGGGGCCGCAGTATATCACGTCATATCACAGATGCCGGCGGTTTACATGATTGAGCCGGCCTACCAGAGCGGAACCATCCTAGCCGTCGACCGATTCCGAATTCGCGGCGTGGCGCCCGGGCGTTCGACCGTTCTGGTGGAGACGGCCTCGGAGAACGGGGTGGAGACCTATGGGCGGACCCGTGTTCCGGTGATCGATGGATCGTGGGAGACCTGGGTGGACATGCCTCCCGGGGCCGCGGCGGGCAACCTATTCCAGCTGCGGGCGAGTGTGCCCGATGCGGACGCCGCAGATCCGGGGGCCTGCCGTACGTACACCGTGGCTGTGACGCCCGCGCGGCCTGAGCCCGACTCTGCCCAGTCTTGGATCGTGCACTCGAGCGACGGCGTCATACGCGACCTTGCCGCATCGATAGTCGGCGATCAGACCGACCGCTACGAAATCGTGCGGGCGATTCATGACTGGGTCGCCGGGAACATAGCATACGACGTCAGGGGCGCGAAGACACTCCGGCCTGGGCCGAGCGATGCTCTATCCACGTTCATGCGCCGCGAGGCGGTATGTATGGGCTACTCCAACCTCATGGCTGCGCTGCTTCGGGCTGCTGGATTTCGCGTGTGGGTGCTGATAGGCAACGCCGACAACGGGATCGCCATCGTGAAGCACGCATGGAACGAAGTGGAAGTCGATGGACGGATTGTGGCCATCGACGTCACCTGGGATTCGGGGATCGTGGAAGGATGGAGCTTCGTTCGCCGCTACAGCGGAGCTTTCTTCGATCCTCGTCCGGATCAGGTGGCTTTCACTCACTTTGAGGACAGGTAATCGCGCTTCATGGCATAAAATTACGATTGCTGTGGGAAGGAATGCCATTCATCGCGGAGAATCAGTCAAAGGGGCGATACAGCGAACGATGGGGTCTCAGGGCGTAGCTGGCAACAGGGGGGCAATAATAAACGGAATATTCGAAAGATACTGATTATACATGTGCTGACCGGGAGGGTTCGGTATGACGGGGATTACACACAGAGGACAGACGGGGCTGGCCAGGCGATTCAGCTTGACGGTATTGGCGAAGGAGATCGCCATTCTGGTGGCTGCCCTGCTACTGGCGCTGCCAACGGTGGCCCAGGATAGCTCCATATCCGCGTGGAGGCTGACTGACTGGGGCACGTGGGAAAACCTGCCCAAGGCGAACCCCTATGCTGCCATAGCCGTATCTGGATCGCAGCAGAGTCGGGGAAACGCGGGCTCGTCGATTGCCATCGAGGCCAGAGCGGTGTTCGAACCGGACCTGAGTCGAGCGGAGATCAGCGCAGAGTTCGTGCCGGTGTCCAGAGGAATCATCCCATCGGATTCGAGGCTTTTCATAGCTCCTATTGGCCAGCGACTTGAATGGAAGGTCACTGTGACGGTGAGAAACCCGAATGATGTGTCCATGACAGACATCCACGTCTGCAACCAGTTCGGAAAGGCATTCCGGGTCGCCCTGACTGGCCGGTCTGCCGGAGACGCGCGCATGGCGGATGGAGACGCCAAGGGCTTGCTCCCGATCAGCAGCGGCTTCACGTGGGATATCGGCTATTTGGGACCCGGCGAAGCGGCCAGATCCGAGCTGACGGTGGCTACCAACCAGACTGGAGGCCGCGCTGAGTTTGTCGAGGAAGGCGTGTACTCGCTCGATACAGGCTTCCAGCTTACATACCGCCTGCTCGGGAAGAATGAAGTGAGGAATACCGCCCCGTGCTCGGTCATCGCTCGCGTCAATCCCGGGGCCTTGAGGCCGGATGCAGGGCCGTATACTGTGGCCCAGAAGCCCATCGAGCAAGACTGGCCATTCCCCGAGAAGCCTTTCCCGGAGAGGCTTTTCCCGGGTAGGCCGGGAGCGGGATTACCCACCGTGACGCAGGCACCCGGCCAGAAAGGGCAAGCGGTGATCGAGAGAGTGGCGCCGGAGCCGAGCCCGGAAGAGCTCAAGCATCTTGAGACTGATGGGGCGGCTGCGAAGGACATAGGCCGTGGGGAGTTCTGGCAGCGCTTTACCGTGACGGCGAAGGGTGTAGAGGGCAACCTTGCGGAGAACGGCGGCAAGTTCGTGGTTCCGGCCGGTGAGTACGCGGAGTGGGAAGTGCATCTCAAAGTCAAAAACGCATTTCAGTTCATCTCGTGGGATGGCTGGGCAGCCACGATGGATTTCGGTGATGAACTGCAAGTCGAGGTCATTGAATGCGATCCTGGGACTGCTGTTACCTGTGTTCAGAATCCGGTTACGGGCAGAACAACAGTGACGTGGTACGGCCAGAGCGCTCTCCCTCCGAGGCAGGGGGCCGGCGCGAGCCTCAAAGTCTGCACCAAGGCTCCGGATCACCTCACAACGCTCGGCGACCGTGTGTTCCTGGAGGATATCCGCTTGTGGTATGGGTTCACAATAGGGTGGTTCACTTATGACGTCTGGATCGTCCTGGATCCCATATGCGTGATCGTTGAGGCTGTCCCGGAGGCCGCGGTGAGTGTTTCGGCGACCCGCCTGGACTGGCGTGTTCGCAGACCCGGGACGTACGCAGCGTTGGCCGCTGAGATCACTGCCACAGGCTATGGTATCCTGTCGATTCAGTTCTCCGAGTTCGCTGACCCTGCGCCAACGCCGGGGATGTCGGGGACGGTTGAGTCATGGTACGGCTTCGGCAATGCGCTGGCAGACGTGGACAGACTAGGGTGGATCGCAGCGAGCAGCCTAAATGGCCAATCTCGTTCGATAGACCTCTCCAACCCTGTGCCGGTTGTGATGTGGTCAAAGATAAGTGTGGGCGAAGAAGATCCGTCCGCTGAGTATGAGAACAAGGGGGTGATCACCTTCATAGTGGGCAACAGCCCCATATCAACGGGTGAAGGCAACCAGAAACCCTGAACCTCGACAGGCTCAGGCCTGTCACGTTAGCTCACATCAACACTTCAAGGAGGCTAGACATCAATGAGAAAGCTATTGGTTCTGTTCGCGATCATGGCGCTTCTTCTCGTCTCGACCGTTGCCATGGCCGAGAAGACCTACCTCCCAGGCGAGGAACTGCCGGATGGCGCTGTCGAGGTCGAGCATTGGGAGCTCGTAGACAATGAGTGGGTGAACCACAGAGCGGGAGATGTTACATCGCTTGCTCGTTGCTGGAGGAGCGGCCCCGCTAGCGGGAACTGCAACAAGGAGAACTGGGTGATCAACTTCACGCATCATGCGTCCATGGCTCAGTGGAGTGAGTGGTCGATTGGCGGGACTCGTTGGGACTGGCGCATACTGAAGCCTGGCACATATGCTGCAGACTGCATTGAGTTCACCCTCAAGAGCAACAACGATGTTCTCATTGACTACGATGGGTTCGCCGATCTTGCGTATCTGGGAGAGGGCGGTGTGAAGACGACTATCGACACCTACTACAGCTTCGGCGAGGATATTGAGGGCGCCGTAGAAAACGGCTGGGTTCGCGCCGACGACCTCAATGACGATGACGACATGATCTATGATAGCGCCGCTCTTCACGCCGGCATGAGCACCAAGCTCTTCAACATGATCGTGGTGGAGAACTGCAACTCCTCGTGTGAGTACGAGGATACCGGTACCATCACTCTGACGCTGCAGAATGTCAAGGTCTGGGTTGATGGCAGGGCCGGCACTTGGAGAGACCCACAGATTCTGCCCCCGACACAGGGGTAATCTGAGTCAGGCGTCGAGTCGGGCTGCCCATCGATGGCAACCGGCACCAGCATCCCTTGTCCGTCAGGGTGAGTCTGAGATCCGGGGGGTGGCCATCCTGGCCGCCCCCTTCCGACCAGAGAGGAGAGAACCCGCAATGCGCCTTCGGATGAAGAGAGCGATTCCTACGCTGATCGGGCTGGCCGTCATCCTTGCGGCGGCCAGTGGCCGCGCCGACGCACAGGTTTCCCTGAGCTTTACCCCTATGCTCGTGGAGCTGACGGCGACTCCCGGATCCGTCAGGACGTTTGAAGTGATCATGATGAACCAAAGCAAAGCGACAACAGCCGAGTTCCTCATTTATGCCGCCGATCTGGCCCAGAAGCCCAACGGAGACTATGAAGTTGTGGACGTGGGCAAGGCAGAACGCTCGTGCGCCAGATGGATCAAGCTCTCGGCGGACAGGGCTACGGTAGGGCCGAGCGGAGCATTCGCTGTCAAGGGAACTCTCACGGTGCCCCGTGGAGCATCGGGTGGCAGGTACGCGGCGGTAGTTTTCGAGCTCATCCCAGAGCCGCGGAAGGGAGAGCCTGCATTTGCCTCCAGTACATTCGTCCAGAGATTCGTGACAGTCGTGGAGCTTGCCGTACCTGCGCGGCAGGTGCGCAAGCGGCTCGACGTTACGGGTTTCAATGTCGCACACGCCAGTGAGAAGCCTGCTTATGCCAGCACTTACGGCAAGAAGGCCATCATACTGTCAGCGCAGGTCAAGAACGAAGGCGATATCCACGTGTTCGCTTGCGGAAGCATGATTCTGCGGGACAGCACAGGGAAGCGGCTCAGAGAGATTCCGCTTGGCGCAGGTCGAGGCGTTGTGTTGCCTGGAGCTACTGTCAACCTTGGTTCGGTCTTGCCTGGAGGCCTCGCTCCGGGAGACTATGTCGCCGACGTTTCGGTGAAATACGGGGGCACGCGGCCCGCTCGCGCCAAGGTCCCGTTCAGTGTTGGGACAAGCGGGACAGAAGTCGCAGAGGCTGAAACGGCCGCAGTCATCGCGCCTTTCTCGGTCGATCCCGGGGACCTCGATCTGAGCTACCCCCCTGGCGCCACAGCGGCGAAGTCATTGGTAATCGAAAACCGCTCCGACCAGGCGATCCGAGTTGAGGGCCGTGCCCTTCCGCTTGCCTTCGACGAAGAGGGCGAGCTCGTGTTGGGCGAGGAGGCGTCGTCTGTGTTCAGCTGCGCTCAGTGGATCGAACTGCGTCCCGCTGCTGTCGAGATCAAGCCCAGGTCGCGTCAGGTTGTGCGGATGATGATCTCCATTCCCAAAGGAGAGGCGGGCGGCAAGTACGCCAATGTTGTCTTCACCGCAACGCCTGTGTCAGAGGAGAAGGGCCAGATGTGGTCTGGGGAGAGCGGCGCAGTCGTGTTCCTCAGAATCGGCAAGGAGTTCGATACAGTCGGCACGCTGACTCCCATCAGCATGGACAATGGTGGGCCGTCTGTGGGCATGGTGTTCGGGACGGTCTTCGAGAACACAGGGACGATTCATGTCAAGCCCAGGGCGTCCATGACCATCAAGAAGCGAGTCATGCCCGAGAGCGTTCCAGGCATTGAATATGTGGGTCCGGGTTCGTTGGTTGAGGTCAACGCGATAGACCTGGGCGAGGAGGAGAACGTGGTGTTGCCTGGCGGCAAGCGAGTGTTCGATGTGGCCGTCTCGGGCAACCTCGAGCCAGGCGACTACGTAGTGGAGTTCCTTGTGAGCTACGGAGGCAAGTCGCCACTGTACGTTGTGAGGGAGTTCACGGTCGAGTAGGGCAGCGCCCGCCTTGGCGCGGCCTGCAGGCTCAGATAATTCTGAATTGGAGGGAACTACATGATACACGGCAGGAGGTTGCCGGCAGGTTGGGCGCGCGCGGCGCTTGTCCTGGTCGTCTCAGTAATCGCAGTGGCGCTGGTTTTCCCTGGCGTGTCGCGTGCTGAGGACATCACGATCACCAACGTCTTCGACAGCGAGGATATCATCAACGTGCTTCGCGACATCTCCGCCCAGACCGGCATCAACATCCTCGCGGAGCCGTCTGTTCAAGGCTGGATTACGCTCGAGCTCATGGATGTGCCTCTGGAGCAAGCCCTGGATATGATCGTTGCGCCGCTGGGCTACACATGGGTCCGGGTCGGCGACTACTACATAGTGGGTTCTCCGGATGTGACGAATCCCGCGTACCCCATGTTCACCAAGACTGAGGTCGCGACCCTCAAGTACGTCAACGCTGATGCCGCGGCCAAGCTTTTGTCGGACTTCTTCAAGCCTAACGTGAAGGTCAGCGCGGCTGACAACAAGATCGTGATCACAGGCACTCAGGCTGTGATCGACCGGGTCAAGGCGGACCTGGCCATGATAGACAAGCCATCTGCGCAGGTGGTCCTGGAAGCGCTGGTGGTCGAGGTCACTGCCGATGCGGGCAGGTCGCTCAAGTCCGATTGGCGGTACGAGGGGAGCGGGGGCCAGGACGACCCAACGCTTCCGGCATCGGGGTTCATCGACTTCGTCTCAGGAGTGTGGAGCGGCAAACTCAACCTGGTGGGAGGCCTCAACCACGTGCTGGGAGCGATCAAGTACCTGGTGGACTCGGGTAAGGCCGAGATTCACGCCACTCCCAAGCTGATGGCGATGGACGGTCAGACGGCGGAGATCTTCCTCGGTCGGGAGAAGTACGTGACCGTGTCTACGTCCACGAGCGAGACAACGACTACCACTCGCCTCGAGTCGATAAAGACCGGCATCTCGCTTAAGTTCACGCCCAGGATCACCGATACAGGCGAGATTATCCTTAAAGTGGAGCCTGAGGTATCGGACGCGATTGAGGTCACCAACGGGCTGCCGGTTGTGAACCGCCGCAAGGTGTCGACGACCGTCATGATCCGCGATGGCGAGACTCTGGTCATTGGCGGGCTCCAGCTCAAGTCGGAGTATGAGAGCAAGAGCAAGTTCCCGATACTTGGCGACTTCCCTGTGCTGGGGCTACTGTTCACCAATACCAAGAAAGCCCAGGTTGACACGGAGACCATCATATTCATAACCCCCAGAATCGTCTACCCGGGCAAGTAGAGGGGCGGGAATGGAGAGGTGAGTGCGATGTTCAAGAGTCTCGCGAATCGGCGCGCTAGGGCGATGGTCACTGTGGTGTGCGCCTTGGCCGTGGGGCTGACCGTAGGAGTGTTGGCTGCTCCTGCCGCCGCCCTGGAACTCCCATACCCCCCCAATGCGCGCCTGATGGCCATGGGTTGGACTTTCGTGGGGGTTTGCGATCAGCACGATCCGGGCCGAACCAACCCGGGGGCCTACGGCTTCAACGGCGACCAGGTCACGCTGAGCCTGGGGGCAGGCTTTGGCGCGGGGCTTGATCTTGATACGTTCAACACCGTCTATGCCGGCGTAAGCGACATGGATCGAGGAGTGGGCGGCGGAGGGCTGGCTCTGGTCTACTGCAAGGCCGGGGAGGGCGAGGACGGTCAGGGTCTGAAATACGCGACCTACGGCATCGGCAAGAAGGTGGCCGACTGGTGTTCGCTCGGTCTGTCGCTCTCTTACTCTCAGGCCGTAGGCTCCAAGAGGGGAGCCGTAACGACCGATGCCGGATTGATGTTGAGACTCGGAGCGATATCTGCAGGGGTGCAGGCATCATCAATAACGCGAAGTCTCGTAGGCGGCGGGATCAAGCCGGAGACGGAGTTCACCCCCAGTGTGTCGGTGGGGCTGGCCCTGGTGCCTTCTAGGGCCTTTACACTGGCTCTCGATGCCCACGGACTGACTGGGCAGGACGAGGGGGTCGAGCCGTGGTATTCCGGCGGCGCTGAGGTGTGGCTGAAGGACAAGATTGCGCTTCGGGCCGGGGCATTCGGCTCCTTCGAGAAGGGAGCGGCAAGCCTGTCGTACACGGGAGGGGTCGGGCTCAGGATAGGCAAGGCCGAGATCGGCTATGCGCTGGTGTTTAGCGACGGCGGCCTGAGCGCGCAGTGCGTCACGGCCAGCTCGTCCTTCTGATCCGGCGACAGCAACAGTCAGGAGTGTTCGCCGTGGCCACACGTAAGCTCAAGAGCGTGCTCTTCCCCACGGTGATGGCGTGGAAGGCATATGCGGTGGTGATCGTCGCGGCGCTGCTCCCCGCGGCGATCATGGCCGCTGTCGGCGTTCCCCAGTTCGGCGCAGTAGAGCGCCAGGCTCGAGAACGCGAACTCCGCTCGATCTGCAGGCTTCTCGACTTGGAGCTGGCCGGGAGCCTGGAATCGATGGACGCGGCGCTGCAGGCTGCGGGCGCGGCGGAAGCGTCTCCTGCGGAGCAGGCGTGGGCGCTGCACGCAGCTTTACAGCCGATCGTGGACAGGGTATGCGCGGCCTACCCGGGGGTGGAGGTCGGCTACTACTCCAGGACCCTGGGCCTCGAGGTGGCTGTCGGCCGAGGCTCGGATGTGCGCCCGATCTTCAGGGTGCGTTCGCCCGAGGATTTCAGGGTGTACCAGACGGGGAGGCCCGAAACCACCTACAGCAGCGCAGACCGCGGGATCCTCCGTGGCCCCGCGCTACTTACGCACACCTATCCTCTGTATGACGGAGACGAACTGGTGGGGCATGTGTGGGCCGGCGTGGAAGCGAGGCAGCTTGTCCCGGGCACGGTGGCCGCGGCCAGCGGCGTGGTCGCCACAGCGATGGCCAGCGCAGCTGCGATGCTTGTGGCTGCGTGGTGGCTCATGAACGCGCTGGCGGGCTGGGAGCGGGAGGCGGCTGCGAGACGGACGGCCGCCGCGGACCGCTTGGCGGCGGAGGTAGTGTACGAGCTGCGAAATCCCATATCGGTTGCACGCGGCCTGGCGAAGATAGTGCTGTCGGAAGAGGACGACCTTCGCCGCCGGATGTGGATGGGCAATCTCATCAGGCAACTCGACCACATGAGCAACATCGCCTCCGAATACCTGGGCGGTGCGCCGCTGGGCGATGCCCGCGGCGAGCTGGAATGCAGGGCCCGGCCTGGCAGCGTCCAATAGCGCTCCGGAAAACGACAAAGCCCCGTGGATTTGCATCCTCCGGGGCTTGGATGGCTTATGCCTGTGGTACATCGCTCGCTGCGCCTAAGCGCCGGCGGCTAGTACTGCCTGCTGGCCCTCTGCGCCGCGAAGCACTCGCTGCAGTAGACCGGCTTGTCGCCGCTGGGCTGGAAGGGAACGTAGGCCGGCTTTCCGCAAGCCGAGCAGACTGCTTCGTACATCTGGCGGTTACCCGAGTTGTTCATGCTCTTGCGGGCCCTACGGCAGTCGGGGCACCTCGATGGTTCGTTCTGGAACCCACGCTGCACGTAAAACTCCTGTTCACCGGCGGTGAATACGAAGTCATTGCCACAGTCGCGGCAATTCAGGGTCTTGTCCTCGTATGCCAACTTGATCACGCCTCACTTGGTCTGGATAGTCTATTGATCAAGTCAGCATGCTTGGAAACGCGTGCGCTTGAACAACAGCCACATATATAATAGAGCATATGTGAACCAATTGCAATATGATGGCAGCAAAGACATGCACGAATTCGAGCTCTTTTTTGGCCGGACCGCGATTGCGCCCAGGACGCTGCCACGCTATACCCCAACCCGTGGTCCCACCGGCGCGGCGTAGATCACGAATTCGTCCGCGCCGTCCAGGCCGAGCAGTGTGTCCGCAGTCTCCTGGTGATATGATCCGATGGCCACAGTGCCCAGGCCCAGGGCTTCGCAGGCTATGTAGAGGTTTTGGCACACATGCCCGGAGTCCTGAGCAAGCGTCTTGTGTGCGGCTACTGAGTATCTCCACTCACACCTGTAGGGTATGCAGCTCCAGAAAAAGACGACCGCGGCCGTGCCCACGTAGTTCTGGCCGCAACATGCCGCGCCCAGCTGCGCGTGGAGGTCGGGCGGCGACGACATGCGGAGCAGCTTATGCTCGAGGGCGAGGTATCGGTAGATGCCCGGCTCGAGCCCATCGACGCGATTGGCTGCCAGATACGTCTCGAAAGCGTGCCGCGACCCTCCGGACGGCACTGTGCGCATGGTGGCGAAGCCTTCCTTGACCACGCGCTTGACTCCCTGGGTGGCCCAGAGGAGGAATGAGAGCTGGGCGAGGGTGATTGGCTCGGCTGAATACTCGCGACGGCTCTGGCGATGTTCGATCAGTTCGAACAGGTCGATCGGCCCGGGCGCGGCTTCGCGCGGCGATGGAAGATCGATGAGCCTGTAATCGGGGGCATACGTCTTCTGCAGCGGGGGCTGGGTAATGCCCAGGCGTTGGTCGGTGGGCGCCTCCCGCATCTTGGGGAACTTCGACTTGAGGGTGTCGCGCTCACTGGCGAACTTGGTCATTCTTCTCGTGCCTCCAGCTTACGTTGTTGATTTCGTCCTATTGCTATGGTAACATATCTGCGGGTAGGGTGTACTCTTGAAAATGAATGTGCAGCTAGAGCTGGATAGGGGCTTTATGCGCGAGGCGATGGCCGAGGCACAGAAGGCTGGCAACGCCGGCGAGGCGCCGGTAGGGGCAGTCGTTGTGCTGGGCGGCGAGATCATCGCCCGTGCGCACAACCTGAAGGAGTCCTTGAGCGATCCTACGGCCCACGCTGAGCTCTTGGCCATACGGGAGGCCGCAGCCGCTCTGGGCGCGTGGAGGCTCACAGGCGCGGTCCTTTATGCGACGCTGGAGCCGTGTCCTATGTGTGCCGGGGCGATTGTGCAGGCGCGGATGGAGAGGTTAGTGTACGGCGCGCACGACTCCAAGGCTGGAGCAGCCGGCACACTGCTTGATATACCCCGCGACATGCGCCTCAACCACTGGGTGTCGGTAACCGGCGGGGTGCTCGCGCCGGAGTGCGGGGCTTTACTCGAGGAGTTCTTTGCCAACAGGCGCTGAGCTGGTCGATGTAGTGCAGATTGCTTTCGGAGAGATGGCTGAGTGGTCAAAAGCGCTCGCCTCGAAAGCGAGTGGGCGGGCAACCGCCCCGTGAGTTCGAATCTCACTCTCTCCGCCATAAACTTAATAGACATTGCCTTTCCCGGGTGGGGGCGTACATGCGACATCCGGGCCGCGGAGAGGTGGCTGAGTTGGTCTAAGGCGCTCGCCTGGAGAGCGAGTAGGCAGATGACCTCTGCCTCGTGGGTTCGAATCCCACCCTCTCCGCCATTTTGACTCTTGATTTGGCCGTGCTAGATGGGGAGATAGCGGTGCCCTGTACCCGCAATCCGCTACAGCGGGATTGAACTCCCGCCCCAGGCCTGTCTTCTTTGGGGCCTGCCCAGCGCAAGCGGCGTTGATGGCCGGGTCCCGCGCAACGAGGCTTTGTGAACCCCGTCAGGACCGGAAGGTAGCAGCGGTTAGCAAATCACCTCGTGTGCCGCGGGGTCGCCTGGTCGGAGTCGGCTACGCTGGTAACGCCTGGAGAAGCATGTCGAAGGCGGGTGCACGGCCTCTATATCGACGGGATGGTCTGGGCGGGCCATCCCTTTTCCGTATGTCCCAGGATTCACGCATGGCGGAGTGCAGTATTGTGGAGGACAAACTGCGCGCCTAGGCGAATACTTGTACGGTGTAGGTTCACGCGGCGCGGCCCGTTTGCGGCGCGCTGCAGGCGAACACGACGTCCCGGCAGGGACGTCCCTGGAGGGGTTCCTGGTGACTTATGTCTCGCTCTACCGGCGATGGCGACCGCAGACCTTCGACGATATCATCGGGCAGGCGCATGTGGTGAGAACCTTGAGAAACGCCATATCCACGGGGCGGACTACCCACGCGTATCTCTTTGCAGGGCCGCGAGGCACTGGCAAGACATCCACTGCCCGGGTGCTCGCCAAGGCGCTTAACTGCGCCAACGGCCCCACTCCCGACCCGTGCGGCGAGTGCGTGTCGTGCCTAGGCATTCGAGAAGGCACCGCCATGGACGTCATAGAGGTTGACGCCGCGTCCAACCGCGGGATAGATGAGATCAGAGACCTCCGGGAGAAGGTCATGTACGCCCCAACACAGGGGCGCTACAAGGTCTACATAATAGATGAAGCGCACATGCTCACTCCGCAGGCCTTCAACGCACTTCTGAAAACGCTGGAAGAGCCGCCGCCGCACGCGGTGTTCGTGCTGGCCACAACGCAGGCCGAGAGCATCATCCCCACGATTCAGTCGCGTTGCCAGCGTTTCGACTTCGGCCGACTCACTGTGTCTGATCTAGCCGCCCACGTCGCCCGGGTGGCGCAGGCGCAGTCCATATCGATCGATCCGGACGCCGCCCGGCTCGTGGCCAGGCGCGCCGATGGAAGCGCCCGCGATGCCCTGGGCCTATTGGAGCAGGCCTCAGCCTGGTCGCCGCATGTCACGGTCGAGTCAGTTCTGAGCCTGCTGGGAGTGTCCGACTTCGACATCCTGACCAGGTTTGCCGCGGCCCTAGCCGACGATCAGCCGGGGCAGGTGTTTCAGATTATACAAGAGGCTGTGGACTCCGGCGCCGATATGCGCCAGTTTCTGCAGGACTTGATCCTGCACTTTCGCAACATGCTAGTGGCGAAGGAGTGCCCGGGTCGGCCGGAGCTGACGGATGTCCCCGAGGCAGCCTACTCTGCTCTCACGCGGCAGGCGGCCAGTTTGTCCCGCGACCATCTGATTCGCGTCCTCGGCGCTCTCAGCGAAGGAGAAGCACAGCTCAGACGGTCTTTTAACCCTCGGTTAGCTCTGGAGGTCACAGTGGCCGGCCTCTACGCGCCGCCCGAGCAGCCTACGCAGGAGCTACAGCCTGCAGCGCCTGCGCCCCAGCAGCGCCAGGCGCCAGCGGCACAGCCGGCTCGTGCTGCGACTCGAGCCGCGACTCGGGCGGCAAAGCCAGCCGCAGCCGAGAGTGAGGGCGGGGGTCGATTTTCGGGGATCACTGAGGCACAGTGGCAGCAAGCATTGGCCCGCATCAAGCCCGCCAGCGCGCTGCTGGAGGCCTTTCTGAAGGATGTCGGATCTGTGAGGGTTGAAGGCGATCTGGTTCGCATCGTTTTTGACCCGGCGTGGGCCGTGCATGCGCAGAAGGTCTCCGAGCCTGATAGCAAGAGGCTCATCGCGCAGGCCCTTGGCGAGGTACTGGGCCGCAACGTGCGTTGCGAGTCAACGGCGGCGCGTGTCGAGGCGCGGAAGGAGTCGCCGGCGCTGCAGCCGTCCGCAGCCGGGAAATCCGGGTCGCCCGGAGTGGACTTCGCGGATATGCCCGAGGTTCAGGCGGCCATTGAGCTGTTCAATCCCAGGGAGATCAAAACCATTACTGACTAGCACAGCGAGGAGGGGCTAAGATGGGCGGCAATATGCAGAAGATGATGAAGCAGATCCAGAAGATGCAGTCGGAGATCGAGCGTGTCCAGGAGGAGCTGGCGGACGACCGAATAGAGGGCACGGCAGGCGGTGGCGTGGTGCGAGCGGTCGTCAACGGGCACCAGGAGTTCATCGAGATTCACATAGACGCGACCGCGGTCGATCCCGAGGACGTTGAGATACTTGAAGACCTAGTTCTGGCCGCGTGCAGCGAAGCGGTGCGCAAGTCCAAGCAGGCGGCTGAGGCAAAGATGTCCAAGGTGACCGGCAACGTGTCCATTCCGGGGCTCAGGTTCTAGGTACATGTTTTATGCAGAGCCTGTGGGAAGGCTGATAGACGAGCTTCGCAAGCTGCCGGGGATAGGACTGAAAACCGCGCAGCGGCTTGCTTTCCATGTACTGTCCATGCCTGCGGAAGAGGTTCGGAAACTCTCCGATGCCCTGGTGGACGCGAAGGAGAAGATCCGGCGCTGCTGCGTGTGCGGGAATTTTACCGATGTGGACCCATGCAGGCTGTGCGCCGACGCCTCTCGGGACAGGTCAACCATATGTGTAGTGGAGCGCCCGGAAGACGTGATCGCGATGGAAAGGACGCGGGAATTCCGCGGAGTCTACCATGTGCTCGGCGGCGCGATCTCGCCGATGGAGGGGATCGGGCCTGGCGACATCAGGCTTGGCGAACTGCTGGACCGGGTGAGGTCGGGCGATATCGTAGAGGTGATAATCGCAACGGATCCGAACATCGAGGGTGAGGCCACAGCGATCTACACTTCGAAACTCCTCAAATCCCTGGATGTCCGGGTCACTCGAATCGCCCACGGGCTGCCCGTAGGGGGCGACCTGGAGTATGCCGACGAAGTGACCCTGGCGCGCGCTCTAGAAGGCAGGCATCGCATCTGAAGCGCGGGCGCTGGCCGCGGTGGAACCTCGATTTCGCGGATATGAAACATGCTGTCCGGGCATAATCTCAACTTGGAGAGGTTTGCTCACATGTTCTCGCGAAATGGGGGACGCGGCTTGAACATCAGGACGATCTATCGGCAGATGGCGCGCACGTTGCGCCAGACGGCCCTGGCTTCGGGTGTTGCTGGGGCGCGTGAGCCTTCAGAGGAGATGCGCCTCCGGGCGGAGATTCGTGCGGTGTGCGCGCAGATGGAGCAGGCCGATACGGTGTTCGATAATGTCACTGATCCCGACTTGATAGACGCTTCCGTGTTCACGATGCGTGCGTGCGAACGCAAGCTGGGATACTTGTTCAAGCAGGCCAAGGCGCAGCGTGCGGCGATGGCGCTGGAAGCGGTCGACGCAAGGTACAATCAGGCACCTCGAATACCGTAAATTGGCGTTGACAGGCCTATGGGACGATGGTAAGATAGCAACTGTCGCCCCCACGAGGGGGGCAACGAGATGCGGCGAGAGCCGCGGATGTTCCTTGAAAACCAAACAGCGTGGAGCCTAG
>ENA-UOOH01001917-UOOH01001917.1-fermentation-metagenome-genome-assembly--contig:-NODE-1917-length-19136-cov-5.286201_pt1 | contig 19136 bp, 14 predicted proteins | sample MGYA00245778_ERZ724025 | MGnify/ENA primary metagenome ERZ724025 (study PRJEB28704, sample SAMN03018313) | fermentation metagenome | biome: anthropogenic terrestrial biome; feature: soil; material... | reverse complement strand
GGCGAAATCTTAATCAAGTCTTTCAATAATGAAGCTAGGTTATAAGATATATCTTTTGGATCATGGTAGGAACCGGTATCGATTCCTCCGATTATCAGTTCATGATAGCCATTTCTGATAAGTTCTTTAGCTTCTCTAATAATACTGTCCTTGTCCCTAAAGCGGCTATTGCCTCTAGTGAAAGGAATTACACAGTAGGAACAATAATTGTTGCATCCGTCTTGGACCTTTAGATAGGCCCTAACGGGATATTCACTGCTTTTGATTTCGGAATCTTCATATTGAAAATGACGGGAATCAGTATTAATAAAATCGGATTTTGGTGAATCTAATAGTTCCACTGACCGACACTTAATATCAGTACCAAATACTTTAATTACTTGCTTAATAGCTAGGTACTTCTCCTTATGGATTTGGGAGGAACAGCCTAGGACAATGAATTTAGCTAAAGGATTATCTCTAGCTACGCTTCTGACTTTCTGTAAATCCTGTCTCTCTGCCTGGTTAGTAACCGCACAAGTATTTACAAAAATAAAGGTAGCTTCTTTGCAGTCTTTTTCTAAGTAGCCAAGACCTAAAAGCTTTTCTTTTAAGGATTCCGATTCATAGAAATTGACTTTGCATCCTAAAGTCAGAATGGCAAATGTCTTATTCATTTACGAAGTCTTTTCTTTTGAAAATTATCAGCCTTATCCGTGACCCCTTTCAATTCTATGTAGAGAGGTTGACTGATTAATCCTAAAGTTAATAAGTGAGTCAAAAAACTGTCACGGTTATTCTGGTAGTAATCTCTCATTAAAGTTTCTAATCTATCAAAGAGGTGTTGACTATCATAGTCACGGCATTTTTCATCAAACAAGGGTATCTCCTGCTCCAAACATCCGAAGTTGTTAATAACAAAGATGGTTTGATATTCGGGATGATAGAAAGCATTAGAATCTTGATCATGGGCATCTAGTTTTATTAGCCTAGCAAATGGGGAACTGAAAAGAAGATTTCCATAAGTATCGAAAGGGTCAATCAAAGAGGCCTTGCTGTCCTTCAGCAAAACATAATAAGGAAATGATTTTAAAGCATTAGGATTATGGCCATAGATGTCATTGACGGCTTGGCTATATGTCGGAATGTAGATTCGGCTTTGCTTATAAGAAAGATAAGGAAGACCAGTATGCATCGAAGAAATAATGAAAGGATCTTTCAATTGATTCTCCGTAAAGGAAGCAATATCTTTATCCATCTTAGCTTTATTGACTAATCCAAAAAGAACAATATCGCTTTTAATGATACCAAAAAGAGAAGAGTTGTCATTGAAGGCCGCTAACTCTTCATTGAAAAAATGAGCGTTAGTGTCATAGAAGATCTGCTCTTCAGAATTGGCACTGTTTTTAGGGTTTGCCCATAAGAGGTATCTAAACATAGAGTTTTTCATGCCTTTTATTTTACTATATTTTTTAAAGAATTGGACAATTAGTAAGAATTATAATAGTATGTAGTTTCAAAAAGGGAGATTACTATGACCAAAAGAAAAAAATATCCTTGGTTTCTTGTTCTATTAATTAGTCTTTCTTCTTTACCTTCCTGTGGCCAAAAATATATAACTCTCAACAATGAAAAATATTCTGCTACTATCACCGAAGCCGAATTTGCTAATGTCTCAAAAGGCACCATCTCTTTAGCTTTCAATGAAAGGACCTTTTTAAAGACTTTTGATGCTAGTTATGTGACTCTAGATAAGAATCTGGATGGATTAAGTGTCAAGCAAACTTACTTTAATAGTTCCAACCATTTTGAAATCGAATTAGAAGGGAAAGTAGCTGATTCTATTACTTATGGCTATATAGGCATCATAAGCAAAGAGTTCACCGACAATGGCTATGGCGAATTGGTTAAAGTCAGCATAGCTGATTCAATATTTTCATTTTCGCCTAGAAGCATTGATAACAATACCGATAGCAGTTATCATCTGACCTTTGGTATATCCTTGCGTAACGGGGCCAAATTCGTTGCTGACAACATTTATGATGACAATATCTATTTAGGAACTGAAGATTCTAGCCAATATCCTTTAACGGCGATAACTAATTACCAATTAAGTTTAGCTGATGAAGTATTATATATAAGCTTTGACTATAGAAGCCAAAGTCTTCCCTCTTCTTACTATGTAACCATTGATGCTAATACCAACGACTTCAATCTTTCTGGAAAGCTTAGCTTAATAGAAAACAAATAACAGAAATAAAAAAAGCACGCCCCTAGAGGCGTGTTTTCTTTTGAACCTAGATGGAGCAAGCGACGGGAATCGAACCCGCATAACGACCTTGGCAAGGTCGTGTTCTACCACTGAACTACGCCTGCAACTAATGGCGGATCTAGAGGGATTCGAACCCTCGGTCTTCTCCGTGACAGGGAGACGTGATAAACCGCTACACTATAGATCCATAAGCTTTTAGCGCTTGAATATTATCGCAATAACGGACATTAAAATCAAGTCTTTTTTTATTTGTTTTCTCTCTTAAGCTGTTTTATCACTATTTATGCTATAAAAAGCGCAAAAGAGGAAATAAATAGACAGTTTTTCAACTTGCCCCTATCAAAAAGGAATGTTATGTTCTATATTATTAACATATTTAAATTTTAAAAAGGGGGATGCCCTATGGAAAAACTCATTCTCTCCGAAGATGAGATTGTCCGTGTCTGTGATCGACTTGGCAAAGAAATTGATGCCAAACTAAAAGCTGACGATAATGGCATTCCGATTTTTGTAGGAGTCATGAATGGTGCTCTTCCTTTCATGTATGAGCTAGTCAAGCATGTCACCACTCCTTGCCAGCTTGATACAATCAAGGTTTCCTCTTATGAAGGAACTGAGACTACTGGTGAAGTAAAGGTTCAGAAAGAGCCTGATCATTGCTTGGAAGGCAAAGATGTCGTATTAGTGGAGGATATTATCGATACGGGTGTTACTATGCACTTCTTGAGAGCCTTCATCATGAAGAAGTACAAACCTAAGAATCTTTATGTCTGTATTCTCATCAAACGTAATAATCTGAAGATGAAATATGATGAAAATGCCGAGTTCACTGGCTTGACTACTGATGAACAAAGATATATTGTTGGATTTGGATTCGACTATTATGGATTGTTCCGTAATGCTCCCTATGTTTTTGTTCCTTCTATCAAAGACATCAAGGAATGGGGCAACCTGCTCGAAGAAGATAAAGCTAAAAGCGAATTAGTTAAGAAGCATAGTAAGTAAATGATACCGGCTTGAGATAGCCAATATTTTTTTGTATCATTCTTGCTTATCATTAATAAGAAATCTAAAATAGTCTTTAATAAATCGTATGAAAAAATATCGCAATCAAATTATTAAAAAACCTGAGAAGCTATCTTCTTATTTGTTTTATCAGCCCTTCTTGCTTTTAATTATCGGTATAACTGGTATTATCTATAATTTTGGAATGCTAGCTTCACCTTACTTTGAAGGCCGCCTTATCGATGGCATTCAGGACAAAGAAAGCCTTAATAGCATCTATATCCTTATCGGTATCTTTATTCTCACTATCTTTGTGGTTCAGGTAGCTAGAATACTGAAAAGATATTTTGTTAGAAGGCTAGCTAACAATGCTACCTACACCATGAGACTTAATGTCTACAACAATATTCTTAATCTGGATTCCAAGGATCTTGACAATGCTGATGTTGGCCTTCTGCTGAGTAGAGCAATTTCGGATGTTCATAATTCGGTTGAAAGTATCAGAAAATTCACGACTGAGATCTATGATACCTGTTTTCTCTTTCTCTTCTACGCTATCTATTTGATACTTTTTGACTATCAGATGACTCTTTATGCTTTTATACCGGTTACTATATCGATACTGGTTGCTTTTATCATGCGTAAAGCCATCTTTAGTGCTACTAGCCAAAGCCGAAAAGCCAATGGGAAACTATCCGGTAATACTTTTGATTTATTTGACAATGCTATTACTTATCGTATTTATGGTAGAGACCAAGACAACCTAAAGAAGTATGATGAGACTCTCACGTCTTATGAGAAGAAGACTTTGAAGGCCTCCTTACTTACCGATACCATGATTCCTCTAGCTAATGCCATAGCTCTAATTGGCTTAATTCCTATAATTTTCTTTGGCTTACAGCATGTATCTAATGGTGATAACCTGTTTGCCCCTATTCCTAAAATAATGAATGAAACTTGGACAATTGGACAATTCTCCACTTATCTTTCGACCTTTGTGCTGATGGCTTCTAAAGCTTCCCATACTGCTAAATTATTCTCCGCTATTGAAAAAGGCCTAGCTTCCTGGAAAAGAATCCAGCCGACTATGAAACCTTATAAAGGTTATCCTTCTTTAGAGACCGTGTCTTTTTCTCCGGACTTAGAAGTGAAGGATCTCAGTGTCATTGTCGATAATAAACCACTGTTTTCTAATCTCTCATTCAAAGCTTCCAAAGGCCAGATAATCGGTATCACTGGGCCAATAGCCTCAGGCAAGAGTGCCCTAGGGAAAGTCTTTATTAAGAAACTAGATTATCAAGGCAAAGTAATGCTTTTTGGTAAAGAACTAAAAGATTATTCCTTACCAGAAATAAGCGGCAGTGTTACCTATATGGGACATAAGAGCGACTTACTTACTGAGACCATCAAAGAAAATATCGCCTTTGGTGAAAGCCGGGATGTTATTCCTTATCTGAAAGCTGTCAGCTTTGAGCCTGATATGGACAGTATGCCTCTAAGAGAAAACACTTTAGTTGGCAATGAGGGAGTTAAACTATCCGGCGGACAGCAGGAAAGAATCGCTTTAGCCAGAACTATCTATCACAAAAAGAATTTGATAATACTTGATGATCCTTTTGCCTCTGTTGACCCTCAAACCGAAAAAGAGATACTCGCTTCCTTGAAGAAAGACTTTTTAGGAACGATTGTCTTATTGATTTCCCATCGTCTGACCTCATTTAGCGATATCGATTCCGTGATTGTGATAAATGGGGATGGCACGGTAAGTGTAGGAAGACATGCCGACCTTTTAAAGAGTTCCAAAGTCTATCAGAACCTTTATCAGTTGCAGTCTTATAGTGGGGAGGTAAGCCACCATGAATGATTTCAAAGCTTCCCGGTTTGTTGCTCAGTTTATGAAGAAGCATATCGGAATGAGTCTAGTACTGGCTTTTGCTATCCTCGGGACTTCAATCTCCTCCCTTTTGCCTTCTTATACCCTTAAATATTTAATAGATGGTTTTCTAGAACCGGCCATCAATGGTTCCGTCACTATTACCAATGGGAAAATCGTTGGACTATCCTTCTTATATTTCTCTACTTACCTTTTAGTCAGTCTTTTTACCATTCTTCAAAACTACATGATAGATGTCTTCGGACAGAAACTGATTCATGAGCTTCGCTATGCCATGATTGAAAAGTCTCACCGTCTGACTAGCTCTTACTTCAGGAGAAACGGCACTGGCAGTATGACAAGCCGTGTAACTGATGATGTCAACAGCATTGAACAGCTATTTGCCGAGGGACTAGTCTCTTTGGTAGTCAACCTTTTTAAGATCATCGGTATCTTGATATCAGTCTTTATTTTCAGCTGGGTCTTAGGCCTAATCCTTTTTGCCATCATCCCTGTCATTTATTTCATTACCCAGGCTTTTAGGAAGAATATGCTGAAGAATCAGTTAGCTAATAGAAAAATCCTGAACGAAGAGAGCAACAATCTTTCTGAAACGATTGACTGCAATAATACTATTAAGAATCTTTCTAAAGAGGGGTATCGGGAAGAAGAGTTCAAAGGCCTTCTAAATAAAGGCTTTAAAGTAATGGACAAGACTGGCTGGTTTGATTCACTTTATGGACCGGTAATTGAAATACTTAAAGCTATCACAATCAGTGCTGTTACTTTGATTGTCTGTTATTCTCAAGATACCAACTCCATCATTGGCTTATCTATTGGTACCTTTGCTGCTGCCATTAATCTAATCTCTAATGTTTTTTCTCCAATCCAGACTATCGGCCAGGAAATTCAAACCATGCAGGAAGGTAAAAGCGGCATTGAAAGAGTAGAGAAGTTCATGAGCGAAAAAGAAATCTGCTTAAAAGAAGATTCATTAAAAGCTAACGATATCATTAATAAAAAATTCCCTTATCTCTTAGAATTCAAAGACTTGTCCTTCCATTATGATGATGGTCAGGAATTAATCTACGATGATATGAACCTTCAAGTTAAGAAACTTGAGAAGATATGTTTGATCGGTAGAACCGGAATAGGTAAAACTACTCTCTTCCGGCTAATACTAGGTATCTTAGAACCCACCAAAGGCCAAATCCTCTTTAATGGCTATGATGTCACCAAGATTCCCGATACTGAGAAAAGAAAAATTTTTGGCTATGTCGAACAAGGGTTCAAAGCTGTTCCCGGATCGGTTATGGATCAGATAACCTTAGGCGATCAGAGCATTTCTCTTAAGGAAGTAAGAAAAGCCATGTCAGATTCCTTCCTTGATGATTATGTGATGAAGACCATCCCCAATAACTATCAGGCACCTTTCCGCGAAGAAGACTTCTCTCAGGGACAGCTTCAGTTACTAAACTTAGCCAGAGCTACTGTTCTTAACCCTCAGCTTCTTCTCCTTGATGAAATCTCCGCTAACCTTGATAGTGAGACGGAGAAAGAAGTCATCAAGGCTTTAGCCAAAGCCAGCAATGATAGGACCGTTGTCTCTATTTCCCATCGTCTTTCAGATCAGTTAGGCTTTGATAGAGTCATCGAAGTAGAAAAAGGGAAGATAATTTCCAAATAATTAAAAACCGGAACTTGATTCCTTGACGAACAAAGTTCCGGTATTTTTTTAAGCTTTCAATTTAGCAAACAAGTCTTTGGCGGCCTTAATCGTATCATCCATATCGAAGTATTTGTATTGACCTAATCTTCCGGCAAAGATGAGCTTCTTGTCCGCTAAGGCTTTTTCCTGATATTTAGCATAGAGGTCAAGATTCTCTTTGTTGTTGATCGGATAGAAAGGATCATCACCAGGCTTAAATTCTTTAGGGTATTCTCTAGTCACATAAGTGACTGGGCTTTCTCGGTAATTAAAGAATTTATGCTCAATGACTCTCGTATAAGGTACTTCTCTTTCGGTATAGTTGATGACGGCATTTCCCTGATGGTTCTCTTCCTCTAATCTGTCAGTTTCAAAACGGAGAGTACGATAAGAAAGATGCCCAAAGCAATAATCATAGAATCTATCGATTTCACCGGTATAGATTATTTTATTGGCCTGCTTCTCTAATTCGTCCTTGTTATCTAAGAAATCAATATTCAGCTTAACTTCGATGCCTTCGAGCATTTTCTCAATGATAGCAGTATAGCCATCAACCGGTATTCCTTGGTATCGATCATTGAAGTAGTTGTTATTATAGGTGAACCTTAAAGGAAGACGCTTGATGATGGAACTAGGCAAATCCTTGCAGGCTCGGCCCCACTGCTTTTCCGTATAGCCTTTGATCAAAGTATTGAAGACATCGCTTCCAACGAGGCTTAAAGCCTGGTCTTCCAAGTTTTTGACTTCCTTGATATCAGCGGCCTTGACCTGTTGATCGATTTTCTTTTTGGCTTCCAAGGGAGTAGTGACACCCCATAAAGCGTTAAAAGTATTCATATTGAAAGGCATATGATAGAGCTTTCCTTTAAAGAAAGCTAAAGGAGCATTGATGAAGTTATTCATCTCCCCGAAAGAAGAAAAATAGTCCCAGATTTCTTTGTCATCAGTGTGGAAAATGTGAGGACCATAGACATGAATATCAATATTATCTTTTCTTTCAGTATAGATAGCACCGGCAATAACTGGCTTTTTATCGATAACTAAGACCTTATAGCCAGCTTTTGTAGCTAAGTTAGCAAAAGTCGCGCCAAATAAACCAGCACCAACAATTAAATAATCATACATGCAAAGAAAACCCTCCAATTAGGTTGCTTACTAAAATTTGTATTGTCTATTATTCTATCCTAATGTGATAGAAAAGAAAACCACCCCAAGAGAAATAATATTTCAAGTCTTTTTATTTTTAAGCTAAGATCAGTATAATGTTTTACTGGGAAGAAAAAATGGAATACGATGTAATCATTGTCGGTTCAGGCCCGACTGGGTACATGTGTGCCTATAGGCTTAAGGAAAAGAATCCTAATCTTAAGATTTTAGTAATTGATAGAGGCAAGGACATCACTCAACGTGTCTGTCCGGTTTTGACGCACAAGTTAAGCGTCTGCCCTAAAACCAAGAAAGGAACTGGCTGTATCCCATCATGCAGTATGACGACAGGATTTGGCGGCGCCGGTGCTTTCTCAGACGGTAAGTTCAATATCACGACCCAATTCGGTGGTTGGCTTACTGACTATATAGGCGAAGATACGTTATTGAATCTTATTGATTATTGTGACCAGGTTAATTTAAAATTCGGAGCCTCTAAAGTCCTTACTGATCCTTATACGGATGAAGTAAGAAAGATCGAGCAAAGAGCTATCGGTGTTGGACTGATGCTTTTAAGAGCCAAAGTCAGACATCTTGGGACGGAAGAGAATTTAAAGATATTATCGAGAATCAAACGTCACCTTGATGAGGAAGGCGTTCAGTTTATCTTTGAAAAAGCGGTCTCTGATATCACTATCAAAGATGGCAAAGTCAATGGCGTTATCTTAGAAGACGGCACTTCTTTTGAAGGCAAAAATGTCGTTTTAGGAGTTGGACGAGAAGGCTCAACCTTCTTAGAGAAGATGCTGACCTCTCATGGTGTCGCTTTTGTTAACAATCAGGTTGATATCGGCGTTAGAGTAGAAACCAGCAATGTGGTTATGCAGGATATCAATAAATACCTCTATGAGGGAAAGTTTGTCTTTAATACTCCTCAAGGGACTTTAGTCAGGACATTCTGCTCTAATCCCTCGGGTCATGTGGTTATTGAAAACGATGATGGAGTTATCCTTGCTAATGGGCATTCTTATAATGACCCTAAGCTTGGGTCTAACAATACTAACTTTGCCTTATTAGTCTCCCATAAGTTCTCCGAGCCTTTCTCTGATCCTAACCAGTTTGCTAAAGACGTTGCTAGTCTTGCCAATAGATTAGCCTGTGGCAGTGTCATTGTTCAGAAGTACGGAGACTTGAAAAGAGGAAGAAGAAGCACACCAAAAAGAATCGCCCAAGGCTTTGTAAACCCCACCTTAAAGGAGGCAGTCCCTGGCGATTTAGGTCTCTGTCTTCCTTATAAGACCTTGATTTCAATTATTGACATGATTGAGGCTCTCGACCATGTAACTCCTGGTATTGCTAACGAGCACACTTTGCTTTATGGAGTCGAAGCAAAATTCTATTCCGCCCGTCCTATCACTGACAACAACCTGGAAGTGAGAGGCATCTCTAATCTATATTGCGGCGGTGACGGGGCTGGTATGACTAGAGGTTTAGCTCAGGCCGGTGCTAGTGGCGTTTGGATTGCAGATAACATTCTCAAAGAGGGTAAATAAAAATGAAAAAATTCAACACGGTAGCAGTTGAGGGCAGTCAGTTTGGCGATGAAGGAAAAGGCAAAATCACCGATTACCTAGCTTCCAAAGCCGATGTAGTCTGCCGTTATCAAGGCGGAAACAACGCCGGACATACAGTTGAGATAGATGGTGTTAAACATGCTTTAAGGTCGCTTCCTTCCGGCATCTATAATCCTAATGTAACTAATGTCATTGCTAACGGCGTGGTCATGAATCCTTTTGCTCTTTTGGATGAATTAGATGAGAACATCAACAGCGGACTAAAGACCTATAACTTAAAGATTTCTAACCGCTGCCATTTGATCATGCCTTATCATATCGATTTAGACGGGGCCTATGAAGAAGCCTTAGGAGACAATAAAATCGGTACTACTAAAAGAGGCATCGGGCCTTGCTATGCTGATAAAGCCAAAAGAATCGGCATCAGAGCTGGTGACTTGTTAGATAAAGAATATTTGCACAAGAGGCTTGAAGCCGCTCTTGCTGTTGACAACAAGGAACTGGTGGCTTTTGGAAAGAAGCCTTATGAAATAGAGCCTCTCTATGAAAAACTTCTAGCCGCCACTGAAAGACTTAGACCTTTCATTACTGATACCTCCATCTTCCTTAACGATATGATTGATGCCGGTAAAAGAGTCGTCTTTGAAGGTGCCCAAGGCTCCTTATTGGATTTAGACCATGGCACTTATCCTTTCGTTACCTCCTCTAGCCCCACTTCTATCTCTATTCCCTTAAATGCCGGTATTGCTCCTCAGAAGATCAATAAAGTCCTCGCTATCATGAAAGCCTATATGACTAGAGTAGGGGGTGGACCTATGCCTACCGAGCAAAACAATGACTGGGGAAATGCCATAAGAGAAAAAGGGCATGAATATGGCGTTGTCACTCATCGTCCAAGAAGAGTCGGCTATCTTGACTTAGTCCTCTTAGGATATACGATGAGAATCTCCGGTGTAACTGATATTGCCTGTATGCTCTTTGATGTACTGATGGATGTCAAAGATCTGAAAGTCTGTGTGGCCTATAAGCTAGATGGCAAAGAAATCCATTATGTTCCGGCTAGCGAACCTGAATATGCTAGATGCATTCCGGTTTATAAGGATTTCAAAACTATTCCGACTTTCGATACCAAGAAAATCAAGACCTTGGACGATTTACCTATTGAAGCTAAGGAATATTTAGGCTTTATCTCGGATTACCTGAAAGCCCCGATTTCCATTTTGTCTTTAGGGCCTGATAGAACCGAAACTGTTAATTTGAAGAAACTATACTAGTAAAAGAAAAACGGGTGGTTAATAGCCACCCGTTTTATTTCGCAAGAAAAGCAACTTCTTCTTATAAGATTTAGATGATACCTTTATCAGAAAGGACTTTTCTCAGTTCGTCTGACTTAGCATAGTCTTTGTTTATACGTGCTAAATTATAGTCGCTGAAGTTCTTCCTATCTTCATCAGTCAAAGCTGGAATATCAAATCTTAGCCCTAAGATATTACTCATATAGGAGAAGGTTTTAACTAAGGAGGCTAAGCGATTTAAGTCGCTATCTTTCTTCATGGTCAGGGTATTGATTTCTTTATATTCCTTATCAAGGACCGTCATAGCATTAGCGACATTGAGATCATCGGCCAAGGCATTAAGGAAAAGCTCTTGGTCATCATTTAGGAGGTCACCTTCCTGAACATTGCTTAAAGCTAATTTGTAGGTAGCTTTCTTTAAGCTTAGCTCATAACGGCTAGCCTGCTTATCGCTAGCATCAAGATTCTCCTCAGTGTAGTTGATAGGAGCCCGGTAATGAGTAGAAAGGAAGAAAAGACGGACGGCATTTCCAGAATGCCTAGTTAAGACATCCTTAGCCAGAATAGAGTTTCCTAAAGACTTGGACATCTTGACTCCATTAGTAAGCAAGAATCCGACATGCATCCAGTAGTTAGCTAGGCGGGTATGGTTATGGGCTTCTGACTGAGCAATCTCATTCTCGTGATGAGGGAACTTTAAATCAAAGCCACCGCCATGAATATCAATGAGAGGTTTCTTAAAGACGGAGTTGACCATGACGACACATTCGGTGTGCCAGCCTGGTCTTCCCTTTCCTAAGATGGTATCAAACTTGATGCCATTATCATCAGTCAGCTTCCAAAGGGCAAAGTCCAAGGGGCATTCCTTTTTGGTGTTGACATCGATTCTAGCTCCGCTTACCAGGTCAGAAACATTCTGCTTCGATAGTAATCCGTAAGTCTTGTCGGAGTTGACTCTAAAGTAGATATCATCCCCGGACTGATAGGCGGAACCGTTATCTTCTAAGTCTTTGATGAAGGAAGCCATCTTATCGATGTATTCACTGGCTTTAGGATGATTGTAAAGAGGTAGGATGTTGAGTTTATCCAAGCAATCCTCATAAGCTTTGATGAAGAATGTCGAAAGCTCCTTCTCGCTGATTTTCTTTTCTAGGCTGGCCTTAATGATCTTGTCATCGATATCAGTATAGTTGGAGACACATTTGACATTATAGCCAACTGCCTCTAAGAAACGGGTGAGCAAATCAAAAGTGACGGTCGGACGGAAATTTCCTAGATGCACATAATTGTAGACCGTCGGTCCGCAATAGTAGATATCAACTTCTTTCGGGTCAAGAGGGACAAAGGGTCTCACTTTACCTTCATAGGTATCATATAGCCTGATATTGGATTTATCCATTTAGTTTATCTCCTTAGTGGTAGAAAGACCGACACTTCTTTCCGTGTTCTGCAACATATATAGATTATAGTAGGTTCCACGCTTTTTAAGTAGTTCCTGATGATCTCCTTGCTCAATAATCTTACCATGGGAGACCACAAAGATGACATCGGCGTTCTTAATGGTTGACAGACGGTGAGCTACGATGACCATGGTTCCGATAGTCCTCATCTTTTCCAACGATTTCTGAATGATGTTCTCGGTTTCAGTATCAATATTGGCGGTAGCCTCATCTAAGAGGACTAAAGAAGGCTTATAAACTAAGGTTCTAGCAAAAGAAATCAGCTGTCTTTGACCGGCTGAGAAGTTCTTACCTCTTTCCGAGACCTTTTCTTCATATTTCTTAGGAAGACGGTTGATGAAGATATCGGCTCCGACATCCTTAGCTCCTTCAATGATGGTCTTGTCATCCAGGTTTTCATCCTCTAAGGAGATATTGTCCTTGATGTTTCCGCTGAAGAGGAAGACATCCTGAAGCATGACTCCGACATTTCTTCTCAGGCACTTAAGAGAATAATCCCTGACATCGATATCATCGATAAGGATTTCCCCCTTGTTGGCCTCATAAGTACGGCTGATCAAAGAGATGATAGTGGATTTACCAGCACCGGTAGCCCCCACAAAGGCAGCGGTTTTACCAGGCTCAATAACAAACGAGACATCCTTTAAGACATAGTCATTCTTCTCATAGGCGAAATAGACATGCTTGAATTCAATCTTGCCTTTGAAGGACTTCACATCGATGCTTTCTTCATCGGAAGTGATTTCAGGCTTCATATCCATGATAGCCTGAGTTCTTTCACCGGATGAAATGATTGACTGAAGGTTATTCAGTAATTGAGTGATAGTTTGGATAGGGGAGAAGAACTGAGTTGAATAGGAATAGAGCATATTTAAGTCACCGATCAAGATAATACCGGCGGCGACTTTGGGAATGCCTATGCCTAGAATTATCAGAATACAGATCATCTGAAGCAAATACATCATCGGGTAGAAGATAGCGAAGAGATCCTGGCTTTTTAAGAAGGCATTGAAAATGTTGTTGTTCTTGACAGCAAATTCCTGGTCTTTCTTGTCTTCCCGGTTATAAGTCTTAATGACACTGACACCTTGGAATGATTCACTCAGGAAGGAATTCATCTGGGAGATGGATTTCTTTTCGCTGCGGTAATACTTCTTGGCTTTCTTTCTGAAGAAATAGGAGATGACAAAGACTACTGGTAAGAATCCTAAGAAGATAAAGCCATAGAAGCCTTCCATCACAAAGGTAGTGCAGACAATGATGATCAAAGTTAGAATGGCTCTTAGCATCTGAGGTAAGACATCAGAGAAGAAAGAAGAAAGGGTCTGGGTATCGTTGGTGATTCTAGTAACATAGCTGCCAATAGGTAAACTTCTTAATTGTTTCTGAGAGAAAGAAAGGACATGGGCAAATAAGTCATTTCTAAAGTCCCTGATGACATACTGGCCAATCTTCTTTAAGCCAATGTTGACAAAGTAGGCGCCTAAGGAAGCCACAATCATCATGGAGGCATCTATACCCATCAGGATATAGACCTGTTTCATTGTCACTTCTTTGGAAACCAAACCTTCTGTAAATTTCTGCAAAGCCGATAAGAGGTAATTGATGACAACTGGCTCGACGGTAAAAAGCGCATCGACGACGACATCTAAAAGGAGTATCGAAATGAAGAGCTTCAAATAGGGCTTGATGTATTTCATGAAGCTCTTAAGAAGGCGAGTATCCTTGATGGAATACTGCTTGGTTTCGAGCTCTTCTTCAAATTCAGTCATGTTAGTCGACCTCCTTCTCTAATTCCTGAAGGTTGACGATATCTTTATAGAGGGGGCAGGTATTCAAAAGCACATCATGGGAGCCATGTCCGATGATTTTGCCATCATCCATCACTAAGATCACATCAGCATCCTCAATGGCGCTGATTCGGTGAGCAATAATGAAAGTGGTGAGTCCGGCACGGTATTTTTTGATATTAGCCAGAATCTTTTTCTCGGTATCGGCATCAACGGCAGACAAACTATCATCAAGAATCAGGACATCGGGCTGTTTGTAGATGGCTCGAGCAATGGAGACTCTTTGTCTTTGACCGCCTGATAGGGTGGCACCTTTTTCTCCGACAAAAGTATCATACTTATTGGGGAAGGACTCAATATCATCATCGACACAGGCAAAACCAGCAGCCAGCTTTACTTTTTCCATATCGACTTGGCCAGGGTTCTTTTCGCTGAAAGCAATGGAATCTTTTATGGTGCCGCTAAAGAGGAAGGCTTCCTGGGAGACAATACCAGTCATTTCTCTTAAGTCTTCTTTTCTCCAGTAGTTGATATCCATACCATCGATATAAAGCATATCTTTAGGCAAGTTATAAAGCTTGGGAAGTAAGTCCACGAAAGTAGACTTGCCACAGCCGGTCCTTCCGATAATACCAACCGTCTGTCCAGGCTTAATGTCGATTGAAACACCTTTAAGAGAAGGAATAGAAGCATCAGGATAAGTAAAGTAAAGGTTCTTGAACTCGTATTCGCCCTTGATGTGCTCATGCTTGATAGCATCAGGACTGTTGACAATATCAGGCTTAGCATCAAAGATCTCGGCTATACGCTTATAAGACCCTCGGCCTCGGGAGCTTAAATCAATCAGTAGGCCGCCGGCAATCATGGGCCAAATCAAGGAATCATAATAGCCAGTGAAAGTTATGATGTCGCCAACGCTCTTAATGTTGGTGCCAAAGGTAGGATCCAAAGTCACTAAACTATAAGCCGCGAGTATTACCATAATTGTAATAAAGGCAGTCAAGAAAAGGTTGATAGCCGTATCAAGCCAAGTGGAATAACGCAAATACTTGATACTGGTATCCTGGGTATCCTTGCTTCTGACTTCAAAGCCTTTGACCTTCTCCTGTTCTTTTAAGAAAGCCTTAACGACTGAAAATCCCTGAAGATTCTCTTCCGTATAGTCGCTTAAGTCTTCAAAAGAATCGCTGGCCTTCTTATAACGCTTGCTTTCACCGTTACCGACCATTCCTCCAACGAAGGTGAATAGAAGCAAAGGACCGGCACAGCAAAGGGTTATCTGCCAGCTGATTAAACACATATAGACAAAAGCCAAGACACCTAAGACGAAGAGATCGGTCATGTAGATTAGGCCATCAGTGTAGACCTGCTTGATAGTCTGCAAGTCATTAGTGAAGAAACTTAAAAGACCGCCGACTTTCTTATCCTTGTAGAAGTTAAGAGACAAAGACTGAATATGGGTATACATCTCCTGACGGAGATCTCTTTCAATCTGGGCCCCGATTTTAGCCGAGAAGAAGCGCCAAGCGATTCTTCCTAAGACGATAACAACAGCAATGATACCGATAGCTATGAGGACTTTGGAATAGTTAGCATTAAGCCACGGGAAAGAAGTGTCACCGGCTTTAGATAGCTTGATATCCTGCTCTAAGCCATCAGCCAACTTTCCCATAATCTGAGGAATGAAAAGCTGGGCGACATCGACAATGGCGTCAAAGAAGATAACGGTTATGAATAAGTACCAGTATTTCTTATAGTATTTATTGATGTATTTTCCAAAAAGCATAATATCCTTGAAAGAAACTAGTTTTCTTTTCTGATTACTGAAGTAACTTCGCCTTCTAAGTCATAGACCAAAGCATTGACGACTTTAGCCATTACTAAGTCTCCGGGAACTAAGGGGACTTTGCTATAAAGCCTCATCTTCCCATCGATATCATCGGGAGCATAAATGTTATTGATGCAGTCATAAGTAAAATCATCGGGATTATAGTTAGTAATTAAGCATTTGTATTCTTTTCCGATTCTGGCCTTGTTGAGTTCATAAGAGATCTTTTTCTGTTCCTTCATGATGGCATTATATCTTTCCCGTTTGACCACTTCTGGTATTTGATCCTTAAAGGAGAAACCAGGAGTGCCCTCTTCTGGGCAATAAGTAAAGCAGCCAAGATGATCAAATCTCACTTCTTTGATCTTAGTAAGGGTTTCATTGAAGTCAGCCTCGGTTTCGCCCGGGAAGCCAACCATGATAGTAGTTCTTAGAATACTGTCTTTGACCTTGCTTCTGAACTTATTGATTAGGTCAATAATATCAGCCGCAGTTCCTCTTCTTCCCATTCTCTTTAAGACATGGTCAGAGAAATGCTGGACGGGTAAGTCAAAATAAGGAGTGATGTTATTGTTGTTAGCATATAGGTCAATAAGCTCATCACTGACTTCATCAGGATAAAGATACATTAATTTAACGAAATCGAAATCCGGATGCTTAACAATCTCTTTGACTAAATCAACTAAGGTAAGTCCGATATCTTTTCCGTACATACTGGTATCCTGAGAGATAACTGTTAAAGATCTGACACCAGCAGAATCAAGAATGCCAAGTTCATCTTTTAGAGTGCTAAAGTCGACTGATTTAAAGCGTCCTCTGATATGGGGGATAGCGCAGAAATTGCAGAAATTGTCGCAGCCATCGGAGATTCTTAGATAAGCTTCTCTTTTAGGCGAGATAAATAAACGTTTTTTAGGATCAATCTGTCCTTTAAGTTTTCGGTCTTTGATAAGAGTTTGGAACTTTTCCCCGAATTTAGGATAGTCCTCTAAAGGAATCCATAGAGCGACTTCCGGGATTTCCTTCTTCAAATCTTCTAAATAGCGGGTAGCTAAGCAGCCAGTAACGACCACTGGCTTCTTAAACTTGAGCATATCAAGAATGCTATCGATTGATTCTCTTTTTGCAGCATCAATAAAGCCACAAGTGTTGACCAAAATGATATCTGCTAAGCTAGGATCAGAGATCGTTTCAAATCCATTGGCTTTTAAGTAAGCCAAAATCTCCTCTAAGTCGACCTGGTTCTTGGCACAGCCAAGAGATACAATCCCGATATTCATGAATGTCTCCTAATAAATTTCAACCAAAAACTTATATATTGTAATTAATATAAATATATATATCAACTAAAAGCAAGACCAAAAATTATTTAGTTTTGTACTCTTGGCAGACATATCTTCCATTGTTCTCAGTCTGCCCTCTAATGTTGATGGCTTCCTTAGGGCAATGCTGAATACAGCTGAAACAATAAATGCAATTTGAACCAATTACCGGATGGTTGTCCTTCATGATGATGTTGTTGACAGGACATAATAGCTCACACTGAGTACAGCCAATACAGTCTTTGGAGATGGTAAATACTTTATTTCTTAAAAGATATTTATTGAACTGCTTATTGATTAAACCGGATTTAAGAGAGGCCAAATGAGTCTTCTCTCTGGTTTTTATGAACTGATTTTTGCTGATTTGATAACGCAAGTCTTCTAAAACAGGCATCAGGTTTTCAAAAATATATTTAATTTCTTCAGAAGTAGCCATTTTATCGGAAAAAACATAGTTATCTGGCATCAATAATCCTTCGAAACCTTTAAATATCATGCCCTTTGATTGAACAATCTTCTTTAAGTATTTACCTGCTTTTCCACTATCCTGACCCATAGTGGCTATGCAGTAAACTTCATTTGATCCTAATAAGTTAGAATGAGAAATTAAATCTTCGATGATTTTTGGATATCTCCAGCAATAAATCGGAGACACAAAAATAAAAGGCTTAATACTAGTAAAATCCAGTTTTTGATTATACTTAATAACTTCATTAAGAGAAACCATCTCATCATCGAGTTTATCAGAAAGATAGTTAGCTACATATTTGCTGTTTCCCGTACCACTGAAGTATAGAATCATGACATTTCCTCACTGCGTTTATTTTACCATATTGAAAAATGCAACTTCTATAAAGCCCTTACATTTTTCAATAAATAAAGAATGCTGTTTTTAAGTTATTCCCTTCTTCACTAAAAACTTTAAAAAAGAGAGTGAGTTTTGAGTAAGAGAATGATAAGACATTGAACAAAGTATCTAAAATTGATAAAGCACTTTTGCATTAAAAAGCTGAACAAGTTAAATAACCAGTTAGAAAAAGATATAAAGTATTTGTCTAATTCAAACGAAATAGATTCAACTGATTTAATGGCGGTTAACTATGATTACCCGATACTAAATCCTTAAAGGAGAAATTGAAGAATCCTTAGTTTACTAAGCAAAGTGGGAAATGAAACTGAAAGGAAAATATTCTTCAAGGCAAAAGAAAAAGCCCTTAATTAAGGGCATTTTTATTAAAATGGTCGGGACAATGGGGTTTGAACCCATGACCTCTTGCTCCCAAAGCAAGCGCGCTACCAAGCTGCGCAATATCCCGAAATAGCTTAACTATCTTACTTTTAATCAAGAAATTAGTCAAGAAAGAAAATGCTAAAATTTTAGCACTAGATTTTTGCACAGCAAGACTAACTCATAACGAACCGAACCTTTCTTTCGCCAGTCCCTTTTATCGTAAATATCTGAAGAAACATCATCGCCGGCATAGAGAATAGCTCCATAAGAAAGATGCCGGAATTTAGCTACTGCAAGACAGGCGCTTTGCTCCATTTCAACCATCAAAGCTCCTTCTTTCTTTCTTCTCTCCACTAGTCCTTTAGTCTCACGGTAATAGCAGTCAGTGGTCCAAACCAATCCCTTGAGGTAAGAAATGCCTTTTTCATCTAAATAGTTTTCCATTGTTTTTAGAATAGGCTTTGAACTATAGACGATCCTTGAGGGCTTTAAATAATGGTATGAGAAGCCTTCATCTCTGATAGCGCCAGTAACCAGAAGAAGCTTACCAGTCTCTATCTCTTTGCTTAAGACACCACCGCCACCGCAGAAAATTACTTTCTTTATTCCATAGCCAGATAATTCATCAAGGTACCCACCAGTTGCAGGACCAC
>ENA-UOOH01001913-UOOH01001913.1-fermentation-metagenome-genome-assembly--contig:-NODE-1913-length-19157-cov-30.409015_pt1 | contig 19157 bp, 16 predicted proteins | sample MGYA00245778_ERZ724025 | MGnify/ENA primary metagenome ERZ724025 (study PRJEB28704, sample SAMN03018313) | fermentation metagenome | biome: anthropogenic terrestrial biome; feature: soil... | reverse complement strand
AGGTGGTGCATTTTCAAGTGCCCATTAGTGGTGCATTTTGGGTGCCCGCTGACAGACATATTGAATTGTCCTTATATTGAAATATAATAAGAGCTTATCCCTAAATAGGAGTTGAAAATTAAAAATAATATGCCATATTATCCTATCAGATAATGGAGGCGAGTATGGCAACGACAAAAGCATGGGAAGTATCGGACGGCTTCTGGTCCAAAGTTGAGCCTTTAATTCCCAAGGTCAAGCGGGATAATGACAAGGAATATCAACGTCGAAGAGGAGCCGGGCGCAAGCCAATGGAATCACGCAAGATATTTGAAGCAATCGTGTATGTTCTTCGTACCGGAATTCAATGGAAAGCCTTGCCGAAAGAATATGGTAGTTCGAGTAGTGTCCATCGCTATTTTCGAAAATGGGAAGCAGCCGGATTCTTTCTGAAACTCTGGAAGAAGGGGCTGGCTGAGTATGATGACTTGGAAGGTATTGCGTGGCGATGGCAAAGTATTGATGGGTCTATGACAAAAGCTCCAACAGCTCGGGAAACGGTAGGCCCCAACCCTACAGACAGGGGAAAAAAATGGGACGAAGCGACACATTCTCGTAGACGAACGTGGAGTCCTGTTGTCAATCGTCGTGACCGGAGCCAACAGACATGATGTTACACAAGTTAAAGAAGTTTTGAAAAATCGGGTTCGAAAACCTCGCGGAAAAACCAAGCAGAACCTCTGTGCCGACGCTGGTTATTCCGGAGAAAAATCAGAAGCGATAATGGAAAAGTATCGTTACATCCCGCATATTCGTCCTCGCGGAGAAGAGAAAATAGCGATTCAGCATGGATACAAGGCCAAGCGCTGGATTGTCGAAGTCACTCATTCATGGCTCAACCGCTTTCGAAAGCTACTGGTTCGCTATGAAAAGACAAACGCTTCATATGAGGCATTGCTTCAACTGGCAGCAAGCATCATTGCATTTCGAAAAATTGGGGTTATTTAGGGATAGGCTCTAAGTTTATCCTTTTCGAATGGAGAACTCGCCCGGAGCACTGGGGGAGTTCAAATGCAAGTCCCGTCTTGGTGATCTGCTCAATTTTACTAACGCGATGTGACATAATCCTTCTTAGATTTTCATTCAACCTAGAGTCAGCAAGTGAAGGCCCATGTCTTACGCCTAAATTCCTGATTTCTCGAGAATCTTTCTGTTTTTCATGGATTCGTGTTGGTAATTTCGCCAAGTCTTCTAGTTTCCGCATCGAAAAAGTCTCGAAAGATCATTTTCTTGCATCTGCCACTTCACTATCACCAACCGGTTTTCCCGCCAATGGGTTTTTAGACCACACGCTTCTATCCCTCCAATCACTTCCCATGACTGGCACGGTTTCTTATTCTAGTGACTTCCCGTGAATGGCACGTTTTCTTCGCTTTAATCATTCATTGAATGAATTTCAAATAATGGTTTGCTCCATTGTTGAAACCGTTTCTGCCAATCTTTGGGAAGTTGATCATTTCGAGTCAATTCCTCTAACAAGAAAATCTCCCTTCTTCGTTCTAATTCCGACCAACCATAAAAGGGACGCTTAGCCGTTGCTAAACCCTCTATGCAGTCGTAATTTTGGTCAATGGTCTCGTAAAGATTTCCCAAGAAAAATTTATTTAATGCCTCTTCGGTATTCTTTACCAGATAGTCAATACTCCAAGCAAGTCCGAAGGTAGCCATCACAGCAATTATTGCAAGAGGATTTTCAAATTTATCAGAGGAAGAATGCATATGTTCTTTAAGTGTTTCTGAAAGAGTCCCTAATTCATTTACGGAAGGAACTCCTCCATTCGTGATATTATTTAAACCATTTAACCCATCTTTAAATAAATCCGTATTTTGCCATGTCTCACTTTTTGAGAAAATAGTATAAAACAACAACATTTGCGGCATTACGGTTGCAAAGAAAGCAGCCCGACGTGATTGATCAAATTGCCTGAAATAAACTAAGCATTGGTCAAAATGAAGTTTATTACGTCGTTTTTCATTTCGAGCAAAGAACCAAGTAAAATTATTCATTTCTGTGCATTATTTTCTTTTCGTTATTTGTTATCATACTCCCTCAGCGTATAAGAAAAATAAGCGGCAAATTGGTTGAGCGAATATGTTTGCCGTCTCATAATTCACCTTTATGTTAACCACCTTCGGCGAATCCAAAGGCGCATTAACGATTAAAATACCATCCAAAAAACCATTATCAAATGCCGAAATCACGAAAAAAGATAAATTTTCCCCATCACCGATTCATCGAGACGTCACGGCGTTACGCTGTCATCTGTGCAGGCAGATTTCTCGAATTCTGCCTTTATGTGATTGCAGATGTCGTATTTGTGTGAAATATCATTATCGGTAGTGTAGCAATATTTTACCGACATTGACGATTTTGTGTATTCCAATGCACAAAATGCTTTCAGCTCTGTTCCTTCGTATTTCAAGAACCAAACCATGTCTTCGGTTGTGGTGATGTTGCTGTCCATTTCTTTCAGTACATGGCGGTTCATGGCATAAGGCCCAATTATTGCATATAATTCCGGGACGTTCCAATCAAGTTTTTTAATTTCTGCTTTTGCAGCTTTACGTTTAATCTTGCACCAACCTTCCGCGATCGCTTTCTGCACTTCTTCCTTTTCAGTCATCGGAACGGGGAATTCTTGTATTTCAAATGTTGCATTATCAACTCTTGTACTCCAGTTTTTTACTGAACCACTGCTGTCATATTCTCCTGAAATAAAAATAATATTTTCTCCGAGCCTTGCGCCCGAATCGCGACCGAATGCCTTTGCGATTGTTCGCCCAAATAAAACCACAGGGCCACGGCCTTCAGTTTGTGAGAAGTTGGTTACAACAAGCGAGCAGTATTCTACGGGAGTTTCTCCGGTAGTGCCGTAGAATTCTACCATTGCCTCGCGTACATAATCCAGAATGCTATCGTCAAACCACCAGGCACCGGTTTTGAACTTGCCACGCAGGTTGCGGCATTTTTGAACAAATTCTGCATTGTAAGGGCTAACAACCTTTACTTTGTCGCCCTCTATGGTTAGTTGTATTTGTTGTGACATTTTATTGTTTTTTCATTAGTCAAAATCTCTATGTTGATGTATGAAAGGTCGTAATCGATTTGATTGTATTTGAGCATTTCAAACCACAGCTCGGGGTAATCCGCTTTCACTTTTTCCCTTGTTATTGTATCGTTATATTTAGATGCAATAAGCATAAGTATAGCACGATGGTTGCTTTTACAGTCTTTTATTTCTTTCTGTATTGTTTTCATGGCCTATTGTTTAATCATTATAAAATCAACACAATCCTGATAATTTTCGAAATCAATTACATCCGCAATTTTTCCGCTTTTGGAGTAGCTTGCTTTTCCGTCATTGAAAAACTTGACCCATTCATCTCTACCGAAGGCTTCAAATCCAATAATCCCATCATCGCAATTCTTGAAATTGAAGCTTCTTTCGATATACTCGTTGCTTTTTTTGTCTAAATTTTGTAACATAACTTTATTTTTTATTGAACCATTTAACTTTTTTTGAACTGTATTGCAAATCTTTTTTGCCGAGTATCCAGGCACTTATCCAATAGGCATCCGATTTGGTGATTTCATAATCTTGCCCAAAAACGAATTGCTTTGGAATTAGGGCCGTACTGCCATCGAATGCGGTTGCTTTGTAGCATTTTGGTGAAATTGAGGTGGCGTATAAGAAAAATAAGCGGCAAATTGGTTGAGCGAATATGTTTGCCGTCTCATAATTCACCTTTATGTTAACCACCTTCGGCGAATCCAAAGGCGCATTAACGATTAAAATACCATCCAAAAAACCATTATCAAATGCCGAAATCACGAAAAAAGATAAATTTTCCCCATCACCGATTCATCGAGACGTCACGGCGTTACGCTGTCATCTGTGCAGGCAGATACTGGTGGTTGGCGCGCATGTTGGTGTAGGCGAGGTCTTCGCCTTTGCGATAAAGCTCGATAATGCTCTTTTTGACCTCTTCCTTGGTCATGCTGCGGCGCAACCGGATGTCGCGGTAGTTGATGCCGGCGGACTGCACCGCCTTGCCCCAGCTCCCAAAACGTTTGATCGACGCCATGTAGAGGTCTTTGTGGTGGTTCTGCGCGTTCTGGGAGAAGATCGGTTCGCCCTCCTTGTGGAGGCGGCGGATCTCATCCAGGACGGATTGCTTGGACCACGTTTTTCCGTTGCGGATCAATTACCGGCCACGGCGGAAGAACAGGCTTTTCATAAATCGGTCCGTTGGTTTTCCGATCATGCTTTGAGTCTGCATACTGAATTGTTGGTGGCAGAGGGAGTCGATTCCGTCATTGACCACGAAGGGCGGCAGTTGCCCCGCTACAAGACCCGCGGCGATTGTACCGGCGAAAGCGCATTGGTTTTTGCTCTTGACTGGAAGTTGAACCGAAATCCGGCATCGCGCCATATCTCGGGCAAAATCATGGATCATCTGTTCAATTCGCCGGAATTGTGTTGCCTGGACTCGCGGAATCCATGTTACGGAATGTTGAATTTTTATGAAAACTTGCCGACTTTTTACGGAGACGATAGTTGTCGAGCCATGCTGGGGTGCATGATTTCTGCGGAGCTTCTGGATAACACGACCTGGGATCGAAATATCCTGCGCTGCCTTTTGTCATGCTTGCGCACTACCGGACCGCAGGGATTCCGTCAAACAAATTTGCGCTGGCCTTTGGATTTTCCAGGAGACGCCGGGTGGGAATATTTTCAAAGAACGGAGAGCTGTAACTACCGCCCCCACAGTCAGGCCTGGATGTGGGCCGCTTATCTGTTGGCATGGCATTTGAGCGGCTGCCGCGAATTCCTCGATTCAGCTCGCGAGGGCATATCCCGGTTGATGATGGTATATCCGGATAAAATTATCTGGACCAACGGATTTTCTCAGGAAATTGCCCGAATGCTATTGCCTCTCGCGCTTCTGCTACGGATCGAAAATACCGCAAAACACCGCGAAATGTTCAAGCGCATCTGGCGGGATATAGAGACCATTCTGGTCGATTGCGGCACTGTTCGTGAAACCATGGGCAACCTTTCCTCCGGTATGTATCTTTCTCCGCGCTGCAATGAAGAATACGGTACAACGGAAGCGGCGCTGATTCAGGAGAATGGCGATCCGTGCTGCGATTTGCTTTATACGGTCAACTTCGCCTTTGTCGGGCTGCATGAAGCGGCAATGGGTACCGGTGAAAAGATTTATATGCAGGCCGCCGACAGGATGGCCGCATTTTTGACACGTGTGCAGGCAGTATCGGAGCAACAACCGTATTTGAACGGTGCATGGCTACGCGGATTTGACTGGGAACTTTGGGATTACTGGGGAAGCTCAGCGGATAATGGCTGGGGAGCCTGGAGTGTTGAAACCGGCTGGACCAACAGTTGGATCGCCTCGGTTTTTGCCCTGCGCAAACTGAAGATGGGATTGTTTGATCTGGTGTCCCCCATGCGATACCAAGCAATTCTACCGGAGCTTTGGAGCGAAATGTCGGCAGTACATTCGTTGTCAGACAAATCGGCTATAGTCCATGCCGCAGCCCCAGGGGTACTATAAATAAATGTAGGATAACAAGGAACGCCATCACATCAAGTAGAAAATGCCAGAGAAATTTTGCCTGATTTTGCGTATGCGTACTGATGTCCATATTGCAGCATATTTGTCCCGATAGAAGAAAGAAGGGAAACCCGGCCAGCCACGACTCGTTTCGTAGGGTTTGAAGGAGTTGCACAGCTGTGCCGGATTTCCCCAAATAATGTAAAGTTGATAGACAAACCGAGGTTGCCGAACTTGGTTTTTGAGTCATTTCTCCAGTTAGAATATTTAATCAATAATTGTTAAATTCGCCGATCTTTACTTCAAAGGAGCGTAAATAATCCTTCAGTTCAGGAAGATCAATTCCGTATTTCAGAATACCGTAAAATATTTCATCTCCCCAGAAAAAGGGAATTTCTTCTGTCAGGAGAGCCCGATAAGAATTCAAACTGTTTTCCAGTTGCAGTTGGGTTATTCTGTGATCCATCAGCGCGGCAAACAGTGCCACTATGGCACCGCACCGCTTGCCGTGGATCATAATATTCTGTTTATGGCCCATTGTGGATAGAACATTGATCAATGCTGTTATATCGCGAGCGCGATCGAGCAAGAGATTTTTCCCTGCAATCCAGGCCAGCGAAGCGAGTTGACTGCGTTTCCCCCGATATACCTGCTGCATCCAGTTTTCCCGGTCCGGCCATGTATCCCTGCCTGCGGTATCTCCGAAGCCGCGCATATCCGGCCATACTGTCAGAATATTGCGGCGCGCGAACTCAAGTTGTTCTTCCGGATCGCTCATTCGCGGTAATTCGTCGAGCAGGATCGCAATACCATCAATTTTATCTGGGATCAGGATTTCCGCAGGCAACCAGATGTCCTCTTCCGGATGAAATAAAATCCGTTTCCCGGAGATGTTACCGATCTGGTAAGAATCGGCCAATTCCCATTCAGGGATACAAGCAGAACCCATTTCCGCAGTGATGGAGTCAATGAATATCTTTAGTGCTTCATCAGTGGAAAGCTGCGTTGAATATGCAGCGGCGGCATATTCGTTAAACAGTTTCATCGGTGTGGGATAACCCGCCAGGAATAGATTGCCGGTATCCGTAACCATGCATTCGCTTTCATCGGGAATATCTCCACGATCAATTTTCGCAGCCGGGACAAAGCCGGCATTGTTGGCAAGATGAAGATTGAACCATTTGAGCACGTTTTCCTGCTGATCGCTTCGATATTCATGCCCGCGATCTTCCACTGTCCAAGTGAAATTCCCGTCAGCGCCGAGAAGCTTGTAAAAGGCTTTTACTTCGGTGATGAAATACTCAACCTGATCAAAACTCCAAATATCCTTTCGGTTGGTAACGATCGTCATTGGGCGCGGAGCAATCAAAAAAGCAGCAATATCCGGATAATCCAATCCCGCCGGGATCGGATTGAAAAAGACTTGTTCGGCATCATCCACATTGAGTTCTGCAAAATCGCTGCGGATACAGGCTGCCGGCGCCAGGACTTTAATCCGGATATCGAGTGCGGCAGCAAAAAATGTTTCAGTACCGCCGCCGGACGATCCGGTCATGGCGATCCTGTCCGCATCTATTTCCGGCTGCGCGGAAACCACATCAATGGCGGCAATGGTTTCGGCAAGCATAAACCATTGCAGATTATGTGCATAAAGATTCATCCGGTTCCCGATAATATTATGCTGCGTGCCGGCAAAAGAAAGAATATTGCGATCCCGGTCAAGCAGGTTCCGTTCACCACCGCCAATGTAGTCGAAGGTCAGAGCCGCATAACCATTTGACGCAAACAGTACGGCCCGTTCGCGAAGGCTGTTTTTACCGGCCATATCATGTCCGTGCGGCAGAATTACCGCCGGGAGCTTGGCAGGATGATTTCGCGGAAGATAGAGGTTGGCGCTTACCCAGTCATTACCGAACGGCGAAAAAAGCAATTTACGGATGATCAGATTTTTCCGGTGAATTTCATCGTTACAACATATTTTGACGTTTTCCCGTGGCCAATTTCCACCGATAGCGATGAGAAAATTTTTCCTGATGCGCTCCCGTTCCTCATGCCATGCCGCGATGGTGGAAATATCGCGCCGTATTTTTTCTCTTTGCAAAGCCAGTTCGTGACCGATTTTCTGATATCGGGCAGTGACCATTTGTTCCGCCGACTGCCCGGTTTTTTCATAAATGCATTCTTTGATTCTATTGATTTGAGGTTTTTTCATTTTTCCCCGGCCATATTTTCTTCGGGCATTGACAACAAACGCAGAGGACTGCTGGAAATAAACGGCGGAATGCCGCTGATGAAAAGCTCCATATCCTCGCCGTTAAGATTCATTTTCCATATCCTGCCGTCCGAGCCGGCCGGAACCTGGATACGATGTTCGAGGTATGATTTATTGTCCAGCAGTTCTGTCGAGTGCAGCGGCTTCTGGTTCCGAACGGGATCGGGGCAATCCCACAACGCAAATTTATATGGTTCTTCTCCTTTGATCACCAATGAGAATTCTTGCGTACCCGCCGGAACATAGAAATAATGATTTCTCAACCCCCCGAACGGGTGCAGCCGCTGGTTAATGGAAGATGCTTTGAACACGACATAGCGGTTTTTGATTTTCAAGGCCGGATAGCCCCTGGTCACCAGATTGATTTTGTAAATTCCGCCGCTGCCGGCGGTGTAGGAAAGCGGATTTTCTTCGGAAAAACTGCCCGTATCCACTTCAAGCATTTCAGGTGATGTAATTCGATAAATAACCGGAAGTTTCGCATGTCTGCCAAGTGTCGTGATTTCAATCTTTTCATTCGGAGCTGCATAAATCAGCAATTCATGATCCAGATACCGGGGGGCAACGGCAATGCGTTCATCAAATGTACCGGACTCCTTGTTCAGCGGGACCAATTTCAGGTCATTGGTGTCCGGCCAGCGCGGCAGTTGCGGTTTGGCCTCCGGAATTTTGATTCCGTCCAGAACATTTTTCAGTTCTTCAGTACTGAAGGGCGTAATACCGGCGGACGCCATTGCTTTCAGGATGGTTTCATCATTTCCAGTGACCGGGTATGCGATCTTCTTCATCTCCTGATTATCGGGAAGTTCCTGTAAGGCGCGGTACAGAATGAGCATAACCCGCCGCCGAACTGTGGCACTCCAGGCATCCATACAGCTCAATTCGGCGCGTAACGCGGTGGTAATCAGTTCCGGATCCGGCCGCAGGGTCTGAATTTCGGAACAGGCCTGGAGTGCAAGATAGTGAATCCTCAGCAGGTCGATTCTTTTCCGGGTATCTTCGCGGTCGGCCAGCTTTGCGGCTTCCTCAAGCTCGTGCCGCATTCGGCAAATGACCGCGTCCTCCAGAAAAACTTTTCCTTTGTTGATATGCTCATGAAAGCGCCACATCGGTTCAAATGCTTTGCCATAGGCATGATGGACAAAATCCCGTTTCAATTCTTCAACGTCCGCCTTGGGATTCCACCAGAGTTTTACGGTTACGTAATTGCTCTGGGCGCCGCCTTCCCAATAGTCGCTGCACTCGGTGGCGATTCCTTTCACCCCTTTTTCGAGATACCAGTTACAGTCCTGCTGATGGACATCGATCAGTGAATACGGCGATTCAAACCACCAGCAGGTGAGAAAATCATAATCGCGAATGGCAATTGTCGGGCAGACTTCAAGAAATTCTTCCACCTTTTCACGGAAAACCTTGTTGGTTAGGGACGAAAGCGGTTCGTCAAGCACTTTGTTCCAGGAGGTCATGAATACGAACACATCGTCGTCGGCTTTGATCCGGGGCGGCTCCTGGTGCTCGGAATAAGCACCGTAATATCCGACACTTATATCCGGATATTTTCCCCCTACGGCAGCTCCGATTTTATTGGCGAACAGTTGCAGCTGATCGGAAATACTTCCCTGTTTACGGCATGCTTCGCACTTACAGAAACCGCCGCCGTCGGTGGGACTGACACTGTAGATAAAACTGTCTTCCGCCCAGCTGCGATCGGTCTTCAATTTTGCAATATGGTCAAGCACATAGGCAGTGGCCTGCTTCACCATTTCGTCGTTGGCATAGCAGAGCTTGAAAGTAGAGGATCGCTTTGGATCGACGGTACGCGAGCCGTTGATTTCGGCAAACCAATCCGGATTGGTATCGCGGTATTGCCACATTCCCAGGCTGTTATGTCCGTTGAAACCGCAAACCCCTTGGCGGGTACGGCGAAACCAGTCGTGACGCTCCCGTCCCCAGGCCATATACATCTCGCGAATGGAAAAAGCCGGTCTGTCGATCGTCTGACCGACCGTCAGGATGATCTGCTCCCGCAGCCGCGGTACGACTTCGCCGTAGCGACCGGCAAACAACCAGCGGCAGCCAAGACGTTCGAGCAATTCATAAATACCGTTTCCGGCACCTCGGTCACGCGACGAGAAAATGTGAATTCCGTCCGGTTTGATGTCAAGGACAAAACCATCAATACCTTGTTTCATTGCCGGAGCAATTTCTTTCAGATAGTTGTTTTGCCTGACATTACCGATATAAACAGGAAATTGTCCGGCCGCGGCATTGTCGGCAATTTCGATTTTCCGTCCGGTCATGAGACCGAGGTAATGTTTCAAGTCATTAATGGCCGGCTGGAGAACCCGGCTGCTGCGATGCGGCGCGATAATTACCGGAATCAATCTGTCCTTTTCATAAAAAACCGCACTCTCCGCATGGAGCTGTATTGTCGCGAAAACAGCGGATATTATCATTATAAAGAAACTTTTTTTCATATTTCACCATGTTTTTTTTGAATTCACTCGTAATCACCCAGTTCGCCGCCGGGCAGAACGCGGCGAAGTCGCTGTTGCGTCGGGGCTTTTTGTTCAAGCCGCGGCCCGGTAAAGATGAAAGACGGATAAATAATACCGAAAGTACCCAGTTCACCGATATCCGCATGCTGTACTTGAATCGCCAACAGGTTTTCCGCATTGTATTTCATGTCGCCGGTCAGGTCGAATACCATCGGAGCGGAGAAACCGCGCCCTTCGCCGATATATTTACCGTTCAGGTAAACCCGTGCCAGATTGTCCACGCCCCCCAGGAACAGTCCCAACGGCTTCCCCTGCAATGCCGCCGGTACGTCGAAACGGACCCGATACCAGATCGCCCCATCGAAATAGGCGCCAAACCCTTGTGCGCTCCAGGGAATGTTCCAGGTGGATGTCTCGATAAACCGCTTATCGTTGAGTTCCGGACTGTGGAATCCCATCTCCTGTCCCTTTACATATGGGTCGAGCATCGTAACCAGTTTTTCCGGAATCTGTTTGGCAATCCGATACTCGCCGGTGGAATATTTCAGTCCCTCCCGGATGAATTTTTCTTGAAAACGTTTCAGGTATCTGAGGGCGGATTTGCCGACCAGATTCGAATTCATCCGGTAATATTTATCCCAAAGCCGCCCGATTTCATCGTAAAGCTCATTTGCCTTGACGAAGTCGTATGATGTAAACGCTTTGCGGTATGCCAGATAGAGTTCCAGCATCTCAAGCGGTTCGCGATACCAGGCAATCATGCGTTTCGACCTCGGGTTATCCGATTCTTGAAGCGCCCGGTCGAACAATGCATTGGAGTCCGCAATGAATTTTTTGTCATAAATGAGATGAAAACCGTGATACGAGCCGGCTTCTATTTTGGCCCCATGCTGTTGTTTGACAATATTAAGATAATACTGTTCCATAAAAGGCGCCCCCTTGCCGAAAGCGCTTTTACAGTATTTTGTCAGTACATCCCGCCACTTCAGCGATGTGTTCCAGTTCAGCTTGACTTCCAGGTAGTCACCGGGGCCGGTGACACTCCAGTTTTTGACCCATTCGGAATAAGTGCCGATGCAACCTGCTTTCTTGTAATAAGGAAGATCCTCTCCCCAGATTTTGAGTTTTGTATAAGGGAGCAGGCATTCGGCCAGATTGAAATTATAACCGCGATACATCATCGGATTGCCTTGTTTACGGTTCAAGTTGCCCCATTGTTCCAAAATGCCCCGGTAATAACCGCGGCTGCTGATTCCGTCTTCACCGGTCCAGTGAAAACGGGAGTAAGTAATGTCGGCAATGACGATTTGAACATGCGGATGCGGTTTGTAGCGCATCGGGAAATCGGCATGGGCGCTGTAAAGATAAAAACCGAGATAAAGATTGGGATATTCCGGCAGGAGACTGCCCAGCAGCGTATTGCAGAGCAGTATCTGCAGATCGGTGATATCCGGACGTCCCAGCATCGGATCTGTCCGGCCGGAACCGGCATTGGTGCTTTCGGGAGATTCGGAAAAGCCGCCGCCGTCGGCGGGTCCGACTCCAATACATACTGTATGGTCTTTGCTCCAGCCGTTTTTGACAAACATATCCTCAATATATTTTTTGAATAACCGGATGACCGCAGGATGAGTGGTTTCAACTTGCGGCCCCATGCGCTTCATGGTTCCATCGGGCTGGCGGACGAGGGCCAACATGGTCTGGTCGGCGGCGAACTCCCCGCCAAATAACCGAACCATGGCGCCCCAGACATGGCCGCCCAACATCTGCAGCGGATGAATACCGCCGTTGTGCAGATAGGACGGCTGGTTTTTGTGACGCATTTTCCAAACATCGAACTCATCATGTTCCTGTGTGGTTATGGTGGCGGTACCACCGCTGTACCAGGGACACCGGACTTCGAAATCCGGCGCGGCGGCCAGATCGATATCCGTCAGCGCAATGGTCGTCCGCTTGGAAATGACTTCTCCCGCCTCGCCCGGCATCACCCAGTCGCATCCAAGCCGTTCCAGCATTTCATACATTCCATACATGGCGCCAATGTCGCTTTCTCCGCCGATCAGGACCAGGTTGTTTCGGCTTATGATGCGATAGCCTTCACGAGTCCGGGTTGAAGTCGCCGGCGTTGCCCCCATTCGCACGGCCAGTTCTCCGAGAACGATGGCCGGCGCCTGAACTTCAGCCGGATCATCCGTCCGAATGATTTTCAGTTCGATTCCACTCATTATCCTGAGATGATAATTGAGATCGGTTTCCATTTGCCGGCGGCTCTGATTCAGATAACGCTCGGCCAGAGACAAACGCGGATCCGGTTTCTGGAGTTGTTTCCAGCCGATATAAATAGCCGCAACCGGTTTCCCGTCCTTGACCAGAACCGTCTCTCCGCCCGCCACCAGGAAGTTTGTCATTATCACCATGCCGGTCAATCCGCATAGAATTGCTATTTTACGCATACCGCTTCTTTCCTATATTTAAATTTTTTCTCCGGGCGATGCGGCAAAGGTTTATTTTCAAATACGGGAATACCATTTTTTTTCAAAACGTTCCTGTTCATTCGGAAATACTCCTCCACCATTGCTTTGCTGTTGACGAAATCACTTACCATGGGGTCGGTGGAAAGCGCTGCCACCGCTTTTTTCATATTCCACTCGCAAGCTGCTTCCATATACATTTTTTCATGGATAGCTACCGGACGGACGATCGAGTCAAGAATGTCGGGCAACGGCCCCGCCGTAATCGGATGTACGCCGTTAGAGTTGATAAAACATTGCGTTTCAACAATGATGCCTTCCGGCAGATTGGGGATTTGACCCCGGTTGGGGGTATTCATCACGCCTGTAAACGCTCCCTTGCCATGAAAAGCGGCAATCGCCGGAGCGATTATTTCACTGACCGCGGTCAATTCCGGCTTCGTTTTTCCGGTCATAACGGCAAGATGTTTTTCCTTGACACTATTAACCGTCTTCCTGCGTTCCACGATACGGTCGTAAGTGATATTCCAATAATTCCGGAGTTCTTCCGTTTTCAGAAACTGCGGAAAAAATTCGCAAATATGATCGTCGCTGATGGCTGGCAGGTAACCGACCTGATCCCAGATTATAAAACGTAACCTTTCGGCCTCCCGGCCTGCAAACGGATCATCACTCTCGGCAATCACCTCATTCCGGTACGCTGCTTCGACAACTCCGTTCTTTTTCATTATTTCCAATGCGTCTTTTCCGTTGACCTTCACATCAAGCAGCCATGAACAATGATCCACCCCCGTGGTGATGAATTCCACCTCATCCATGCTCCGGGCTCCGAACAGCGGCATCAACGCCTCCAGGTGGTTGTATACCCCGTGGCAAAATCCATATGCCGTGATATTCGTATTCGCGGAGACAGCCATAGTGTTGGCGGCAAGCGGGTTGGACACATTGAGAAGCATCGCGCCCGGGGCCGCTGTCCGCTCCATTTCCCGGGCCAGTTGCAGCATAAACGGCACATGGCGCAATGTCCTGCTGAAACCGGCGGCGCCGACATCATGCCCCTTGATGTTTCGACAGCCGTATTTGCGTCCGATCAGATGATCCTGCTCCATGGCATCCAGCCCGCCAACCGCAACCGCCGGAATGACGTAATTCGTATCCCGGATACTGTCGCCGAGGCTGGTGGTCGCGCTCAGCCGTAATTTTGTCGGCGATAAGTGCCGCAGCATTTCACAATGCGTCATTACCTCCTTCAACGCCGTACCGTTAATGTCCATCAGGCATATTTCCGCTCCGTTGAAAAAATCATTGAGCAGAAAACTTGTTACAAGAGGCGGCGTCCAGGCATAGGAACCACCGCCGATAATGGTTATTTTCATTGTGTATTCCTTCAGATTGAATTGTTTTCATTGACAGTTACGGTCTCCAGGTACATCCTCTGGACAGATTGGCATTGCTCTTGGTCAGCCAGCCGATATGCCCGTCGAGAAAAGTAATATTCGATCCTCCTGCATGCCGCCCGGACGGGTATTGATAGTTTGATATCGTGGGATTGCTCGTTGAATAATACGAACTGCCTGCGGCAAGACCGGAAACCTCCCCGGTATCGATCCGCCAGACCATGGCCGAGGCGTTTTTGATGGAATCGGGCCGAAAATACGTACCGTAATCGGTACCTAAATAATAATTTATTCCGACCCCGGCATTATCTTTATACCAGGCGGTTCCTCCCAGATAGGACGGACAGCCGAAAATCTGCTGGTTGGGAATATAAACCGTCGTCGAAATATCATACTTCCCGGTAAGCATATAATATGGATAATACCATTTTTCATCAATGCGAACCTGATGCGCCCAGACATAACCGTCATAATCATTGGCATAGAGAAACATTCCCAGCGCCACCTGTTTCATATTGTTGACGCAGGAACTCTGTTTTGCTTTCTCGCGCGCCTTGCTCAATGCCGGCAGCAACATCGCCGCAAGTATGGCTATAATGGCAATAACAACCAACAGTTCAATGAGTGTAAAATGTAATCTACGCTTATTCATTTCCGTGTTCCCTTTTGTTAAGTTGATGCTCGTTCAATAAGTTGCGGTTCAATATTATAAATCAGAGGTGTGGTTTTCTGATTTATCCGGTACAATTTTACATAATCCATGATATAACCGCCCGCTTCATTGGGCAATGAGGCAAAAGTGGTCAGCGGAGGCTCCGATTTCAAGCTGTCCGGACTGTTGTCGAAACCGATTATAGCCAGGTCTTGCGGAACCTTTATTCCGCGCTTCCGGCAACTGCTCAGAGCCAGCAGCGCCCGGTTGTCACAATTGCAAATAAGCGCAGTCGGCGGATTCGGCTGCGCCATGAATTCCGTTACAACCAGATCCGTAACCTTGTAATTCTCCGCCAGTTGGGTCTTAATTAGATCGGCGCTTGTTACTATCCCGCATTCGTTCATGCCAGTCAAATATCCACTGAAACGGTCAATCTCTCCCGGTGTATTCAGCGTAGGCGAAAAATAAGCAATTCGGCGATGCCCTTTGTCCGTCAGATAATGAACAGCCCGTCGGAAAGCATCGTGACGGTCTATCCGGATTTGATGGAAATCGTAAACACCGTCCGGACTTCCGAATACGAGCGGTGCAAATTTTTCTTGAAAATAGGCTATCCGCTTATGATTGACAATGAATTCCATTCCGTTGAAATCAATGAAATTGCTGAAAAACGTCACCATCGGCCCCTTTATTTTTTCAGGTTCATCCATTGCCTGTTTAACCGAAACCGGTATCACCACCACTCTCATGCTTGCCCGGTATATCCGGATAATTTCTTCAAAACGTTGTATCAGAAACGATGGCGGCCCGGTATCTGTGACAGGAATTTCATGGCTGCATAGGTATATTTTCACCTCGTTAAGCGGTTTTGTCACAAAAGTTCCCCGTTGCCCGCGGCTGGTAACCCAACCGTTTACTTTCAACTCCTCGCAAGCCCGGCGAACCGTGATACTGCTCGGTTCGTATATTTTACAAAGCTCTATCACTGTGGGAAAACGGCTTCCAAGTTGATATTGGCCCGATTTGATCCGGTTCAGTAAATCATTGTAAATTTGCTGCCATTTTTTATCTGACACCTTAAGCATTCTCCTGATTTTATATATTAAAGATACATGCATAAGATTAAAATGTCAATATGTGTATGATTAAATTATCGATTTATCTTATCACATTTTAGGAAAATTAAGCCGATTCAATCGGTTACGTGAGTGTCTTCGGCAATTTTGTTTTTAATTACACCAGGAACGGAAAAATCAACCTTTTTATTTTTTTCCTGGCGGGACAGCCAGTTCAGCATTACATTGGGCAGTGCCTCGTGTCCACCCTCAAAAATGGAAATCCGAACATTTTCGGAATGGCGGCGGAAGTGAATTTTCCGTCTGCCATATCCTGGATCGGACCATTCGCCGGCCAACTCCGGGGCGACCTTTTTCTCGGCGGTCATCAATTCGATCTGCTCCGGAGAGAGACGGTCCTTTTCGCCAGCGAGCGCATTGAAGGCGTTCAGGGCCTGGCTGATTGGAACTGAACCGTTATGCCCGTCATTAATTCCGGCCAAAATATCGACGTGGACTTTGCCTCTGACATCCGGCAGATAGGTCATCGGCGAACGGGCTCGGTATTCCTGATCGACTTTATCGGATGCTCCCGGTATGCCTCCGGTAATTTGTTCGATTGCTCTCCAATAACTGCTTCTGCGCTTGAGGCTTTCGCCATGCCATGCAGCCAGGTCCGAAATTGGTACGCTACAGCAGACGCCTGCCCAAATTTCCGGATGGCGACCTGCCATGATCAGCGACATGTGTCCGCCACCGGAATATCCGATCAGGTAAATACGATCATTGTTGATTGGGACCGTCCGTCGGGCATATTCGATCGCGTCGAGGATATCCCGGACCGCCGCCTCTGAAGCACAGGCCTCCGGGTTACGGTTCGCTCCCCGGAAATTCGGATAAATCATGGCCCAGTTATTCTTCTGACAGAATGCCAAATAAGATCTATTGATTGGCTTGTAAGTTGCATTCCAGGTATGCAGACCGACCAGCAGCGGCAGCGGCTTTTCCGATTGGGGCGGCACGAAAAACAGCGCCGGCTGCATCGTACCATCAAATGTACTTTTGAATTCGATCTCAACAACCCCTTCCGGTAATTCGGCAGGTGCATCGGCCCAAACAACTCCAAACATCAATACAGCGGCAAACAGGCTCAATTTCATCTTCAACATTTCCTTCAGTTTCAGCCAGAAAGCACTACTTTCCCTCTTCCGGCAATTCATTTGAAACCATCGCATTTATGCACAATACTGTCAGCAGTATCAGGTTCAGTAGTTCATTATAAATTTCTATTAACTTTTATCTGATACCTTGATTATGTTCCTGAACTTATACAAAGAATACATGCACAAGGCAAAAATGTCAATATGTGTATAATTAAATTATTGATTTTTTTAATTTATCGACGCTTCAACCAACACGTTTCGAATTTCCATAGTAAATTTCCACCGATTATGCCAGCCAAGGATGAAATACAACTTAACGCTTTGACATTCAGGAAATTGCCGAGATTTCAACTTTTTTTCGGCGCAACAAAATCCCGGACACGCAACCTTCTGATGGATAACAAAGAGCGCGGTCTCTGTAAGCTCGAAAAGCAAGATTAATTTTGCCAGATTTTGCCTATCCGCATGGGTGTCTCTATATAGGGCAATTGGTACTTATCGGAAATATTGAGCGGGAAAAAGGAAAATCTGGCAAGTTCCGTCATGGGTGTAAAACAAGGAAGATCGAATATTACATTCAAGCCCGGACATATAACATGACAGAAGTTTTCCGTTGTACTAATTGTGAGATTGCCACCCGATTGGATAAACCTGTCAAAAGTCGGATTTTTCAACACAGAGGCACAGAGGCATGGAGGAAAATGAGGAAAGAAGATGATTTCTCTTTCAAAAAAAACGCTGTATTTCTCTGTGGTCGCTCTGTCTTTGTGTTAAAAAAGATTTTGACAGGCTTGTCCGATTGCATTACCCGAATCAAAAATTTGAATTTTTTAAGAAAACCGCTCTTGACAAATGCACGGGAATCGGGTATAATATAACAATAAATAACAAATTAAATACAGTAATAACAAAATGAATATCGATACGGCTCCTTCAAAAACAGCTTTTGTCATAGATGCTTTAACCCGTGATATCCGGTCAGGCAAATTCAAATCCGGCGAAAAGCTTCCTTCCTTGCGGAAATTGGGGGAACGGTTCAATGTCAGTACGATGGTATTACATCAGGCTTCGATCCGTTTGGAAGAGCTGGGGTTGATTTGCCGGAACAGCCGATCCGGAATCTTTATTCCGGAAACAATGAAACAGCGGGAATTGTGCGGTTTTATTACCTCGGTACGGATGGGGCGGATGGATGGATATTTTGAATCATTCATGGAGATCGCGAGCGAGGCAGGCTGTGTTCCCATGACGGTAGCGGGCAACCTTGAAGCAATTGAATGGATGTTGGAAAAATCTCCGCTCCGAATCTTTGCCGATCTGGAGGGAACACAGACTGATTTTGCCAAACTGCGGCACTTGCTGGAGGAAAACCGGACGATATTTTGTCACCGTTTCGAATGGGATGATCAGAAACCAGAGGAAGCGGTATTGATCGATTGGGCTTCGATAACCGAGCAGACCTTGCGGCATTTCCTGAAACATGGCCATCGTAAGATCGTTTTCCTCAGTCATGACCGGGAACTCCTGTCATTTAAACGGCTGGAGCTGGAAGAAGCGGCTCGGCGGGTGGGGCTCTGCTTTGAAAGTCCTGAATTTCAATGGTGCGGCAGATTTGATTTTGAACAAAATCCGCAACGGTTGATGCGAATATTCAAACAGGATGCACCAACGGCGATATTCAGCAGGAGCGACAGTATCATGTTTGAATTTTCCTCAAAGCTGGCGGCATATTTCCCGGAAACAGCCGAAATTGAACGGATAGGCGCCTACGATACGCATTGGTCACAGCATCCCGGCAATGTTTTTTCAAGCTGGCATTGGGATTGGCGTATATTCTGGACTCAAGTTTTTGGACATTGCAAAAACGGTATCGAATATTATAAACCGGAATTATTTCTGAGAACAAACAATGAGTTCTGCGAAATATGGAAAAGTCAATAGAGAGGCGGCTTGAGCCATCAGGAAAGGACGGGAGAGTTCTGAAAAAAGGCAAATCGCAGGGAAAAATATGAAAAAAGCGCCAAAAAAGG
>ENA-UOOH01001911-UOOH01001911.1-fermentation-metagenome-genome-assembly--contig:-NODE-1911-length-19178-cov-5.085290_pt1 | contig 19178 bp, 19 predicted proteins | sample MGYA00245778_ERZ724025 | MGnify/ENA primary metagenome ERZ724025 (study PRJEB28704, sample SAMN03018313) | fermentation metagenome | biome: anthropogenic terrestrial biome; feature: soil; material... | reverse complement strand
CTTTCCAGTTTTTTTTGCCAAAAATTCTTTCCCTAACACGCTTTTTTCAGGGCTAACGGCGAAACGCCCACTAGGGGTCTCAATTCCCTGTCGGGTTTCTCGGCTGTTACGCCCGAGCTGGTGCGGGAATACGTTGGCGAGTATTACGGTAAGTCTCAATTCCCTGTCGGGTTTCTCGGCTGTTACGCCAGGACGGATACGACGCTTACCTGGAACGGTCAATGTCGGTCTCAATTCCCTGTCGGGTTTCTCGGCTGTTACGCCACTACAAAGGTATCATTCTCCATTGGGCGGTGAGAGATATGCAAAGTCTCAATTCCCTGTCGGGTTTCTCGGCTGTTACGCCAATGAAGGCACCCTCGCCCTGGATATGCTCAACCCCGCGGGATCGTCTCAATTCCCTGTCGGGTTTCTCGGCTGTTACGCCGCAGTACGCACAGCACAACATCACGCCAGCGTGGGCTGCGAAGTCTCAATTCCCTGTCGGGTTTCTCGGCTGTTACGCCAACCAAACTCATGCAGCAAATCGCGGCGCTTGAATTTAAGGGTCTCAATTCCCTGTCGGGTTTCTCGGCTGTTACGCCTTTGTCGGGTGGCTTTCCGTATCTTGCGGTTGTGAGATATGTGGGTCTCAATTCCCTGTCGGGTTTCTCGGCTGTTACGCCCTTCACCGTTCAACGCCTCGGCCGCCAACGATTCAAAGTCTCAATTCCCTGTCGGGTTTCTCGGCTGTTACGCCGGGTCGAATTGAAAACGCGAAACGAGCGATGGAAGCGGGGTCTCAATTCCCTGTCGGGTTTCTCGGCTGTTACGCCGCCAAACTCGAGCGGCATGAAAAGAACGGCTTTGGGTGGGTAGTCTCAATTCCCTGTCGGGTTTCTCGGCTGTTACGCCACGAGCCTACAGAGGCTCAAATCCGCGAGCTGGCTGGTCTCGTCTCAATTCCCTGTCGGGTTTCTCGGCTGTTACGCCACATAGCAGAGGAAGGTCTCAAGGTAGGGGGAACATGATGAAGTCTCAATTCCCTGTCGGGTTTCTCGGCTGTTACGCCTTTTCACGCCCTTGAGGAATACCCGTGTCTTGATGATGAAGCAGTCTCAATTCCCTGTCGGGTTTCTCGGCTGTTACGCCGACGATGAAGCATGTAGGAAAGTATTGGATGAAGCCACCGAAGGTCTCAATTCCCTGTCGGGTTTCTCGGCTGTTACGCCAGACTGGGGAATCGTGGGTCGATCGAATGGGAGGTTGATCACTGTCTCAATTCCCTGTCGGGTTTCTCGGCTGTTACGCCGTTTTGGAAGAGGCTACCGAAGAGGCGTGGGGGAATTGGCGTCTCAATTCCCTGTCGGGTTTCTCGGCTGTTACGCCGCATTGACCGGTTTGGGCGATTGGCTCAAAAGGAACAATACTGGTCTCAATTCCCTGTCGGGTTTCTCGGCTGTTACGCCTACGGGTGGCTAAGGGACGGAATGATTGGGGCAAATTTTGAGGTCTCAATTCCCTGTCGGGTTTCTCGGCTGTTACGCCAATGGCAATCAACATATCCTATAGAACGTTTGTGGGATTTTGAGTCTCAATTCCCTGTCGGGTTTCTCGGCTGTTACGCCTATCAGGGGCGGTTTGGGAAGGGGTGGCTGGTAAGGTTGCATGCGTCTCAATTCCCTGTCGGGTTTCTCGGCTGTTACGCCTCAAGCCCGCGATTTTGGCAAATTCAGCTCGAATAATCCTGGTAGTCTCAATTCCCTGTCGGGTTTCTCGGCTGTTACGCCTGCCGGTATTGGAAGTGTTTGCCAGATCCATTGTTAAAAGTCAACTTCCGAGGGAGGATTTGTGGAAAGGGAGCAGCAATCCTCTCCGAACAGGTTGGCCGTTTGTAATCCTCCTCCATATTGCAACTTACGACTTCCGAGACAATACGGTGTTTTGGCATGTTCCAGGCTCCCTCGGGAGGAGCCTCTTAAAGCTCCTTCCCTGTCTTCGACGGTCATAATGTCGGTCTTTTCACAAGAACGGTCAAGGAATCATTGAATTTCCTAACCTTCCTCCATTTCTTTGCTTGGTATCAAGCACTCGATCGCGTGGCGCGTGGCGCTTCAAACCTCAGCAACCGAAAAACACCTGCACCCAGCTTCACAACCCGGAAGTAAACTGCACTGGTTTGCCTCGGTTTTGAACTCCCCAGACGACTCGGGCTGTTACTTGAACATTCAGAGCGAAGACCCTTTAACTCCTGTTCTGCTTGTATTATGCCGTCCACCCATGAGGAATGCTCCGGGGCATGCCAATAAACATCAAAGCCTGCTGAATGGAGCAGCTCTTCGCTCACCTTTTTATTGACTTCAAAATCGCCTGAAAATTTGGGACAAAATACAGCCCCCATTCCGCGTGTCAGCCGCATCCCAAGTCCGCCGAACCGCAGAAAGCATTCCAGTGCGGTTTTAAATTGCCTGAAATCGGCCGGGCGTATTCCTTCGTCCAAATGAACTGACAATATGAACTTTGTTCCGACAGCAAGGTGACCTTCCGGGTTTTGATCTCCCCTGCGCCCGTTTTGCCACCATCTCTTTTTATCACCCGAAACCGAGGCGTAATACCAAATATATGCACCTTCTGTGTTCGGATTCATCGAGAAAGGAATTTCCGCACCCGGTCCATTCTGGACACCTGACACACGAATTGTCACCTGGCTCTTCATCGCCCCCTTTTCTTTGCATTCGGCTCTGTCATGCACACCGCCGAATACGCGTTTTTCTTGCTCATAACTGCCCCCAAGAACGCGGAACCACCAACGCAGTTGGCCTCGAATTGAAGGCGCACGCACTTCGGCCTTGGACTGGTCCGCCCCCGCGCAGAAACAGGGGGTAATAAACTCCACTTCGTATTCCTCCCGAATCATGATAACTCCTCCCCTAAGGATTCCGCAATACCGATGATTTCATGGGCCAGGTCTGGTTTTCGCCTTTTCCACATCTTCCATTTATTTTTATTTGCCCTGAGAACACGAATGAAAGCGATTTGCTCCTCTGTGGCCTTCTCCGAAAGGTTTTTCCCGAAGTCGGCAAACGGCTCATCGTCCAGCTGCGAAATGATTTCGATATGCCTGTCGACCGGGTCCATCGCAGCAAGACGTGCTGTTTCTTCCTCCGCTTTTCGCTTATCCTTCTCGGCCTTGCGTAACCTTTCTTCTTCCTCTGCAGACCTCCTGGATTCGGCTTCGGCATCATACGAAAACCAGCCATAACCAGCCGAGGTCTTTGCTCCAACTCCGAGGTCCTGTATCCCCTTCAGCAACCATTGTTTGGCCAACTGGACATCCTCACATGATCCCCGACCCGGGACACCGACAATACAGAACTCAAACTCTGCCCCTGCGGCAACAGCAGGGAACATTACGGGAATAGGATCCTCTGAATCGTACGCCTGAGCGTAGCCTCTATCCCCCTGATAATACTTTTGGTGGTGAGATGTGATGACATCCAGTTCGAGGTTTGTGGATGATGCCGGATAGGACGCCAGGAAGCTGACTGCTCCTTTGCACGCGCCCTCCGCGGACTCCCTGGAATCGCTGCTGCCAAAAACCCGCTGAGTGTCTGTTTCCTTTGCCTCGACCAGGGCTGCGCCACGGCGGGCAACTCCTTTCAGCGCAGTTCCTGGAATGTATGGCATGCCAAAATGCCGGTCTAAACAGAGTCCTGCATTTTCGATCACGCTCCCGGCCATGTTCACCATCATACGTGCCTCGAGTCTCGCACGGAAAACAGCCAAGTACCTGCATCCTGCCTGCAGGCAAGAAAAAAATCCAATTCGATACTCCAAACCCGGGGCGTGCTCCTTCGAGCTTATCAGACCTCTGAGTATGGACTCTTTCTCCTTTTCCTTGTTGAGCTTTCTTCTTTCCGAATTATTCCCTGATGCGGTCGGCTTTTTTAACCTGCTGGACTCATATTTTTCATAGCGCAGGGATCGGTTTTCAACCTTGACGAGTTGCCCGTTGAGAGCCTCCTTCACGTCACCGGCGACCTTCATTCTTCAACCCCCTTACCGCCATTTCCCGCCTTCGCAAACCTTCGGAGGTAGTTCAAAAAGGCAAGCGCTTCCGCGGTGCAAATCCGGAGCCTCATGGAATCCCCGTTAACAAGGCTATTGATTAAGGAATCTGTGTCCATAACATTTGAATCGACACATTCAATCCCCGACGAGGCCAGGTGGATCGCTATCTGATCGCAGATGATTTCATGCCCGCTCTTTCCGCTCTTGCTCTTGCTTTGGCTGAAGGCAAGGGCGGAAAGTAATCCATTATTGATAACCAAGGCAGGAAATCCGGTCAAGGCATCACCGCCTTGGTCTCCTCGCCCGCCACTGTCGTCTCTTCTGATTTGATCACATGCGGCTAATGCATTCATGGCACGAATCTGATCCATATTTTTCACTGGACACCTCCCTCGTCCATGCGGACCGAACAATATCCAAGGCCAACAGTCTCATCCCCACCGACCTGAATGATATTCCCATTGTTTTCCAGTCGGTTCCTCAGGCACCCGATTGCCTGCCCATCTTCAAACCCCTTGGCAATCATGCCCCGGCGCTGGCCGATCACACTGTATAAAACGGTTTCGGAGGGCACATTCTCCTGATTGAAAAGGCCTTGTCCACTCACCGTCCCCGTTTCGTCATCAATTCGGATTCTCTGCTGAACCTCGCACGCATTCGCACAAAAATGCACGAACAATGTATCCGAGAGAACAACCAATCGATCTGAAAGCGTTTCCCACAATGAATCACCGGGAAAGGCCTCGGCGAGAAGGTCGATAACCTGCTTGGATAAACTGGACGCCTTGAAGCAATATTCTTCCAAAACCACCTTTTCGTCGGCAAGCGTAACAGCTTTGCCAGCCAATGCACTATCATCCTCGACAAGAGAAATCCCAATATTCCGATCCATTTCACGCGCCAGCCGTTGCAAAGCAAAGGGTGAGGTCACCCATGCAAAGGCACCTCTGGCCGATCGCACCGGGAAACAAATGGTGCGCGCCTCTCCAATGGTCAGAATTCCCGACTTGAGATCTTTGACCTTGGCATCGGGTCCAAACAAACGTTCCTGCTCCTCCCCGTCAAGGTCGCTATTCCAAAGATCGCGAAGTGCACCTTTCAGTCCGGACCCGGGAATGATCGGCGTCTGGGTATGTCTTTCCCTGATAACCGGCATATCAATTGCCCCAACCGATGAACCCGCACCCACATGAAGGGGAGTCCGCGCCATCAACCACATCATACATTTGTCCATTTTTCTCTCGTCCTTTTTTTATTGATTTTATGACATCCTTCAATTTGCTGTCTGCCAAGTACTGCAGACGCCGAGCCCCATACCTTTTTCGCCAAAACAATCAGATCGGGTTCTGAGCCAAAGAGCATCCAACAATGTTTGGGCGTCCATGATTGAATCGGCCTGGAAGTAATACACAGACCCAGCTGGTACCGCCAGAAACGAAGGCTTGGGTCCACCATTTTGCGCGCCTGCGGCCTCACTACCTGGTGTCCACTGCCCGTCCCAACCGGAGAAATAAATCGGTTTCTGGACCCTGGCAGCCACGAGGTGGGCTTGAATGGTTTGCATTTCACGAATCCGTTTTCGCCATTCGAGCCTCGGCTCCTCCGGGCGACGTTCCACATCACCGGATTTCAACATGACAGCGCCGGTCCTCGAATCGATCCAACTGGGCAGCCACCCGTTATTGAAAACCGCGTGCGTGGTAAGGACCCACTTGATGCAACAGGTATCCAGATCAGGCTTCACCAGCGAATCAAAGTAGTTTCGTCGCGCAGCCCCCATTCGGACTGACCGGCTTTCACCGCCGAGGGGGAAAACCTGCCCACAGAAGCTCTCAGGAGCGAGCCCCTTCGGATTGTGCTCCCTGTCACGCTGGCTGAGGCTCGCCTGAAACCAGAGTGAGACGCCTGGCCGCAGACGAAGGTGCTCCGAAGCATACAGTCTGCCATCTATCGCAGCACCAGTTTCATGATCAATCGCGACTCCGATCCGAGGCTCCACATCATAGAGGCAATGCCTTTCCGGAGGAGCCACCAAACTGGAGCCCTTTCCTAAATATTGGTTGTACCATTCCAGAGAAACCCACTCGGACCAACGTTTTTTGGAAGGAGGTACTGGGGATATCAGCAAATGAAGCCAATCAGTAGGAAAATTACTGGTTGATGCCTGATCAACCATCTGTGGATTGAGGAAATCGATATCATCTCCACCTCGATCCACGATATCCTGTGGAAGTGGGAAATAAATGGTTCGATCATCACAGGGGAAGGGGCCGATCGTCCGAAGCGACCGGAACTCGTCCGAAGCAACATACCTGTGCCGTTCGTTTGAAGTCGAACTACGTTTCCTGTGCAGGCGCGGTTTCCCATTCACCTCCACCCCGGCGGAGCGGAGGAGTTCACTGCGAAGCGCTTCATGCAGGACGGTAGGGAGGGGCCAATTCGCCCCATGCCCACCAGAGCCTGCGCCTGCCTGCATCGGTCTGGCATCACGAAAAAACAATGTATCAACTGGGAATAATTGTAGGGATTGCATCTCTATTCTCCTCTGGTAAGAAATGCTGCAAACTGGAACATGCTCGCGAAATCTGGCAGTGGCCTCGCAATGCTGGAACTACTCGGTATATCGGAGCATAAATCTTTCAAATATTGTTCAGCGAAATGTCGAAAGTCAGAAATCCCCGAATGGCGGGGAACCTTGCTCTGACGTTGGATGGAATAGTCCAATTCACGAATGATTACGCTGTAGAAATCGAAAGACCCAATATCCTCCAGAGCACCTATCCGGGAGTGATCCAATTCGTAAGGAACCATTTTCTCCACAAAAACATATGGAAAGCGATTGGACATGATTTCTTCTGAAAGCAGCATCATCAAATTTTTAATTGACCCGAGGGCCGACGAATTCCATTTTGCTCCCCACTGCAGAATCTCCCCGGAACGTTTGAAGAGCCTCATGGAAAACGCATCCCTCTGGTAATGCTGCTTGGCATGCTTTTCCGCCGCTTTTGCAGCGCGGATCATGTTCTGCAACGGTGTCTGAACGTGTCCAACCGCTACCCCCATGGACGCGGTCGCCCTGGGACCTGGAACAATTAACGGCCAGGTCGGCTGTCCGGATCCGGGATTCCTGAGTTCAAGAAATCCTCCGTTTGAACCATAAACATGAAAGAGGCCAGGAACCAAGGCGTCCAAAAGAACGGCTGAGCCTTGAAAGGTGGCCTTCAGGGCTTCCATACATTCAAATAATTGATCCACTGGAACCATGGCCAGAACGTCATCGCCTCCGGCATAAATCAATTGTCCCTGGAAATATTCCACTACGGGTCGGACCAGATAGAGTGAAAAATTAGAAAGCGCTTCACTCAATTGAAGGTGATACGATGGTGAAACTGGCCGGGGTCGTGCGGAAAGCAATCGTCGGCTTTCGCCTGATGAAAAATATTGCACAGCCTCGCTGGAAAACTGATCGATTAAAGGCGGAGTTTTTTCACCACTGATCCACCGCCCCATTTCATCCCCATCCAGGGCGACAACAGCATAGTACCTGGGAATGCAATTAAATATTTTCTCTCTGGACAGAATGCTTCGAATTTCGGCAGCCTTATGATCTGAATCCAGTTCGAGTGGAATGTTCCAGGTCTCAGGCATAAAAAGTGAAGGATCATTTCCGCCAATCCAGGAACCAATGTCACGAGGATCTATTCGGTGGTTAATTTCCCAACCCAGAGATCGAGAAAAAGTCTCAATTTTTGAAACACAGGATCCTATTCGAGAGCAGACATCAGCGTCCTCCTTGATTTCCTTCTCAAGGTTTTGCCTCCATCTGCCAGCGGCCAATCCCGGCACCGATTCAAATGAAAGGGCATCCCTGACCTTAAGCCCTTGGACCTTCTCAAGGTAAGCTCGATGCCATACTCTCTTCAACAAATTCATCGCCCCGAGCCGATCCTGGGAGCGGAACAACCACCGGAGCTGGGGATCAACCTTTTGATTATGGAAATCTTCCCACCAGGATTCGGTGCCAACTACCTCTGCCATCCCCGAAAAGGAGTCTTTGGGAGTACCGGCTCGATGATCATCCGTGTTCCAGGCATCGAAATCCCTGAGACCACGGCGGCCTTCGAAATTCCGTGCTGCCCGCGCGTAATAGTAGGGCCAGCAAAAGGCCGGGTTTTTAATGTCGTTTCCCTGGAAGAGAAATTGATTTCGTTCTTCAACCGGGATTTCACGGGTCGCCAGGCTATGCAGGTCACGAAGAGCATCTGCTCCAGGCGAGCAAGGCCCGTACAATTTCATAAAGGCATGTACTTCCTGTTGGACGTCCTGCTCGACTTTCCATGGCTCGATGTGCCATTGGATTTGGGGGAATGCTGCAATCTGTTTTTGGAATCTCTGGCGATGCTCCTCTGTAATTGGATGACCCTTCTCTGAAAACCATTCCCAACACTCCTCACCAATCTCGGTAAGTTCTTTCCGTAGACTCGCTTCGGCGGCATTCGCAATGTCCGGCCCAAGCTCATCAGGCACAAGGGCCAAGAACCTGTTCGGGATTGTTGGAGTGAGGTAATCGTTGGGCTGTAATCCAAGACGCTGCCACAATGTCTCCGTAGATCCAAGTCCATCTGAAAAATGGATTTGGTCATAGAGAACAGTACGATGAACCAGATCAAATAGAGGTTGCCCTCGAAGAGAGGGATAAATAATGGAGTCAGGCCCTACCCAATCCGAAACGGCCTTAAGAGATTGGACCATTAACCATGACAGTAAATAGCTGCCGCTCCAGAGATCCCGTGTGCTCCGTGCCTGGCTGATATATTCCTGCACCGGTCCTAACTGAAACAACAGGAAGGCAGGCCTCATCCCAGAGTACCTGGACCCTGCCAAGGCTGAGACCACGGAATTATGGCACCAAATATTGTGATCGGGGATCCTGGTATCCGCCGGCAAAAAATAGGTCCGACTATCCGAGTATGCGGATTCGATTGGCCACCTTCTCCAATGGAGGAAAAAATTTGCCCATGGTCTAATTTCTTCAGGTAACTCATCAACGATAATGCCCTTTTGGGCATCCTGAAAAACTTCCTCGATGACGGCGTTTCCATGGGGGGATTTCTCAAAATTGAAGACAGACCCCCCCATCGGATGGCGAAAGACCTCCCCACGGTTCATTGCCTGGGAAAAGTTTGAAACTAGAGGAGGTCTGGTTTTCTTATGATCAGGGAATGGAAAACGATCGGCTGATGCACCCAAAAAATCGGATTTCTTATCAAAATCTCCAATGCAATCTTCAGACAAACCGGCCTGCCTGAAAAAAACCTTTCTAACCTCCTCATGATTTCTTATATCCAAGGCCTTATTAGGCGGATCATGCAAAAAGGCAATTAGCTTGGTAACCCAATAATTGGTATCATTATTCATTTATCACACTCCGACTGCCTTCCCGACTAATTTGAATTGTTCGGAGATTCTCGCAATGTTCGGGAACCGACAGATATCCATTTTTTCTTGAAATCCAGGGATGAATTCTTTATTCCCAAATGCCTGGAAAGCGCTTTGCAGGCATTTCTCAGTTTCGTCCTTTAAAATAACCCTGTTTCCATGTGTGATGAATGAATGATTACGGGCTTGCTGAATATCGACCACCCACTTCGGCAAATACTGGTTATCAGCAACAGGGTCGGACACCGAATATAGCAACTCCCACCGGCGGACCAGGTTAAGGCGTATCTGAGAATCGCGTTTCATCATATCCGTCAAATCGGCTCGAAGCCGCCCACCGACAACGGACAATACCTGTGAAATTGACTCTTCCTCGAAATCATCGGAATCACCGTAAAACTTCAAACCATTCTCCAACAACTTCGCCTCGACCATTATTTCAAACGCTCGGAACAGGCGTATTATACAATCAGTAAACCTTCCACGCTTATATTCACGTTCTGCATTGGCGCACATATCGACTACCCCCCAGTAAAGCGAATCATATTTTCCAGCAGTCCGAGCCTGACCAATTTCCTTAAGGGGTATAAGGACCGCTTTCCTTAATTTACAAAGATCAGGCTTCAAAATTTCTTCGAACGTCGAATTTTCACAGATTTGGACTAAATTATTGCATTCTCTGAATGCTGCTCCATATTGAAAAATGTCCCACAAATAAAAAATAGATATATAACCATAAAGAAGTTCACACGTAGTATCGGTTGATTTATACGGCCGAAGAATATCTCTTGCTGGTACGTAGGAAAGGTTATGGAAGAACCGAATCGCCAAGGCAATATCGCGATCCATAAAGATTCGTTCTGAACTTATTTTCTCAATTCGTTCAGTCCCACTTTTTACGACCCCCTGCGATCTCTCCCCAACGATGAATTCGATGCTGTCTACACTCGCCTCCAGGCCAGCCAGAACGCCCGCAACGCTCATTTGCTTGGTCCCGCTGGTTGGATTGATTGCCAATGAATATTCCGAATACTCATCCAACTCTCGAAAGGCATGGACAAGTCGTTTTTGGGTATCCAGGAGATTGTCTTGGCATATCCCTGGTACATATTCGGAATCTGAAGAATATGGCTTGAACCCTGGAATCCCTCTCTCCAAAGCCCCTTCGCGAATGTAATCAGCCACTGCACAGGATTCCTCAGTATCGCTTGGAGCGAGCATAAATAGATCCGGACGTTCCTTCTCCAAATAGGATAGTATGCCCTCTGCGACATTGCTATATTTCCCAGCTGTCCCAGAGCCAACGGTTATCAATACTGCCTTTTTCGTTTTACTCATAACCAACCTTTTTCGCAACCAGTCCTCCAGCAATGCCTTGACTTTCTTTCCGGGCAAAGCAAGTGGCCAATCTGGATCCTTGAGATGTTCCAGGATTTCTGTCCCCAGATACGCTCTGCAGAGGTTGTCCGATAAAGTAAGGAAATCCGCACATAAGGATTCCCAGTATTCTCTCTCTACCATAACCAGCCTTAAATCGTTGTCCCGGCATAGTCCTCAGCCCGAATAAAGGTTCAGAAACAAAGGCTCCCAAGTATGTGTGCTTGAGCATGGGTAAAGAGAACACGATTGAATCAGTCCATGCGCAACGAAAACGTTTGCCAACGTTTTCCCTATCATGGTTCGAAAAGTTGACCTGGCGTATGCCTCTTGCATAGACATCCGCGCGCGCTTGGATATAAACCGAGCCATGACCCTGCATAAGTTCAAAAGGGCTGGAATCCAAAGAGGAATTTTTGGAGCCGCGGGAATGGTCCCTGCTGCCGTATATGAAAGAAAGAACTGGGAATTTTCGTTCGGAGATTCTGCGCATAGAAGTTGACTGGGAAGCCACGTGGGCTGAACAAGCTGATCGTTTCAATGTCCTTGGTTCCAAGGCATGCTCCGTGTGTTATGGGGGAAAGGAATCTGCCCGCCTTTGGATCTGCAGTTCGAAACCTCCGGACGTCCAGAATCCAATTGAAACTATCGACAACTGAACATCCGCGGCCGAAGCTGCAACTTTTCACATGCCAACAAAACGGGGTTCTTGTCCAATGTTTTTTTCCAGTTTTCTCCACCGCCATTCCCAAACTGTATCCGTATCCCTTCAGCAAACGTGTGTGACTTCGGCTTGAATTCCCCTTTGCGGGAAAGCATAGGCTGGGATCCGAACGAGATTAGGCCCCAAGGAGGTGGGGATTTAGGGCGTAGCCTTGGCTACGGGGCAGGAAATTGCCGTGATCCATGATGACTTGCTCGTAGATCGCGTGGAGCCACTGCCCTGGTTTGTCCATAACTTCTTGGTTTATCGGCACTGGTTATGGAAGAGCTGGCCGGTAAAGAATGTGGGGCGCAACCTTTGTTCCGGCCGAACCTGGTCTTGCTGGAATAGAGTTCCTGCGATGGAGGTCTCTCTTTTTTCAGATCAATGACCACCAGACAGCGCAGGCGGCGGTGGAGCAGCAGCAGGTCGATAAAGAACTCTTCGCCGTCGATTCCCAGCCGATACTGACTCCCCATAAAGGCTAACCTGCCGCCCATGGCCCGCAGTAAGTCTTCGATCCGGGCGATGAGCGCCGGCTCCAGCTCCCGCTCGCTGTGCCCTTCGCCCAGTTCCAGAAAGTCGAAGGTGTATTCGTCCTTCACCGCCAGCTTGGCCTGGGCGCAAAGCTCGGGCGTCAGCGTCTGGTCGAAGTTTGTCTGGCCCAGCAGGGATTTTTCATAGCTCTGGTTGTCAATCTGATGTATGACCACATTCTTGGACCAGCCGAACTTGCGAGTCATGCCCAGATAGAATTCCCGCTCCAGCGGGTCCTTGCAGCGCTCCAGGATGGCCAGGTTGTGGCTCCAGCCGATTTCTCGCACCAGTGGTGCGAGTTTTTCGAGTCCGGTGTACGCCTCGAAAAAGGCTTTCATGCGCCAGAGGTTGGAGGCCGAAAAGCCTCCCACACCGGGAAACTCCGTCCGCAGATCGGCGGCGAGCTGTTCCACCACCGCCTTGCCCCAGCCTTCAACATCCTGCCGCTCCACGATCATCCGGCCGATATCCCAGTACAGACCGACCAGCTCCTTGTTGACCGCCTTGAGGGCTTCGCATTGGGCGGAGCGGATGCGCTCTTTCACCTCGGCGAGGAGGTGCGCGTAGTTCGGGCCTGGACCGGCTTGTAGTCTCAGGTGTCAATGTAACCACGCAGCAAGGTTGCCGCGCCCCAGAGGTAGGATTCAAGTTGGGATTGGGAGATCATTGCCGACCTCCCGTTAGGCTATCCGCAGATTGCGCAGATTCACGCAGATTAAGGACGGCTCCTTGTGGCAGGAGGCTTTGAAATAGTTGATGACCTGAGATTCCTCAGTGCCAGATAGCCGATCCAGCGCCTCCAGAAACCCGTTGCCGAGTTCGGAATGAACCGCCATGGCCGCGCCAAAAATGGCATAGGTCTGCTCATCCCTCTTCAAATAATCTGCGTCCATCTGCGTAATCTGCGGATTCACCGAATCCAGCCATCTTTATGCAGCAGGGCTGTCAAGAGTCGAGGGCGGCTTCGATGGCGGCGATGTCGATCTTGACCATCTGCATCATCGCGTCAAACGCGCGCTTGGCGGCGGCGGGATCCGGATGGGTGATCGCTTCGATCAGGACGGTCGGTGTGATCTGCCAGAAGACTCCCCATTTGTCCTTGCACCAACCGCACTCGATTGCCTCGCCACCGTTGCCGATGATCGCATCCCAATAGCGATCCGTCTCAGCTTGGTCAGCCGTTGCGACCTGAAACGAGAAGGCTTCGTTGTGCTCGATACCAGGACCGCCATTCAGCCCGAGGCAGGGAATGCCCATCACGGTGAACTCCACCGTCAATACATCGCCTTTCTTCCCTGCGGGATAGTCTCCCGGCGCTCGGTGCACCGCCGTCACGCTGGAGTCGGGGAATGTCTGGGCGTAAAACCGAGCCGCCTCTTCGGCATCACCATCATACCAAAGGCAAATCGTGTTCTTTGTTGGCTTGCTCATGGGGTCCCTTTCAATCGAGGTAGGTTCAAAAGTAGGTTTCGGGAAAGCCGACGCTCCCTACCTGATCAACAAACGGAACCCCATGAATTCGACATCGCGCTGCCGTCTCGTTAGTGCTGGCCATTTCGAAGGGAGATTATCCGCAGATTGCGCAGATTCTCGCAGATTAAGAACGAATCTTTTGGGTTGGATAGCGGATCCAGAAACCCGTTTCCGAGCTCGGAATGCACCGCCATGGCAGCACCGATAATCGCGTAAGTCTGCTCATCCCTCTTGGAATAATCTGCGTCCATCTGCGTAATCTGCGGATTCATTGAATCGAGCTATCCGCAGATTGCGCAGATTCCCGCAGATTAAGAACGAATCTTTTGTGTTGGAGGCTTCCGGCACCGAAGTTGAGCAACAGAGCCCTATGGTGGCCGGAGGCTTTGAGATAGTTGATGACCTGAGATTCTTCCGTGCCAGATAGCCGATCCAGAGCCTTCAGTTCGACGATCACCGAATCAAAGCAGACGAAATCCGTCTTGTAGAGGGTTTTAAGCGGTTTGCCGCGATAACTGACCGGTAGCTGTTTCTCCCGCTGATACGGAATACCTCGCACAAGAAACTCCATCTCCAAAGCCTCCTGGTAAACGGCCTCCAGAAACCCGTTCCCGAGCTCGGAATGCACCGCCATGGCAGCACCGATAATCGCGTAAGTCTGCTCATCTCTCATTGAATAATCTGCGTCCATCTGCGTAATCTGCGGATTCATTCAATCAAGCCCTCCTTGGAAGAAAACTATCCGCAGATTGCGCAGATTCCCGCAGATTAAGGACGGTCCCTTGTTGCCGGAGGCTTTGAGATAGCTGATGACCTGAGATTCCTCCGTGCCAGATAGCCTATCCAGTGCCTCCAGAAACCCGTTCCCGAGCTCGGAATGCACCGCCATGGCAGCGCCGATAATCGCGTAAGTCTGCTCATCTCTCTTTGAATAATCTGCGTCCATCTGCGTAATCTGCGGATTCCTTGAATCAATCCCTCCTAATGCGACCCGCGCGCATGAAGGCACGGATGTTCTCCACGGGTGTCTCCTGCGGTAGGTCGCAACCCGTGCTCAACACGAAGTTCGGGAATGGCGCCATCTGCCGCAACAGCACCGTCACCTCATCTTCCACCTCTTGGGGCGTGCCTCGCAGCAGGCTGCCCGTCGGGCTGATGTTTCCCATGATGATGACTTCCTGCGGCACCTTCGCAGCAACCCCGGGGAGATCGACACCGGCATCGGGCGAATCAAGACTGATGGCGTTGACTCCGGACTCGACCATCTTGTTCACCAGATGCATGGTGTTTCCGCAAGTGTGATAGATGGTGGTAATCCCGGTGTATTTACAGCTTTGGATGATGTGGCGCACATAGGCCGCGGAAAATTCGGCAAACTGGTCGGGCCCCATCATCACTGCGCTCGGCTCGAGAATGCAGATCGCTTGCGCGCCGGCCGCGATGAGCAGGCGCACGTATTCCTGGATCCTCTCCGTGGTGAACCGGCATAGAACATGCAACTCGTCTGGGCGCAGGACCGTCGCCATCGCTGCCTCGTCCGCGCCCAGCATCAGGGCTGCAAGCGTGTAAGGACCCGTTACGTAGGCGCCTTTCACGATGGTATCGGGGAGCCCGAGGCTCATCATCTTCATCGTTTCAATATAGCCGAGGAGTCGTGAGTCAAAGGCAATATTGACCTGTGAAATGCGCTCCAATTCCTCCAAGCAGGACGCGGTCCTCACCACCGTAGCCGATTCCGCCTGTGGAAAGAGGGTGTAGTAGCCAAGTGCATTCGCCTCGACCGCCAGGTCCATGAGGGGAAACATCACATCCGGTTCAAACGTCTCGGCAATGGCCCTCAATACACGAAAATGCTCTCCGAAGTTTTGCTGCGCCAGCTTGATCGAGCTCTGGACAATATTGATCCCGGGGAATCCAATCAGCGGCGCAACAACGCGACGGCCCTCGCGCTGAGTACGCTCAAATTTCTCCTCAAATGGGCTTTGTGTCATACCTCCCCCGCTTCCTCTCAACCCGTTTCCCCTGCCCCTGTTTGCTCGTACAATACCTGAGTGCCTCTCGGCAACCTGAAAGCTCTTCGCCCGGCTTTCCGAGTACCCGTCCAGGTCCGCCTGATCAGGCTCGAGGTCGTCCGAAAACCCAACCTGACCTCTCCATCCGGATTTGAAGAGCCTCCCGCAGAGGGCGCAGAGAACGCGGTGGCGTTTTCGACTCGGCCATGGGGGTGGGTAGGGTCAATGCTCTGATCCCTACCTTTTGGAGAGGGTTTTGGGGAAATTGACTTTCTGCGGACCAATCTGCAGCGTTCCCTCAGGCCGCTATTCCGTCAGCACGAGCACACGATAGAAACGCACTGGTGTGGATGCGGCGGTCGGGTCAACGACCTCGCCCATACCGTTTACCACCGCGGTGAACGCTCCGCCGGAGAGATCGCTCCACGCACCCGCGTTGAGTGCGTCTCGATACTGAACCTGATAGGTCCGGCCGGCGACCGTCGAAAAGCGGACATGGAAGCCCGCATCGGTAAGGAATCCGCCCTGCAGGATCTCAAATCGCGAATCGGCATCGCGCGGATCGGTCCCGGCCATGTATTCGGACCGGTTGTCCCAGCCATCGCCATCAGGATCAGCCGTATCCCCGGAAATCGCGGGATCGAGCAACTCTGCTTGGGTAAAGTTGGCGCTTTTCCAGGCGACATAGTCATCCGTGTCCAACGTTCCAGGCGACCCGCCCGACACCTGACTCGCCTTCCAAGAAGCAGCCAACCCGTAGTCGTCGTCTTCAAACGGCCGTGCCAGTTCAAGCGAATACCCCTCACCATCGGCCGCCGTCGGCCACGGAGAAGCGTCGTCATACTCAAACTCGATCAAGGCGTTGCCCGCGCCGTAGGATAGCTTGAGCAGCTCTCCGCTGTTGGCTAAGCGTTCGTCCCCGGTCGCCCAGAGGTACTCGCCCGCAACCGGCAATCCGGTCCCATAACGCCGCTCGAATGCAGATCGATCACGGACCACCAGGACGAACTCACCGGGAGCCAGCTGTGTGATCACGCCGTCGGCGAAATCGAAATCGATGCCCTTGGTAAAGCGCAGCTCAGTCAAGTCCAGCACCGTATCGCCACGATTGTAGAGTTCGAGGAATTCGAAATCGTCTTCGTCAAACCCTGCCAGCTGGTCGTCCAGGCTCGCCGTCGGATGATACATGATCTCGGTCAGCTTCAGATCCTGAACCAAGGAATCCCATTGCGTGGGCAAGCCAGGCGTGAACTGAACCGGCTCCGACCAATGACTCCAGCGACCTGATGAATCCAGCATCCGGACGCGCACCCGATAAAGGCCGTCAAACTTCAGGGCATTCGCAGGGATGGTGATCGTCGGGGAGTACGTGTTGAGGATCCCGCTCTCCCAGGTCGACGTGATCTCGTACTTCCTTGGCTCAGCCGGGTTGAACCCTGCCGATAGCGGATCGCTGATTTCCGCTGCCCTCCATTGCATGCCAGTGAACCTGGCTCCCGACGGACTCTGAAATGCGCCGGTCTCAAAGGTTAAATCATCAATCGGCAATCCCGGGGAGAACGAGGAAATGACCGGCTTGGCCGGAATCAAATGATTATCGGTCAGGATGCTCGAATCGATCCAGGCGCTTCGCGTCTGAACGTAGGCCTTCAATTTCGCCACCATCCCCGAGAAGGTCCGGCCTGGCGCCGATTCGTAGTAGCGCCCATGGCCCGCCTTGCTCTGATTGATATAGGAGGAGACCAGGATCGGATTGTAATCCCACATGGCGCGGTCGGCGTCGACGAACGACGAGACACCGAAGCCCGGGGTGAAGACCACTTGCGCGATCTCGTCGAGCAGTATTCCTGTTTGTTCGGAATTGAACAGGAGATCCCGGATTTCACGCATACGATTTCGATAGGCCATGGCGAATTCCGGATGCGTAAAGACGTAGTCGTTCAACGGCCCCCTGCCACCGCCCCCGCCATAAGTAGTGGTCCAGGTCAGATCCAGGTCCCAATTGATCACGCTCCAGCGCGAAGACTCTGGATTATGGAAAAAGAAATAGTTCTTGCCGGCGTGGTTGTCGTAGTCATGAATCGCCTCCATGATGGAACGCCAGCTGTAATATTGGTCGAGATCAAGATTTGAACGCCACCAATCCGCAGTCTTGGCCTGGGTCTGATAGGTCAGAAACGCGTTGAGATCGGATTTATCCTTCGGTTGGGTCGGCCCCTGATTGTTCAACTCACCAGTGCCGCCCTCCATTTTATAGAAATTCCCGTCCGGCAGATCATGCTCCTGGAGGAACCGGCCATCCGGCTGCTCGATGACCATGTACAGTCCCTGGAAGTCTGTGCTGTACTGGTCCCCACCACCGTTCTCGTCGGCCTGTTCGACAATGCGGAAATGCATGTAGTGCGTCTTTGGCGCTGCGTTGTCCGCGAGGTTATGGAGTTTGAAACCCGCCCCCTCGAAGAGCCCCTGCTCGCCACGTTGCAGGAAATCGCCCTGCTGGATTAAGGCCGAGAAATTGAGCTTCTTCCATAGAGTGTCGTATGGCCGCCCGTAGTCGTCATGCGCCTGAAAATCATGGGAGCGTAAGAAGTCGAACTTCCACATGTTCTTTCCCATGGAGTAGCGCCAAACGCCGCCGCGTGCGCGGAATCGAACGTGGTCATAGACCTCGCCGTTGTACACCAGGGTCCCACGCCATGGATAATCACTGCCCCAATAGCCGCCGGCCGTCGAGTTGGGGATGCTCATCGCGTCTTCGTGGCTTTTCCTGGTCGTGATCAGGTGAATCACCGGGACCGAGCCGAGCAGTTCAGGGGGATAGGTAACCGGACTCGTTACCCCAGGCCGTGCAGACGCCGTCCAGGCGGGCAGACCGTCGTAAACAAAGAATGCAAAATTGGGCTGCTCATCGTCTGGATAAGGGACAACCACGCTGTTGCCGAGCGCGTCAGAGGCGGTGATTCTGTAACGGACGAGATCGCGATGGCCAAATAGGTCGGCGGGCAGTCGAGCCGAGAAGACATCGTCACCCCAGACCGCATCCCCCGCCGATCCCTCGTCACCCATCGACACGCGCGTCCATTGCGTGTTGTACGCGGTGGTCCCGATCTCGATGTACGCACCCGGATGGACCACTTGGTATTCCAAGTACACCTCGCCGATGCCATCCGAATCGGTCGCTTTGATGGTGATCGTCACGGCATCGGTCGAGGTCGGCTGGGCAGGTGAGTGGCTGACCTGCCGCAGCAACGGCGGGGCATGTTCCGAATAGACGGAGTTCTGGCGTCCTGGGGTGGGCGCACCGATACTGCTTCTCCAAGCACCACCCAGATCGTTGTCCATGAGAGGATGAATCAATTCCATGGAGGCGCCGGTTCCGTTGGCGCCTGTCGGCCACGGGAAACCTGATTTGTAGGTGACCTCGTCAACCACTTCATCCAGGTTGTTGCGCAAGGTGACGGACTCGCCCTCATTGCTCAAGCGATCGCCGGTCTCCCAGGCAGCATAGGGCGTAAGGCCGAACAACGCCTCAAAATCAGCAATACCTTCCGCCACGAGCAGGTACCCGCCGGGTTGTAAGGTCCGCT
>ENA-UOOH01001907-UOOH01001907.1-fermentation-metagenome-genome-assembly--contig:-NODE-1907-length-19227-cov-38.296318_pt1 | contig 19227 bp, 17 predicted proteins | sample MGYA00245778_ERZ724025 | MGnify/ENA primary metagenome ERZ724025 (study PRJEB28704, sample SAMN03018313) | fermentation metagenome | biome: anthropogenic terrestrial biome; feature: soil... | reverse complement strand
CCTCCGCCTCAAGGAGGACGCTTCTCTCCGTGAGGCGATGGGGAGCAACGGCAGGCGGTACCTGGAGAAAAACATGAGCCTGGAGGAGAACATCGCCCTGTATGAAGAGATATTTCACGGTCTTTCCGGGGACGGACTCCTTGCGGGGAGGCTGAGTTCTTCGAGGAGCGAGGATGCGCTTGGGGGCTTAGATTCACATGGCACTTAAAGTGGCGATATTAGATACAAATGCCCTGGAAAACAAGGGAAGCTATGGGAGATTGGTAGGTCTGCTGAAGGCTCTGAATGCCACTCTGCCCCGCCATGAAGTGACGGTGTATCACCGCTACTACGATGTAGCAGATAAGAAGCGCATTGAGACTTTAAAGAAATACCATCCGGATGTTGAGATAAAAAGACATCCCTGGTACAATGAAAAGGGCTCGTTGATAGCCACCACGGTGGCGTATATAGCATCTTTTTCGACATGTGCGTTAAAACAGGCTTATGGCAGAATGGGGACGGGGAAGACAACTCCATTTAGTGACTTTGATGTCATAATCGACTTGAATTTGATAGAGCCTGATAGGTTTAATGACAAGAAGTTCGATCCGGTGAATGTATTTGGACAACTATTTGCCCTGTTAAGCATATGGAATGCTTCTTTGAGCGATAGAGAGGTTGTCATCTGCTCGGCAACCATAGGTCCCTATAAAAATCCTGTATTGAGGTTTTTAGCCCGGCGCATACTGAATAATGTTAGCCTCATCTCCCTGAGGGAAGAGTTCAGTAGAGATTACCTGGAATCCATCGAGGTTAAAAAACCAAAGATCGAGGTTACCGCGGATCTGGCATTTCTCATGGAGAGCGACAACGACGTTGATTCTACCAAGATTTCGGAGGTGTTCGACGTTGTCGCAGATAGCGCTACTGTTGTCGGGATCTGTCCGGCCGCCATGATGAACTCGATGTTGCCCGAGGAGGGGTATGTTCGACTTATCTCTGAGGTTAGCGACTTTCTCATTGAAGATATTGGTGCTACGGTCTTTTATATCGCGAACACTTTTCAGGATATTGATTTAATTGATAAAATATATCGGACGTTGGAAAATCCTGAAAAAGCTCGGATAGTCCCTTTTAGCGCTTCAGCTACAGAGGTAAAATCAGTTATCGGACTTTGTGATCTCTTTATCTGCTCCAGGTTTCACGCACTTGTTGCCTCGACCTCTCTGGGGGTCCCGAGCATTGGTCTGGTCTCTTACAGTTACAATAAATTCCATGGGATTATTGGAAAAATGATGGAGCAGGAGGAATATCTCCTGGATATAAACCAGACCTTTGAGTATGGTGCGTTTTTCAACGAATTGAGACTGAAATCAGAGAAAATACTGCATGACAAAGAATCTATACGGGCGAACCTTCTGAAGAATTGCGCCTCCACGAAGAAGCAGGCTCTGGTTAATGGCTACCTGATCCGGGATCTCGTTTTGGCGAATGATAATGCCGCTGGTGATTAAATGGGGCAAACCATTCAGAAAGTTCTGGACGACCACCTCTGCTGTAATTGCGGGACGTGTGCAGGAGTGTGCCCGCAACAGGCGATCTCCGTGAAACCAGATAAGCATTCCCGGGTGTATGAGCCAGAGATACATTCAGGTGCATGCAATGGGTGCGGTATCTGTTATGATATCTGTCCTGGACATTATGTCGATTTTAAAGGCCTTAATATGGATATCTTCGGAAAAGAGGCTGAAGATGTCATATTGGGCTCTTATCTAAAGTGCTATATGGGGCACGCGGCAGAGTCCGGGGTCAGGTACAAAGCATCATCCGGAGGGGTGATCACCGGACTGCTGGTCTATGCCCTCGAAGCGGGGATAATAGATGGGGCGCTTGTAACCCGGATGAACCGGGACCGACCTTGGGAACCTGAACCCTTCATCGCAAAAACCAGGGATGAGATTGTTGAAGCCTCCACGTCGAAGTACTGTCCGGTGCCTGCAAATATCATGATCAAGGAACTGCTTAGTGCTCAGGAAGGCGAAAAGTTCGCAGTTGTAGGGTTGCCGTGCCATATCCAGGGTATCAGGAAAGCCGAGCAGATCTATAAGAAACTCAGTGCACGTGTGGTTCTTCACATCGGGTTATTCTGTTCGCACACCGATACTTTCTGGCAGACAGATTATTTGCTTAAATCGATGGATGTACAAAAAGACGATCTCAAGAGCATCCGTTATCGGGGTGATGGCTGGCCGGGGACCATGTCTGTACAACTGAGGAATGGTAAGGAGTCATCTATACCCTATCATAAGGCAATATTCCCTCACGTAGTGTGGTTCAACGCGATGAATCGTTGCCTCTACTGCTGCGATTTAACAGCTGAACTGGCTGATATCTCTGTAGGTGACCCCTGGATCCCGGAAGTGGTAGGAAAGGAAAAGATAGGGCAGTCCATTGTTATTGTTCGGACAGATGATGCCCAGGAACTTATTCTACGGGCTGTACATGATGAGCACCTGAATGTCGCCCCTCTCTCTGCAGAAAAGGTGAAAGAGTCTGTTTCGATGGGAGAGAAGAAGGCTGATGTTCAGATACGTATGGCGCTCAGGAAGATGATTGGTAAGAGTGTTCCTGACTATAATGCTGATCTCATGGCTCCCCGCCTTCACAATTATATCCGGGGTTTTGTCCCCCTGCTTAGTTCAGTTTGCTCTTCAAATGTATATTTGCGACCATTAGGCGAAAAAATAGTTGATCTTGGTTCGCGATTATCTGAACTAAAGCGGCGAGGGAGCGAGCAGTGAAAATATTGCAATAACCATTAACCGTGAAAAAACGATGTTACAGAGTCTTTATAGGCCTTATGGCCATCGTGATATAGGTTTGATACCTTCACAGTTAAATCCTGCATTCGCCTATGGTGAGATGGTTAGCATTGAGCATTAATTATGTGTGAGAGACAGAAGTATTCGAGAAACAACCAAACAATAGTGAGGCTACAACATGAAAGAACTTAACATTTCTCTTATCAAACCTAGTGACCCCAGAACCGATCCCCGTCTGATTAAGGAGTTAGACTCTATAATAAGAGCAAAATATAATGTTAACGTAATCTGCATGTGTGATAGGGATGACCCTGAAACATCCTACAAAATGAAGATTCATAATTTAAAATTAAAGGGCAGAAACAATTTCTCCTCTTTGCTCTATTGGCCTATTTGGTGGATATATGAGTTTCATTCGCTTTTACATATACAGACAGATATTTTCCATATTTTTAATTATAATTCGATTTTGCCTGCAATAATTGTCGGGAGAATAAGAAAAATCCCTGTAATTTATGAAATATTGGATACAACGTACGATGCACTAAAATGGCCAGGAACAATCCGAAATGCCATTATGTTTCTTGATAAGATGTTCATGAAATATTCTGATGCGATAATTCTCGTCGATGAGTGCCAAATCAAACAGTTTAGAGGGATTCCAAATAAAAATGTAAATATTATCTATGATTCTGCTTATGATTTTGGAAAATCAGAGATAACTAATGATAAGGCTAATAACGCCTTTATAATGTTATATATTGGCGTTTTGTATAAGATTCGTCAGTTAAATCTTGATATATTGTGCGATGTTATAAAAGATATCGATGGTGTCAAACTTATTATTGCTGGATATGGAGATCTTGTTGATGATATAAAAGAATGGGAGAAAAAATCTGATGATAAAATTGAGTACATTGGGCGAATTGCATATTCTGAGGCATTAAAAATGAGTTTGAACGCTGATTGCTTAGTTGTTTTGAGGAGTTCTGATCTGAACACTAATAAGTACATCTGTGGATCAAAGCTCTGGGAATCGATGATGTGCGGTAGGCCAATTTTAGTAAACAAAGGAACGTCTACTGCAACTAAGGTGCTTGAAGAGGATTGCGGCTTGGTGGTAGATGTTCATAATTTAAATGAACTGAAAGAGAAAATAATTTTGATGAGGGATAATCCCGCTTTATGCAGACGTTTTGGGAAAAATGGTAGGAGAGCCTATGAAGAGCGATATAGTTGGGATATTATGGAAAAAAAGTTATTGGGTCTATATAGGAGTCTAACTGAGGGCGTTGATTGATGTAATCTCAAGGGATATATTTGATTTCTGACTTTTAACTCAAGTATAAGCACATAGAACTGGTTGTGTGATTGAATGAATAGGGATTCATATCAGCCCCTGAAAAGCATCGATACCAACTTTGACAAATTGAACTTGATGAGGAACCGATCCCTAAATATTGGTATAATCACTCCTCCTATTGGTGCGGCTGGTGTGGTTCCTCTTTCAAATTTAGTAAACGTTATATCTTATATATCTGATTTCGTTTTTGTCATTACGGGTAAGGTAGATATCAGTCCATCTAGAGAAACAAACTCGAATATTTTTATCTATAGGATTCCATATACCCCAAAATCAAATATTATCCAAAAAATAACTGGTAATTTTCTCTTACAGGTACATATTTCCAATAAAATAATAAAGTTAAAGGATAATGTAGATGTTTTACTCTACTTCTTAGATTCACACGTATATATATTGCCTGCACTTATCGGGAAGTTGTTAAAAAAGAAGATTGTGTTTGTATTAGCAGCGTCGATATCAAATTCTGCATTGGCAAATGCAAATATTTTTTCGAAAATATTGAGATTCTCGGAGTCCATTAATTTCAAGTACGCTAACTGTATTGTTGTATACTCACCAAGCCTCCTCGAGAAATGGGGGCTACAAAATTATGCCCATAAAATCCGCATCGCCCACGAGCATTCCCTCGATTTCAATTCATTCTGTATTACGACTCCGCTGTCCGATCGCCCTTCCCGAATCGGTTACATTGGGCGGCTGAGCGGGGAGAAAGGCGTCCAGCATTTCGTTCAGGCCCTCCCTGCCATTCTTAGTGACCGGAAGGATCTCCGTGTGCTCATCGGCGGGGACGGGCAGTTAAAAGAGACGATCGAGACCTCCCTGAAAGAAGAGGGAGCCTCCGCCCGCGTCGATCTCCCAGGCTGGATACCCCACGATGATCTCCCCAGATATCTGAACCAGCTGCGTCTCCTTGTACTCCCCTCCTACTCGGAGGGGCTCCCGAACGTCATGCTTGAGGCCATGGCCTGTGGGACCCCGGTGCTCGCGACACCGGTCGGGGCAATACCGGATATTATAATAGACGGAAAGACCGGATTTATTATAGAGAATAACTCTCCAGAGTGCATTGCTAAGAATGTGATCCGGGCGTTGTGTTCTCCAGATCTGGAGCAGATCGCAGGGAATGGGAGGCGGTTTGTGGAGGAGCATTTTACGTTTGAAAAGACGGTGGAAGACTGGAAGAGAATCCTGCAGGACATTGAGTAGGCATGTTCAGTCTCGGTGTAGTCCAGAGACAACGCTTCCAGAAGGCCATCCTGATATTTTTATTCACCCTGCTGAGATCAAGTTCACGCCGGCCCAAGACCCCCGACGTTCCTCGCCTCTCACCTGAGAACCATCGAGTATTTCAAGTTACCCAACATTATCCTCTACGACAACCCCCGCAACATCGTTTGAAGCGGAAATACCTTCGACCGTCTCAGACTTTCGCCCTGCGTTTGTTGACCTCAGGAGCCATTTCAGATTCACGACACGGCTCTGCAGAGTCTACCGAGCAAAGACTAAGAGTGAAGTTGAACGGTCAATCCGTTACGTCAAAGACAAATTCCTGTATGGCCGGGAATTCGAGTCGATTGACGATCTGAAGTTTCATGTACGAGAACGACTGGATGCCACCAACAGAAAGATTATATGATCGGCTTTCCGGAAAAACCTTCATCTGCTCTCTTCCTATCCTCCCATAACTCTTCCAGAGGATCTACTCCTGCAAAGTCTCCTGAAATTGTTACCTTTCGTTGTACAGAATCTCTATTCCATTCCCTAGCGGTATACCGGGAACTCTGTCGATGTTATTGTCTGAGATGCTGCGATCTAGGTCTCTGCTGGTGGTACCGCGTTCTGCTCCCACCCTTTGCTTTACGGAAAACATCAGCGTTCCCAAAAGAACAAACCGATGCTCTCTGGGAGGGGAAATGCATGACGATGCATTTTCTTGGACGGGTGCACCAGCACCTGACGAAGCTGAAACTGAGACGATGGATGCTCTTCTCGAACTCACGCTCGAACGGGCGATGAGGGAGAGCCTGATCCCTCTTGAGACAGTAGGATACTTGGTCGAGCTGGAATGGAACAGCCACAGTCTCTGCGACGGTCCGAATGCGGATGAATCATGCCGTTTTCCCTCTCCCGAAACGTATCGAAGGGTTTGATTTCGTTTTTCAACTTTCGGTTAACTAAAGCGTGATCCGGGATCTTGCAACACGAAGGTGTGTGGAAAGCGCTGAAAATGTGGTGTTTCTCGGACTTCCTGGCCTGGGAGTCGCTGCCATTGAACAGAGAATTTCAGTGCCGTTCATCAATGTCTCAGCCCTGATCGAGCCCCTCAAGGAAGCGTATCATCCCGGGTAGGCTGGATAGGTACTTGAAGAAACTGCATAGGCTAGATCTCCAGATCAGCGACGAGATCGAGTATTTGTCGTTCGATGCCACAGACACATATTGGTTCTTCCAGTTGGCTTCACGGCGGTATGAAGGGAGACTGACTATCTTCACTTCGGATAAGACGTTCGCCAATTAAAGATCTTTCCAGATCAGGTCATCGTGACGGCACCCTTTGATTTGATCCCCCATCACTGTGTGATGGTAAAAATCCGGGAGGGCAAGTTATCAGATGAAAGATCAAAAACCACATAAATTGTGGACGAATCACGAAGAACGAGCAGAACTGAGGTTTCCAAATGTTTGACCAAAAGTTGACGATAGATTTTAGAGGGGGATGTCGAATGATATTTGACATAACTGGGAATGGCAGACCCACGTTGGCAACTTAAATAAGAATTTATTTATTCATATTCGATTAACTACAAAGTGAATATTTGGTGGGTATATTGAAGATAAAATATTTTATGTTTGGTGATCAAAATTCCAGCAATGGCGTAAGTAAGAAAATATTTAGCCAGGTGTCGGAGTTGAGCCGATTTGGGGTGGATATTGAACTGATACTGGTCTGTGTTGGGGATGTTCGCTATTCAGCCTATGATTTTCTAACAACGTACAGGATAGATAAGGTTCCGATGGGAGATGTTTTTGGACGGATCAAGCGTGCCCACAAGATCAGCAAGATACTTGGTGAAACAATAGATTCACTGGGTTCTGGGGATATATTATATTATAGATCTTCTAGTTCATTCCTTTTATATTATCCACATCAATATTCCAAGCGTCTCAGATCTTGTAAGATTGTGACCGAGCATCAGACAAAAGAACTGGACGAATACAGACTAAATGATATTACTCTCGAATATTGGTCAGAACGCCTTTTCGGAAAATTGTTAAAAAAACAATCCGACGCTCTCATTGGTGTCACCGATGAGATCACCCAGTATGAGATTGCCCGCGCCGGAGATCCTGAAAAACCCCATCTTACGATAGGCAATGGTTTCGCAGTCCAATCAGTCCGTGTAAGACAGGCTCCGGACTACACCGGCGATGACCTCCACCTCCTCTGCGTCGCCAACGTCAGCCGCTGGCACGGGCTCGATCGATTTCTCCGAGGCCTCGCCACCTATAGCGGAACACCGAAAGTCATACTCCACATCGCCGGGAACGGAGCAGAACTACCCCATCTCCAGCAACTGACCGAGGAACTCAGCATCACCGACGGGGTAGTCTTCCACGGCTTCACGACTGGTAAAGCCCTCGACGCCCTCTTTGATCAATGCCACATCGCGGTGGGGAGCCTTGGGATTCATAGGAAGGGATTGACGCAGACATCTGAATTGAAGGGTCGTGAGTACTGTGCCCGAGGAATTCCCTATATCATTGCATGTGCTGATCCTGACTTCCCCGCAGACTTCCCGTATATTCTCCATCTCGCCGCCGACGAGAGTCCCATCGATATCGAGCAGATCTTAGCATTCGCGAAGGAAGTCTGCGCCGATCCTGACCACCCGCAGAAGATGCGCCGCTACGCGGAGGAGCACCTTGACTGGTCGGTGAAGATGAAGCAGCTCAAGGGTTTCTTGGAAGCGCTGGTTGGGGAAAGCGGAGAAAATAGTATGAACTTCGGGTAGAAAAGAGGTCCTCCCATAACCCTCCAGATCATCATCGTACATGTAGATAGATTACTCCCCGGAACGAGTATTCATACCGCTTGTATCGGGGAATGATCTTCTTGAATGCCTCGAACCAGCTGGAGAACCGTTGAACGGTTTTGCGCTTCTTGTAGTGTTTCCGGTCAAACCAGAATGGCCTACCTTACTTCGGATGTTTCCTCGCTCTTCTATTTACTGGAATATTGCTCTTGATTCCCCGGTTCCAGTTGTACTATCGAATCTCCCGAGCATCGTAGGCTGCATCTGCCGAGATGATGGTTTGCCTCTCGGTGACCTTGGGAATCGTGAATGCTTCGAGGGTTGGCTTATACATCTGAGAATCGTGCATATTTGCGGGGAAAATAGTGCAGACAAGAGGGAGACCGGTCTGATCAACCAGAATCCTGAGTTTACTCCCCTTTGTTTTTCTTATAGCCATCAAACCTAACGGGTCCCCCTTTTTCGTGGGAATATCTTTGGTATCAGTGATACAACGGTGGTGAAAAATATTCGACAATGACATCATCATGACTTTGGGGTCCTCTCTGTTTCAACCGCCCCCTCTAGATCCCTTCTTCAATCCTGCCATCGGAGCGTCACCAGTGCTCCCTGTGCTACGGTGATATCGACGATGTGGATAAATAACAATAAATGATACTCTGCCTCGGTGTCATAGGGGAGATCTGGAAGCACATTCAGCCTGCACACCTGTTATCTCATTAAATTTCTGTTTTCCTTTGAGGACGCCCCATAATTATTTTAGGTATTGAATAAAAGTGGACAGTATGGCTTTCCGAGAAATCGACGCTGCTCTCAGGGTAATTATTGAACTTCATCTCCCCTCAGAAACCCTATATCGGGAGACCTCGAACGGACCGTCGTACCATGATCAGTAGGATTCTTTTCGTCCTGACCGGAGAGAGTGCCACCGGGGTTGACCTTCGGCCCTAGAAACGTTACCCATTGGTGTTAGCCGTTGGCATCAGGTGCTGCCACTGAAGCGAACCCCTATAGACACTGATTTACTTTACCCTTTATTCACGGTCTTTGTCAGTTCAGGTTCAACACTCTTCACAAAGTGCTTTTGAAATGTGCGTAGATTATAAATAGACCATAATAGCCCGATTGGAATACAGTTTATCTCTCGGTTCCAGTCCCTCAGTCATAGCGATCACATTTTCTTCGGTTGGATAACATGGGTAGACGCTCCGTGGAACAAACTTACTTCCCACCCCTAAAGACAAACCACGCTGTACAAACTCTTTGTAGGGTATTACGATATAACCACTATAAGAGGATATATTGTTCAGATCAGCAATTATACCTGTGGAAAAGTAAGGGAGATCCAAAGCGTCACTCTCGCTGAAATAACCTGCATCTAAATATCTCTGACTAGAGTAATCTGTACGGATAGTAGAGCCATAGGGTATATAATTATAACCGAAGTCAAGCCCCCTAATTTCATCAGAATTGAAATATTCACGGTTAATTGAAGTGTCAATTTTCAACAGCCCTGTCATGGACGAACCATATATGAATATCACCAAAACAAGTAATATGCAAATAGCATTTACAGGAATCTTTGCCTTACGGAGGTATTGAGATAAGATATATATACCAGCCCCCATTATCAAAGCCATAAATGGTCCCAGAAGCAAGTTAAATCTATTAACAGCAAGTAAATCATTAAACTGCCAGATCATATGAAGAGGGTTGGGCACATATAATACCAAGGTGGTTAATGTAAATAGCGCTAAAACGGTGAGATAATTGGACTCCTTTCTCCACAAGATAAAACCTATTGCTATTACCGCAAAGAATAGAAACACCTCTATTCCAATAGAATTGATATAATAAGACCATGTAGCCATGGGGTCGGTCGGAAGAAGATCGGTTGTACGTAACACTACAGGATCCTCCCAGAGATCCGTGTCCAATCGGGAACCAAATGTAGATCGAGCAAATGAAAATGCCACATATACCCAATAAGCAACAGACATCACGATTATGAATACAAAAGTCAAACTCTTCAGATATCTTTCATGGCCTACAAACCATTCATAGACCATCAAAAGGCAAAGCAGTGCAACTATTAGGATTATAGATACTTGATGGACGAGTATGGTAAAGAGCACTATTAGCGTTACAAGAATACAGTTTGCATAATGGTTGTTAAAGGACTTGTGAGTGAGATCTTTTAACCCGTTAGGAGATGTCATAAAATAAAGGAGCATAAGGAAGCCTACAAACGCCAGCGCTCGGGGGATCATGTAAATGCTATGTGTCAGACCTATAGAGCTCATTGAATAGAGCAAGCAGGTTAAGAGAGCAATCTGCTCATTTCTAATCGTACGTAAAAAGATGTAATACACAAAAATAACGCTAATAACTGATATAGGCCAGGTAACGGAGAATATGACGGTCTCGATGTCCAGACCAAGTACATGTGAGCATTCTGTAAGGAGAATGTGATAAAGAGGGAATTCTGCATAACCTCCAATCTCTGGAGGGATAACATGGCCCGATAAATATGTTACCGTTGCCATAAATCGGTGTGGCATGATATCCGTCCCCCCAAAATAGAAATAGTATTTCTGAGTGCTACTCCAGATAAATTCTGCCTGTGTAAGCATAATTTCAGACAATACTGTGGCTTTAGAGATTTTATTTGAAATTATTTGGAGAAAAATAATGATGTAAAGCAGGGTTATCAGAACCAGATAAATACACGATCTTCCGAAACCTCCGGCTAGTATTACGAGACTAATGGAGAATAGACACATAAACAATGTTAAAAGACGCCTTCTATTGCACGAAAAGAGGTTAATAAAGTCGTTAAAAGTAAGATCTTTTTTATACATGAATTGAAGGAAGTATGATGCTAGGAATGCAGGAGCTATCAAAAAAGCACCTTTTAGTGCTAAATCGGGACTATTAAAATGTAAAGCCATAAATATACCCATAATTAAGAGCAATAACATTAAGTATGGGAGATATGGAATAGATTGGCGAATACAATTTAATATGTGGATATTCCAATTTCTCTTATCTAATTCCATAACTCTCACAGATTGAAAAAATCTCCTTTGAACATGCTCTCAAACTAAAGAGAATGGGTTAAATCCTACCTAATTCTAACCTCCTCTCTGGTTCATGGGTCGGATGCCACGTTCGGAAAGGAGATTTGAAGAGACCGAACTGTGCGAATTATAGTTTTCGAGAGCATTATCTTGGCTCTACTGTGGGCTGTAACCTTTGAATGGAACCATCTTCCATTACAAGTGCTGCAAGACAGGTTCCCATAAAACTGAGCGCTGGCATCTTTAGACATAACTCACTTAAAATTATCGATCATCTAGGATTTATACTACTCTATTAGCGATCGCACGAAACCCAGTAGTTCGCTAATTTTAAAACACAAACCCTATGTGTTATAATGAAAAATCGGCACAAAAGCGAAAGATTTATATAAATTGCAGGTGATCCCATGCCTTTCACCCAAAGGCGGAAGATCACCTAGCAGAAAGGAGAGTGTTCTCAACCTGAAAAATGTTGCGCTCCTGTCATCGCGGCACTGAATCAGTACCTGAATATCCCAATCCCCGGCCCCCTCACGCAAACCGACCTGTTTGCGGTTCTTTTCGGGATGGCTGTGATGAATCAGTAGGTTCACTCGATCACCGGATTCTTGGAGCAGGTACCTTGTGAAACGTCCGTTCGCTACCACCTCAACAAACCTGGAGCAGAAGAGCACTGCGATCCTTGCCCCATTTCGTGCATCACGTCCTCAAACCAGGGAAAGCATTCCTGTCAGGTGTCAATGGCGGGATAAAATAGTGACGACTCAAAGTGCTCACTTCCTCTGCATAATCTCTTCGTTTCTGATCCTGCCTATCCTACATGTGAGGGATAATCCCCTGCCGTCGGCGCTCTTTGAGGCGATAACTATTGCCTTGACCGTTGTGCAGTGATGGAGAATTCGATCCAGAACCGCAACTGCGAGGACATCGCATCGAACTCATCCAGCCGCTTCTCCATCGGGAACCCGGTCAATCTCATCAGAACTCAAGGGCCCGTTCTTCCTTGCTCTTCACCTCCTGGTCTAGGAGATATGCGAGAATCTCGAGCGCCGACCACTCCTCTTTCACCGCGAGTTCCAAGGCGTTGTCCAAGAGCGATTCCATCGTTTGTCAGTTTCAGGACGTTCAGATTATGGTGAACCTGCTCGTAGAGAAGGGCGCTCACCCTCACACCTTCTCGGAAAACCGCCCATAGATCGAGAGCAATCGATGTTCTCCCTCCGGATTGACCATCCGAAAACGTATCGGTGTTTTCCTGATTCGGCAAAGAGGATGTTAGGTTGAAAATTAGCGAAGTACTGATACCGAAACAGATTAGATATACCACCCCGAGTGATTATAAGCATATTCAATGTCCCGTTTCACTACCAACATCCTCAAACTTGCCTCCGGCAGTGTCATCGCCCAGATACTGGGGGTTCTCCTCCTCCCCATTATCTCCAGATTATACTCTCCGGGAGACTACGGTGTTTTTCAACTTTTTCTCGCCATATCGAGCGTACTTGCCGTCCTTTCCTGCCTATCCTATCAGCTCGCTATCATGCTCCCAAAAAAGGACGAAGATTCAGCCAATATCACTACCCTCTGTATCATCCTTGTTTGCGTAGTCTCCGCGATAAGCTGCGGTGTCTTCATTCTTTTATCCGGATGGGTCGGGGAAGTACTCAAAACGCCTGATCTATCTCAATATATCATATTCCTACCCGTGGTGGTCTTTTTAAACGGCCTGTACCTGGTGCTGAACTACTGGCTGTCCCGGAGGGTGCGGTTTGGGGCGGTCGCTACCGCACAGGTGGCAAACTCGGTCTCAAGCAAGGCCGTCCAGATCGGGGCCGGGATCGGCTCGGCATCACCACAGGGGTTGGTTTTTGGGTTGCTCGCCGGGTATGGGGCAGGTCTTCTCGTTATGCTCAGGGGTATCAGGGAGGATCTTGCACTCTTTAAAAATGTCAGCCCTGGCAATATAAAGCGCTTGGCCGTCAGGTACAAACGATTTCCCCTCTTTACTTCTTGGTCAACCGTGGCGAATTCGGTCTCTCTCCAGGTCGCCCCCCTAATGCTTGCTTCATTTTTCAGCCCCGCTGTTGTCGGGTTCTACGGGATGGCGCACATGGTCGTCAACATGCCTATGAGCCTCATCGGCTCTGCGACCGGGCAGGTTTTCTTCCAGAAGGCGAGTGAGGAAAAGAATCGAACCGGGAGTGTGAAGACCGTTGTGCAGGAAGTCCACCAGCGGCTTGTCTCCATCGGGATATTCCCGATCCTGATCCTTATGATCATCGGCGAGGAACTCTTCGGTCTTGTCCTCGGGGCACAGTGGAGCACGGCGGGAGGATACGCCCGTATCCTTGCGCCTTGGATATTTCTTGTCTTCATTGCATCTCCCCTCTCGACAATCTTCAGCGTGCTCGAAAAGCAAACCGTTGGGCTCGTGTTTAACCTGACGGTCTTGCTCTCTCGCATTGTTGTCCTCTATGTTGGAGGAGTCTCTGGTGATCCGGTTACCACCCTCATGCTGTTTTCGCTCACTGGGGTTGCCTTCTGGGGAGGAATGAACGCATACGTTCTCAAGATCTCCGGTATATCATATTGGATGGGTCTGAGAGACTTTCTTATGCTATCTCTGGTCGCCCTTGCGGTAGCGTTTCCGTTAGTTATCGTCAAATATTTATCACCGCCGTTGTACATACTCCTCATTGTCACCGGGATCGTGACTTGCATCTACTATGCAGTCATTGTTTTCAGAGACCCTATCTTAAAGAAGGAATTTAGGGGGATCTTACAGGGAGTCAGACTATGAAAATTGAAATGTTTTTCCATAATCGCTACTATCCGTGGACTGAAGTTAAGGCTGGCAACATTACGTACTGGCTGAAAGGAACGTTCTTTTATGAGAATGAACTCCTCCAGAGTGCCGATGTCTTTCGTCTCTTCTCTTCAGTTCTCAGAGATTCCCGATTTGACCACGATGCCCTGAAATCCCTCCTCCTTGCCCTTAACGGGAATTTTACCTTTGTAATAGAGACCTCCCAATACATCTTCTGTACGGTTGACCGTGTCAGGAGTATTCCTCTTTTCTACGCCGTGAGCCGGGATGAGGTTCTCTTTTCAGATGATGCAAACCACCTCCGAGACCGCCTGAATCCCTCCTTCAACGAAGAGAACGGTGCTGAGTTTCTGGTCACCGGGTATGTTACCGGCTCTGATACCCTCTTTGACGGGATATCGCAGCTCCAGGCAGGAGAATATCTCGTCTACGATAAAACAGAGGGGTCTCTCGCCACCCACTTCTATCACCATTTCTGGCACGAGAATTACTTTTCGGAACCTGAGGAGGACCTGTTGAACCGGCTTGACAAAACCTTTGTGCGTGTCTTCCAACGGCTTGTAGAATCTACAAAAGGCTGCCAGATCGTAGTTCCCTTGAGCGGGGGGTTGGACTCTCGTGTTATCGTTGCGATGCTGAAGCGGCTCGGCGTGAAAGATGTGATCTGTTTTACCTACGGAAAGAAGGGCAGCAGGGAGACTGAGATCAGCAGGCAGGTGGCAGAGGCACTGGGGTACAAGTGGTACTTTGTGGAGTACACTAAGGAAAAATTGTATGGCAGTTATCATTCGGATTATATGCAGCGTTACCGCGAATATGGTGGGAATCTGGTATCACTGCCTCATATCCAGGATTTTCTTGCCGTTAAGGAACTAATGGATGGGGGAAAGATACCTGAGAACGCGGTTTTTGTGCCAGGACACCAAGGGATGGTTGCCGGTAGTTTGATGCATAGCGGGATTATAGCAGGTAGCCCTGTATATGACGACTGTAGTCAACTAAATAAATATACTTTTGAAGAATTCAAGGGGAATATTGCAAAATACTATTATAACCTCTGGCATTGGCCTAATCTAACTAGAATTTCTTCTGTTCTTTATGAGAAGATTCAAACGAGTGTGGGGATAATTACTATCAATAGTTTAGAGGAATATACAAATGCTCTGGAATTTTTTGAGTTTAAGGAGCGAAAATCGAAATTCATTGTAAATTCTTTACGAGTGTACGAGTTCTTCACATGTAGATGGAGGGTTCCACTTTTAGATGCAGAATTGATCGATTTCTTCTCAAATATTGGCCTCGAACAACGAATTCGACAAAGGTTATATATACGCTACGCAAGGGATAAACTCTTTGTTGATTCTTTAACCCCGCTACTCACAATTGATTGTACAACAGATTTAAACAGTAAAAAATCTCAAACTAACCCTTTTATTTTACGATCTATTAGCAATGCATTGCTCTCATATTCAAAATTAGATCTAGGGTGGGCGTCAATTTATGAGCGACCGCTATTGCAGAGAATGAACACCCATATCAGAGGGACAGACTTGAAACCTTTTATTCGGTATCCATCGATAGAGTTAATATTAACAAATTGTAACAGATCGCATTTTGTCCCATCCTGTAACGGCTGCCTAACACTTGAATTTTTGAAAAGATGCATGAGAATGTGACATTCATGGGGTTGATTCACTTGGCGTGTATGGTCCTTGATCGAGAGTATTGGGATGACCTCATTCATGTCTTTTCTTCGTTCTCTTATACCCTTTTAAATCACACACCAAGTAAACCCTTTCTTTGCTTAAATCTGTATCAAAATATTCTTCTTTAACCTCAAATCCTAGTTTAATATTCCCTCTGTAAGAAGCTTCATTGTCCAAACTAACTCTTGAAGAAACTCCTGTTATTCTTTTCATTTGAGAAAAATGATATAATGCATTTTGTCTCGTTATAGTTCCGATCCCTTTGCCTCTATATTCCTTTTTTAATCCTATGTAACCCTCATGAATAGTCTTTTCTTTAATATCTTTCTTATTGAAATAGTATAATCCAAGTCCAATGATTTTGTTTTCTGATTTTATTATATAACAAAATTTACTCCCAGTTAAATGAAGAAGCAATTTTTTCCATTTTGAGAGTTCTTTACCATTATGCAAATCTTTGTATAAACTGAATGTTTCTTCTAGGTATTCACTTTTACATGGTTCAATAGTAAAATTTTCATATTCAATCTTTTGAAATTCAGGCATGTTTGTGCTGTATAATATATTTCGTATAATAAAAATGGTCTTTTTTATCATGGGATATCCCGCTTAAATGTCTCATCTATCACTTAATCTGTGGTTTTTCATGGCCCTTTTGATGCCAAGTGCTATGCTGGAGATGACCCTCCTTCTTGTAACAAAATAATACGGCACTAAAATTGGATTATACCCTGTAGCGTGATAACTTAGACGTTGCATATTGCCGTGCATTATATTAACTTGATGGAATCCCATCCTCTGCATTTCTTTCAGAACATTCGCAAATAAGAACTGGTTTGCTCCACTGTCTCGAAATGTAGGATCTGAAGCTGCACTCCAAGCATACGCTCGCTTGTTATCCCAGATCCAGATGCGGGATGCTAAGAAATTAGCAGACTCATCTCGCGCAACCCACATGCCGCCACATCTCTTTCTCTTAATGAGGTCAAGCATGCTCACCAAAAAATTCCCTTCAATAGGAGCATTCAGGTCTTGACGGTCAAACACTTGAGTGAGTAATTTATGATGCACCGCAGCATCATCAAGTCTCTCAATATACAAGCCCGCATCGCCTGCCTTTCTTACTTCTCTTCGGACGCTCTTTGAAAATCTCTCAGAAAAATTACCTTCTAAATTGACGTAATATGCATACGCCACATGCCCCTCCCAATCACGCCACAAAAAGGGACGAATATCCGATAGATCGGGTGAGTTGACTATAGTTATTGAAAAATAACGCTCTTTCTCGATACAGTCACAGAGCGTGTTGAGAATACCGCTTTGAACCAACTCGCTCTGGCGTAATTTTGTACTGTCAGAATTGGGGAGGAGAACCCCTCCAAACGGAGTGAGGGGGCCCCTTGATACTGCATGGGAGGCGCCCCATCTCGATCTTTTCACAAACAGTGAGCATCCCCCTACAAACTCGTCATTTTTAAAACAGCCATAGATATTGAGTTTACTTGATGAAGCATCTGCAACCACCTGCAAGTAGTCACTATTGTGAAAGATGGTTCCTTGAGGTGACCGGATGGCAAAATCATCCCACAAGTTGTACTCATGTGGCTCAAGGATTCTCGCTTCGAAGTCATTTGTTGTCATTGTATCAATCTATTGGCAATTTCTTCCCCGCTCGTCATCCACGCCCCCTTTTCCCTGCAGTATCCAAGCACCTTCTCATACAACTTCACCCGCTCCCCCTCCATGTAGGTGTTATGCCAGAGGATGGTAATGACCCCGTGGCAGCGCTCGGTTGCGTCGATGAGCCGGCGGGCGACCTCCCAGGCCTTCCCGGCGTCGAGCCGCATGTAGCGATCGAGCGTGCCATCCATGATCGCGAGAGGGATCTCCAGGATGTCGATCTCGCGACCGGCCCGGCGGTCATAGGGCTTGAAGGGATGGCACATCCCGTTCCTGAACCCGGCGCAGTCAGCGTATCCAAAGGTGGTGTCGTAGCGGAACCCGGCGCGGCTGAGGTGCTCCCAGGTCTCCGGAACCCGGAATCTGAGGTAGTGGTTCCGGTAGCCGACGACCGGCCGGCCAAGGACCGCTTCCAGTCGTTGCTTCTCGGTCGTGAGGGCTTCCGGGTCGCAGTAAGCCCGGTGGCCCCCGTGGAGCCCGACCTCCCACCCGGCGTCGGCGATCCTCCCTATCTCGCCCTCGAGCTCCCTGACATCGTAGGCATAGTCCTGATCCCCCGGGGCGAGGGAAAGGAAGTAGAAACTCGACCTGGCGCCGTACTGCTCTTCGAGGGCCATGATCTCACGAAAGTTGCAGAGGGGGAGTTTCTTCGACCGGATCTGCCTCGCGTTTGCGAGGGCCTTTGCAAAGTCTCCGTTCTTCATGGAGGAGAGGGTCGCATACCCCTTAGAGAGAGTGGAGCGGTAGACCGTATCGATGTCATGAGTGAGGCAGACGGCGAACGGCTGGCCGTCGGGGTACTCGGGGCGGTAGCCCTGCTCTGCGAGGTACTGCGAGGCTCGGGGCTCAAAAGGCTCGCGGTAGCCGCTCATATAGTGAGGGAACCGGTCGTAGCCGTCCCTGAATGTCTCGTCGTACTCCTCTGCGCAGGTGAAGAGGTGCCAGATCTCTGGATCTCGCTGGAGAATGTCGTACATCTGCATGACTGTATTATAGAACTGTTTGTGTCGTCGGTTTAAGTTCATGTCTATTCTTATCACCCTGCCCCGCTCTACACATCCTGGTCCACCACGTTCCGCCCGTCGACGACCGCCGGCCGCTCGCACCCGCACAACCACTTCACCTCTGCGGACACCAGCCCCCGGTACTCCTTATGCCCGGCAAAGACCCCCCGCGTCCACACCCGGGAGCACATCCTCGAGGTCCCGCAAGAGCCCGGGCGGTGCATCCGGCGACGTAAGATCTGGGTCCATCTGGGTCCGTGTACCGCGACCTGCGCGCCTTTAAATTGCGTCATTTCGTAGAACGGCTCCTCCGGAGTGTTCCGCGCGTCGTCGGAGTCGTTGATGAAGGTCCCGGCCGGGGAACGCGATCCGCGCGCCCGCGAGGGTTTTCCCCGCCTGCGCCGACTCCGTCAGGTGGAGCATGTGCCCGGGCATGAAGTCGTTGACGGCGCGGGTGTAGAGGGACTCCCGGCCGGCCGGGGCACGGGCGGGATGGCTGCCTGGTGGAAGATGCCGTCCGCACCCGGGAAGGAGTCGCAACTCGCACCTCCGGTGCTCGAACTCCGTTCCCATGGAACGTCGTTCCTGCCGGTGCTCCCGCTCCTGCCCTTCGGCCAGTCGTGTCTCCATCAGGAGGTCGAGATCGGTGATGCTCCCCTCGAGGAATGTCACCCAGGGTGGTCGAGGAGGTGGTCGAGGAGGTGGTCGAGGAGGTGCTCGATGTTC
>ENA-UOOH01001906-UOOH01001906.1-fermentation-metagenome-genome-assembly--contig:-NODE-1906-length-19230-cov-19.134915_pt1 | contig 19230 bp, 14 predicted proteins | sample MGYA00245778_ERZ724025 | MGnify/ENA primary metagenome ERZ724025 (study PRJEB28704, sample SAMN03018313) | fermentation metagenome | biome: anthropogenic terrestrial biome; feature: soil... | reverse complement strand
ATAATTCAAAATAAATACAAGAATAAACCCGGGTAACAATAATATGAAAAAGCTGTAGTTGGTTTTTATCTCCTTAATAATATTAATAAATATATTGTATTTGTATGTTGGCTTTTTCTCTGTTTTACATGTTGTTAAAATCTGACTCATAATTTACCTCCAGAATTTAATTTGGTTAGCTAGAGATGTTACAATCCTATTTTCTCCGTTATGTTACAAGTTGTAAATAATTAAATATGGATATTTATACGATTTTAATTAAAATATAATTTGTTTTTAACAATTTATCAGTTTTTAAGTATAATCAGCTTAATCATCCATATAAATTCTTGATAATATAGTAAATATGTTATAGAATTATTTATATAATAGTAAGTTGTTTGTTTAGTTTTCATAAACAATCTTCATCATGTTCCTGAGACCCCCACTTCTATAAGGCAAATATACTACTATGACAAACTAAATATTGACCTTATATTGGACTCTGCATGGACGAACTCCGGCCACATTGCTTCGTGCCTCGATTTGCAAATCACCACGGTTCTGCGGAAGACTGACCTCATGTTTTTTAATATCATATGCCGATAACTCAAATTTAACGGATGTTTCACTGAAATTATCTACATGCGTGTCTGTATGGAATATAAACCTGCCTGCCACTCTTTTATCACATTTATTCTTTAATGATAATATAAGCATACCTGTATGCCTGTTTACCTCCAAGCAGCTTGACACCTCAGGCGGATTCTCGTTTCTGTCATCTGTAATCAATCCTATCGCATGAAAATCCGCATTACTGTAACCGTAATCAAATGCAGCAGAACCCGGCTTTATTTTGAAATTGCCGTAATCAAAGTCTTCAAAGTCTTCCCTGCTGCAGCAGTAATTGTTTTTCACCAAATATGTGCCTTTTTCACTGTCCCACGAAAATTCGAGTTTTCTGTCGGAACAATAGATATTATTTTCTATAACCGCTGATGGCGGAATCAACCTGTTCTGTTTGTAGAAGCTGTCTATATCCGCAAGCTCGGGATACTTTTCAATATATGGAGCAATGTTTCCGCCCATGTCATAAAATCTATTCTTCATCAGGTCATCCACCATGCTTCTCCAGACCTTATGGACAGATGACCCTCTGCCATCAATCTCGATTGCAGGATAGCAGTTTACGAACACATTATTTTTGACTAGAAAATCTCTTCCTCCCCCCAGAAATACAGCCCGGGATACCTCAAGGAAATAGTTGTCCTGCATAAGCGTACCGCTCACACAGTCATCATTATATATGCCCATGGTTCCCATTCCAACTCCGCCTAAATGGTGGATAAAGTTTTTACAGACCCTGTTCCCCCTGAATGTATAATCTCTGCCTGTATATACTGCCCCTGCATCTCCGGTTTCCATGACTACATTGTATATCTCATTATTCTCTATTGTAATATCATTTCCCCAATATAGTATCGCTGTATGCGGACAATCATGGATAAGGTTATGGGTAGTTGAAATTCCGACTCCTGTTATATTGATAGCCGTCTGATAGCAACGTGTCCACTTTGCTATATTATAAATATGGTTGTTGTGAATAGTAATATTTGCAGGTGACAGCGATTTTCTATCACCAGATATAACGGATACTCCACCGTCCCCGGCATCATGGATCGTGCAGGCTGAGATGAGCACATTTTTGCAGTCTGTCACGTCAGCCGCATTATTTCCTATATTTTTAAATATACAGTTGTCTATATTGATATTGCTTGCATTTGTTATTTTTAAAGCATGACCTCTAACTGCTTCAAAAGTCAGCCCTTCAATTTTAATATTTTCAGCGCTGTCGATTTCTATCAGCGGTTCATCCAGTACCGTAACAATAACCTCTTTACATTCAGAGTTATCAAACGGATAAAAATATAATATATTCGTTTTTCTGTCGATATAATAATCTCCCTGTTCGGTTACTTCTTCGAGGATATTCAAAAAGCAGAATCTCTGTCCAGTCTTAAAAGCATAATTCCCATATGGCGGTGCTGTCTTTACAGTCATTTCATCAACGTTCAGTTCTGCAACTCTTTCATATGAATTGGCCCAATCCCACGACCAATATCCATGAACCCAGATATCTGCACTCTTCTCCCACTGCTTTGGGCGCTTGCAATCATATTTGAAGCCAGCCTTCAAATTGCCTGTTTTTTCTCCCCACTCATTGATTTCCTCCTGTAAATACCCTGTAATATGAATAAATTTGCCTTTTTTAGGATACTGAGATATGCTGAATGGAATGGAATCCACAAAAAGCTCGGAATGTGATGGGCTTACAGCTCTGTTAAATCCCCTGGATATAAAATTACCGGGTTCTTTTATCCCGTTGTCTGTTAAATTGCATTGCAGTATTTTTCTGCGTACTGATGTATTGAATCTCTTTAAAACAGTATCATCGGAAACTTTCCCTATCCCTGATAATTTTTTTCCTCCGATAAGCCGAACTTTTCCTTCAGCCTTCAAAGTTATTCTGCAATTATCTTTGCACAGCTTTAAAGAGCTATCTAGGTAATAGTCCCCTTCTTTTATTACAATGGTGATATCCTTATTCTCTGTAGAATTCTGTCCGGCTACTTCCAGAATTTTATCAAGGCAGCTGCCTTCCATACTGCCAACATAATAAACTGCTGCTTTATCTTTTGATTGATTCATAACAACACTCCCAAACATATGTATTAAACGGCTCAACTAAACTTGAGTCCTACTCTGCATTTGCACCGGCCTATTTACCAGTTCACCACAGGGAAGCGACGCGCACTATCAAAGCTTTTTTCACGGGCATTCCCTCCTCAAATAATTGATAATAATTATGACTCTCTTTCATAAGAGTCATTGGAAAAGGCTTTTTGCAGATCAAATCCAGGAAAACAATATTTTGGTTTAATGTAAGAAGCATATATAGAAGGTGCTTTAGCTAGCTAAGATGTTACAATTCTATTTTCTCCGTTGTGTTAAAAGTTGTAAATAATTAAATATGGATATTTATACGATTTTAAATAAAATACAATTTATTTTTAACAATCTATCAGTTTTTAAGTATTATAAGCTTAATCATCCATATAAATTCTTGATAATATAGTAAATATGTTATAGAATTATTTATATAATAGTAAGTTGTTTGTTTAGTTTTCACAAATAATCTTCATTCTGTACATTTTAATTAATGGAATTTATATGCAAAACAACTTATAAAAATAAACTTATATGAGGTCATTAAGATGATAAAAGAAAAAAGACAGAATGATAAAGACAAAGTATTCAGATTCCTTAAAAAATACATTACATTATCAATGGTTTCAATTCTACTTTTCATATCATTTATGTTTTTTACTGTGTATCGAAATTTAGAGATTTCACGAGTGACCTGGTCTTCTATCGGCAGTCTTCTTCAATTGGGCTCAAGTTGCGAATCACTGTTTGATTTCATAATCAAAGTGAGTTTTAAGCTCTATAATGATGGAGATATTTTATGTATGGTTAATGACTCTAATATGGATACGCTCGATATCGTTCATGCTAATTCAAGATTTAGAAGCTTTACATCAATAGATCCAAGTATTATTTCAATTTATGTTTATAGTAGAAAGACTGACTGCTTTTATACAACATTGCCTAGCGGTCCAGAGCAATCAAGAATTAATTTTTTTGATAAAGAGGCGGTTAATTATATAAATAATATCCAAAGTATAAAGGCTCTGCATCCTATTCCCCGAAAGATTAAACCCTATGGGATGCCGGATGTTCCAAATAATACTATCAATGTATACACATTTGTGTATTATGGGCTGCCCAAATACACTACAGGTAATTTCAGCCGGGCAATCTTGATAAATGTATCAGAGGAGTCAGTTAGAAAGTCTATAGATTTGTGGAGCAAAGGTATAGAGGGCAGCGTATGTATAATTAATGAGGAAGGTTTACTCGTAAGCAGCCTTTATAGAGACGAACTGCTTCAGGATATTTCAAAGGATGAATTTGTAGAAAAAATCCTAAAATATAAAAAAGAAATCGGTTATTTTGTATGTAATGTATCAGGTATTAAATCTTTTGTTACATATGCTTATTCCAATAACCTCGGATGGTACTTTATAAGGATCATTCCATACAGCTCAATATATGATAATTTAAAAAAAGTAGGTTCAATAACGGTTGGGTCGATATTTTTGTATACAGCCATAGGTTTTATGCTTTCTTATATTATAACGGGAAAAGCCAAAAAAACCATTGATGATATTATTGATGGCTTAAAAATGCAAATTAAGGATAACAGAAGCGAGTTGGAGAAACTGAAGGAAGGATTTTTATACAGCATTTTAAAGAACGGTATATCGAGTTCACCCAGTATAGTAAGCAAAAATATAAAAAAATATAATATTACACTTTCAACCGAAGATATACTGATTCTGATCATGTTTAGGATCGATCACTATCATAAACTGTGTACGAAATTAAAAAGTTATGATATTGCGATATTAAGAAAAGCTATAATAAAAACTGCTTCAGAGGTTTTCAGTAAATACCTGTTTGAAACGGTTGATATGGAAAATGATCATATAATATTGGCTTTTAACGATACTAAATGTCCGGATGTAGATCAGATTGACAGCATGATAAAACTTGTGCAAGATTCCGTTGAAAAAAGTATGAAAATATCACTATCAGCTATATTGAGTCCTTTAGAGTACACCTTCAATGATATAAGCCTCTTATATACAGAGACCAAGCAAGCTTCAAATTATAGGCTCTTTTACGGTCACAGGTGCATTATACACTCAGAGAAATTAAAGATTCTGGATACTGAGGGTTATATATACCCTGTAGAAAAGGAAAAAATGTTGCTGGATACACTAATGCTTGGCAATGTTGAGCCTGCTCGAAAGCTTTTGGATGAAATTATCTATTCAACAAAAGATTACCCGCATACAGTACTAACTTCTCTTCTTTTAAAACTTACGTTCACAATTTGGAACGCCTTTGAGAAACTAGAACATATAGGCAAATATTCTCTAGATTATGATTTCAATTCATTTGCTGCGACTCTTAATATGTGTGAAACTATCGATGAGATACGAGGCAGGTTTTATCATATGTTCAACCGTGTGTTCTCAATTTTGGAAGAGCGGAAAAAATCAAAATACGAACTCCTGATAAATAAAGCTATAGCCATCATAAATAAGGAGTATGCAGATGAAGGTCTCTGTCTCAACATCATGGCAATAAAGCTGGGCATGTCTCCAGGATACCTTGGTAAACTGTTTAAGACATATACATCAAAGTCGGTAGCTGACTATATAAACCAGGTTAGAATGGAGAATTCACTAAAACTACTAAAAACGTCCCGAATGCAAATCAATGATATATCAACAGCTGTTGGATTTTCAAGCAAAAATTATTTTTATACAGTATTCAAAAGAACTTTTGGCATAACTCCATACGAGTACCGGCGGAATACAATAATAAAAATCGAACAGTAATATATATGCTTTCCTGACCTAGTTTATTTAAGACTATGTACCAATGCAGGAATAGTATTAGAATATGCGGAAAAAGTCTGCAAGGAACCCCCACTTATAGAAGTGGGGGTCTCGGAAATTTGATCAATTCTTCAAATTATTAGCTTAGGAGGTATTCATTATGAGTGCAAATGCAAGTGTCAATGCGCGAAGTGAGCGTACGAAATGGTTTTTGAACGCTCGTTTCGGTATGTTCATCCACTGGGGACTGTATGCTATCCCGGCAAGGGGAGAATGGGTCAGAAATGCTGAAATGATTAGTAACGAAGATTATCAGCTGTATTTTGACGAATTCGATCCTGTAGATTACGACCCTGTCGAATGGGCAAAGATTGCAAAAGGTACCGGTATGAAATATGCTGTTCTGACTGCAAAACATCATGACGGGTTTTGTCTTTTCGATAGCAGGCTTACTGACTATAAGGCGACAAATACGAAAGCTGGAAGAGATCTTGTAAAGGAATTTGTTGAAGCATTTAGAGCTGAAGGCTTGAAGGTTGGTCTGTATTATTCGCTTATTGACTGGCATCATAAGGATTACCCGGCCTATGGCGATATGCATCATCCAATGCGCAACAACGAAGTATTCAAGGATAAAAAGCATGATTTTGAGAAGTATTTATCCTATATGCATGAGCAGGTTAGGGAATTGTGTACAAATTATGGCAAAATAGATATCATGTGGTTTGATTTTTCATACGGCGAGTACCAAGGAAATAAATGGATGGCTACAGACCTTGTCAACATGGTAAGGAGCCTGCAGCCCGGGATAATATTGAACAACAGGCTGGAAGCCAGCGGAGAAAGCAGCGGTACGATTAAGACCTGCAATCCGAGTGTTTATTCCGGGGATTTTGCTTCACCGGAACAGATTATTCCGCTGCATGGCGTGGTGGATGATGCCGGGAATTCTGTTCCATGGGAATCATGCATTACAATGAACAATCATTGGGGATACTGTTCCTCGGACAAGCTTTTCAAATCCCCTGAGCAAATCATCCGCAAACTGGTGGAATGCGTCAGCAAGAATGGTAATATGCTTCTTAACATCGGACCGGATGCAAGAGGCAATATTCCGGAAGAATCCGTCGAAACCCTGAAGCAGGTAGGAAAGTGGATGGGGAAAAACAGTAAAAGTATATATGGATGCGGTGCATCACAGTTTTCAAAGCCTGAATGGGGTTATTACACTCAAAACGGCAAATATCTGTATGCGCATATTTTTGACGGCAGCTTTGGTGCACTTGCTTTGCCGAGCCTTGGAGGCAAAGTGAAAAATGCTCGCCTGCTCAGGGACGGCTCAGAGATAAGAATAGTTAGACCATGGAATACAAGAGAATTCCCGGACGATGCCTTTATCGAATTTGGGCAGAATGATACATTCACTTATTCGCTTCCAGATCCTACCGATACGGTAGTTGGATTGGAGCTAATATATGGTACCTGAATTACATTTGACAGTAACAAGCATTACTATTTAAACTGCATTTTCAAATTAATATACCTGTTAATAACATCAATTGTAAAAGTATCAGGAGCAGCTTCCAATGCAGGTATACCGGATTTTTCAAGAATAGAGAATGTCCTCCTTCTGTCATCGGAGAGCTTTAATGCAGCACTTTTTATAAAAACACTCTCTGCATTATTTGTTCGCATGCTCGCAGCTATGCCAAGGGATGGATTTTTTATGCTTAAAACAATAACCCTGTGCCTTGGGGCGTATCTTTTCCACGAGCTAATAATCTCATTAACATGCTCGAAATTATACGGATCTGTGAACAAAAGCACAAGGCTTCTACGGCTCTGCATATTTTGAAGAGTGGAAAATGCTTTTTCATAATCGGCGGAGCTATCACTGATGTCTATATTATATAGGCTCTCCGCCAGCCTTCTAAAATGAGTCATTCCTTTTGCAGGCTTTATTAATCTTTGAATCTCATTGTCAAATGCCAATAGGCCTATGTTGTCGCCATTATCCATGGCTGTTTCTGCAACAATAAAGGCTGCGTTAATCGCATAATCAAGCCTTTTAATTCCTCCGATTTCCTCATTCATAACCCGACTCGCATCAACCATTAAATAGACGTATTGATTTTTTTCGGGTTCATATCTGTTTACATAAACCTGACCTTCTCTTGCTGTTACCGGCCAGTTTATATGCCTGTAATCATCACCCGGATTATATTCACGAATGCTTTCAAATTCTGTTCCAACACCAAGCTGGCGAACTTTCTGAACTCCTGACAAAAGTCTCTTTCTATGAACAACCGTAAGATAGTGATTTCTCATATCCTTTAAGTTCGGAAACACTTTTATTTTGTCTGAAACAAGCAATGTCTTTGAGCGAACGCAAAGACCAAGCACACCCAGTATTCTGATATGCATATCAAAAAATTCATAATCCCCACGCTTTACAGGCTTTACTTCATATGATATTTTTGTTACCCCTGGAGTGATAATTAAGCTTATTAATTCACTGCCCACCATAAAGCTATCAGGGATACCATCGCGGATTTTCGCTCTATAGATGTCATTTTCTGGGTTTTCAATGATTATTTCAATACGATTCCATGCAGCTAGCGACAGCTTTTGCTCCATAACTCTACTAATCTCAAACTTTTCAGGCTTAGGGGTTATAGAAAAATCAATAACTAAAAGAATTAGAAGCAGAAGATTGTAAGCTAAAAAAACATATGCACCAACGTTTGTCACATAAGCCAATGCTGCAGGAATGACTCCTGCTATGAGTAATAGTATAAAACGTTTACTGATAAACATAATACATTTTCCTATCTCGGGATTGCGACTTTTTTTACAATGCCGGTCAGAATATCATCAACAGAGACATTGTCAAGCTGGGCTTCAGGTTTTATAATCAACCGATGTCGCAGAACCGGATTAACCAGCTCTACTACATCCTCCGGAATAACAAAATCACGACCAGAAAACGCTGCCATAGTTTTTGAGCATTGCATCAGAGCTATGGAAGCACGGGAACTAGCACCCAGCAAAACTGCGGGTGAATTCCTTGTGGTGTAGATTATTGCTGTAATGTAACGAATGATATTCTCACTTACCGTAACTTTATTTATTTCATTGCGTATCGAATTCCATTCTTCGATTGTAACAATAGGTGATACGATTTCCGGGCGCAAAGCCCCATCGTTCTGGTTGACTTTAACAAGCAATGCTTCCTCTTGCTCCGGAGGAAGATGAGTGATTACAAGCTTCATCAGAAACCTGTCAAGCTGTGCTTCAGGTAATGGATATGTTCCCTCAAACTCCAAGGGATTCATAGTTGCCATAACCATAAAAGGCTTGGGAAGATGATGAGTCTCACCATCTATGGTAACACTCCCCTCCTCCATGCATTCCAAAAGAGCAGACTGGGTTTTTGGTGTGGCTCTGTTAATCTCATCAGCTAAAAGAATATTTGTAAAAGCCGGTCCCTTTTTTAAGTAGAAACTGCTGTTTTTAACATCAAAAACCTTTGTACCGGTAACATCTGAGGGCATTAAGTCAGGAGTAAACTGTATCCTTGAGAACTCAGCACTAAGCGTTTTCGCGAGAGTTCTTGCGGCCAGTGTTTTCCCTATCCCCGGTACACCTTCCACCAGAATGTGCCCACCTGTAAACAGAGCTACCGCCATAAAATCTAAAAATTGTTCCTGTCCAACAATCACTTTTTTTAGCTCATTAATAAGCAAATTGTATTTTTCCTCTACCATTGTTTTATTCATTTCCGTTTCCGTTTCCATTTCCATTTTAGTATCCATGTTCATGTTCATATCCATATCCATATCCATATCTTCTAATCCTTTCTTTTAAAATAACGGAAGAATTTGCTTAAACCCGTTTTTGCGAAGCAAAATAACGTACTCTAATTTATGTCCTTGCGTAGCAAGCTATAATTTCAACACACCCAAGTTGCATGGGCGAGCAGCAAACGAAGTTTGCGACCAGCCATTTCAACGAGGCGGGAGTAGAGGATTTTGCTTGCAAAATCCAGCTAGCCCGGAGCGTACCCACTGGAACGCTCCGATTGAGCGACCCGTAATTTTTTGACTCTCCGCCTGTTGTGTGAAATAGGTACCCGCCACCAGGCATTTTTCAACCAGAATGGTTGAAAATATGCGATGAGGTAGGGGGCATTTTAGCCTCGTTATATAGAATCGATTTTCCCTTCAAGCTTCTCAAGCTTACGCATAAGCCTTATTAGCTCCTTCCTTTTTCCATTACCACTCTCAATAAAATGTTTGCAATCATTTAAAGCGTTTCTGCCTTCGTCCTGTAAAACACCGGGAGTGCTTAAAAATCTACCATACTTTTTTATAAAATATCCGTAATAATTGGATATCACTAAGGGATATGCTTTCATACGGATATAAAGCCCTGAAAGAGCCTTTATCACTTCATTTTCAGGCCGTTTATTTAACATGTATTCACCGCGGACACGTCCAAAAGGCTTCCACCCTCTAATAACAACCATTATTGCCACAAGCAGAAGCTGTATTACAATTAGCTGACCGGGTATGCCTATTAGTTCAAATATTCCGGGGGCTGCCTTTCGCATATTGTGGTAATACTCGTTAAAAACAACCTTTGTCGGGTTTATACGTTCCAAAACCCTTATAAAAGCAACCGCTGCATCAGAGCTGCCTATATCTGAATTCAAAAAGTCCCTGGATTGATCCATAATATATATAGTGCCCTTATTAAGCCCATATGTGGTTATTGTGACATCGCCGATGTTTATTGTTTCATGCCATTCTTTTAGCTCGGAAATAGTATCAAAGATCCATAACCATCCGAGATTATCCTTATCAGGGATAAGTATCAGGTCATTACCTCTGAGTATCCATTCCTTAAGGGCTTCTTTTTCATCATCTTCATTGAAGGCAGTTAAGTCGGGCTGGTATACAACCATTGCATAACCATCTTCAAGAAACATGGCAGGATAATGGTATCTTCCTGTATTAAACCCCATTTTGCCCGTAAGAAGATAGAGTGCTTTTATTCCTGTTTTTTCAGTATTATAACTGCTGTGCTCGGGATAATTGCCCTTATATCCTGTAACCATATATAGAATGAGACCTGCTGATAAAAATGCAACTACAATCAACATGTATTTCAGCAGTTTTATTAATCTGAATTTCATGTCTAAATCTCCCTAAGTCTTAAAAAAAACTCAAACCAAGTGTTAATAACTGTTTCATCAGCTTCTCTACCACCGTAACGGCATCTGTTAAATATGGATGAGAATTCACTCATCTGCGCCAGAAATTCACCAGCGTTCTGCTTTATTTCACGAATATAAACCCTGTTTGTTTTCCATTTCTCAACCTTTATTATTCTTTTTTTATTAAATTCTAGGAGCACGGCAATAAATAAAAAACAAAGCGCAGCTGTATATTCTTTCTGTTCAATTAATGCTTGAATTTTTTCTATAACTTCATCTTCTCTTTCAACATAATCACTGACATTAGGAAGCTTGCTTTTTTTTCTTTTAGCGGGCATATACACCCTTTTTATAATAAGACGAATAATTAAAAAAACGAGAACAACTCCAACTGCAATTAAAATAAATTTTAACACACCAACAAATTCATTATTAAAGCTTGGATCAATATGCAAGTTTCTTTCGGGAAGGTATCTTTGAAATAATTGCTTAATCCATTCCCATATTGATTCAAGCAGTCTGTCTATAGCATTCGAAAGAGGGCTTTCACTTGGAGGTTGTACAAATTCCCGACTATTTAGTATTTTATTTAGATTGTCACGTATAACTTGTTCATCTATCATTATGAGTTCTGCACCTCCGCTGTCCAGCGCCTTTCCTTCGCAGCTTTCTCTTTCTTTATCTCCCAAAGGTCAATTTCCATATCAAGCCCTTCACGCTTAACTCTTAGGGTTATATATAGAGCTGTAAGGATGCAGGTAACCAATGGCTGAAGGATAGAACTTATAAGCTGAGTGATGATAACACCCATCTTCATGATAGCTATATCCATATCTCCGGTTGCAAGATTTACAAAACTTATTACTGAATTTATTACGCCGGGTAATAGGAACACTATAAAGTACGCAAAAAGATATGTTAAGCCAATTAAATAAAAGCTGTTTTTTCCAATCTTATTGCACCTTTCCATGCTTGTTCCGGCTTTTTTCTGTTCAATACATATAGCGGGCAAATACATCCAATACTTCCCGATAAAAAAGCAGATTATTAAAGCGAAAAAGAACATCACCGAAACAGCCGCTAATATACCTATAATAGATAGTATAATCGTAATCCAGGGTGATACCATACTAGTGGATGTAATACCTAAAATGGCAAAGGTTGCGATAAAAGCACCCGCAAGTACTATGATGTACCCTGCAATAATAACAGCACCAATGATCAGCATATATAAGATACTACCCACAATTAATGTTCCAAACTGCTTCATACATTCTTTAACAACCTGCTTTAACGTTCTGCTTTCGCCAAGAACAGCGTCCGCATAAATAATTTTTATAATAGATCCATCCAACAAGTTTTTTAAAGTTAATGCGTAAATTGCATTTATAGCAAGGTAAATAAAAAGTACTGCATATAGAGAAAACATAGAAGAAATCATTGCTGCGGGGTTTGCTTCCATAGCGCTTTGAGGATCTATAATATTCTGGTAATTATCTGTAAACAACGGGTTTGCGATAACAATAAGCAGCATGAATGGTACGTTTAAAATGAGGTTAAGAATAAATATTTTTTTAAAATGCTTCTTGTACAAAAAAATCCCATAATCCAAAATATCAGTAAACCTAGCTTTGTGTAAAGGTCTTAATGATTCCATTATATCCTCCGGAAAAATGTATTATGTGAAAATTCTGTGTATAATCATATAATAATATCCGAAATATGTCAATCCAATAAATAATTTGTCCTTATTTTTTATAACAACGGAAGCAATTGCAACACACCGTTATATCGATGCAGGAAAAATGCTTGCCGCCTGATTTTGGTAATCAGTACCCGCCACTAGGCGTTTTTCAACTATATTGGTCAAAAATGCGCAAAGATGCAGGGCGAGAGTCCATTATATTGCCTCGTTATATATTTTTTTAGTGATTTCAATGAAATCCTTTGCAGCATTTGTAAGATAACGATTGTTCGAATAACCTATCACAAGGGTTCCATGAGTTACTGCCTTATCAAAAGGAAAAAAATCAACCTCAAGACTTTTATCGTTTTTAATATTAGGATGGATATGGTTTAAAAACATTTCAGGGTAGACAGTCGCCCCTACGCCTTTCATAGCAAGAGCAAGGACAGTTTCTATATTTTCACTTTCGAAAACCACATCAACCTGTATGTTGTTTTTTACAAAATACTCGTCAATAATGGTTCTCACTCTATTTCCCTTTTTCAAAAGAACAAATGGAATATCAGAGTAAGCTGATGCATCAACACATTTTGAGAAATGCTCTCTTATTTTCTCCTGATCTTCACCAAATATTTGTTGTGTAAATTTTCTTGAAACAACCAAAAGCATTTTTTCCTGGACAAGCTCTATGCTGTCAACAAAATCAAGCATGATAGGAGACATGCCAATGATTAAATCTACTGCTCCTTTTAATAAAGCATCTTCAATTTCTCGTGAGTTTCCCTCAAGCACTGAAACTTCTACAAGAGGATGCTCTTTCATAAATCGCGGAAGAGCATCAGGTAAAACAGAACAACCACGGGTATGGGAAACCCCTATTGAAAGCTTGCTGCGTCTGCCTTCGTTTATATCGTTTATTTCACTTACCACCTGTTGCTTTAAATCCAATATTCTACGTGCGGCTTCAACAAGCCTTGTTCCGGAATAGGTTAGTGAAAGTGTTGGGTGCCTGTTAAAGAGCTCGGTGTTAAGGCTTTTTTCAAGCTTTTGTATGTGAGCACTCAGTGACTGTTGTGTTATGTATAATCTTGCTGCTGCTTTTGATATATTCAATTCCTCAGCAGCCACGAGGAAATACGACAAATTTAAAAAATTCATACACCAACCACCTACCCTAAGAGTACACTCGAAAAGCCACGCACGCAGCTTTCCGTCCAGTTTTCCGTGCGCACTCCCAAGCTTAACTTCTCATAACTATTCTTTCACTTTTCATATCAAAAGTCAATACAAATACTGTTTTATTAGATATCTTGTACAGTCTTTTAGCTGTAGCTTTCAAAGGTTTTTTACTGTAATGACAAATTGTGCTCACAGTCTTTTGGCTGTGGTAATTAATACTAAAAAGCTGTTTTACTATTCTTAACAGGCATGTTATGTTTAATATGGTGATATAAATGGGAAAAGCATTGAGAATAATTAATCAATGGTGTAAAGGCTGCGGCATATGCGTAGAATTCTGTCCTAAAAAAATACTTGCCTTAGAAAAAGAAACGGTCACTATTCAAAATCCAGAAGACTGTATCTTTTGTGGGCAATGCGAGCTTCGTTGCCCGGATTACGCCATTTTTATCGAGGAGAAATACTATGAGTAAGCTGGTTTTAATGCAAGGCAATGAAGCCTGTGTTGAAGGTGCCATTGCTTGCGGAATGCGTTTTTTTGCAGGTTATCCCATAACTCCTTCAACGGAAATAGCCGAACGCTGTGCTTTTAGATTACCAATGGTAAAAGGTCATTTTATCCAGATGGAAGATGAAATCGCAAGCATGGCCGCTGTAATCGGAGCCTCTGTTACTGGCGTTAAGTCTATGACAGCTACTAGCGGTCCGGGTTTCTCTTTAAAACAGGAAAATATCGGTTATGCGTCTGCAGCAGAAATTCCTTGCGTTATTGTTGACGTACAACGCAGCGGTCCTTCCACCGGTCTACCCACATCACCCTCCCAAGGTGATGTTATGCAGTCAAGATGGGGCACTCACGGTGATCATCCCATAATTGTCTTATCTCCATCATCAGTCTCAGAAACATACTCACTAATAATACGCGCTTTTAATCTTTCTGAAAAATATAGAACTCCTGTAATTTTTTTAATGGATGAAATGGTAGGGCATCTTCGTGAGGGGATTGAGGTTCCTGACAATATAGAGATAATCAATCGTAAAATAATTAACCGTGAAGGCTCCAAACACCGGCCATACAGCATACCTGAGGGCGAATGCGCACCTGTTTTCGCTCCCTTTGGCGAAGGTGACAGATATAATATTACAGGTCTCATTCATGATGAATCGGGGTTCCCGACAAATTCCCATATCGAAGCAAACAAAATGCTGACCCGACTTATGAAAAAAATTGAAGATAACATAGAAGACATTGCAACAGTAGAGGAAAAATACATTGATGATGCAGATATTGCTGTGTTGTGTTATGGCGGTACAACAAGAGGTGTTCTTGAGGCAATAGATGAAGCGCGAAAAAAAGGCATTCACGTTGGAATGTTCAGACCTGTCACACTTTGGCCGTTTCCTGAAAAAGAATTGCTTGGGCTTTCAAAGAAAATTAAAAAACTGATAGTAGTTGAACATAATTACGGGCAAATCCTTCTGGAAGCAGAACGGGTTGTTAAAAACCATTGTAAGCTTAAGTTTTTAGGAAGAGTTGATGGAACATTAATTAGTCCCAAAGAGATTTTAAAGGTTATCAAGGAGGAATGACAGTGGCAAGTCAGCTAATAGAAAAATACATGCGTACTGAGCATTTACCCCATATCTGGTGCCCCGGATGCGGCAACGGGGTTATTATGCATTCTGTTGTCAGGGCTATAGATAATCTGAAGCTTGATAAAAACAATGTCTGCGTCGTTTCCGGTATCGGTTGTTCTTCAAGAGCCGCCGGTTACCTGGATTTTAACACTATACATACCACCCATGGCCGTGCTTTGGCATTCGCCACCGGTATAAAACTTGCAAAGCCGGAACTTGAAGTTATAGTAATTGCCGGTGATGGTGACATCTCGGCCATAGGTGGGAATCATCTCATTCATGCAGCACGCCGCAATGTGGGTATGACTGTTGTTGTTATAAACAACAATATCTATGGCATGACAGGAGGTCAATATTCCCCCACCACACCAAACGGTGAATTTGGAACTACCGCTCCTTATGGTAACATAGATAGACCCTTTGACATCGCTGCACTTGCAGCCGGAGCAGGTGCATCCTACACAGCCCGTGGAACCATTTATAACCCCGCACAAACCACCTTTTGCATACAAAAAGGAATACTACATAAAGGCTTTTCTCTTATAGAATGTGTTAGTGTATGCCCCATTTATTACGGACGTAAAAACAAAAAAGGTAATGCTGTGGATATGATTAAGTGGCAGCGCGATAATTCAATACCCTTTGAAAAAGCAGAAAAAATGTCTCCGGAAGAGCTTAAAGGAAAGCTTGTTACAGGTGTTTTGAGTCACACAAATTACCCCGAATATACTTCGGAATATGCGAAAATAATTGATAAATTAGAGGATAACCCGTGATGTTCAAACTGTTTAGTAACTTACAGATGCAAAACATCAATAAAAAATAAGAATATTTATGTTTTGCATCTGTGAGTTCCTATATTGGGGTGTGGGCGAAGCCCACTTTGTTCTTAGTAATCTTTGTAGTTTGTGTAGCAGTTGAGGGAAAAATCTTTGAGTCTAAGTGGAGGTATGAGTAATGAATAAGCATGAAATTATGTTAGCCGGTTCCGGCGGACAGGGAATGATCCTGGCGAGTATAATCCTTGCTCAGGCAGCAACACTTGCAAACAAAAATGTAGCTCAGTCCCAGTCATATGGCCCTGAAGCACGTGGTGGAATGTGCAAGGCAGAGTTAATTATAAGTGATTCCCATATAAGTTTTCCAAGAGTTATTAACCCTACATTTATACTTGCGCTTACACAACCTTCTCTCGATAATTATACAAAAGGAATACCCGCCGATTGCATTGTAATGGCTGATGAAAGCCTCGTAATACCTAAATGGCTTAGTGAGCAGCAAGTGATAAGCATACCCGTTCTTGATACAGCAAGGATAAAAATTGGCAAATTATTTACAGCAAATATTGTTGCGGTCGGTGCAATTAATAAGGTTCTTAATATTGCAGATGAGGATAGCTTAAGGAATGCAGTTATGATGCATATCCCAAAGAAAACGGAAGAAATTAATATGAACGCTCTTAAAGCTGGTGAATTGCTGCTTGACAAATATCAATCACATTCTCTTGCAGACAGTTTACTGATTGCGTAAAAGACATATGTTTATCAGACACCCATAAGGTCCTTGCCTCCATCGATGGGGATAAACCGATTCCTGCAATAGTAGCGGTTCCAATCCCTTCTGAAAAAGCTGGTCGCCCATGCATCCGATCTGCTCACTCATGTCACTGGTGTGTTTGATAAACGCAGTATAATTTAATCGTTCTTTGAGTCAACCTCACTAATTGGAGTGGAGTAAAATGAAGATACACGAATACCAAGCGAAAACATTATTAAAAAGATACGGTATTCCCACAACAAAGGGAATTATGGTTGAAAGTTCTGACGACATTGCTTCCGCTGTTAATGCGTTAGAACCACCATATGTAATAAAAGCGCAGATTCACTCCGGAGGAAGAGGCAAAGCCGGGGGAGTTAAAATTGCTCATACTGCTTTTGAAGCTGTTAGCATTTCTTGTGATTTGCTGGGCAAAACCCTTGTAACAAAACAAACGGGACCATCAGGACGGATTGTTAAAAAGCTACTCATTACGGAGTGCGTGGATATTAAAAAAGAGTACTATGTAAGCATGACTTTAGATCCGGATAATTCATGTATAGCCTTTGTGGCATCAAGCGCAGGTGGCATAGAAATTGAAGATACTGCCCATAAAGACCCGGGAAGTATAATCAGTAAGCCTGTTGACATAAATGTTGGTGTTAAAGATTATTTTTTACGAAATATAGCCTCAAGGCTGGGTATAGAGGATGTTAACAGCTTTATCAGAATAGGCAAGGGAATGTATGAGCTATTCATGCAAAATGACTGTTCGATGGTCGAAATTAACCCCCTTGCTGAGACTTCTTGCGGTGATTTGACAGCACTTGATGCGAAAGTAACCTTTGACGATAATGCTTTATTCAGGCATTCAGATTTAGCTGAACTAAATGATATAAATGAACTTGATCCGAAAGAGGTTGAAGCCGGAAAGTACTCACTTAATTACATCGCTCTGGACGGCTCTGTGGGCTGTATGGTAAACGGTGCAGGCCTTGCAATGGCAACTATGGATATAATAAACGCTTATGGAGGAAAACCCGCTAATTTTCTTGATGTTGGTGGTAGCACCACAGGCGAAAGTGTGGCTGAAGCGTTTAAAATTCTTTTATCCGACAGCAAGGTTAGAGTGATTTTTGTAAACATTTTTGGCGGGATTGTGAAATGCGACATCATAGCCCATGGTATTATTAATGCGATAAAAGCATTAAAATCCAATAAGAGCTTAATAGAAGTACCCGTTGTGGTAAGGCTTATCGGAAACAATTCAGAGGAAGGAAATGATCTTCTTAACAAATCCGGACTTAATATTATATCAAAAGTATCGATGGCAGATGCTGCAAAAACCTGCGTTCTGTTATCACAGGAGAAAGAACTATGAGCATTCTGGTTAACAAAAATACAAGGTTGATCGTACAAGGGATCACAGGAACCCAAGGTAAGCTGCACACCCAGAAAATGCAGGAATATGGTACAAATATAGTAGCCGGAGTTACGCCCGGAAAGGGTGGCCTTGAGGTTTTTGGCATACCTGTGTATGATACTGTTGAGCAGGCCGTTAAAGCAACCGGTGCTAATACTTCTATTATATATGTACCTGCAAAATACGCACCGGATTCAATTTTCGAGGCAATAGATGCACAGCTGGATTTGGTTGTTTGCATTACCGAGGGAATACCTGTTCTCGATTTGATGACAATTAAGAGTTACCTTAAAAATAAAAAAACAAAGCTGTTGGGTCCAAACTGCCCCGGGGTTATCACACCCAATGAATGCAAGGCAGGTATTTTACCTGCATCAATTCACAAAAAAGGGCATATTGGTGTGGTATCACGCTCCGGAACGCTTACATATGAGGCTGTTAATCAGCTTACTCAATTCTCTTTAGGACAGTCCACCGCCGTTGGAATAGGAGGAGATCCAATAAAGGGTCTTGGTTTTATAGATGTATTAAAAATGTTTAATGATGATAACGATACCCATGCCATAGTGATGATTGGTGAAATTGGTGGTACAGGTGAGGAAGAAGCCGCCCAATGGATTAAAGAGAATCTTACTAAGCCATTGGTGACTTATATAGCAGGTCAAACAGCCCCGCCGGGTAAGCGTATGGGGCATGCCGGTGCAATTATTTCCGGTGGTAAGGGCACTGCACAAAGTAAGAATAATGCACTTACCGAAAGCGGCGCATATGTAGTGAAAACACCGGATATGATCGGTGAAACAACGTACAATGTATTAAAAAATGCAGGCTTAATTGACAAATGCTTGATCAAACAGCAATTATCGTGAATTTTAATTAGTTGACTCTCCTTTCCCGCCTGAGCTTGCGAGTTGTGTTTTGGGGTGCTGGTACCGACACGCTGAGGTGTGATATCATACCACCGTCGGTAGTCTGCTCTACAGGCAAGCGCCCAATACAGATGCGTACCCACTGGAACGCACCCCATACAGGTGCGTAC
>ENA-UOOH01001905-UOOH01001905.1-fermentation-metagenome-genome-assembly--contig:-NODE-1905-length-19239-cov-6.661802_pt1 | contig 19239 bp, 10 predicted proteins | sample MGYA00245778_ERZ724025 | MGnify/ENA primary metagenome ERZ724025 (study PRJEB28704, sample SAMN03018313) | fermentation metagenome | biome: anthropogenic terrestrial biome; feature: soil; material... | reverse complement strand
ATGAAATTCGATGTATATAAAATAAACCTTACACAGATAAAAAAAATCCTTTACATTATTGCTTTTTTCTTATGTAGCTCAGGAATATCTCTTAACGCTCAAACAGCCTATCAGTCTTTTTTTGGAGATAGCAGTACTTCATATCATGTATTTACATCTTTAACCTGTTATGTTACTTCAAATACTGGATTATTGGGTTGCGGATATACATTTAAATACAATATCAGTTACCAAGATACAGCTATATTTAATGATACCATATATTACAGGACTGGTAGAGATTTATACATTCGTGAAGACACCAATACAGGAAGACTATACCGTTATATTCCGGATTTAAATAAGGAATTTTTAACCTGTGATATGTCGCTTAATGTGGGAGATACTTTTCAATTGCCTTTATTTTCAAGCGATTATCGCTCCCTATATTTTTATGAAGAAGCGGGGGTAAAACTTGTTGTCGACTCTATAGTTTATATTAATGGGAGAAAAGTAATTTATTTTCCTTACATAATTTTGTATGAAAATAATAAACCTTATCCTGTTTTTTCTTCTGCGTACTATGATGGTAAATTTAGTGAATATAGTATTATTCCTTCTTTTATAGAAGGCATAGGACCAACCTTTAGCCCCTTTGCATACACTGTTCATTCCTTAGAAACAGATTTAAATGTGATGCTTTGTGTTGAAAAAAATGACACGCTTACTTTTATGCTTAATGAAGAATTGGGATGTTTCCAGGCTGCAGCAGCAATTAATGAGATTGAAAATGCAAAAATAAACATATTCCCGAATCCGGCTAATGATTACATAACATTAACATTTAATAATATAAATGATGTTTCTGGAGAAATTATCATTATTGATATAATTGGTAATGTAGTTTACCGCAAAACAATACATGATAATTCAACAAGATTTAATGTTGCTTCATTTTCACAAGGTGTTTATACAGTTGTTTTTACAAATAAAAAAGGGAAATCAATATCAAAGTTTGTTAAATTAACTAATTATGAAAAATAAATTTACCGTATTTTTTTTATTGTTAATTCCATCTGCAATATTCGGACAAATTAGTAATAGTTGGGATGGTCTTGGTATAAATCCGAATAGTAAATTCAACATATTAAATATATTCATCAATGTTATTTATGATGTAAATCCTGGATATAATACAGTGCCACCTTCTCAATACTGGGGACAAGCAACAAATGAAGGAGTCAATAATGAGGCTATTCCAAGTTATTTGTTAGATTTTTTAGATACTGGTTATAATTCCGGAAATCTGCATGGGTCTATGACACGTTTATATGGAGAATCTTCTTTCAATTCATTGCAAATAACCGGTGATTTTGTTGTTGTTAATTTAAAAGAAAGTAGCGTTTTAAACAACTTCGATAATTTTAATATTAGCAATATATGTAATGCTGCAATAAATATGATTAATCAAAATGGATTGCAAACATTATATCATCATGACAGTATTTATGATTATGATTTTCTAAACAATAATACTGTTTTTTTTACACAATTTATCATTCGCAATACAACTAAGGCTAATGGAGGACTTGAAGTAGGTGATGGTTATGGTTATCTAGTAGTAGATCCATACATAAGAGTAAGAATCGGAAGTCAATATTATCCCCTTTCGGATGGAACTACACAATGTGTAGGTTCTCACAATATATCCAATAATGTTGCAAATGTTATTTGTCATGAACTATCTCACTCTCTTTTTGGAAGTAATGCCTTTCATACATCGGGAGGAAATCATCGTGGTTCTCAAGAATACATGCCTTTTTTTACCACACAAGGAGGTTTTGGATTGATGGGACAATCAGGGAAGAGTTTGTTTAGCTGTAATGGCTATGAACGTTGGCGTATGCATTGGAAGCATCCGGATGCTCCCGATTATATTACAGTACGAAATATAGATAATACCGCTTATCAAATTTCCGATATACGGAAGGAAGACGGAAATAAATCTTTCTTATTGAGAGATTTTGTAACTTACGGCGATGCCATTCGGATCAAATTGCCCTACAAAGACAGCGAAGCTGCTTCTAATCAATACATATGGTTGGAAAATCATAAAGTAGGATTAAACGACAAATTGGATTTTTTCCAATACTCCAATTCTACTGATTGTCGACCACAAGGAAGTGCCGGTATATATGCCTATTATCAAGTGGGAAGGGATATTTTAAGCGGGTCAGAGTCCGAAGTGTGGTTTGCAAACGAACGGGATAATTTAAAAATAATTCCCGCAGAAGGATATTGGAATTACAGTGTAAACATTGACCCTAATAATCCATATAATATGCAATGCGTTAATTGGCAAGATCATACCTATTATCATTCCAGGGAAGAGGCTAATCCTTTTTGCGGTTATCAGGATCAAGAAACACAGTTTTTCCCGAAAATAACAGATCAAATGATTAATCTATCTCAAGAATATTGTATGTGGAGAAAAAAAATTGGAAATGATATCAATGATAGTTTGGCTTGTATTGGTGATAATAGGGATGCCTTTTCTGGATATAGAAAAATAAACATGAGTACCAATCCCAGCACTTGCAATGCAAAAACATATTATAATTATATTTATGAATCAGGAGCATATGATTTTACATCACAAATACATCGCAACAATCAAACCACTTATTTAACAGGCCTAAGTATAGAAATGATACCACAAGCAAATAATGATTTTATGGTTCATATTCGTTGGGATGATTATGATATTGTAAACGATGCGAATTGGACAGGTAAAATAGCCTTAAAAGAAAAAGCAAATCTAACAAATGGAAATAATATTCTGCTAACTCAAAATCTTACGCTTGCACAACCCCATCGGGATATTGTAAGCAATGTGTTTGCCCCTACCACCGTTCTTAGTTGTGAATCCGGTGCTGAATTTACTTTGCAAGCACAATCTTCTATCATCTTGGAAGAAAAAAGCAAACTTGTTTTAAAATCCGGTTCAACGTTTATTATTAATGATGAATCCGATGTATACATACAAGAAGGATGTACTTTCGAAATGGAGAAATGTGCAAAATTAATTATCAAATCTTCAGGTACATTGCATATTAACGAAAATGCCATATTTGTTGTTCATCCCGGAGCCATTATACAATTAGATGATATCAACAATATTCTTCTTCCGATAAATGCTAATTTTAGTACGGAAGATGGATTGACTTTTACTTCCGTTTTAGAGTTATTAGATGTTTTAGGAATAGTTACAAATTATTCCATTAACGACAATGTTTTATGGAATGGCGACAATATGTTGCTCACACAAGTGTTAACTATAGAATCCGGAGCAGAATTGACCATTCAAAATACAGTTCGTTGTATCGAAGACGTTAATATTGTTATTAATCCCGGCGGCAAACTTATTCTTGACGGCGGCACCTTAACCAATGCTTGTGAAGGCGAATTATGGGGAGGTATAGAAGTTTACGGAACTCCTACTTCTTCGCAGAACGCACCTTGGAGCGATCAAGGGGTTGTAATCCTTCAAAACGATGCGGTCATTGAAAATGCCGTTTGTGGCATACGAATAGGAAAAGAAATCAACATTCCTGTTGATTTAAACGGAACTATAATTACCATACCTGAAGATTTTGATGAGCCCTTGTCGATGTCTATTTATGGTGGAGGTATTGTAACAGCCGAAAATGCATCTTTTGTCAACAACAAACAAGCGGTTAATTTTCAAAGTTATATACATATCAATTCACTTAATAATGAGATTGATAACATTAGTGAATTCATAAATTGCCATTTCACTGTAAATAATGATGCCTTATTTACCGTGAAAGATTATGAAAGTCAGGTTTATTTACACGGAGTAAAAGGAGTTAGTTTTAAAGGGTGTACTTTTAGTGACATTCAAACCAAAAATTCTTTGGATGATTATGGAATCGGCATTTATGCAAATACGGCAGGATTTAGAATCAATAACAATCGGGCCATGTATGATTTAATTCCTTATGAACCTACAACAAGCTATTTTTCGGGTTACGGTACGGCAATACGGATACAAAACGCACAATCTATGCCTGCCCGCATTTATAATACGGAATTTACGAATAATCATGTGTCTGTAAACGCTAAAGCTTCTTATGCTCTTTGTTTACAAATGTGTAATATTTATAATTCCCATCGCGGACATGCTTCCAGTTTATACGGATTGATTTTAAATGAGTGTGATAATTACAGTGTAGCTAATAATATGTTTCATGGCGACGGAACCGGCATACACCTTACAGGCGATGTTATTAGTAACAATCGAATAAACAACAATACTTTTTATCAAATGTGTCTTGCCATTAATGTGGATGGAGTTCAAGGTAATGAAATTAACGAAGTGCCGAGTATTGGCTTAAAAATTTCGTGTAATCTTTTTGATAATAATGAAGAAGATATTCGTATCGCAGAAAATGGTCGTATCTCCATGTTACAAGGTGCTTTTATTGCCTCAAACGGGGTATATTTAGGTACCGGGAATCAGTTCGGATCATCGATAACTTCTCCTATTAATATCAATAACCGTAACGATAATGCTTTCATAGGGTATTATTACAATCAATCGGGCTTAAATCATCTACCCCTCTATAATTATAATCCTCCGATAAATCTTTTGATTGCACCTGTAAACGACGATAAATGCTTAAATGTAGGTTATATGGGTAATGATTATTATACGTTGGAGATAACGACATTGAACGAATTAAATGATATGTACTTAGATAAATATCAAGAATATGAAGATCTGCTACAAACATATCAAGAAACATTTAATACATACAGTATACAGGAAATCATTGAAACCATTGGATTACCATATTATGCCGGGATGAGTATTCAATTTGATGCCTTCGCAGAACTCTCGGAATTAAAAGACAACTTATCTACGATTTGTCAGGATGCAATCCAACTATTATTGACCGGTGAAGAAACAGATAAAGATCAGTTCAACAGTTGGCTATATCGTTGTCAAACGGTGGAAGCAGATTATGTCGTGGCTCAGAATTATTTAAATGAAGGAAATCTTAGTCAGATGAACAATGTGTTAAACAATGTATTGATTAAATATCCAACAGGTAATATATTTGAGAACAATCAATATAAAGCATGTCTGAATTATGTGGGAAGTTGGGTGATCGATCCTGAAAATCTCGTAATTTCACAAAACGCCATTGATTCATTGGAATATATAGCAAGTGGAAACGCTAATATATCTTTTGTGGCAGAATCTATTTTAGAAAAAATCGGGAAAAAACCATTGATTATTGATGAGATAGACAGATGTAATTGGTATGTAATCATAAATTCAAACTATGATGACATGGATCAGACTTCTGAAAACGAATACAGTGAAATAGAACAACAAGATATACTACTTTTACCTAATCCGACTGATAATGAATTAACCGTAGACAATCATTCTCTTGACATAAAAGAAATTAGTATATACGATATGCTTGGTAAAGAAATAAAACGATTTACCGTTAATCAGTCGAAAGTCACACTACCGTTAAACAATATCTGCCCGGGCATATATACGATAAAAGTATATACTTCAAAAGGTATTCAGATTAAAAAGTTTGTAAAAAAATAAATCATTATAAAAGACTAAGATAAAATATAAAATAACTTTTTTTTCAAAATAAATGGATTTTGTATTAAAAAAAATGTATATGTTTGCAAAAAATTTAAATAAAAAAAATAGGTAGCCGTTCCCATCCCCTGTTATTAATTTTCGCCAAAGAGGCTATCCGTTATAAACGAAAGATAAATTGATTAACGTAAAATAAATAATCATGAAAACACTTCCATTAATTCTAACAACAAGCATAGTGTTATTTTTATTCACTTCTTGTGAAAAAACAGACATTCAATTAAACAAAACAGCATTCACACTTAACATAGGTGAAACAGAAACGTTGGTTGCTACTGTTCTGCCCGATAATGAAGAAAACATGACTGTAAATTGGACAAGTAGCAACACAGCGGTGGCTACGGTAGATCTTCACGGACAAGTTACGGCAAAAGCTGTGGGAACTGCCATAATTACTGCCTCTATCGTAAATAAAACAGCAAAATGTACGGTAACGGTAATAGAAAAAGCAGTATCCATTGAAGAACCCGAAATGATATTTGTAGAGGGTGGCACTTTTATGTTTGGTTGTACTGATGATGAGTGTGATTCATTGAATGAATTCACTTTTGAACAACCTGCTGTAGAAAAAACCGTGAAAAGTTTTTATATCGCTAAATATCCTGTAACTCAAAAGTTGTGGAAGGAGGTTATGGGAGATTTTCCACAAGGGTTTACTGAATCTAATTGTGGAAAAGGAAATAACTATCCGATGTGTTGTATAAATTTTATAGAAGTGCAAGAGTTTATTCTGAAATTGAATCAAGCTACTGGTAAAGAGTATGGTTTGCCGTCTTCTATCGAATGGGAATATGCAGCAAGAGGAGGAAATAAAAGCAAAGGATACAAATATAGCGGAAGTGATAACATTGATGAGGTGGCATGGTATAAGGAAAACAGTAATGGAGCATTGCATCCTGTGGGTCAAAAGAAAGCAAACGAGCTTGGAATTTATGATATGAGTGGTAATGTAGAAGAATGGGTTGGTAATTTATGGGCACCGAAGCCCAAAAGTGAAATGTATCAAAAGCGTAATGGTTCTTGGAACTCTACTAAATTTAACTGCCGCGTATCTGCTTATTCTGCTACGATTACTTATTTTCGTAGTACACAATGGGGATTTCGCCTTGTACTCCCAGCACAAGAACCTTAATTTAATTGATTAATTAGATACGTTTAATTTTTAAGTACTAAAGTAATGAATAAGATAAAATATACAATAATATGGATTTTTCAGATTTTATTTTTTGTAGAATCTTTTTTACAAGCACAAAATAATCCCTTTATCATAGCATGGTATGATTATTCAGGGACAACGACTGCTATTGCGACTATGACACAACATTATAAAGATATGCAGGAACACAACATAAATTGTGCCATAACGCCGTTTCGGCTAACTCATTTAGATGGTTGGACTGCACCTGATCCTTCATATTTTCAATGGGTATCTTCTAATCCACCTCCTTCTAAAGCGTTTTTGGATAGCGCCCATAAATATGATATTAATATTATTCTATCTACACCTGAAAATGGTATTACGGGAAGAACTGATCCATGGGCTATACTGACTCAATATGATAGTGATTTATGCCAACAAGGGTTGGAGTATTGGGGCACACACCCTGCTTTATGGGGGCTTCATATATACGACGAACCTTATGGCAGAGATGCTTTTTCTTATTTTATGCCTTATGTGAATCATATTAGGTCAGTTAACCCAAATTTATTACGATTTATTAACTTAGCTCCAATATGTAATGAAGAACTAAGTTATACAGGGTATGAACAATTTGTTCAAGATTATATAGACACCGCTCAACCAAATATTTTGTCATTCGATTATTATCCGTTAAAAGATCCTATTGGGGATACGAATGCACTTTTTTATAATATGGATATTATAGCTCGGAAAAGTGCCGCTAATAACATACCTTTTGTTTATGTATTTTGTTCCTATGGGCATATATCAGAGAGCTACTTTATTCATCCAAAGGAAATAACGAGCTATTTTATCCATGCAGGATTATGTTATGGCGCAAAAGGAATTGCCTATTGGAATAGCACACTATATATTAACAGTTTTCCTTTCGAACATAGAGCATTTATAAAAAATATAAATAAAAATATTCTTGAACATGAAGACATTCTACTATCTCTTGAATATAAAAGTGCTTATCACAGAAGTACTAAATCTACTATAGGTGCGATAATAGATTTTGTTCCGATTCATTCACATTGGCAATATTTTTCATCAGACTTATATGCAAATGAAATTTTTAACGTAACCAATCCATTAATAGCTATGTCCGGTTCAACTATTGATAGTTTGACCGTTTCTTTTATGACAGATAATATTGGAAATAAATATTTTTGGATATTTAATAAGAGTTTATGTTCTTCAGAAAGTATCCAGCTTAACTTAAAAGACGGGAGTACAGTTGTAGATGTTTTTAATGCCACGCCATGTCTTGACCAAAACTCTGTAATTTATTTAGATACTGCAGAAGCTAAATTATTCAAATTTATTCCTGAACAACACACACCCGCCGTTAACACAATTTCTCAAAACACTACATGGAATAAAAAGAGAGTCGTTCATGAGACAATACATGTAACTTCTTCGGTAACCTTTACTATAACCGATACAATTCTCTTTGGTTCCAATGCCAAAATCGTTATTAATCCCGGCGGCAAACTTATTATCGACGGCGGCACTTTAACCAATGCTTGTGAAGGCGAATTATGGGGAGGTATAGAAGTTTACGGAACTCCTACTTCTTCGCAGAACGCACCTTGGAGCGATCAAGGGGTTGTAATCCTTCAAAACGATGCGGTCATTGAAAATGCCGTTTGTGGCATACGAATAGGAAAAGAAATCAACATTCCTGTTGATTTAAACGGAACTATAATTACCATACCTGAAGATTTTGATGAGCCCTTGTCGATGTCTATTTATGGTGGAGGTATTGTAACAGCCGAAAATGCATCTTTTGTCAACAACAAACAAGCGGTTAATTTTCAAAGTTATATACATATCAATTCACTTAATAATGAGATTGATAACATTAGTGAATTCATAAATTGCCATTTCACTGTAAATAATGATGCCTTATTTACCGTGAAAGATTATGAAAGTCAGGTTTATTTACACGGAGTAAAAGGAGTTAGTTTTAAAGGGTGTACTTTTAGTGACATTCAAACCAAAAATTCTTTGGATGATTATGGAATCGGCATTTATGCAAATACGGCAGGATTTAGAATCAATAACAATCGGGCCATGTATGATTTAATTCCTTATGAACCTACAACAAGCTATTTTTCGGGTTACGGTACGGCAATACGGATACAAAACGCACAATCTATGCCTGCCCGCATTTATAATACGGAATTTACGAATAATCATGTGTCTGTAAACGCTAAAGCTTCTTATGCTCTTTGTTTACAAATGTGTAATATTTATAATTCCCATCGCGGACATGCTTCCAGTTTATACGGATTGATTTTAAATGAGTGTGATAATTACAGTGTAGCTAATAATATGTTTCATGGCGACGGAACCGGCATACACCTTACAGGCGATGTTATTAGTAACAATCGAATAAACAACAATACTTTTTATCAAATGTGTCTTGCCATTAATGTGGATGGAGTTCAAGGTAATGAAATTAACGAAGTGCCGAGTATTGGCTTAAAAATTTCGTGTAATCTTTTTGATAATAATGAAGAAGATATTCGTATCGCAGAAAATGGTCGTATCTCCATGTTACAAGGTGCTTTTATTGCCTCAAACGGGGTATATTTAGGTACCGGGAATCAGTTCGGATCATCGATAACTTCTCCTATTAATATCAATAACCGTAACGATAATGCTTTCATAGGGTATTATTACAATCAATCGGGCTTAAATCATCTACCCCTCTATAATTATAATCCTCCGATAAATCTTTTGATTGCACCTGTAAACGACGATAAATGCTTAAATGTAGGTTATATGGGTAATGATTATTATACGTTGGAGATAACGACATTGAACGAATTAAATGATATGTACTTAGATAAATATCAAGAATATGAAGATCTGCTACAAACATATCAAGAAACATTTAATACATACAGTATACAGGAAATCATTGAAACCATTGGATTACCATATTATGCCGGGATGAGTATTCAATTTGATGCCTTCGCAGAACTCTCGGAATTAAAAGACAACTTATCTACGATTTGTCAGGATGCAATCCAACTATTATTGACCGGTGAAGAAACAGATAAAGATCAGTTCAACAGTTGGCTATATCGTTGTCAAACGGTGGAAGCAGATTATGTCGTGGCTCAGAATTATTTAAATGAAGGAAATCTTAGTCAGATGAACAATGTGTTAAACAATGTATTGATTAAATATCCAACAGGTAATATATTTGAGAACAATCAATATAAAGCATGTCTGAATTATGTGGGAAGTTGGGTGATCGATCCTGAAAATCTCGTAATTTCACAAAACGCCATTGATTCATTGGAATATATAGCAAGTGGAAACGCTAATATATCTTTTGTGGCAGAATCTATTTTAGAAAAAATCGGGAAAAAACCATTGATTATTGATGAGATAGACAGATGTAATTGGTATGTAATCATAAATTCAAACTATGATGACATGGATCAGACTTCTGAAAACGAATACAGTGAAATAGAACAACAAGATATACTACTTTTACCTAATCCGACTGATAATGAATTAACCGTAGACAATCATTCTCTTGACATAAAAGAAATTAGTATATACGATATGCTTGGTAAAGAAATAAAACGATTTACCGTTAATCAGTCGAAAGTCACACTACCGTTAAACAATATCTGCCCGGGCATATATACGATAAAAGTATATACTTCAAAAGGTATTCAGATTAAAAAGTTTGTAAAAAAATAAATCATTATAAAAGACTAAGATAAAATATAAAATAACTTTTTTTTCAAAATAAATGGATTTTGTATTAAAAAAAATGTATATGTTTGCAAAAAATTTAAATAAAAAAAATAGGTAGCCGTTCCCATCCCCTGTTATTAATTTTCGCCAAAGAGGCTATCCGTTATAAACGAAAGATAAATTGATTAACGTAAAATAAATAATCATGAAAACACATGCTCGAAAACAAAATCAAAAAAACAAATTAAAGAAACAAAAGCTTTTGTTTGCTATTCCTTTGTTATTAATTGCATTACTATTCTTTACTGCTTGTGGAAAAGAAAAAAAGGATGAAATAACTTACTATAAAATTAAAGGAGAAGGCTATGTTTTTGATACATTGAATAATCAACCAGAAGTAGGTGCAACTGTAATTGTTTCTGTTGGTGTTGAAGGGGAGAGTGGGCTTTTTGGAAATCATGGACCTAAAGATGAAACTTACACAACAGACACAAACGGTTATTACCAAATTCGTTTTATGAAGCAATATAAAAATTTGAAAGTTATAAAGTATATTTTTGAATTACGCTATGACACAAATGGATATAAAGCTCTTGATAATTATACTCTTTATAGTGAAGATATTGAAAATGCTAAACAAAATATTCTATTCGACACCATAAAAATACCTCAAGAAATTTAATATAACCAATATATAACAAAAATGAAAAAACAATATGTATTAATAGGACTTTTTTATGTAAGTCTGTTCAGCTTGTTTTCACAACAACAAACCGTTAAGTTAAATTTTAGTGCTAAGATGCAAGACAACACCTGGCAAGCATTAGACAGTGTATGCATCACCAACCAGAGCCGTTCGTGGTCGGTAACGATTCATTATCCGGACACCCTCTTGGAGATGATTAACAGTGTAGGCATCAACGAACCGGTATCGAATGGTTTTGCTTTGATGCAGAACATTCCCAATCCTTTTAAAGGAAGCACCGACCTCAGCTTGTTATTGCCCGCAAGGGAAAGGATTACATTAAAAATGTTTGACTTAAATGGCAGGGAATGTGCTTCTTTATCACAAGAACTGGAGGCCGGATTGCATTATTTTCACGTATCGGTAGGGAAAGCACAAATGTATGTATTACAAGTAACAAGTTCATTTGGCAATAAAACGCTTAAAATGTTAGCCCTTGAAGCGGAAGCTTCTTCTTGTATTACTTACAAATGCTTTACTCCTCAAAAAGTTCAGGCATACCGGAAGGCATCAACGGACAAAAAATTTATTAGCAACGACCAAATGGTCTATACCGGCTATAGCACCTACGAAGGAGTCGTGCGAAGACACAGCATACACCATATGCATGCCGGAAATGATACCTCCCTTACCTTTATACTGCCCATGGGTTATAGTGTAGGCGATGTTTACTATGATTCTAAGGGGAAACCGGAAGGAATCGTATGTTGGTTAGCCGACACTGTCCTTAGCATGGCAGGAATAGCATATGGAAATCACGGAAAAATTATTTCCATGGATGAAGGGGTAAGTCTTATGTATTCAACCAATAACTCAGGTTACCCTACGCGCGCCTATGATAGCTTAGACGGAAGAATCAATACGGACATTCATATGAATATCAAACAGGATACTAATTATATGTTTCCCGAACGTCTGGAAGCGGTTAGTTGGTGTACTGATAAAGGAGAAGGATGGTACTTCCCTGCCAGGTGTGAATTAGCAGCTATTTATGCTATGGTTGTAAAATTAAACACTTCATTGCAAAATGCAGGGGGAACACTTTTCACCGTTTCTCTTATGCAAGGCCCAAGCTATTGGTCGTCGACCGAAAAAGTACAAATCGGCACCGAAGCCTGTCAGGCATATAGTATTTATTTTCACAACGGGCTGCTGGGATTGAATCCCGTATATGAAAAACTTCGGGTAAGGGCCATGAAATGGTTTTAAGCACAGAATTCAAGACCAATTTCTCATTCAAACAGGCTTATTTTATTCACTATTGTCCGATAAAATTCAACAGGTTGTTTGTCTAGTTAGACAAATTATTCGTCTTGTTAGTCGTTTTATTTGTCTAATTAGACAGATTATTTGTCTAATTAGACATGTTTAGCTTATTAAATTTTATCAAATTAGTATGTATTTTAATGGATTTGTTTTCGCCAAGGATTTTCCATTTATCATCGCAAGCTTGAATGTTTAAATATCCTTTCGGAGATTTTAACAACGGGGATATAAGTTGCCGGGAAGCTAATAATCATTACGGTCAATAATATAAAAACAATATCTCTCACATAAATCTTTACGGGATAATAATTGAGCATATAGCTTCCGTCGCCGAAATGTATGAGGTGAAAGGTCGTTTGCAACCAGCAGAATATTCCTCCGATCATCAATCCGATTATCGCTCCCGTGAAAGTAATCATCATTCCTTCAAGCATAAATACTCTTTTCACAAAAGCATTAGGGGCTCCTAAGCTATACAATACATTGATGTCTTTTTGCTTGTCGAGTACCAGAATAGCGATCATTCCGATGATATTGAACGATGCTACTAACAGGATAAAGGTAAGGATGAGATAAATGGCTGTTTTTTCAGCTTGCATCACTTTGTATAGGTCTTCCTCTTGTTGATAGGCATCCTTGACGTAAAAGTCGGGTCCAAGCACCTCTTTTATTTTTCCGATGCTTGCTTTTACGGAAGCCTTGGGATCAACAGCGATTTCCAGGGACGTTATTTGATTGGTATACTGCATCAAATCGCGGGAAAAAGCAATAGGAACAAACACATAGGAAGCATCGTATTCCGTTCCCGAGACAAAAAAACCATAAGGAGTAATGCGACGAATATTAATGTTTTGTGTCGGATTAGCCAGATTTGTTTTCTTATGCCTATTGGGGTAATAAACACTCAATGAATTATTAAACATAGACGACACGGCACAATTGAGGCGAGAGGCGACCCCCGATCCCAAAATGGCGGCATGCATAGGACCCGATGCCAATAAAAAGCTACCGGCATACACCATGGTGTCGAGTCGTTTCAAGCGGTAATAATCGGGAGCTACCCCTTTTATCTTACCGATAAACTGTCTGTCTTTGTAAGCGAAAACAGCCACATCCGTCAATACTTCCGACACATAATCCACTCCTTCAATGTCGTGGATGTTTTGCAGCACTTTATCGCTGAGCACAAAAGTTTTGCCTTTTTTGGGTGTGATTTCTATATCGGCATGAAAGGTATTGAAATTATGCGATACATAATTTTGCAAACCATTGAAGATGGATAGGATAATAAATAAAGCCCCTGTACATACCACGACACTTAACAAAGAAATCAGCGAAATTACATGGATAATTCTATGCGATTTCTTGGCAAAAAGATAGCGAAATGCGATAAAAAAAGCGGCTTTCACTGTTTTAATAAATGCTCAATGTTTTCAATATAATCCAATGTATCATCCAAGATAAAGCTTATTTCAGGTACAATACGCAATTGATGTTTAATGCGTTGTCCGAGTTTATAACGGATTTCTTTGTTTTTTTCTTCTATTCTGTCTAAAACCTCTTGCTTGTCATTGGTCGCAAATATACTGAGGTAAATGCGGGCAATAGCTAAATCTTTGCTCACTTTCACCTCCGTAACGGTAATTAAACCTTGTTTATCGATTAAATGAGGTTCGGTTTGAAATATTTCGGCAATTTCTTTTTGCAAGAGTCGGGCTACTTTCAGTTGTCGTTTTGTTTCCATGAGAGCGGGTATTTTTAGTATTTCTAAAACATTAACGCAGATTTTTTCTTTTTATGCTATGTCGTTTGCTAAACGTGCCTGCCATGAACAAGCTCGGGGCATAGGAAACTCTTTCTATGATTTTTATTTAGGCTTGTAAATCGGGAAGTTCTATTTCAAAACTGATGTTTTTCTTGTCGCATGCTTGCATGCAATTTTTACAAGAAATGATTTCGCCGGTCAGACGTTTTCTCACCAATCGTTCGGTTCGTTCGCTCAAGGCTTCGATATTTATTTTATCTACCACTTCACCGGCAAAAGCATGCATCAACAGTATGCGCGCATTGGTAGTACAGATTCCGCGGGAACGCAAATAAAACATGGCTTCCTCATCCAATTGTCCGACCGTAGAACCATGGCTGCATTTCACATCATCGGCATAAATTTCAAGAAAGGGTTTCGACAACACATCGGCTTCGTCGGTTAGGAGGATGTTGCGATTCGTTTGATGGGCTTCGGTCTTTTGGGCATCCTTTTCCACCAATACATGTCCGATAAACTTTGCTTTGGCTTTGTCATCCAATATACCCTTATACAATTGATTGCTTTTACAATCAGGAGCATGATGTTTGATAAACAAACAATTACTTATATCTTGATTCTTATCGACCAAATACAATCCATTGGTATTGACCTCCGCTTTGGGTTCGTTCAAACTTACGGCGATGGTATTGTGAACCATTCCCCCGTTAAATACGGTCGTATTGGTATTGACTTTGCTGGCCCCTTGTTGTTGAATCAACAAATGATTGATCAAGGTAGACTGATTGTCTTTATTTTCCAATTTATAATAATCGCAATGGGAATCCTTCCCCACATAGATCTCGGTAACAGTATTGATCAGGGTTTCCTTGCATTCCAGGGAATCGTCGCAATGCACAATTTGAACGGAAGCATTCTCGCCCAAACAAATCAGGTTGCGGGGTTGAATAAATAAATGTTGATCGGAGTTGACAATATACACAATTTGAATCGGTCTTTTCACATGGATATGATCGGGGATATAGGCAAAGAATCCATCTTGCCATAAGGCTTGATTCGTATCGATCAGTCCGTTGCTGATTTCTTTGTTTTTAGCGAGATAGGTGGCTACAAGTTCGGGATATTGCAGAATGGCTTCGCGCAAGCTACCCACGAGGATGCCATTGGGAAATAGGGTTAAGGGTGCCTGTTTATGCACATACCAACCATTTAAAAAGGTAAACATATCGGCATGGATATCTTCGGTGGCACATTGAAAATAGTTTTCAACCGGCTGATATTCATTAGGCTCTGTCTGTATACTGTATTTTTTATTTTGGACGATAAAATCCCATTTCATTTCCCGCCACATTTCGTTATCTCTTTCGGGAACCCCTTGTCGATAAAATTGCTCTACCGCTTCTTTACGAAGCGCTTTGAAATAGGGATTAGAGCCGTTACTTATCGTATAGCTTGTCAAGAAATCGGAAAAAAATCGATTAATGTCTTCTAATTGTGTCATACATATTTAAGTATAAAAACCGTTTTGTAAGTGCAAAGGTACACAAATTTGATTTTACAGTTTTATAAAAAAATTAAATTCAAGAAAAAAACAGGGTCTTTGCCTGTATTTTAAAAAAAACACTACCTTTGCAGTAAATAAAAAATATTGTTTATGATTGAGAATGCGACTAAAACTCCACTATCCGAATACGGAGAATTCGGTTTGATTGACTTGCTTACCAAAAACATTCAACTCAAAAATTCATCGACCATTTTAGGAGTAGGCGACGATGCCGCCATTATCCAAGTCGGCGATCGTCAACAACTCGTATCGAAAGACCTTTTGATAGAAGGGGTGCATTTCGACATAAGATATTATCCATTAAAACATTTAGGGTATAAAGCCATTGCTGTTAATCTTTCGGATATTGCGGCCATGAACGCCAAACCCGAACAAATTTTGGTAGGTATTGCCGCATCGAGTCGCTATACCGTTGAAGCCCTTGAAGAAATCTATGCCGGCATGTATCTCTGTTGCGAACATTACGGCGTCGATTTAGTGGGTGGCGACACCACCTCAAGTTTGAGCGGACTCTGTATCAGCATAACGGTACTAGGCTATGCCAAAGCCGAGAAAATAGTACGCCGTAGTACCGCACAAACCAACGATTTGATTTGTGTTTCGGGCGACTTAGGCGGTGCCTATATGGGATTGATGGTTTTGGAAAGAGAAAAAGAAGTGTTCCTGAAAGACCCCAAAGCCCAACCCGACTTGGAAGGATTTGATTATATTTTGCAACGTCAATTAAAACCCAGCCCTCGCTTCGACATTGTCGATCTATTCGAAGAAAACAATATATTGCCTACCTCCATGATTGATATTTCCGACGGATTGGCCTCCGAAATATTACATATCTGCAAACAATCCCATAAGGGATGTACCCTCTACGAAGATAAAATTCCTATCGATATACAAACCAACGACACGGCTATGGATTTCTCCTTGATACCCACAACCATTGCACTTAACGGCGGCGAAGATTATGAATTGCTGTTTACCGTCAAGCAAAGCGATTATGAAAAAATCAAAACAATCAAAGACATTAGCGTTATCGGACATATGAACGACGAGAAAGAAGGCTGCTATTTGATTACCAATGATAAAAAAAGCATTCCTCTCAAAGCGCAAGGATGGGATGCTTATATAAAAAGACCCTAAGCAACCGATGAAAAAAGCAATCTGTTTTATCCTTGCATTTGTCTTGCTGAGCAGTTATGCCCAAAGCTTTTCCGAAAAAATAAACGCAGCCGTCGAAGCATTTGTTAAGGATACCGACCTGAATGCTGCATGGATAGGCATTTGCGTTAAAGACCTTCGCAACAATCAGCTCATCGTTGATTACAATGCCAAAAAGAACTTTGTACCGGCTTCTTTGCAAAAAATACCTCTAAGCATAACTGCGATCGAAAACTTGGGAATGAACTACACCTTCAAGACCTATTTATTGAGTACGGGAACGATAGAAAACCATGTACTTAACGGCAATCTATATATCAAAGGAGGCGGTGATCCGAGCTTAGGGAGTGTGCGCTTTGCTCAAACCCACCCCGATACAATATTAAACAGATGGGTACAAGCCATCCAAGCAAAAGGCATTGAACGCATCAACGGAAATATATATATAGATGCCGGTATTTTTGACCCCTACCCTCAACACGACAGCTGGATGTGGGGCGATATCGGCAATTATTACGGTGCCGGCATCAAAGGTTTATCCTGGCACGAAAATATGTTTGTCATCACCCTGCAAGCGGCCGATAGCGTAGGTAAAAAAAACAGTATCCTAAGCATCTACCCTCCCCTACCTCCTCATTATGTAATCGACAATCAATCCATAAGCATTCGAAAAGGCAGCGAATCGTATATCAGCGTCTACGGCGATGCCTATACGGCATTCCGTCAGATACGCGGAGGCATGGCCTTGGACAAAAAAAACATGACGGTCAAAGCAGCCTTACCCCTGCCGGAATACGTCTGTGCCTGGAGTTTTAAAAACTACTTGCAAAAAGAAGGAATACTCATAGGAGATACTATCTATAACATTCAGATGGATACACTTACCATACAAAGCGACACCTTGTATATGCATGCATCGCCCCCGTTATTAAGCCTCCTGCATCAAATCAACAAAAACAGCAACAATGTATATGCCGAAGCCGTCCTTAAATGTTTAGGCAAAGGCTTCTATGCCAACGGAATCGCCACTATAAAGGCCAAATTAAAAAGCATAGGCCTAACCATTGAAAACATAAACATAGCCGATGGCAGCGGTTTATCTACCATAAATTTCATCTCACCCCTCGCTTTGTGTGATTTGCTTTCTTATGTCGCCACAAAAAATTATTATCCTCCATTCATTGAAACCTTATCCGAAGCCGGAGCCTCCGGTACACTGCGCCATATGTTAAAACAAAAACCTAAAGACAGCCATCTGTATGCCAAAAGCGGAAGCATGAGCGGAGTAAGAGCATATGCAGGCTATGTGCTGCATTCCAACGGAAACAGCTATTGTTTTACCATCATAGTCAATCATTTTACGTGTGAATCATCGCTGGTGAAAACTAAAATTGAACATTTAATGCTTTCGCTCATAGAATAATTTATCGTCCCACGATCACAGACAAAACCATTCGGCATTCAAACAAACTACACTTCATTTAATTCCTGTTTAGGTGTTTTTTCCTACGAAAGTTTTGATTATTTTTGCATAAAAATTTTTATTATAAAACATTGAATATAGGCATGCTTGTTTGTAAACATAGATTTATATCTATCTGTCTGCTTTTTTCTTTATTCTTTGCTGTAGCTCCTACCTACAGTCAATCAGAAACATTTAAGGCAAGCAATCATTACTTCGACAGTCTGAATACAATCTATAAAATGCAACAATTGCATGAATTATTTCTCCATTTAGACAAAGAAAAACATTTCAACGGGAGTTTGCTGATAGCGCGCGGCGATACGATATTATATGAAAACGTATGTGGATATATCTACTATCCGGATACAGAATCTTTAAACCTTCACACATCCTTCGAAATAGCCTCTATCACAAAAACCTTTACTGCCGTAGCCATCCTCCTTTTGTACGAAGAGGGAAAGCTCGACATCAACCGAAAAGTCAGCGAATATTTGCCGAATTTTCCCTATAAAGATATTAGCATTCACGATTTACTGTGTCACCGTTCCGGCCTACCCGCTTACTTTAGCTTTGCCAAAAAGTATCATGACGACAAAATGTTTCCCCTGACGAACGACAGCCTGCTGGCCATGATGCAGCATTATACCCCTCGACGCAATTCATCTCCCGGTCAATTATTTG
>ENA-UOOH01001904-UOOH01001904.1-fermentation-metagenome-genome-assembly--contig:-NODE-1904-length-19242-cov-18.576380_pt1 | contig 19242 bp, 22 predicted proteins | sample MGYA00245778_ERZ724025 | MGnify/ENA primary metagenome ERZ724025 (study PRJEB28704, sample SAMN03018313) | fermentation metagenome | biome: anthropogenic terrestrial biome; feature: soil... | reverse complement strand
GCGCGGTCAGTTCCGAAAGCACCTCCGCGACGCTGTGCGCCAGCGGAAACTTTTTACAGTTGATTTCGCCCAAGCCGTCTTCGGTCTGAACGAAGATCGCACCGGGTGCGGATGCGCCGAAGGTACTTTTTCCTACCCCTTCGCTCCCGTAAATCATGATGCGCGGCGGCTTCTGCTCTTTGCCAGTTTGAATGTTTTCCAGCATTCCCATAGTGTGTTTTCTCCTTCACTTGCTGATGGTTTCATGCGGCAGAATCCCATAAAGAAGCTGCCGGATTTCATTTGAAAGCGTTGTCGCCAATACTTCTTTGTTTTCATCGGAGTATTCAACGTCCGGATATTCCCGCGCCTCGCTTTCCAGACGTTTCTTTACCCAGACAACGATTTCTTTCTTTATCGTCTCTGTTCGCTCCAGCCCGATTTCCTCCGGAGACCTTTCCTCCGTAACACTTTTCCGGTGGCGGTCAGCCAGAATTTTGTTATAGGCTGCATTTACCGTCATATCTCCCGCTCCGACAGCCGCTTTGATTTCCTCCGAACCGTGATCGTTAATAGTGCGAATTTTTTCCACCTTGCCGCGGGATGTTTTCAAAAGCTTCGCGGTCTGTTCCGAGGATCGTCCGGAAACTGCCACACCTGTGGCAGTTTTGGGAGGGCGGCCTTCACTTTTGCGCTTGTCCAGTTCATGGATGCAGGAAAACATTTCCGCTTCAGTGAGATTTCTCCGGTTGCGTTGAGAAGATATGGCGTATTCCAGTGCATCCACTTCCGTTGCAAATTCCTTGGTCACAACCGGAATGTTCAGCAGTCCGGCATCTTTTGCAGCTTGAAGGCGGGTGTGTCCGTCTACCAGCGTCGATTGATGACCTGCCCACAAAACAAGCGGATGAACCATGTCGAATCCGGCGATTTTCATGCTTTCGGCGATGGATTTCAGAACCGCAGGATCAATTTTGAACAAATCCTTGAACGGACTTGCCGTGTGCACATCCAGAATGTGCATCATAAGAATATTGTTTTTCATCACATCACCGCAGGAAAAGATTCCGCATTTTCATCCCAATACAGGGTTGAGAGGCTCCCGCCTTTTTCAAAGGCGTTCCACGCTTTGAAGTAGAGGGCAATCTGTGTGCGGGTTTTAAGACGGGTTACCCCTCTGACCTTGGATTCGATCAGCAGATCCCGGAGTGTCATAACCGGATTTCCGTTGCAAAGATTGATGCCGGTAATCAAGCGGCGCATGAAATCATCCGCTTTCTCCGGGTTGATTTTCTTGAAAACATAATGGCAGAATCCGGCGACGGATGGTTTCAGATGGTGTTTGCATTCCAATGCAAGATTGACGCTTTGGTTGATTTCCGGCGAAAGGAACTCCGCATGCTGAAGAATCTGATCGTTATTGACGGCGTTGGTGCGATTGCCCAGACGCATCTGTTTGTCGTTAAGATCATAGATGCAGGCCAGCCGGATGATCGGCGCCAGATAATGCGCGTTGGGATACCCGTGAAGATGAAGAACATCCCGTGCGGAGCGGGAAATTCCGCAGTCCATGGTCGGGCCGGCTTCCTTATCCAAGTTATAGGTGACATTGGAATAAATCGGAACTTTGGCAACCGTAACCGCCTTTAGACGGTTCTGTCCGTCCAAGAGAATTCCGTCTTTCCCAAAGGCGATGCTCACATTGTTGACATACCATTGTCCGGCTTTCATCGCGGCGGCGAACCGGGCAATGCTTCTGCGGTTCATCGGCCGGTTTCTTTTATTTTTTGTACGAAGAATGTTTGCCGCAAATTCCGGGGTGATTTCTTCTACCCGCGAAACCACATCGGCATAACATGATTTTTTGACGGCGGCACGAGATGAATTTCTGACATGGGATTTCATCCGGGACGGGGAAAGCGTGGTCGTAAGCATAATATTTTTTCCTTATAAAGTGTTGATGTCAGAGAGTGTCGATGATACGGAGATCTTCGTAGCCGGTCGGCCATGCTCCGGTGGTGCAACAGGCGCGGAAGCGTTCCAGTGCGGACTTGTTGGAAAGTTCCGCCAGATCCAGCACCTCACTTGTCAGTTTCCACACACCGGAGGAGAACGGCTCGTTCTTTTCCACGGCGATGATATGAACCGGGATGTCTATGCCGACAACCTTTTGGATGACCGCCCGGTAAAACGCCAGCTGGTGGATGTATCCGTAACGGCGACAGTCGGATTCAAACCAGCGGAGACTGTCGCAGGTTTTGAGATCGACCAGACCGAATTTGGGCGAGAACCAGTCCATGCGGATTTGGCACGGCACGCCGCAGTATTCAGTGCGAATCACGCCCTCGGCAACACCGGTTGCCAACAGTTCGGATGCGACCGGATGAAGCCACACGCCGGTTTGCAGTTTCAGAATGAAGTTGAAGTCCCTGCCGGAAACGACCTCCCGCTCCTGCGTCGCCGCCCATTCCGCAAATGCTTTGGTTTTTGAACCGTAGGATTCTCCGGTACGGGGATTGATCGGGCCGTCCGAAACAACATACTCTTTATCAAAAGCGTTGCGCCCTTCGAGGATCAGACAGTGCGCCGCGCGTCCGATAGTGAATGCGGCGGATTCGTTCTCTTGAATCTGACCTTGGACTTTTTTGCGGTAGAGAGCCGGGGATTCCCGGAAATCGGCCAGCAAATGGCTCGACATGAATTCTCCGCTGCGGCTGCGGGCGTGGTATTCGTCCGCCGGTTCGTGAATGATGAAGTCTGTGTTGTTCATAGTTATTCCCTTCGGGTTAGAAAGTGAGTTCATTTTTGTTAAATCCATAATCAATGAAGCGTTTCCGAATGAATGGGAGATGTTTCGTCTGAATATCATGGTGAGAGATCGCCAGTGCGGAACAGATGGCTCTTTGCGAACAGCCTTCCAACAGCATCGCGCAGATTTTCTTTTCGAGTGCCGGAAGGGAATTTACGGTATCTCGCACATCCATATCGTATGTAAGTTCGCTTATGGGGTCGCATGTAAGATTGACCGTTGCCTCAACCATCAACTCCTGATGAAGTCTGCGGTCGATTTCGTCGTCTACATAAATTTCTTTTTTCATTTCATTCTCCGTTGGTTTTGTCTTTTTTTCTCACGCCGGGTATATATCCAAAGTTTTGAAAAATATTCTCGCTTTCTCAAAAAAAGTTCAGAAATAATTTTCCCGGAATGCCCGACGCATATTGGGAAGAGCATGACGGTAGAAATAGCGGCGGCAGCAGTATTCGCTGTTGCAAATTTCAACAATGGGAACACCATCCATAATCGCCTGAGCGATTTTTTGATCCTTGGGGGAAAGGGATGCCAATGCCGCCTTGAATGCTTCTTTTTTTTCCAACGAGAAGAACGGATCATCCGAATAGGCATCGGTCTTTGAACGTACACCCGACGAAACATCCATGACGAGAGCCTCGTTTTCTGTTTCGACCAGCGTTTCGATCTGAATTGCCTGCGATATGACTTGTTGCGTTTTTGTGGCATATCTGCGACGTGCCCGCATGAGTCCAGTTTCCAGAAGCATTCTGCAAAAAGTCTTAATATCCGATTTCAGCGGATCATATGCTTCAAGTCGCTGAGCAAGAAAAATCGACATTTCCTGAGAAATATCTTCTTCATAGGGGGCCATCATCGGAAAAAGACGGCTGTTTTCAATGGCAAGACTTCGCAGAGATTCCTGCACATAAGGAATTGCGATGATCTCTTCATAAGTCGGAATGAAAGTGGTTGTTTCGACGGCTTCCGCATTGCGGACGGACTGTTTTTTGATTTGAGTCATTTTGACTGCTCCTGTTGGTTGGGAGCGGTCGGGATGCCGTCAAAAAAAATGGAGGTGGTCGGGTGCGCCAATTTTCTGGCGGCATTCCCGGTCATCTCCGTTGTTCGGTGGTATGGTCAGCTAAATACCTGTAAAAAAAAGAAAGTAGTGGGGGATCAACCCTTTCAGATGTGTATGGCGGCCTCCTCTGTTTCCAGCGAGACTGGCAAGCCTGCCTGAATTTGAATCTCGTTGATGAATCCGTCGGTAATATCTTTAATGAGCGAAAAGAACTCCAAATGCTTTTCGTTCAAGACGAAGTCTGTTTTGCCCGGCTCTCCTGTGTGCCTGTGTATTACCGCACCGATCTTATGAAAGCGGAATTTTCTTGTTTCAGGAGCGAGCATGGCGTGTCCGTTCCGGACAGGAATTTTATCCAAATGTCCGTAATAGACCGATTGCATTTTGAGAAGGAGAGCCTGGTCTCCGGAAGAAAGTTGTTTGAACGTCATCATTACCTCCGTATCGTTGATTTTGGTTACGGAGATAATTTACGTCTGATGCAAGAGGAAATAAATGAAGGGCCGCTGAAGGGCCGCTGAAGAGCCGGTGAAAATTGAACAAGGTTCAAGCGTGCGAAAAAAAAACAAGCGGCTTCCGCAAAAAGTCCGCGGAAGAGCCGATGGCACTTCACGGCTCTTCTGTTTTCAAAGGATTCTCAAATGTAATATATTGATTATCAATATGATAAATCGCCGCAAGTTACGGCTCTTCTATTTTGATACAGTAGCGTAACTCATTCTCTATAAAGATACTTTTCATGGCTCTTCAGGAAGGAAGTTTCCCCAGAAGCGCCATTGTTTTTTCCCGGACAGCCTCCACAATGCACTGCGGAGACAATGGTACGGCATTGCCGCCCTGTGACAATATCCACGGGACAACCACCTCTCGGGGAACGGACGGAACTGTGAACATCCATGAGAGACCATCTGCTTCCGCTTCAATTGTCTGCCCGGAATGCATCATGCTTGCCAGTGCAAATTTTCGTGCTTCTCCTGACAAACGGATTTTCACATTTTCAATCTTCCGAAAACTTACGATATTATCCCGTGTAACGGAGCTGATGATGTCCATATCCGGTTCAAAAGAGGAATCCAGCATCTCAACTGTCTGAATCCGGCTGATGACAAACGTCCTTGCGCTTTTTTTCAGATGGCAATATGCCTTTATCCGCCATTCCTTTTCAAAAAGAAAGAGGACATGCGGATCAATAATACGCCCGGTCGGCGGCTTTCCATTTTGCGGATCATAGGTTATTTTCAAACTGCGATGCAATTGCCACGCCTCAAATACAATTGGAAAAGTTTGCGAAATGTCAACGGAACTGGATTCGGCAAAGACGATCAGAGAATTGATAAGTGTGGTATCCAGAAAATCCGGATTGTTTCCTTTGAGAATTTCATCGACCGCCGCCTTGACACGCTCCCTGAGCGGGTTCGGGAAAACATCCTCCGCAATTTTTGCCCCTACGACGAGAGCAAGCATCGCCGATTCGGAAAGATCCGCAGGACAGTTGAAATCCCATCCGTGATGCTTCAGGTAATATCCCGGTACACTCCGGTCATAAGCAATCGGACAATTAAAATCATTCTTCAGCGTGTCAATATCCCGATAGACGGTTCGCAAACTGTATTTGTCTCTCCGGGTTAAACCGTCGACATGTTCCAGATTATAGTATTCCACCAATAACGACTCCGGCGTTGGATGAGTGTTCTTTTGCAAGAGAGAAGCGATACGAGCCAGCCGGTGAAGCTGGATTCTCGACATTATGGACTTGTTTTGCGTCTGTTTCATATTTTTTTTGTATTTTTTCCCGGCTTGTATTTTCACTGACATTATTTGGCAGTGTGGTGTGATAAATTATCTCCGTAACATGAAAAAATCAAGTCGCGTTATGAAAAATAGCGTCAACACCAACACCTGAACCGAGGACACTGAAATGACAACTGCATCGCATCGGCTGAAAGAACTCCGCATCATCGGCGGATTTCTTGACGGATTCACTTACTCTTTTTCCGACAAACTGAACTGCATTATCGGCGCACGCGGAACCGGAAAAACCACGGTTCTGGAATTTATCCGCTATGGGTTGAACGCTATGCCGTCATGCCCGAAAGCCCAGAAGCGTATCACATCTCTCGTGGAGAGCAATCTTAACGGCGGCCGCATTGAAGTCACTATTGAAACCGCAGACGGAATTACCTACATCATCAACCGGAATGCCGGAGAACTTCCGATGGTGCTGAATGCAGATCGTTCTGTCACAGGAATGACGCTTACACAGAATCTCTTTCCTCTGGATATTTTCAGTCAGAACGAGGTGGAGGAAATCGCCGGACAAAGCTCCTGTCAGATGGCTCTGCTTGAATCGTTCAGCCGCAGAGAGCTTCATGACCTGAACGGACAGGTCAGTCAGCTGCAGAAATCACTGGAAGCCAATGCCGCCGGAATCGTCCCGCTTCGCGACAAAGAGATCCGCTTGACTGAAGAGTTGAATTTGCTGCCGGGCATCCAAAAACAGTTGAACGGGTTTGCCGCGGATTCGACCCCGGATGCGAAGATATTGAATGTTGCTCATGAGCAGAAAAGCATTCGGAATATGGAAGTTCAATTTACGAATTCCCTTGGGGAGCTTTATCAGAAAGTTGCCGGCAAAGTCAGAGCATTGAAGGACTGCGTATTGGATGAACTTCAATGGAGCAGAACGGATGAGATGCGTAACGGGATCAATTTTGAATTGATGCAGCAGGTCTATTCGGAGGTTTCCGCCAACAATGACATGCTGAACAATGCGCTTGCCGCTTTTGTCGCAAAACTCAATGAAAGTTACCACCGGTTTGGAGATTTGAAAAAACAGATGGTTTTGCTCCATCAGGAACAGGAACTCCAGTTCAGGACAATCGTGGAGAAGGGTAAAGAGGAACAGGTGCGATCCGCTGAACGTCGCAAGGTAGCCGATGAGCATACGCGGCTTCTCGCCTCTCAAAGCGAACTGGCCGAGGTGCGCCGGAAAATTGACGGCTTGATGAGTGAACGCGGCAGCATGCTCCGCGCTTTGTCCGGGTTGCGGGATCAACAGTTCCAGATACGCGATAATATCGCCCGAAAAATCAATGCGGTTCTTTCTCCGCATATCCGGGTTGCGCTCACTCATTTCGGCGGACTTGATCCCTACTTTGATTTATTGACCGGCGCATTAAAGGGAAGCGCCATGCAGTACCGGCAGGTCGCCGCCGCAATCACTCAGAGAATCGAACCGCAGAAATTTGCCGGAATGATCCGGAACAACGATCAGAAGCGTATTATGGAAGAATCCGGCATCAACCAGAATCAGGCGAAAATTTTGATTTCCGAACTGAATACGATTACCTTTCTCTCGGCACTTGAAATAGTGGAACTGCCGGATACTACGAAAATTGAGCTGCGTGATCATTGTGAATATAAGGCCACCGAGACTCTTTCCACGGGACAGAAATGCAATGCCATCCTGCCTATTCTGCTTTTGGACAGCGACCGTCCGCTTTTGATTGACCAGCCGGAAGACAATCTCGACAATGAGTTTGTCCATGACACAATTGTCGAAAGTATCATGCGGATAAAAATGAACCGGCAATTGGTTTTTGTGACGCACAATCCCAATATCCCGGTTCTCGCGGAGGCGGAAAAAATTCTTGTTATGGAATCCGACGGGTGCGCCGGACATATCCGCCGTACCGGTTCGGTTGATGACTGCAAGGAGAATATTGTCAACATTCTTGAGGGCGGCGAAGAGGCCTTCAAAAAACGCAAGACGCGTTATGCTTATTGAGGTGCGGAATGGAAGACCTGTTTTTTCAGAAAGAATCAGAGGATCAGTCTCCATGGCTGGGACGGTATCACGAAGTTGTTCGAATCAGGGAGTATCTGTCGGAACATTACGGTGATGCCAATGCCACGCAGCGTCTCGCGAAGTTTGTCGACGATGAAGAATGGAAAATTCGGGAGGAAGTTGCATGCGCAATGTCCTCGATTCCGGAAGACGCACTGCCACTGTTCATGCCGTTGCTTTCCGATACGACATCATATGTCGCATCCAATGCGCGCTATGCAATGGACCGTCGGAGCGCCTATGCCAAAACCAAAGCAAAACAGGAAAAATACGAATCCGAGATTTTTGTCAACATTGGAAAACTGCGCCAAAAATTCGGTCAGGAAGCAGCAAAACTTGCACTTGAAGATATTGAAAACGCTTATGAGTTGACGGTCGGGTATGCGGCTCATGACATCCGGGGTATTTTAACCCCCATCTGCGACCAGCTGGAAACCATGAATCGTCTGGCCGCAGCCGATCTGCCGTCCAGCAAGCTGATCCACTTTGCCAGGGCAAAACAATTTATCGATATACGGATCGACATGCTTTTCCGCATGATAAATGATATGCAGGATCTCGCAAGAAGCACACCGGGAACGCGGATGCAGGAAAACTTGCGCGATCTGCTTCTGAGCGCTGTTGAAGATATAAAAGCAACTTTCAACGGAAAACTGCGGGACATAAGCAGAATAACATTCGACACCGACGATATTTCTGTGGACTTGACCATTCCGGTCGATAAACAGGCTGTTTCGAGAGCGTTTGTCAATTTGATAAAGAACGCTGTTGAATCTTATATGTCCACGCCGGATATCGCTCAGGAGGGCTGTGTTAAAATTTCCGCGCAAGAAGTTTTTTCCGGGGTTGAAATCTCCATTGCCGATCATGGAATGGGGCTGTCGGAGCAGGAGCTGAAAAGGCTTCGTTTGTTCCTGCCGCGGAGCACGTCAAAGAAAAAATCGGGAACCGGTCTCGGAATGGCAATCGCCTATGCCAGAATCAAAGACCATGGCGGCACATTATCAATTGAATCGGAAGGGGCAAACAAAGGCGTCACCGCCGTCGTCTTTTTGCCTTACAGGGAGATTTGATTATGGAATATAAAGCTCTCGTCATTGACGATGATGACGGAATCTGTGAAAACATCGCCGCACGATTGGATATTTTGGAACACAAGTGCGACAATGCGCATTCGGTCAAAGAGGCAAAAGAATTTTTACGGACAAACAGCTACAACTATATCATTTTGGATATGGAGATTCCCGCCGAGTTTGGAAAAACACCGAGCATCTCCAACGGAGAGGTGTTTTTGAAATATCTGCGAAGTCGTTTCCCAAGGGAAAAAATGCCGATTCTGGTCATTACCGCGCATGCGGCGGCGCAAATCAACCTTGGATCCAATGTCGTATTCAACGGTGCTACAGATTTTATTCTCAAGCCTCTGGTCAGCGAGGGGGAACATACGCTGGAAACATCCATTGGCAGATTTATCGGATTCGGTGACGGCGCTGCGTCCGGTGTGGAAATAGAAGGGGACTGGCTTTCCCGCACCCCAGAGGGAAATATGATGAGCTGGAAAACGATTGCAAGAAACGGCAATGTCCGAAAATATCTGCTTGATGCCAATGCACTGCGGTGCAGCGTGCTTGACTGTATCTTTTTTCTGCATAAAAAATGCCCCGTCATCTGCCATCAGGACATTATGGACAAGGTCGGCTGGAAATCAAAAGCTTATTATGCCAAAGAGGGCGGTGCCGCCCGCGGTCCGTTGAAAGGACATGTTGCAGCATTGAGAAAAATGCTGGGGATGAATATAGTATATATGCAACATGGAATCAAGGTAACCCAACCGGAGGAATGATATGGAAATTTTTGCCGCAATTGATATAGAAACAACAGGATTGGATGTCGAACAGTGCGAAATTCTTGACATTGCCGTCATTCCCCTGACCACGGATTTTACCATTGACACCGCTATTCCGGAGTTCACGGCACGTATCCGGGCTGAACATCCCGATACGGCGGAAACTCAGGCGATGCAGGTAAACGGTCTGAATCCGGCGGAAGGAAAGAACAGAAAAGAAGTTGCCGGAGAATTATCCCGGTGGCTGGCGGATTGTGAAATTGAAAGGCTCGTTCCTGTTGCCCATAATCTCGAATTTGATATGAAATTCATCCGGCGCTGTTTTCCGGTTGAGTCAAAAGTTTTTTCGCACTGCGGACGGGACAGCATGTATTTAGCTCGTGCGGTAAACGATATTTTCCGCAGGGAAACCGGGGAAGAATTGTTTCCCGGCACATCCCTTCGTGTGGTGCGGGATGTGCTTGGCATTGCAGGTGAGCAAACACATCATGCACTTGACGATGCCAGGGATACTGCCATTGCGTACCGGAAAATGCTTGAAAGATTAACCCGAAATTAATTACAGGGGACAAAACAATGAAAATCGAAAATGATGCCGCACGTTACTATTCCCCAAGCCTGAACAAGTATGTGCTCGAAGAAAAAGACAGGCCGGATGATTGTATCGTGGAAAAATTCACCGGATTCCAAAACAAATACGGCACGCCTGTTTTTGACGGAGATGTCGTTTGCAGAAGACAGTTTTTTAACCATCAAAAATTTGAAATTTATCACATAATCCGTTACGATCCGGAAACCCGAAAAACGACAGCATGCTACTGTCCCGACAGGATATATGGAAAGGATTGTGTAATTTTCGATACATCTGTTGATTTGTCATCCACCCCCGAATGGATACGAAATGAATTCGTTCTTTGTAATATTCATGACTTTGACTTCAAATGTTGTTGCTCGTTTGACCACAGAGCCGACGGTTCATTGCTTGAAATAGAATCTTTGGTCCCCGATATTTTGGTCTGTAAAAAGATCATGGAAGCAAATTTTCTGGAATTCCGTTTCAGTATATTTGTATGGTCATACAATCCGTTTGAGGGAAGATGGAAAATTGAGTTTCATTCGGAGGCTGATATGACAAAGGGGCATACTATCCTTTTCGCTCCGACAGCTGAGGAGATCATGAAAAAACTTCCGGATACAATCGAAGATTATGACAAAACGATACTCCATGATTTTATTACAGAAGATGCGTTCAAAGAAAAAGGTGGATTACATTTGAAAATAGAAAAAAATATTGACGATATATCGTCAAATTATGCCATCGACTATCTCGACAACGGAGCTTCAGTCGGATTGTCATTTGGCGAATGCAGTAGCGAACAACTGGCTACAGGCCTGCTCGGCGCGTGGTTTTTTGTGCAAAAAAATGAAGAAAGAAAGGTTGAAAATGAAAACAGCAAAAAATGATCCCGGCTTAAAAGTCGGAGACAAGATTAGACATCGCTGCACATGGATTGATGAGAACGATAAGCTTGTTACAGGAAACTATGGCGAAAATTTCACCATCACGAAAGTGAACAGCCGATCTTTCTATACGGAGCGAAAAGAAGGAACAGCGAAGTTCTCAACAAGTGATGGATGGGATTACATCACTTTTCAAAAAGAAGATGATATATGGATGGCGACCGCGTCGCTTGGAAAAATCCCGCGACCTGAAAAACAATCGTAATGCTCACAACCGTCACGTACTGATAATATGGAGGGTTGACATAAAATTCATTTGCCGGAATTTTCCGGCATAATCATAATTTTTTTCTCACCATGGACACGATGGTATGCGTCTTGCGCTGTCCATAACCTGACAGGGACACATCACGGAATTTTCAAAAGAGAATCTCTTTTGAATACCTGCGATGTGTCTTTTTTTTTGTTTTTTTTTCTGAAAAGCGAGAATATTTTTCCATTTTCTGGATATATACCCGGCGTGAAGAAAAATGATAACATCACATCGGGAGATATTCAATGAACTATGGAAGCGTATGCAGCGGCGTTGAGGCGGCAAGTCTCGCTTGGAAGCCGCTCGGATGGACGGCAAAATTTTTTGCGGAGGTCGAGCCGTTCCCGTCGGCGGTGCTGTGTCACCGTTTCGGAGCGACGCGGCCGCTGCGGCCGCTTGCCCCGGCAGACGCGCACAGCGAAAAAGACCGCAAGCTCCGCGAATCGTGGGCGAAGCAGATCGCCGGACTGCCGCCTTGCGGAACCACTCCGAATCTCGGCGACTTTACCCTAATAAAGAAAGATGATTATAATGGAGAAATTGACTTGCTCGTCGGGGGCTGTCCCTGCCAATCGTACTCGGTGGCCGGACTCAGAAAAGGACTTGCCGATCCGCGCGGAAACCTCACCCTTGAATTTGTCAAACTGGCTTATCGGACAAAAGCCCGAATCGTCGTTTTTGAAAACGTGCCGGGTATCCTCAGCAGCGGTGACTGCGGAAGCGATTTTGCCGGATTCTTATCGATCCTGTGCGGATGGGAAGTCAAACCTCCCAAAGACGGCTGGAGAAAATGCGGCATCGTCACCAACGCGCCCGGATGTTTCGGGGTGGCGTGGCGAATACTTGACGCTCAATATACCAGAGTTCCCGAATTTCCAAGGGCGGTTCCGCAGCGACGGCGACGTCTCATCCTTGTCGGACATCTTGATAACTGGCTCTATCCCGCCAAAGTATTATTTGACGGCGAAATGTGCGGTGGGGATACTCCGCCGCGCCGAACGAAGAGGGAAAGACTTGCCGCCGATCCTGAAAGCGGCGCTGATTCGGCAGTCCAGGCTCACCGCGAATGCATAGACATCCGTCAGATCAATGTGCAGGAGCGGAATCTTGCGCCAACGCTGATCGCCACCGATTACAAGGGCGGTAAAGCGGTCTCTTTTTACACCCAGAGGAAAGCCGAAAGCATGGTTCCGCTGGACGAATGTTCCAACACACTGGTCAACGGAACCTGTCCGGGGCATCAGAATGCGGTATGCTTTGAGCACAATCCGACCGATGCCCGGTTGAAAGAAGTTCCAGTGTCGCCAACTGTTCTTGGCCGATGGGGAACGGGCGGGAACCAGACTCCGGTTGTTCTTGAAAATCAAAATCCCTCCGCCGCGCCGGATGAAAACAGGCGCGATGAAGCGCAACGCAAAGACGGCGAACCGTCAAGAAACGGTGCGGCGGAGGTCATTCCGAAACAGATGGAACTGGTTGCTTTTATCAAGAACGATGCCGGGGGCGATCAGGACGGCTATTGGGAGGATGTTTTCCCGACCGTCCGCAGTCAGGTCACCCCGGCGGTCGCATACAACGTCACTTTTTGCGATGCCAACGGCACTCGGAAAGATCGTCCGGACGGCGGCCTTTACGTCACTCCGGCGGATGCCAGCAAAACCGTTACCACTGGCGGCACGAATGCCGAAACGGTGGTGGTCGCTCTTGACGGGGATAAAATGGGCAAAGCCGAGCGCAAAGGCGGTTCCGGTCTTGGAGTCAGTGAAGATGAAGTGATGTACACACAGACGGTAAAAGACGTTCATGCCGTGGCATACCGGGAGAAAATGTCCGTGGTTGACATGATGGGCGGCAAAGGCCGCTGCGGCGTCAGTCAGACCGATGTAAGTCCGGTCATCAGCGCGGATACGCAATCCCACGCGGTTGCCCGGAATGAATGTATTCCGCTGGATTTGCGGAATGCCACCCGCGACCCGGAAAAACATGACGCGGTCAACCGGCAGGGAGTCGGCATCGGCGAAGACGGCGATCCTATGAATACGGTAACTGCATCAAGTGTTCCGGGCATCGGATGGCAGGCGACGGTCCGCAGACTGCTTCCCGTTGAATGCGAAAGGCTGATGGGCTTTCCCGACAATCACACCCGCATCCCCTGGAAAGGTTTGCCGGAAGAGGAATGTCCGGACGCTCCCCGATACAAGGCTTGCGGCAACAGCATGTGCGTGAATGTGATGTCCTGGGTCGGACAGAGAATTCAAATGATGGAAAGAGAAATTCCCTCACGTGAGGGAATAAATGACCCCGAAAAACCAGAAACTGCCACAGGTGTGGCAGTTTTCAACCACGGAGGAAATCAATGAGTGAAGTCGAACCCGAATGCCTTGAATGCGCCCGTCAGTATGAGGAGCTTCTTTCCGATTACCGGCATTTGAAAAAGAAAATCCGCAAAATGCGGAAATCCTTTGCGGCGATTGAGTGTGCGCTCACGCATAAATGCGACCGTTACGCTGAGTTCATCATCGGGGAATGCGAGGCACATCGCGGCAAATACGAACCGGACGGGTGCTGAAAAAGGCATCCGGAAAGTTGTTTTCACCCGATAAAGTCAAAAAGAAGTATAAAATAATCCAATATAATATATCATGCAAATCGCATGATTGCAAGGAAGGAAATTTGAATGCCGGAAGAAACTCAAATTGAGGATGCGATCAAGCGGAATGCGTCCGGGCCGAAGTCCGCCGAAGTGGACGGGCAGAAGGTCGAACAGCATTCGCTGCAGGATCAGATAGCGGCTGACGAATACCTCGCGTCGAAAAAGGCGGTAAAATCCCGCAACAGCGGCCTGAAGATCAGTAAACTTTGCCATTCAGGGGCGTAGAGGTGTTCTTATGTTCAACAAACTGAAAACAATGTTCCGGACGCGGACGCCGCCGAAAACGGTTCTCCCGGTTGTCCGGGCGCGGTTTGACGCGGCGCAGACGACGCGGGACAATTTGAAGCATTGGGCGGCGGCCGATCACCTTTCCGCCGACGAGGAGGCAAGGCCGGAAGTCCGGCGGACGCTGCGGATGCGGGCGCGGTATGAGGTCGCGAACAATTCTTATGCCAAAGGCTTGGTTCAAATGCTTGCCAATGACACGATTGGAACGGGACCGCGACTGCAAATGCTCTCCGGCGACGAGGATTTCAACGACGAGGTGGAAACTGCGTTTATCCGTTGGAGCGATGCCGTGAATCTCGCGGCAAAGCTCCGCACCATGCGGATGAGCCGCTGTCAGGACGGAGAAGCGTTTGCGGTGTTGGCGACGAATCCCAAAGTGCGGCATCCGGTGAAACTGGATCTGATGCTGATCGAGGCCGACCGGATATCCGGCGATTTGAAATGGCTGGACGACGACACGAGCGTCGACGGGATCAGTTTCGATCACTGGGGCAATCCGGTGGATTACCGGGTGTTGAAATACCACCCCGGCGACATTCACTATATGCCCGGTGACGATGCCATCCATGTACCTTCGGAATATATGCTTCACATTTTCCGGCAGGACAGACCGGGATTGCACCGGGGAGTACCCGAACTGGCAGCGGCCCTTCCGCTATTCGCCCAGTTGCGCCGGTACAACCTCGCAGTCCTGTCGGCTGCGGAGGCGGCCGCCGATTTTGCGGCGATCCTTTACACGGACGCGCCGCCGAACGGCGAATCGGACGAAGTCGAGCCGATGGACAGCATTCCCTTGGAACGCAATATGATGCTGACCGTCCCGGCTGGCTGGAAGATGGGGCAGCTTGATCCGAAACAGCCTGCCGCGAACCACAGCGAGTTTGTAAAAATCATTCTTGCGGAAATTGCCCGGTGCGTCTGTTCGACCTACGGCACGCTGGCTGGTGATTTTTCCGGTCACAATTACGCCAGCGGACGGCTGGACAATCAGATTTACCACAAAAGTATTCTGGTTGACCGGAGCTTCTGGGAGACGGAAGTCCTTAACCGGATTTTTGAGGTGTGGTTCCGGGAGTATTTGTTGACGCAACATATTGCGTCTGAAGAAATACGACATTTCTGGTACTGGGACTCGTTCGTCCACGTGGACCCGCTGAAAGAGGCAAACGCACAACGTGTTCGACTTGAGAATAATACAACGACGATTGCCGCCGAATGCGCACGGGACGGGAGAGATTATCTTTCCGTTCTGCGGCAGAGAGCCAAGGAATATGATTTGATGCGTGAATTGGGTATTCCTATTCCCGACACGATGACCTCCGAAGGCAATCAGCCGGATGAGAAAGAAAAACAAGGTTCCGAATTAGAAAATCTTGATGGTTCCGAACCGAAAGAATAACCATACACTGCTGGGCTTTGCTGGGCGATGCGGGGCTTTCCCCTGCCAGGCAAACCGAGGCAAACCAAGGAATTTTATCATGAAGGAAATCAATACACAAATCAGAGGGACAACACCATTGCTGTGCAACAGCTTTACGGATGCTGCTCAAATTGCGGCAAGCTCTGGAAGCAAAAGCTCCATGATGGGCGACAAAGGCTCTCCGAGAACTCAGGCTGAACAAAAACTGTATCTTGGCATGAACGGAAATCCGATGATTCCACAGCCGAATATGTTCCGGTGTTTGATTGATGCCGGGAAATATTTCAAATTGGGAAAAAGCAAGGTAACGACCATCAAATCGAGCCTGATTCCGGCATGTCTTGAAATTGAAGGTGTGGAAATTCCCATTATCCACGATGAGCCGTGGGAAGTGGACACACGAGCAGTGAGAATTCCTGCCACCGGCGGCCGGATTCTCTGCTATCGTCCCAAATTCAACGACTGGAGTTTATGCTTCACCATGCGTCTTGATGATGACGTGATGACGTGTGAACTGTTGCGCGAGATTTTGGATGCAGCCGGAAAACGAATTGGCCTCGGAGACTTCCGTCCCGATTGCAAAGGCCCGTTTGGAAAATTTGTAGTAACCCATTGGGAGGAAAAAGCAAATTGAGTGAATTTACCCTGATTGAAGCCGCCGGGAATGCGAAGCCGAAAGTGGTCGGACTCGCCTATTCGGGCGGTAAAATGAATCTGCCCGGCTGGAAATATCCGGTGGTGGTGGATCTGGCCGGAATGGAGATTCCCGACACGGTGCCGCTTCTGACCAACCATGAAAACAAAACCGACGCCCGTGTCGGGATGGTGTCGGCGAGTGTTAAAAACAATGCGCTGGAAATCTCCGGCGAAATTGTTTCGGATGGCAAAGACGCCTCCGATATCGTCGCGCAGAGTAAAGCCGGAGCCGACTGGCAGTTGAGTATCGGCGCGGACGTAAAAGAGTGCGAACTGGTGAAATCCAGCCGCGAGGTGAACGGCCAGTCGCAGGAGGGTCCGTTCTATCATATCAAAAAATCGACGCTGCGCGAAGTGAGCGTCGTCGCCGTGGGCGCGGATGCCCACACTACGATGAAAGTCACTGCGAAATTTAACCTTTCCCAAACCATTGAAGGAGACCGTATGAGCAAGGAAATCGAGAAAACTGTTGCCGCCAAGGAAGATGAAACCAAGAAGCCGGTTGTGCCGCCCATCGCCGAGCCGGAAAAGAAGCCGGAGGACGATCCGGAAAAGAAGAAGCCGGAAGAGGACGGCAAAACCGCCGAAGCCGTCAATTGCAATCCCGAAAAGAAAACCCAAGCGGAGGCTGTGCCTCCGGCGATTCAGGCGAGCGGAATTGATATTCACGCCGCCGCCAAAGCCGCCGTCGCCGCCGAGCGCGAACGTGTCGGCGCGATTCAGTCGATTTGCAACGGGGAATTCCCGGAAATCGAGAAGCAGGCGGTGAGCGGCGGCTGGACTCCCGAAGTCACCACGAAGAAAGTATTGGAAATGATCCGCATGGAGCGTCCGGCGGCCAACGTCAATATTGCCGTCAAGTCCGCGCCGGAAGGCGGCGAAATGCGGAAAAACATTGAGGCGGCGATGTGCCTTCGCGTCGGGGTGAGTGCCGATCTTCTGGAAAAGAGTTACGGCGCAAAAACCGTGGAAGCCGGGATGGCGGATATGGATATGCCGCTCCGTCAGCTCCTGATCGAGTGCATGAAACTGGACGGAATCCCGTACAGCCGAGGCTTTGACAACGAAACCATCCGCGCGGCTTTCAGCTCGGTGTCTTTGCCGGGTATCCTCTCCAACGTGGCGAACAAAAAGCTGTTGCAGTCTTATGAAGCCCAGCCGGTCATCGCGACGAAGCTGTGTTCCACCGGAGACCTCAACGACTTCAAGGAAAACGACCGTTTCCGTCTGACGGATGTCGGCGATCTGATGCCGATTGCCGCCGACGGAGAGATCAAGGACGGCGGTCTCGTGGAGGAAAGTGCTAAGAATCAATTGGAAACGTATGGGAAGCGCTTTTGCCTGACGCGCAAAATGATCATCAACGACGACCTCGGCGCGTTTATGAAAGTGCCGACCGCCATGGGCAACCGTGCGGCGCGTCTCATTGACCAGCTGTTCTTCTCGCGTCTGCTGAAGAATCCGACGCAAATTGACGGGAAGGCTCTGTTCCACGCCGGACACAAGAATCTCTTGACCGGCGCAACCTCCGCACTCGGCGCGGACAGCCTCAAGAAAGCGATTCAGCTGTTCCTCGATCAGGTGGATGCTGACGGCCAGCCGATTTCGGTGGAACCCCGTTATCTCTTGGTTCCCACCGCCTTGAAGCATCTCGCCATCGAACTGACGCAGGGCGCGACTCTCATCATGGCGGGGACGGACAATGCGGTGCGTCCGGCTCTGAACGTGCTGGCCGACGAGAATCTCAACGTGGTTTCCAGCCCGTATCTCGGAAATTCCGCCTACGAGGGAGCCAGTCAGACCGGCTGGTATCTCTTCGGCGATCCCCGGACGGTCGATACCTGGGAGATCGGTTATCTGAAGGGGAAACGCACTCCGACGGTCGAAAGAGGCGAGACCGATTTCAACACTTTGGGGCTGTGGTTCCGGGTGTATTTCGACCTCGGCGTGAGGGAACAGGATCATCGCGGCATGGTCAAGGCGGTCGGCGCGGCCAACTGACGAATAAGCCGGGAGGGCAGCCTCCCGGCATCTTTCAATCATAACTTTTTTTCAGGAGATTTTTACTTATGATCGCTCGATTTGTACAGGATGGCAAAGCCATCGACTACCGTCCGTCCGAAGCCGTTGCCGCCGGATCTGTTATTGTTCAGGGAAATCTGATCGGGATTGCCCGGCTGGATATCGCCGCCAATACGCTTGGTTCGCTTGCCGTGGTTGGAGTTTTTGACGCTCCGAAAGCAACCGGCGCAATCACGGTCGGTGCGGCGGTTTACTGGGATGCAACCAATGCAAAAGTTACCACGACTGCAACCGACAATCCGTATCTCGGCAAGGCGATTCTCGCCGCCGAGTCCGCCGATGAAAGTGTGCGTTTTCTTCTCAACGCACCTTACACCGCAACCGCAACGGCATAACCGTTGGGAATGCTTGAACAGGCATCGGAATGGCTGGAATATCAACGTTTGAAAGAGCTTTCCGTTCCGGCGGAGTATGTCCGCCGGGACGGGACGCACATTGAAGTCAATGTGACGCTGGGGAAAACGCTGTTCCGTGCCGAAGACCAGTACGGCGTGACCGTCCGCACCGAAAGCCGTGATTTTCTGATTGCAGCTTCGGAACTGGAAAACGAACCCGAACGAGGAGATGCCATCGTCTATAACGGATGCCGTTATGAAGTGCTTGCGCCCAACGGTGAACCGGTGTGGCGATGGTCGGGAACGTATCACTGGACACGGCGTATTCACACCAAGGAAATCGGAGGCGAATAATGCAGGATGAAATTCCCAATCACCGCGACCTCTGGGAGGCGGTGAATCAGTCAAGACTTGAGCTTGCTGAATTGAAGGGCATGGTCAAAATGCACT
>ENA-UOOH01001903-UOOH01001903.1-fermentation-metagenome-genome-assembly--contig:-NODE-1903-length-19253-cov-4.192520_pt1 | contig 19253 bp, 22 predicted proteins | sample MGYA00245778_ERZ724025 | MGnify/ENA primary metagenome ERZ724025 (study PRJEB28704, sample SAMN03018313) | fermentation metagenome | biome: anthropogenic terrestrial biome; feature: soil; material... | reverse complement strand
ATTATTCAATCTTTAATTATATTATATCAAGAATGAATAAATAAAGATACCTACTTTATGCCCAAAGATTATGAACTTTTTCTGTTCATATCTACTAGGCCTGGCACCGCGGCGCAAGATCCAGTCAAAGACCCAAATAATAAGCGGAGTCTAAGAGTATCGTGGCGGCACAACCGCACCGGAAAAAGAGGGCGTAACCCCAAAGAATGTAAGCATTCTAGTGCCCCGGCCCCTAAGGTTTATTATATAAGGCATTAGAATAGTCCTGTAGTTTATAATTGACTTGTTACGCGTCCGTGAGTAAGGCCGAGGGTGTTTATATATTAAAAATACAACGTACGTGTAATGAGTCGGCTTACTTCTAGACATTCTTGTAGCTATATCGGGTAGCTGTGTGACGTATAATATAAATAAGGAGGTGTTGTTATGCTTATTAAATGCCCTAAGTGTGGGCAAGATAAAGAAGCTCATCCAACAGACACCCACCTTTGTGTAGATTGTGTGCATGCTGAGAATAATCGATTAACTTATTATAGGCAGCATCAAGGCGACTGGATAGCAGAAGCTAAGGAGCAGGGGATAGCACCTTGGTTAATGCAACCAGGCGAAACACAGTGGGAATACTCCGTCTGGACCGCTTACCGTGATAGTTATCCTGGTAAGAAGCCCACTTATGGGGACGTGGCGAAGCAGTTAGGTACTACCTACAATGTAGTTAAGAAGATAGCGCAGCGATGGAGTTTTCCTGTACGTATGCAGCTATGGATGGCTGAATGCGACAGAATTACAATGCTGCAGCGTAAAGATGAGATTCTTAGCATGAATAAAGCGCATATCGACATGGCAACTAAGTTGCGAGAGAAACTCGACACCGCTATAGAGGCTATCGTGCCTAGCACATTGAAACCAGGTGAGATAGCATCGCTCGCTAAATTGTCTGCGGATATGGAGCGCAAGGCTAGGTTAGACTCTGAGTCCCAAGAGGATATGAAGAGACACTTGCTTGTAGATAACTCCAACCCAGAACTTAAGAAGACACAAACTAAGCAGGGCGACCTCGGCGAGGTGTTGCAGATTCTATTGAAGTCGGGTGCGCTAAAGAGCGTTACCACAATTGGCGTCAAAGAGACAACTACGAGAGAAGTAGTAGCCCGCGATGACGAAGGCAACGTAGCTGCTATGATACAAGAGGAGGACGACTGATGGGACGTAACAAAAGGATGTATGGAAACTTTCCGTCTGAGGATATTGGCGATAAGCGCCGCTGCGTGTTCTGTGGTGAGCTTAAACCATTGAGTGCTTATCATAAGAATGGTTATAACCCTGATGGTAGTACAGCGTATCGTCAAGATTGCAAGGTGTGCTACAATATAAGGCGCCGCGAAAACAAAGCGAAGAAGACACATTCAGACTTTATTGGTGGGCAGAAGCGCCGCGGCGAAGTCGAGCCAAGCTTATCACACCAAGATTGGAAAGAGATACTAATTTACTTCGGCGGTGCGTGTGCTTATTGTGGATGCACACCGAAACGAAGACAACGGCTAACTAAGGATCACTTGCTGGCTGTGAGCGCTGGTGGAAAAACCTGCTCAGAGAATGTGGTGCCTGCGTGTGGCTCGTGTAACAGTTCTAAAGGTGCTGAGGATTTTAGGGATTGGTTTATGAAACAGCCATTCTTTAGCCAAGAGCGTCTGAATCGCATTTTTAAGTGGCGTACTATTATGAGACAGGCAGGAGAGGAATAAGAATGAATTGATTGCTATGTATCTTCCAACTATTATCAAGTTTATTACAGCAAGGAGGTGTGGCATAATGCGCAAAATATGCGGTGCATGTGGTAAGGAGCAAGAGCATAAGTCATGGAAGTCTACTACATGCGAAAAGTGCCTAGAAACAGGAATTAAAAAGTGTTCTACTTGTGAGCAGGTACTGCCTATAGAACGTTTTCAATTGTGCAGAGGCAAGCCTATAGGTAGATGCAGCACATGTGAGAATAAAGCATCATATGACAAGAAGAAAGCCAGCGGATATTTGGATAGACCTGATGTACGTGAAAAACGCAATGCTTCAAGCAGAGCAACTCACAGTAAAGCAAGACAAGACGAAGCTAAAAAGCGAGCAGTATACGATAGACATAACGCAAGATTAAAAGAAAGACGTCAAACAGATGCTGAGTATTATGAAAAAGTAATAGCTTCTAATAGAGCTTATAAAGACTCGTTAGAGGGCGTGCTTTATGCGCAAGATTGGCAAGATGCTAAAGTGTTTTTCAACAATACCTGTGCATATTGCGGTGTAGATAGTAAGTTAACACGAGAGCATGTAATACCTGTATCGCAGGGCGGTTTAAATGTAAGAAGTAATGTTATACCTGCTTGTACCTCATGCAATTCTTCAAAGTACAATAAACCTATGCATGAATGGTACACGCAACAAAAATTCTTTAGCAAAGAACGCTTGGCTAAAATAGAAGAATGGGAAGGAGGTGCATCCCATGCCCCTAAACGAAACTAAAGTATCATTAGATGGAATGGATACAGCATCATTACAGAGGCTATTGACGCCTAGATTAACAAAGTATATACCCTACACGCCTACCCCTAAACAGGCTGCCTTCTTGCTTATGAATGACAGCAAAGAAATACTATATGGCGGCGCTGCCGGAGGTGGCAAATCAGTTGCTCAGCTTATGGCTGCACTACAGTTTGTGGATATTCCCGGATATTCAGCTATTCTTTTTCGTAAGACGTATGCTGACTTATCTTTGCCAGGAGCTTTGATTGAGATGTCTAAACAATGGCTGATGCCATTTGTAGAGTCAAAAGAAATTAAATGGTCCGAGAAAGATAAACGATACGACTTCCCATCCGGCGCTACTTTAAACTTCGGGTATCTAGAATCAGCTAACGACTGTTATAGGTACCAAGGGGCAGAATAGCGAGTTCCAGTTCATTGGTTTAGATGAGGTAACGCATATTGATCCCGCTAACTACAGGTACTTGTTTTCTCGTTTGCGTAAGCCAAGGACACTGCAGGTACCATTGCGTTTTAGGGCCACAGCAAACCCTGGCGGACAGTTTGGAGAGTATTACTATCAGAGATTCTTTGTAGAGGGACCGGAGAAGGGGCGCATATTTATTGCAGCTGGCTTAGATGACAACCCGTACCTCGATGCTGAAGCGTATAGAGAATCGCTTGATGAGCTTGATCCTGTTGAACGCGAGAGATTACTTAATGGTAACTGGGAGATTAAGGCACAAGGTGACATGTTCAGTAGACATTGGTTTGTAATAGTCCCAGCAACAGAGGTACCTGATGCGGTTCGTTCTGTTAGATTTTGGGATATGGCTTCAACAGACCCTTCAAGGCGTAAGACCAGAAATAAGCGCGAACCTGACTGGACTGTTGGTTTTAAACTATCGCATCACCAGGGTATTTACTGGATTGAGGACATCGTTAGAATACAGAAGACACCACAAGGTGTTGAAGATACTGTTAAGATGACTGCTGAAAAGGATGGGTATTCTGTCGCCATTAGGATGGAGCAGGAGCCTGGTTCTTCAGGGGCTATAACTATTGACCACTATGCAAGAAATGTGCTAGCTGGTTATGACTTCGCTGGTGTGCTATCAACTGGTTCAAAGGTTGAGCGTGCCAGGACTGCATCCGCCGCTGCTCAAGCAGGAAGAATACTTGTAGCTAACAGGTGCAGAAACATACTACCATTCTTTGATGAGGCTGATGTATTTCCATATGGTTTAAAAGATGATACAATTGATGGATTGTCAGGCGCATTCAATTATTTTAGAGGGTCAAATCTTATGAGGGTCCCGACAGGTGTAAAAAAGAGTGGCGGGTCTTATTGGACTAAATTAAGGAGGGGATAAGTAAATGGCCAAACTAGTAAATTTTAAACAGTTAGGCTCGACTGGGCTAAGGCGCTATGGCCCATATATCTATGAAGAATTTTTGCCAGAGCTACGCTGGCCTAGAGCTGGCAGGATATATCAAGAAATGGCTGATAACGACCCTGTTATAGGAGCTATACTGTACCTAGCTGAGATGCTTGTTAGGGGGACTACCTGGGACGTGTCTCCTGCTGGTGATACACCAGAGGATATTGAGGCAGCAACGTTTCTTAAGAGCTGTATGGATGATATGGAGATGTCTTGGGCTAATGTAATATCAGAAATACTATCCATGTTCACTTATGGCTTCAGCTTCCATGAGATGATTTATAAGGTCAGGCGTGGTCCTGATGAGCGCAGTCCTAAATATCGTAGCCAGTATAGTGACGGGCGTATCGGCTGGCGTGCAATGCCTATCAGATCACAGACATCTATGGATGAGTGGATTTTCAATGAGGACAACGAGTTAACCGCTTTTGTGCAAGTTGCCGAACCAGACTATAAGCGTGTAATAATTCCTATGTCTAAAGGCTTGCTATTTCGTACGCGTGTCAGTAGAGACAACCCTGAAGGTAAGTCGCTATTACGTAATGCGTATAGACCTTGGTTCTTTAAGAAACATTTTGAAGAAATTGAAGGTATAGGAATTGAGCGTGACTTAGCCGGTTTTCCTGTGCTTACAGCACCAGAGAACTTAGACTTATGGAATGATGATGACCCACAAATGGTCGCGCTTAGAACCAGAGCTGAGGATCTTGTTTCGTCTGTTCGTAGAGATAGCGAAGAAGGTATACTCCTTCCTCATGGTTGGAAATTAGAACTACTTACGTCTGGGTCTAGTAGACAGATAGATATTGGCAGTACTATTGATAGGTATGATAATAGGATTGCTATAACAATGCTCTCTGATATTATACTTCTTGGTAATAAGAGTGGTTCTTTTGCTCTTGCTGATACAAAGCAGTCTATGCTAGCTGCATCCTTGCAGGCACAAGTAACTAATATAGCTGATGTATTTAACTCTAGGGCGGTGCCGCAGTTGTTTAGATTTAATAGCTTCAATATTACAAAACTTCCAAGGATAACTCCTGGTCAAATACAAACGCCTTCGCTAAAGGAAGTTGCGCTAATAATGCGTGCTATGGGTCTTAATATTGCTGGTGACCATAAATTGCAAAGTCATTTTAGGCACTTACTAGGTATGCCAGAGTTATCAGAGGATGATTTTAAGAAGATATACGAAGGTCAAGCAACTGTGGCAGAAAAAACAGAGACTACTAATGAAGATGACACACATGCCAACGATAACCCAAATGATAGACCCTTTGAACAAAACGATATGAACTACACCGGGGACGGTGAGATGTAATGTATAAGCAGTGCAGGGTATGCGGAACTATTAAAGATATAAAGTCTTGTGCTACTACTTGTACTAGTTGCGTGTCTTCGGGTATTAAGGCTTGCACAATATGTGGAGAAATTAAGTCACTGGAAGAATTTGCTAAAAGTAGTCTTGGCAGACATAGCAGTTGTAGAGTATGTTACAATAGGTACTCTAGGCAACGTAAGAAAGAAAGATATGATACTGAACAAGTATATAGAGCTAATGAGTTACTTAAAAGCACTAATAGAAGACTAGTAGAGAGCGACTTAACAGCGCTACATTGGCTTGATACCGTGGAACAGTTTAATAACACCTGCGCATACTGTGGTAATACGCATAGCTTAACAATGGACCACGTTATTCCTGTAAGTTTAGGCGGTACAACAACTAAGACAAATGTAATACCAGCATGTTTAAGCTGCAATGTACGAAAAAGCAATAAAGAACTGGTTGAGTGGTACACAGCGCAAGATTTCTATCAAGAATCGCGTTTAAAAGCTATTCAAAAGTTTATTAAAGGAGGTGTGTAACGTGTCTAGTATTTATAAAGAGGATAATGTTGACGTATCTGTTAACTTTAAGATTACTAAGTCTACAGATGAAGGTTTGGTAAGCGGTTGGGCCAACGTTGCTGTAAACGCTGATGGTTCTTTACCACTTGATTGGCAGGATGATATTATCAGACCAGAGACTTTAGAGAAGGCTGCTATCAACTTCATGATGGACTATCGCGGAAGCGGTGTGATGCATGAAGGTGAATGCAAAGGTGTCGTTGTAGAGTCTATGGTGTTTACTAAAGCCAAGCAAGCTGCTATAGGCATACCAGAAGGTACGATAGCTGAAGGATGGTTTATAACTGTAAAAGTTCTAGACCCAGAGGTGTTCAAGCTAGTTAAGAGTGGTGTATTTAAGATGTTCTCTATTCAGGGTAACGCTAAACGAATTAAGCTTTAGTGATATACATGGCAACCAAACAGCGTATAATATAAATAGGAGGTGAGTGATGGATGCCACATTTACTTGATGACCTGGTAATTAACCGCGTCGACTTAGTTGATGAAGGAGCCAATTCGGCGGCTTTCATAGAACTTTATAAAAGAAAGGAGCGAGGCGACAAGATGGAACTAAAAGACATTATCGCTAAGATGAACCCTGAGCACGCCGCTGTTGTTCAAGCAGAAATAGATAACTTGTCTGGTGAGGTCACTAAGGCAAAGGAATCTACTGTCGCATTAACAACTGAGCGAGATGGTGCAAAAGAAGCTTTGGAAAAAGCTATTGGAGACCTTAAAGTGGCAAATGAAGATTTAGCAAAAGCTAAGTCAGAACTTGATACACTAAAGGCCAATACTGCAGCCTTTGACGAAGAGGAAACTATTAAGGCTATGCCTGAAGAAGCTCGTACATTGTTCACTAAAATGAAAGCCCAAAAAGAAGCTGCTGAAGAAGCAATACGTAAAGCCAAAGATGCTGAGGCACAGGCTACAGCAATTGCTAAAGCAGCAGAACTAAAGGCTATTCCTATTGAACATGACAAGCTTGTAGGAATCCTTAAGGGAGCTTCTCCGGAATTGCTCGAAGTACTTACAACTATCAATAGTGCTGTTGACAGTACTGTGTTAGGTGAAGTAGGTAAGAGGGCTCCAGGACAAGCATCTTCAAACAGTGAAGAAGCTTGGGCAAAAATTGAAGCTAAGGCTGATGAGATTGCCAAAGCAAAAGGTATCTCGAAGGCTAAGGCAGTATCTCAGGCAGTAGATGAAAATCCTGACCTGTACAAAGAGTACTTACAAGGAGGTGCTAACTAATGAACAATGCGTATGAAATTCCAAACTTAAGGTTTAGTTTGCCGGCTGGTGAAGATATTGCAAGACGGCGCTTTATTTCCGTGAATTCTTCAAGTGAAGGCGTTATTGCCACTGCGGCTGGTTCGGCCATTGGTGTGTCTATGAATCAAGCTGCGGATGGTGAGGTTCTAGAAATTGCAGATGGAATAGTTATGGTTGAAGCTGGTGCAGCTATTACTGCGGGGGCTGGTATTGAGGTTGGTACTAACGGTAAAGCTGTTACTAATACTAGTGGTATTGGTATTGGTATTGCTTTAACTGGCGCTGCTAGCGCAGGCAACGTTGTTGCAGTTAAAATGCTTAATACTTCTGTAACTAACGGCGTTGATGCTCCGCTCGTTCAAACTTTTGTCTACACTGCAGCTGATTTAGATGCTGGTGCTGACATTACTGACGATATTATCGGTGTAGTTCCTGCTGGTTACGCTGCAACTGTTACCGATGCCCAAGTAATTTCTACTGGTGCCGCCGCTGGTATTGATGCGGAAAATACTTCAGTAGTTCTTCTTGAAGTTGGTTCTACTAAAATTGCGGAAGTTACTTTTGATGCAGATAATAATTTTCCGGCAGCTGGTGTGGCTGAGACTATCACATTAATTCCTGCAGCAGCTGAACTTGAAGCAGGCTCAGTATTACTGCTGACTGTAACAAATGGTGCAACAGTAAATCTTCCGGTGTTTATGGTACAGATTACTCTGACCTTGACACCTGCAGTTTAATAAGAAAGGAGTGTTGACAAATGCCTAAAATGCAAGATGCTCACATTGATAGAGCGTTAACAAATATGTCAGTTGCATATATGCAGGACGCTAGCAATTATATCGCTGACAAAGTTTTTCCTATTATACCTGTGAAGCGCCAGGCTGATCTCTACTACATTTATAACACTGGGGACTTCTTGAGAGATGAAGCCAAGGTTAGAGGAGCTATTTCAGAATCTGTTGGCGGTGACTACGATCTTGATTCGGCTACTTACTACTGTAAGAAATATGCTTTCCATAAGGATGTTTCTCCAGAGGAGCGCGTGAATTATGATGAACCACTTGATGCAGATAAAGACGCGCAGGTTTTTGTTTCCCAGAAGATGCTTATCCGTAGGGAAATGGAGTGGGCTTCAAAGTTTTTCAAAACTGGTGTATGGAGTAATGAGGTAGCTGGTGCTGATGCAATTGCAGCTAATAAGGTAGTGTATTGGAATAAGGACACATCTAATCCCATCCAGGATATAACTGATGAAGCAGTTAAGATGGCAGCTAAAACAGGTTTTAGACCTAACACATTAGTGTTATCGCCTTACGTATTCAATGCACTAAAGAATCACTTTGATGTTCTTGACAGAGTTAAGTATACCGAAACTGGTATTGTTACAACGTCCTTGCTCGCGTCGCTGTTCGAAGTTGAACATGTGTATGTAGCTTGGGCAGTAGTTAATAACAGTGCTAAGGGTGCTGATGATGATGTTAATTTCATCATGGGCAAGAATGCGTTACTTTGTTACAGTAACCCTAATCCTAGCCTGAGAACGCCTTCAGCCGGCTATATCTTTGCTTGGACTGGTTTAGAGGGTGCTGGAGCTTACGGTAACCGTATCGTTAGACTTCCTATGGACCTGCTCGGCCTAGGTGTAGAACGTATTGAGGGTGAAATCGCTTTTGATGCTAAGCAAGTTGGCGATGACCTTGGTGTGTTCTTTAAGGACATCGTAGAGTAATGTTTGTAGTTAGGCGCTCCTTTAGGGGGCCACGAGGATCTATATCTGCTGGCTCTATCATTGAGCCAGTAGATATAAAGAACTTTAGGTACCGACTACAAGAGAAGCATATCATAGAAGTTACCGAGCAGAACTTCGAGCGGTATCGGACCTACTTCAAAGACAGATACGGCGTTAAACTACAAGACCTTCCTGTAGATAATGACGAAAAAGCTAAAGCAGAGGCTGAAGAAAAAGCCAGAGTGGAAGCTGAAGAAAAAGCCAGAGTGGAAGCTGAAGAAAAAGCTAAAGCGGAGGCTGAAGAAAAGGCCAAAGCGGAAGCCGAGGAGAAAGCAGAGGCTGAAGAAAAGGCCAAAGCCGAAGCTGAAAAAGAACCAGTAAAGCCAGTTGCGGTGGCAAAGGCAGTTGCGACAAGTACTAAGTAGGAGGTGATAAGATGTCCTGGAGTTATTCTGGAAATCCAGCTAGTAGTGAAATGGATGAGCTCCGATTTATTATTGGAGATACAAATGTTTCTGAACCTATTATGCAGGATGAAGAACTTGATTATCTTATCACTGAGTATGGCTCTAATAGAAATTTGTTGATGTACCAAGCTTTTACACGTACAGCGACTTTATTTGCTAGGGATATTAAGCGTAGCTTAGGCCCACAATCTGAAGACCCGACAGAGCGCTTAAAGTTCTTTAGGGACCAGGCTAATTCATATAAGTCTAAGCTTGCAATTGCCGGCATATCAGTACCAGTATATAATTATCCCAAGGTATTCCATAAAGGTATGCATAGCAATCCACCTTGGCCAGCAGGCGGTGATAGTAATGTTTAAGAGCTTAAAAGCTTGGATGAATTTACCGTTTGTTTTTAGGCCTTGCATTGGTCGCAGCGGTACTGGTACTAAACAGTTTGCGGCTAATGAATCTGGTTTATGCTACGCAGAAGGTTCTGTGAAAGTTGTGAAAGATGCTCAAGGAAAAGAAGTAGTATCTACAAAGCAACTGTACGTCGATGGTAACTCTTCTATTAAAGAACTCGACAATGTAGTGTTCGAGGGACGTGAGTCAGAGATTAAATCTATCGGCTACTTTTATAGAAACGGCGGTGTAGATCTTAAGGTGGTGTATCTCTAGTGCGTGGTTTTGCAGAATTTTCATTTAGTAGACAGGACATAAATACATTTGCTGCTACGTGTGAGTTTGCTATAAGGAACATTGGCAGAGGTACTAAGAAAGCTACTGAGGCTGCCGCTAAAGAGATAATGGACGAAAGTAAGCGTCAAGTACCTAAATTGACTGAGACATTACTAGCTAGTGCTTTTTATGAAGTAACACGTAGAACAGATACAGCTGCTACAACTTGGGCCTATGAAGCATTATTAGGGTATGGCGGTAATGGTAACCCTATAAATCCTGTTACTGGTAAACCAGCGTCATCTTACATGGTGGCAGTGCATGAGAATTTAGATGTGTTTCATCCCGTAGGTAAAGCTAAGTTCCTAGAGGACCCAGTAAGAGAATACGCTGATAAGAACTTTAAGAGAACTGTGTTTAAATATGCAAAGGAATCGCTAGCAGGCATGAGTGATTAGAAAGGGGGTTGCTAATGAATAAGCCATTGTTACTTGACATTGTATCATTTCTTATAGCTAAGCAAATTGTCATAGCAGATGGTACAGATGCATTTCGTGACTTTACTCCAGAAGCACCCGATTCTCTAGTAGCTCTGCATGAGTATAGCGGTGACCCTGCATCTTTATATGACCCTGCAGTTCATCGGTCTGTACAGGTACTCGTAAGAGACCTTGACGCCGATGAAGCGAGGCAAAAAGCGGTTAATATTTTTAAAGCATTTCAGGAAGAACAAGATGATGACGGTAGAGTAGATTTAACTCCAACCCGTTGGGGTCAGGTATACCTGCGTCAGCCTCCATTCTTAATGAGACGCGATGAAAATAACCGAGTCTACTATGCCTTTAATATAGGCATAACAACTACTATTGAATAGGAGGATTTGAACTATGGCAATGAGAATAGGTTGTGACAATCTTGTGTATGCAAAGATGACTACAGAAGATACCCCTATAGCAGCTCCAGTGTATGATGAAATAACATCTGCACCTGGTGTAATGCATATTAACATCAACCCTAATGCTTCATTAGCGACAGCATTCTATGATGATGGCCCTGGTGAAACAGCTTCTACCTTAGGTAATATAGACGTTGAAATTCAAAAGAACGCCCTAACACCTCAGAACAAAGCTGACTTACTTGGGCACACAATTGACGCCAATGGCGGTGTAGCGTATGCTGATAATGATACGCCACCTTGGGTTGCAATTGGTTTTAGAACATTAAAGTCTAATGGTAAGTACAGGTATGTATGGCTGTACAAAGGCCGTTTCGCTGACCCTGAGGACAATAATGAGACTAAGGCTGATAGCATCAATTTTCAGTCTGACACAATAAGAGGTCAGTTCGTAAAACTTAACTACCCTGTGGCGGTTGCAACAGGCTTGAGTAAAAGAGTTTGGAAGTACGAAGTTGATGCAGATAGTACTGATGCTAACGAGGTTACAATAGGTACCTGGTTTGATGAGGTCAAAATGCCCTCAGATACTGCAGAAGTTGTAGCCCCATAATAAATCGTTTGAAGGAGGAAAATCTTAATGTCTAACTTGGCAGATGTAAAGAACAAGACAGTTAAGATTACCTTAAATGACGGCGTTGAGCGTACAATTAAATTTACGCTCAATGCTTTGGCCGAACTGGAAGACAAATTTGGTTCAGTTCAAGCTGCTTTCGATAAGTTGGAAAAAGAAAACAGCATGAAGGCACTAAGAACCATTTTGTGGGCAGGCTTTTTACATGAGAGCCCTAACCTTACAGAGCGGGAAGTCGGTAATCTAATTGATATTGCTTATATGGCAGAGCTTGTAGAATCACTCGGAACAGCTTTTGAAGGCGACATGGTACCGGATCAGACCTCTGTGGAGGGACCTGAGGACCCAAACGCCTAAACCCCGATGATAGCAATGGGGCCGATCCCTTCAAAAGTGATGATTGGGATTGGCCTTATATTCTATATATCGGGAGAGTATGGCTGCAGTATACTGAAGAAGAATTATGGCAGCTAACACCTAGGCAATTCAAAGCACAGCTAGATGTGCATGCTGATATACAGCGTAGACTAAATGGCGCAAAAACACAAAAGGAACAAACAGGCTATATAGATCAACTTAAAGGATGGTGATACCTTGGCAAACTTTGCAAATCTAACAGCACAACTAAAGCTTAATATACAGAACTTTGCACAGAATATGCAGAAGGCGTCTACCTTAGCTAACAAGTTTGCTAATCTACAGGGTCAGATAAACACTGGTATGGTGGACCCTACAAAGAAAGCAAAGTTTGAGTTCAAGGATGTAGCACGTATAGTCCAAGGTATCATAATATCTAAGACATTCTATAGTGGTCTTAATGCTATTAGAAGAGCTAAAGATGCAGTATGGGAGTTTTCAAAAGAGTTAGAGTATGCCAAGATGGTATACTCAAATCTATTTGGTAATACCGATCTAGCCCAAGAGTTCATAAATGTTCTTAAAGATTTTGCGGCAGTTACACCATTCTCTTTTAAGCAGTCTGAAGAAGCGGCGAAGAGATTACTAGCTTATGGTATAGAATCAAAGAATGTTATGTTTATGATGCAAGGCGTGCTATCAGCAGCTACCATTCAAGGTACTGATGCCATTATAGAACCTATATCTAGAGCAATGGGTCAGATATATACCAAGGGCAGGCTAATGAATGAAGAGATGCGCCAGCTTGCTGAGGCCGGTATACCTGTATATGAAATATTACAGGAGAAACTAAATCTAACCGCTGAAGAGCTTAGGAATCTAGGCAGAACGGCAATTCCGGCTAGTACAGCTCTTAATGCACTTGTTGAAGGTATCAATGAGAGATTTGGCACTACTTTGGAGTCGGCATCTAGTACTACTCAGGGTATTATAAGCAATATTGTAGATAACTCTACAATGTTATTTGCTGGCATATTTGAGCCTTTTACAGAGTACTTAAGGGGTGCTCTAGGACATTTCGGTGAGTTTATAAACGAGCTTAGAAGCATTTATGAGCTGAAAGGTATTGGTGGTGTGTTCGAGAAACTAATACCACCAGCATTACAGCAAGATATAAAAGTGCTTATAGCTAATCTTAAAATTTTATGGGACATTATAAAGGGTGGCTTGGCTTCAGCCTTTAAGATTCTTGGTAGTCTGCTTAGAGGGTTACTATATGCGTTTAATGCTTTAGCGCCTGCTATATATACAGTTATTGGTACATTAGCTGGCTTATTAAAAAGTATCACTAGTAATGAAAAACTAATGAAAGGCTTGACCACTGCAATATTGGCCGCGGCGGCTGCGTGGGTTGTATACAAGATTCAAGCGGTTGCGGCAAGTATAACTACTGTAGTAATCAAAGGAATAGTTGGTGCAATAAAAGCTTTAGTGGCTGCTATGAACTTTGTGGTGTATCATCCTCTATGGGCTTTATTAGCTTTGGGTGTCGGTATTTTTATAGCACTGACTGGTGCTAGCGATAAGTTTAGAGATTCTATAAACAAACTATTTAGTGGCTTTACTAAACTTAGTGGTATGGATCCAAATAAAATGCTATTACCTGATTCTAAGTCTAGAGCTAGTGACCTAGATAAGTTCAATGAAGCCCTGTCAGATACTAGTAAGTCTATGGATGATGTCGCTAAGGCAGCAGAGAATGCAGCTAAAGCCGGCAAAAACATTATGAGCTTTGATGAAGTATTTACAATAGACCAATCAAAGGATAATGAAGGTGCTAGCGCTGATATACCAGATGTTGCTGGTGCTTTTAAAGGTTTTGAAATGCCCGACATTGGCATGGAGTTGCCTGATGTCGGAGGTATAGCTACAGACTTTGTAGACAATCTTATAGAGGCTCTTGGTGGTAAAGATAAATTACTTGGGGCTGGCATAGGAAGTCTATTAGGTGCAGCTCTTGGAGCCATAATTGGTGGTCCTATTGGTGCTAAGATTGGTGGTATACTTGGAGCTATAGCTGGCTGGTTCTGGAGCGACTTAGCTAAGCAGTTGGGTCTTACAGATGTGGGTACTGTTGCATTGCCTATATCTACTGTTCTTGGTACTGCAATAGGACTAATTGCAGGAGGCCCATTGGGTGCAGTAGTTGGAGCAGCAATAGGTGCTTTAGTTGGATGGATAATAGATAGTATATCAAGGGGTATAGAGGAAGGCGACTGGAGTAAGATAGGGCTCCCTGTCGGTATAGGTCTAGGTGCCGCAATAGGCATGATAGTTGGTGGACCCGTTGGTGCATTAGTTGGTACGGCTATTGGTGCGTTAGTTGGATGGATAACTGATAAGTTTATAGAAGGTTTTTCTACAGGTAACTGGGATGTATCTGGTATAGCATTAGGCTTAGGTACTGGGTTAGGTGCCGCAATAGGTATGATATTTGGTGGACCTGTTGGTGCAATTATTGGCGCGGCCATTGGTGCCTTAATAGGTTGGCTAGTAGGACTTATATCAGATAACTGGGGCGCTATAACTGATTGGTTTAGCCAAGCTATGACTGATATTGGTGAGTTCTTTGTAGGTATTGGAAAGTGGTTTGTTCAGGCTGGAAAAGACATAGCAGAATTCTTTGCTGGTATTGGAGCTACACTTGGCACATTCTTTACAGGCATAGGCGCTTGGTTAGCGCAAGCTTGGACTGATATTACTGCATGGTTTACAGATTTATTAACTACTATAGGTGAATTTTTTGTTAATCTATGGACCACAGTATCAGAAGCTGCTCTTACATTATTTCAGCCTATAGCTGATGCTGCCACTGCCGTGTGGGAAGTGCTTAGTGTCGTACTAAATGATATATGGACAGGAATATCTACCGTTGCAACAGACATATTTAATGCCGTTTCAACAGTAGCAAAAGATATATGGAGTGCTATAACAACAGTTGTAGGCAGAATTTGGGGAACACTGGTAAAAATATGGGAACTTATAAGAGACTTGTTTATAAAGTTTGGTACTGAAATCTGGAATACTGTATCTAATGCCTTCTTAGCTATTTGGGAGACCATCTCAACTTTTATGATAGAAATTTGGGAAACTATATCTGAGAAATTTAGTGCTATTTGGAAAACCATAACTGACTTCCTTACTAAGATATGGAAGACCGTATCAGAAAAGTTTAAAGCTGTATGGGATACAATAACTGATTTCCTTACCAAGATATGGAATACCGTATCAGAAAAATTCCAGGCTATATGGGACGTTATATCTGAGAAGTTAACTAGCGCTTGGAATACTGTGAAAGAGTTCTTCCAAAAGATATGGGATTCAATAGTTGAAAAGCTTACTAATGCCTGGAACTCCGTGTCAGAATTCTTTCAGAAAATGTGGGACACCATTATAGAAAAACTAGGCGGTGCGTGGGCGTCTGTCCAAGAGTTTTTCCAAAAAATGTGGGACACCATTATAGAAAAACTAGGCGGTGCATGGTCGTCGGTTACTGAATTCTTTAGCGGTATGTATGACACAGTAAAGAGTAAGATAACAGGTATGTATGACAGTGTTAAATCTGGCATAGGCAATATTTATCAGTCATTTAAGAACTGGATTTCTGATATGTGGAATAATGTATTTGGTAAGTTCTTTGACTGGATAGATACTGCAATAAGTAAACTCAGAGATTTCTTTAGGCTGGATGACAAAGCTAAGACTACTAGTGCTCCACGTACTAATACAGATGGACCAACAGGAAAAGTAACTAAGGGTCACTCTGTTGGTGGTGTATTCAACAGAGAACACATAGCTAGGTTTGCTGAAGGAAACAAAACTGAAGCAATTATACCCTTGGAAAATGAAGAGGCCATGAAGCCATTTGTAGATGCCGTATCTAATGGGCTTTCGTCTGCTCTTATGCCAATGCTAGTTAATATTACTAATCAAGGCCAAAATCAGTTGCAGCCATTATATGTTGGAACGCTAATAGCTGATGAACGTGGTCTAAAAGAATTAGAACGTAAGATGCAAGTTATACGTATTTCTGAAGAACAGAGGAGGGGCTATTAATGGCTAGCTTTACTATTAGTGGGGTTCCCATTAAGAACCCTACTACTTTTAAGATTGAAAGATACAACATTACTACTATGAATAGGTTGTCAAATGGAACAATGGTAGGTGACTTAATTGCTAAGAAGCGCAAGTTTTACTTTACTTATGCGGCAATAGACAGTGTAGATTTAGACAATATACTTGAAACTATATGGAATACTAATAGCTTGTTTTATACTCTTGGCTATGTAGAAAATAATGTCAGTAAGACGGCCGAGGTCTACGTTGGGTCCATACCTACAGATCTGCATAGAGGCGGCAAGGTATCTAATTGGGTTTGGAAAAATGTTAACTTCAATCTTATAGAAAGGTAGGATGATATGCAAAGCAATTTGGAATTAAAAATAACAGCTAAAACTCGAATAGCTAAATTCAATGAGGACCAAAATCCTGAAGTTGATGAGCCGTTCGAAGTAGTGGAACAAGAGGTCGTTTTAACTGGTGACGATGCAAAGAAACTAATGGAACAATTAGGAGGTGTAGAAAATGGCTCTAACTAATTCTGGCCGTGACGTACTTGCATCATTACTTACTGGTGCATCATCTATTCATTTTGATAATGCTAATGCCAAAATAGGCGTTGGTGACAGCACTGCGGCATTTTCTGCTGCACAGACTGACTTACAAGCAGCTGCCAATAAATTCCGTAAAGGTATGGATGCATCGTATCCTACAACTGAGGCTAACATTCTAACCTTTAAGTCAACGTATGGTCCAAGTGAGGCTAACTTCGCATGGAATGAATGGGGAGTATTCAATGCAGCTTCAGGTGGTACAATGCTGAATAGAGTAGTAGAGTACAATGGTACTAAGTTATCAGGACAAACTTGGGTTTTCCAAGTAACTCTAACAGTTAGTATTGGTTCTTAAATAATTTATGATTGGAGGAGACCATAGTGGCTAATATAACAGCTTCTGAAATTAACAGAATTATACAGACTAAGCAGCTTAGCCAAGTACTTGACCAAGTAACTAGTGCTGGCCACAAATGGTTTTCTCTGCAGGATAATGTACTAGATGGGTCATACAAGTTATTTGATGCAAATAGTGATATGCAGATTGGATGGTGGGGCACTTCATTATCAGACGCATACGGTAGTTTTGCCTCACCGCCTACACTCACTATAGAAGAAGCCCGCTCAGTACATTTTCTACAAGTAACTGGTGATAGTTTGCTTGGCGAGTACCCAGTAGATTTTACTGTTAGGTTATACAATGGTACATCGCTGCTGCATACGGAGACTGTAGTTGGCAACACAAATGTTATTTATCGAAAGGACCTTGGCGCTGCTTATGATGTAACTAGCATAAAGCTTTCTGTATCAAAAGTCAATAAGTCTTCAAGAGTAGTTAAGATAGTGGATGTGTTCAGTCCATTCGAGATTAACCGGGCTGACCACATAGCACCAAGTTTTATAGACTTTGGCTACATGGCTAATGGTGTATTTAGCGCCGATACTGTTAATATTAAAATCGACGGACAGATATATGCATCTGTCAATTTAAGTAGCATTGACAATATTAAGACTAAGACACAAGATAATAGCTTTATGCCACTATATGAGATTTGGCGCAGCGATGCGGTAAAGCCCAGTACTATTGATAGTAGCGAGCCAGTAACGGTTGCTCTTAACAGTTTAGACACTGCTAGAATAAAGGCTAATGAATCAAAAAACATACTAGCATCATTTGTTAGACCAGATAGCCTTGTGCTTAACAAGGAAGTAGAACAGGATTTAATAACAGCAAGCTTCAGTAGCTCAGACTCAGTTATGACTAAGCTACTAGAAGATAAGTTGCTTACAAATGTTCATTCTAGAATGAATGAAACATACAGGCAGACATTTGCTAAAGTGGAAGTTACTTATTCTGATCCATTCCTTGATGAAACAATCAGTATATCAGCAAATAGCACAGCTTATAATACCTCACCGGCAGAGTTAGCTGATAGCTTCGAAAAGCCTTCATACAAATGGCTCTCGTTAACTGATAATAAGCTAGACGGTACTAGCAAGCTAATTGATGATAGTCGAAGGCACTCAGTAGGTTGGTGGAGTTCTGTGCTATCAGATGCAAATGGTTACTTCAACGAGGAGCCTATTATTACAGTAACATTTGCTCCTAGAGCCATGTTTTCACTGAAGGTATCTGGAGATGAGAAACTAAACAATTATCCTACTGATTTTTCTATAAAATTGTATGACACCAATGATGTAGTGCTAGAACAGGTAGATATTACAGGTAATGATAAAGTTTTATGGACTCAGAGTATTGAGACCATAACAGATGTGGTTAAGCTAGAATTAGTCATACATCGTATAAATAGACCATATGATACAGCAAAGATTACAGAATTCTTCACAGCTATAGTCGAGACATATTACAGTGATAGGATAGTAGATTTAAGCTTACTAGAAGAATTAGATTACCCTAGCGGCTCTGTATCGCTTGGCTGCGTGTCCGCTAATGAAATAGATATAGCATTAGACAACTCTGATGGTAAGTTTAACTTAGGTGATACACTGTCACCACTACATGGTTTAATAAAACGCAATAGGCGCGTTAGAGCTTGGCTAGGCACTGAGATTGTTCCTGGAGAAGTGGAGTGGTACCCCTTAGGTGTCTTTTGGACAGTAGGTTGGGATATGCCAGATCAGTCACTTGAGATATACACTACTGCGCGCGATAGGCTAGAACTACTAAGACTTTCTGATTTTACTACGTCAGAAGTTTATGAGAATTATAGCCTATACCAGTTGTTTGACATAATATTTACTGACGCTGGTTTAGTGCCACAGGACTACATTATAGATGCGGCCCTTATGGATCTGATTATACCTTACGCATGGTTTGATAGAATGACGCATAGGGAGGCAGTACAGAGGCTAGCTGATTGCGCTTATATACAGGTTTACTGTGATAGAAATGGTAAGATAAGAGTTGAGCGTATCCTAACAACTAATAACCTGATTTTCTCATTTGATAATGACACAAATATATATAGTAAGTCTTATCCAATAACTGCTAGTGAAGTTACTAACTATGTTGAAGTTTCGTCTAATGCTGTTACTGTTAAACCTATGGAGGAAGTGTTAAAGGTAGAGGAATCAATTAGCATACCTGCGGGAACGTCCCTTAAGACTTCTTATAGCTTCAGCTCAGTACCTGTTAAGAATGTGCAGCCACCAGTGATTACAGGAGGCCAAGACCTTAACATAACAACACAGATATT
>ENA-UOOH01001902-UOOH01001902.1-fermentation-metagenome-genome-assembly--contig:-NODE-1902-length-19256-cov-3.729441_pt1 | contig 19256 bp, 17 predicted proteins | sample MGYA00245778_ERZ724025 | MGnify/ENA primary metagenome ERZ724025 (study PRJEB28704, sample SAMN03018313) | fermentation metagenome | biome: anthropogenic terrestrial biome; feature: soil; material... | reverse complement strand
ATGACTAAGACATTTATAGTTACCACAAAAATCAGGAGGGTGACTATAATTTAATCCTCCTGACGATAAGGAGGATATATATGGCTTTAAATTGGATTAATGTAAATGATTATTCGTTTAACAGCTTTTTGCTTCTAGAAAGATTCCAAATTCGGTTGATTTGCCAAACTAACGGTGAAGAGTTTAAGAAAAATCTTGGTATTGCCCTCTACTACAATCCACCTGTAAAGTGGTATTTTATGCATAAATGCCCAGAGTGTAAGTTATATGTTGAAGGAATCACCTCCTCTGTTTCCCCAGGGTTAAGTGAACGTGATATCCGACAAGCAGAAGTTTTTATAATGGAAGTTTGGGAGGATTTTGTGGTTTATTGTTATCCGGAGATAATGGACCAAAGTTGCAATTTTATCTATGCTTGGAACAAAGAGAGATTATTTGAGCTGGCAGATTTTACGGATAAAGTGGTTCTTGATGTGGGGAGTGGCTCAGGTCGTCTGGCATTTGCTGCTGCAGAAAAAGCAAAATGTGTTTATGCAAGTGAACCTGTAGATAAACTTCGTGAGTATTTACGGGACAAGATAACTAGAGAAAATATCAAGAATATAATAGTCGTTGATGGCATGGTTGATAAAATTCCGTATCCAGACAATATGTTCGATATCGTTATGTCAGGCCATGTAGTTGGTGACGATTATGACCTAGAACTTGCTGAATTAACGAGAGTGGTAAAAAATGGTGGCTATATTTTGGATTGCCCAGGTGAAGACGACAGAAAGTCAAGTTCTCGCATAGAGATGATTAAACGTGGCTACGAAGAACTACATTATGTTAGTAAACTTGGTGGAGATGTTTATCGGTATCGGCAGCAGATTGTAAAGTAATTGTTTTTATGTGTTGAAAACAAAAACCTCATTAAGGAGAACTACCAATCTTTCGAGGTCTTTGTCTAAAAGCACTTAACAATAATCCTCATAAAGGATGGAGTGATCTCTTTTAGACGATCACTCCATAATCCCTTTATTGCATTATATTATGGTTTTACCAAGCAAGCTTGTTAACTTTCCTTGGGTCTAGGTTGGGTGCCTAAAGATTGTTTTTAATAACTTACAAGGAGCCGATATCTATGAAACCAATGTTTCGCTCCTACCAAACGGAAGAAGACTATTGGCGTATTCGTGAGTTTTTAAGAGAAGTATTCTTACTTAATAATTGCTATGAACGAAGTTGGCATGTAGCTAGACTAGATTATACCCGCCAGCACATATTACTTAATTGCACTAAATTACATTTAGATGATGTAGCTTATATTGGTGAAGTAGAGGGGAAGATTGCAGCCTTTATAGTAGCAGATGGTGACTTGGGAGAAGCACATTTTTCTGTTCATCCTAGTTTTAGAACCCCTGAACTAGAGGAAGAAATGCTAAAAGTAGCAGAAGAACACTTAAGCGAAGAGATAAATGGCTCAAGAAGCTTACGATTATGGGCAGTAGATTCAGATAAACTCAGGGAATCTATCTTAGAAAAACATGGGTATAGTAAACAAAGTTGGGCTGAATGCCAGTGGCGATGTAAGTTAGATCAGCCAATACCTAAAGCCCAAGTTGCTCCCGGGTATACTGTTCGTTCTTTAGGAGATGGTCTTGAACTACTAGAGAGGTGTTATGCTTCTGGTTTAGGGTTTCATGAGGGAGATATCAAGTATGCAATAGAAAATAGAGATGATATTACCTGGTACCGTAATATCCAAAGGGCACCTCTATACAGGCGAGATCTTGATCTTATAGCGGTAGCACCAGATGGAGCTATAGCTGCTTTTTGTACAATTTGGTTTGATGATGTAACACGTAGTGGCTATTTCGAACCAGTAGCTACTGTGCCAAAGTATAGGCGCTTAGGGTTAGCACAAGCTGTAATGACCGAAGGTTTGCACCGACTTCAACAAATGGGTGCTACCACAGCATTTGTAGGTGGCTTTAGCCAAGCTGCAAACTCTTTATATGAACGGGTCATGGGTCCTGAACATGAACTCTATGTGCCTTGGGAAAAGAAATGGTAATCTCTGCTAAAGTTTATAACATAATTAAGATGACGAGTTAAGGTCGGGGGTGGCTAGCCACTCCTTTGTTATGTAAAAAAATTTAAACCGGATTTATTAAAGCATCGGATTAAGAATGACAAAGAGGTGCCAATGAAAACGCCAATGTTACAGGGGAAATGCTACCTCAAGTAAACTGTTACTACTAAAGATGTAGTTCTTTTCTTTAGCTATAAATAACTAACATAGAAAGCGTCTTTCTTGGGAAACACCATTAGAAACATTTGTGGAAAGTGTCACATTTAACTTGGCAAATAATCGCTATAGACGAGGAGGAGATAATATGCAATGTAATATCAATGGGAAAGAGTATATATACACTGATAAGGTACGGGACAATGACTATCTACGTAATAGCTTTAATAAGCTTGCCATAAAGATCTTTGGGCTAGATTTTGAACCATGGTATCAAAATGGGTATTGGGGTGATAGCTATATCCCTCATGTTTTAATAGATAACCAATGTGTAGTAGCTAACGTTTCTGTAAATATAATAAATACGGTGTGGCAAAATCATAAAAAATGTTATATTCAGCTAGGAACTATTATGACAGACAATGAGTATAGGAACAAAGGATTAGCACGATGGTTAATAAATAAGGTTATCGACGAATGGAAGGATAGATGCGATTCTATCTACCTTTTTGCCAATAATAGTGTGTTAGATTTCTATCCCAAATTCGGATTTATGAAAGCTACTGAATATCAGTATCAAATGCCAATTAGTAAAAAGAACGGCTTGGTAAGAAAGCTCGACTTGATATCGCAACAAGATAAAGAATTACTATTGAGAAAATATAGCCAATCAAATCCATTTTCAGCTTTGCCAATGGAACAAAACTTCGGTTTACTAATGTTTTACTGCTCTCAATTTATGAAAAACAATGTTTACTATGTAAAACAATATGATGCAATTGTTATTGCTGAATATGATAGTGATACTTTAATTTGTTACGATATATTTTGTAACGGGGAAAGCTGTTTGCAAGATATTTTATCGGTTATGGTAGCAGCTAATACTAAAACTGTTGTACTTGGATTTACGCCAAAACAAAGAGAAAAGTACAAAGTATCAGGACTACATGAAGAAGATACTACGCTATTTGTTTTAAAAGACAAAGAGAATATATTTTCTGATAACCAAATAATGTTCCCCTTGTTATCACATGCATAATATATCTCTTTATTTCTAAATTAATATTTGAGGAGCCGTCTGTGGGGTAGTAAAAAGAGGCTAAAAGGGAATTGATCGAGTTGTAGCATTTTAATAAGTTAGTATGGTACATGTCTGCCTAATTAAGTAGGAGGAGAAGCCCGCGGCAAATTACCAAGACAAGATAGATATGTTGACGAACTAATTAAAATAATCGATGAGTTAGGACTAAAACGTTATACCGGACCAGATGGCGAAAGTAAGGTATCTTTTTGGAACTATAAATATAGCCATACAGCTTAATGTAATAACTTTATTGCATTGGGCTCCAGAGAACGCTTCTGTTTACTTGCGTATTGCCATTCCGGTATTCTAGAAACTAACTAATTAACTTTTCTAAAATTGGTTTTATCACATTTTGGACAAGGTGGGAGAGTATCTGAATGATCGTCTAGTCGAACAAGTTGTCCACAGTTAGTACATTTATAGGTACCTTTGCCTGGCTTTTCACCAGTTGTTGGCATAGCAGGTCACCTCCTTTAATAAGGCTTCAAATATGCATTCTTCCTGTCAGATAACTTCCCTTTATTCTGGAAAACTGATTGAATCTCTGCTAGATTGGTGCTGGAACTTATTGTAAATTACGAAAATTGCAATTTTTTGATCTAAGGAAATTGACAAGTACTTCTGGTTTCTAAAACTGTACGTAATATATAGATAGTGGAATAGATGTTACTTCGTAAGCTTTAGCTAACAACTCATTATTAAATAATACTAATTAATGCTGGGTTTGGATTATTAAGATTAATCTTCATCATCATCCTCCCCACTGAAGAAAGATTCAAGTTCATCTATGTCATCTTGAGAGACTATTATCTCATAGCCAAATTCCTTAGGAGTTCTATTGAAGATGCTTAATGTTTCTGCAAAGGTATCTTCATCTATGAGATTGTCTTCGAAGTTTCTAATAATGATCTCGATAATATTAGGGGAAGTACCAATGTTTTTTGTTGGCTGATTCAGTTTAAGAAATACTTCGTTATTAGTTGCCAGACCAGTTTTGCCATACTCGTCTTCAAGGTCTCTTTCGTTAACAGCGTACAATTTTTCATACTGCATTGAAGATATTGCTCCAATTTCTTGCAGTCTTTTAACAAGAGAACGGTAAGGTAGCCACCATGTACAGTGGAGTCTAGCGATGAATCGCAACAGTGTTTTATGTTGGATCTTTTCTAATGAAGATGTCTTAAACTCATCAAGTACAATACTTTCAAGTACAGTTTCAGGTAACAAAAACTCTGCTGCAAATCGATTAGCTTTTACCTCAATAAGGTTACTTTTTTCATCGTCTGGTCTGCTAAGGTGTGAGCCGGATTTCGTGTAGTAGTGATACAGCTCATGAGCGATGGCAAAGATTTGCTTATCGTAATAATCAGCAGTGTTAAGTCCTATGAAGGTGAGGTTTTCGCCACTTTCTTCAGAGTACATAATTGCAGCAGAAAAAGCCGGTCTATTACCTTCAGGTTCGATGGGATATTCCAGCAACATGATGTCTAGCTTATCAAGAATTGTAAATATGTCGTTGGCAATAGGCGTTTCACCTACAAAGCCTAAAGAAAGGCGTTTTTCCCCGGCTAGTTTGCGTATGTTATCTATTTGTACTTCATTAAGCGTGACTGGATTCATTTTCAAATGATCTCCTTAAGTGAATTTGCTGTCTAAGAGACAACATCATCGTAAATAGTTTTTCTACGCCTTCTTTTTCACTATTACTTAATGCTTCACTTCGAAGAGCCACAAAAGAGTCTGTTCTTTCTTTTTCTACGAACATTTCTGTAAGATCAAAGCCTAAAACACTCGATAAAGATTCAAACTGTATTAGAGATGGAGTGAAATTTTCTCTTTCAATGCGGCCAATCATAATTCTGTTTATGCCGGTTAAATTACCGAGTTCTTCTTGTGTATATCCTTTTTCTTCTCTTAAAATTTTAACTGTTTCGGCTAACTTTTTAGTTGATAAAGTTTTCATAGTGGGGTCTCCTTTTATTACTATAGTATGCCCTCTTTTAATTATATGATACTCTAAGTAACAAAGCACGTCAAATTCTATCGATTAAACAGCAAAAATGAAATGTTAAATAACAATGAGTGTAAAAAAGTCCATTGTGTAATATATAGTTACATGAGTTTAGTTCGAAATTCATCTTTCAAAATACGTAAAGAGAGCTTACATCTCATATATCTGGCAGAGATATCGAGATGTTGAATTATTTCGATAATCATGAAAAAGAAGCAGGAGATCTATTTACAAAGCTAATAAAGGACACGGAAAAAGCAACTAAAAAAGCTCAAAAGAAGCAAAAAAATATAACTGGATAACTGAATATGTTGGTTGTAGCACTGAAGACCATGTGAGCCATTATATTGTCATCCAGACTAATTCAAACTCGGGTGGAGTATTATAAGCGTAGACCAGGTGGGTAGAATTAGAGTTTTCAAAGCAAGCGATGGCGATTACATAAGGCTCTTTTAAAAGACAAGAGCAATGGTACAAAGAGGATGTTGTTGCTACTTCTAACTTGGGTTTCAATTTGGCTATTTCAAGCGCCCTTGTTTGTAGTTCTTTTCTATACCGTTCTAAGAGTTTCTCTAATTTCACGATATAATGTTTTTTTCCCCGGGGAAAAAAACAGAAAAACTCATTCTTACGAGTCATGACCGAAGTGATATGAGAGATAAAAAAGTACGACATCTGCTATGCAGATGTCGTACTGAATCACTATATCCTGCCGAAGCAGGTCTCAGCCGGCTGTACCTAACGGCATATTATACCGTCACACAGCCTATCATGATTCTATAATGGTATATGTCTTTTAGCTTGTCAATATCCAAGGAGATATAACCACGACCGGACGCGTTTTGTTCTTTTCTCCGCCTATGTTACCTTCTCCAAGCTCAGCATCAAAGATACCACCCCGATAGGCTTGAACAATAAATGGAGAGTTATTGAGAAGATTCTTACGAAGAAGTAGGTTCTTTTCTACAAAGAGTTCTGTTTTCCTTTTTAACCATTTACTTGAACTAATTATATTGTCTAAAACAGACCAAGCCAAGACATCACTTCCATACTTTTACCTTTATATACAAAATTCCGCATAATTGAGAGAACCTCTTGTGATCCAAATACAAAAGCAAAAAAGTGTTGGTATGTAACTACAGATAAAAACCTACCAAGATACCATTTAAGTTCGGAATTATATTAAAGGTAGAATGGTTCTCGATAGGTTTTTTTATCTAGCTAAGGACATATTAATGAAAAGGTTTCTAATTCAAGGAAGAAACCTGGTAAGCAGATATGAAGGGACAATACATACTTTACAGTTCGTTACAATCCTGTAAGACAATTTTTAAAAAGTCGTGAATAGAAAAGTCTGGATTATTATAACAGGCTACAGAAGATAACATAAAACGATCAGTTTCTAATTTAGAGGCTCGAATTTGTTCTACTCGCTTTATGGCACTTTTTACGTCATCAAGAGTAATCTACGTTAATATTTTATCAAGAACAGCCTTTTCTTTAATATTCGCATTTTGGCTAAGCTTGTATATTCTGCGTACATCATCTATATAAGCATTGGTTGATGTAACGGGTCTGTTAAAATCTTCTTTGTGAAGAATAAACCATACATCGATGTTTACATTGCTATAAGCATGATAAATTTTTTTACCTTTCTTCTTCTTACTTTTACGTTGGAGTTGTTCGCAAAACTCTATCTTTCGGCGAAATTCCTTTTCTTTGCAATCATGATCAAATAAAGCAACGGCATCGTAATCTGTGTAATCCTCTATTAAGTTTTTCGGGTAAACCTCGTCTCGTGCTAAAAGTAACAACACGCTCTGGGAATTTTTTAAGCAGAACTCCTAAGTGCTTTAAATACATTTCTTCCTGTTGCCCTTCACAGACGCAAAAGTAGGTTTTTCGATACATCGATTATTCCTCCTGTGCTTCTGAAAAGAGTAGTTTGCCAAAGTCAATATATGGAATAGCACCGTAATTTCCTTTAAAATAATTTATCAAATAGTTATGATCGTTTCTAACATCTGTAGAGCCAAAATCAGCGAGCGAATAAATAGTACTTTCAAAGGTATCTTTATCTTTTTCAACAAATTTGATTTGATCGCGCCTGAATATCTTTTTGTTTAGATAAATTGGATTATGTGTTGTAAAGATAAGTTGAGCTTCTTTTTTATTTACGGTAGGATCATTAAATAAAGAGAGAATGCCCTTAATCAATTCAGGATGAATCGATGCATCAAACTCATCTAATATGAATGTGCCTCCCTCCATGAATAAGGATTCAAACGGAATAGCAAAATCCAAAAGTTTCAAAGTCCCTCTCGATTCCATCAACTCAGCTGGAACAATTATCTCCTTGTTATTGTATTTATAAACAGAAACAAGCTGCATATCGGCAGAATGCTCATCATTAGATTTTTTGGATTTAAACATGACTTTTTGAGGACCGAAGTCCGCATTTTTTACAAAATTATCTAGAGTTTTATTCCATGCAAAAAAGCTCTTATCAGGCATATCGGTTGTAGAAAAAGTAATGTTGGTTTTTTTAAGTGTAAAATCGCTTACTACAATTAACTTATTTTGGAAGTAATCAATTACTTTATCAGCGATTTCACTACTGACTACTGTTTTAAATGCATGTGTTAAAAATAATTCAGTAGGATCAAGGTTTTTGTTTATTTTGTTTTCAATTTCTATTAGCAACTTTTCATCATACTGTATAATGGAAAGTACCTTTTTGTCTTTTTTGATTTCAACTTGCCTCAAGCCACGTTCAAAAATTTGAATTAATGTTCTGTTTTTCTTTATCCATAGCTGTTCGGCTACAATCTGTCGTTTGTCTTTGTCAAATGATTTGGTAAGAACCTCAAAGAAATATATAAAATGAGAATCCTTGTTTATAAACTCTAATTCAAATAACATCGGTTTTTGCTCAGAGCTATGAGCAAAAGGATACAATTCCAGATTGTTCAAATCTGGGGACAAAGCTTTAAGAGAGCCTTGTAAAACAATTTCTCTCATCAATGCTAAGGACATGATAATGTTAGACTTTCCACTTGCATTTGCTCCATATATTACAGAAGAAGGAAGAATGCGTAGATTATTTTTGCGAATGAGATTTTCATCTAAAGTGCTTTGTCTTCCTGCTGTCATATTTAGTTGTGTCTTGTTCTTGAAAGAACGGAAGTTTTGAAACACATATTTTATCAACATACAGCACCCTCCTTATAGATAAAGGCAAAACCTCAAGTGCATATACTATTATATCGTACTGATGCTTATAATATAATACAGTTGAGAAATAAACTCAAATAGCCCTAACTGGTATAGTTATATAAAAGATCAAACATAGAGAGAACGGAAAAGACTTGTGAGTCACCTAACTAACTACAAATCTGAAATGAAGAAGCGTGGAAAGAAACACATTAACCTTAATAGAAAAGATATCCAGATAAGCTGGGCTCAAATAAAAAAAGAACAGCTTCTTGATAAATACTATGCCATTGAAACCTCTGAACTAGAGTTGTCTAAAGAAGAAATAATTAACATATATAAAAAGCTGTGTGAAACTGAAGATAGTTTTAAAGTAATGAAAACACAACTACAAGCAAGGCCAATATATGTTTGGACTAAAGCAAGTATCGAGGGATATTTCGTGATATTTTATTTAGCATTGGTTTTACAGAGAATGCTTGGTTATAAGCTGAAGCGAGCAAATGTGAAACGTACAATTGATGAAGTTTAAGCAGATAACATTCTACAGGTCACAACGGACTATTTATTTTGATGTAGAACTAATGAAAAGGGAAGGCCTAAACGGCAATGTCATTAAGTTAAGAACCGAACAATTATAACTCAATAAGACAGAGTATGAGAAAACATACCCTGTCTTCTTTTGGTTTATCAAAAATAGGACTTGACAAATAGATTAAAATGTGGGGCATAGTCCCCTAAATGTAGGTATTTTAAGGAGGTTGTAGCATGGTAAATCATTCACTATTTGTGAAGGGAAAAAATTGATATAGTTGCAAGGTCAAAAATCAGGTTCCCAAAATAATTAAGTGATAATTTTAGAAATCTCTTTATTGACATCTGTTGCTACAATCAGTTTACTACCATATTCACTTAACATCTTATTAAACTCCGGACGGTTAGTTTCGAAATCACTGGTCCATTTATACATCATCGATAACATCTTTAAGTCGGATTTATAATCACATTTCTCTATACCAAGCTGTTGCTTGAGAAACCTACTAAAAACTCGATATCGCCTTTTCCATAATGGTGTATCTAAAAATAAAATAACATCAGCCAGTTCTAAAATAAGATGACAGCTTTTGCGGTAGGTACCTTCTATTATCCAACCACTGGTACAACAATCTATACCTTTAATTACCTCTACTTGCTCTTCAGGAGTCCTTTTATATCTGCCATTATCGCTCTTTTGGTGGACAATCTTATCCAGCTCATAATAGGGAATATTTAATTTTTGGGACAGCTTTTTAGCAAGCGTTGTTTTGCCACTGGCAACGCTACCAACTATATATAATTTCATAGAGTGACACTATCCTTTTCTTTGTTTTACTTAGTATTAAGACTTAAGAAGCCAATAGATCGAGAGAGTAGCAATGAGGATAAATGAGTGAACCCTTTATTCACCCGTTCTTAAGATAGTAATCATTTCTTTCGCCTAGGCTCTAGCGATACCTTTTTTGTAGTAAGCAAGAACAAGTGTTAGTAGATATAGTAAATAAAAACACAGCTCCACAATAACGTTGAGGTATCAACTAATAAGGAGCTGTGTTTTTTTGCGTATGTAAGAATTAATAAGTTTTGTCACTTGCAAGTTGTTCTTACCAAGAAAACTCGAATAATTATTTTGCTTAGTTTACAGTACTTAGATTAAATAGGTACAGCTTTTTTCAAATTAGGAAAAATTTATCTTCCCAACGTAACAATGTTATGCTATACTCAACGTAACAAAACAATGTTACGTTGAGGTGAGACTATGCTAATTTCCAAAAAAGACCTGTTAAATGAAACAGGGATCTCCTATGGTCAATTATATCGTTGGAAAAGAGAAGGCTTAATACCTGAAGAGTGGTTTATTAAACAACCATCTTTTACAGGTCAGGAAACATTCTTTCCTAAAGCCAAAATACTAAAACGGATAAATGCTATCAAAGAATTGAAGGATCAATATTCACTAGAAGAACTAGCCAAAATGTTATCTCCAGAAGTTGCAGAACGCATGTTTACAGAAAAAGATCTACAAGTAATCGGCGAAATCTATGATGGTCTCATTCCTTGTTTTTGTAAAGTGTTCGAGAAAAACAAATTTACCTATGTAGAAGTTTTGTTTTTAACAGCGGTATCAATTTTTTATAAAGAACACGACTTACAGCTAATAGATGTAGAGAACATTTGCTCCGGTCTTATACAGTATCTACCAGAGATTAAACAAACAGACTACCTCTGCTTACTGTTAGAACATAACGGAACCTACTTTGCAGTTATCCAAGATGAAAAATCAACTGTATATATGGATAACAGAATCAAACATATTGCTAAAGTTCGTCTCAATGATATATCTGCCAATATGAAAATTAAGTATCGTAAAAGATTTAATTTTATGTTTGACGAGGCTGACGAAGACGACAAAAAAGATAACCCTTTGCAAGTACCAAGCAGTAAGGGTGTGCTAGCATGAAGCAAAACACAATTGCTCTGGGAGAAAAACACCTAGAAGGTGATTATCATCGTATCTTAGCAGCTGGGGATATCTGGCTTAAAGATAGTAAAACGAAATCAATTTATACTGCTGGAGATATCGATATTGAGAATTCTTGCATTCGAAAAATATACTCAGCTGGTGATCTGACAGCCAAAGCTGTAACAATAGGTTTGGGAAAAGTCGCAGGAGATTTAACACTACAGGGGATCTGTAAAGTAGATAAGCTTATTGTAGTTGGTGATATTTCAGCAGAGTATTTAGAGTGTACGTGTCTTAGAAATGGTTCTAATAATAGTAAGGTTAATAACACTCTCCATTGGTCAGGTTTTATTAAAGCTGAGACTTTTGAAAGTGTGGCACCTTTTTTGTTGGACCTAGATTACGAATTCGCTACGATGATTATTTCAGGTCCTTTAGTTGCAACAGAAGAGATCGCGTGCACTAATTTCTATGGTTTAGATCAAATAACAGCTCCTTGTATTAATGCCGACTTAATCTATCTTTTAACAAATGATGGTACTGAGGTTGGAGAACTTGTAGGAAGCAGTATTACAATAGAAACCAAATTTAAACCAGACAAAATTTTTAAATCTATCCCTAAAACTCTTAGATACAATGACCTCTATAGCGATAAGTCACTTATTACTATAGAAGCAATTAGTAGCGATAAAGTGATTATTAACAGTGTTAAAGCAAATTCAGTATCAGGCATTGATGTTGTAATTGGCGATCTCTGCATTGTTGATGAAGTAGTCTATCAGAAAAGCATCAAGATTTCCGATAAAGCAGTAGTGGGGAGGGTAGTTAAACAATGAGAAGCGAGAAAATAGAAGGCATCGGCTCGATTCGTGGCGGCGAATTTGAAAACATTCAGATCGAAGGCATTGGTAAATTAAAAGGTAATGCCATCGCTCAATCTGTAAGTGTAGAGGGCTTATTTAAATCTAAAGGCAAATTAGAAACCAAAAGCCTTAGAATTGAAGGGATCCATAGAGCTTTTCGTGATATCAAAGCTAAAGAGGTTAGAATTGATGGGGTACTAAAATTAAGGAGAGCATCCCTACTTGCAGATAAGATTATTTGTATGGGTGTTATTACCTGCACCAATGAGATCAATGCAGATGAACTCGAAATCCGTGGTATCTGTTCGATTGCTAACTTGTATGGAGATAAAGTTAAAGTTAACTATTATTCTGAAGCTAGAGAAAAGGTTAGGGGGATACCAACCCAGCTTAGCTTAGTGATGAATATGTACTTTGGTCGTAAGGTCAGTTTCGACCATAATAGCATTGATTATGTTGAATGTACGTCTCTTGAAGCATCCAATACCACTTTTAAAACAATTCATGCCCAGGAAGTTTCCTTGAAAGACTACTGTCAGGTAGAAAAACTCTACTGTGATGGGAAGATAGACATTGACCCAACCTGTTCTGTCGGTAAGATTATCTCTAATGGGAAAGTGTTAAAGGATAAGGAGAATAACGATATGGCCAACCCTACTTTGACGAAGATCTTAGATTTATATAAAAATAATAAAATAACAGCTGATGAAGCAGAAAAAATGCTTGGAGCAATTAGTGTATCGCAAAATAACAACAACGATACCGAAGGGCAATTAACATGGAGTGATGATGGTAAACTACGCATTGTGGCTTTTCTTGGGCGTAAGTTACTAAAAAAGAGTGCTCCGGAAGCAAGTAAAATTGAAGTTACTCTAGATGGGGATGTTCTTAACGTTGATTCTTATGGTAGCTTAACCTGTGGCCAGGTTAGTGGTAATGCTACTGCTGGATCATCTATTACCTGTGGAGATATAGGTGGAAATGTAACAGCGGGCTCTAGTGTTCGTTGTAAAAATGTAACAGGAAAAATAACCGCAGGTAGTGGTGTTGTTATTGAGAAATGAGCTACCCCAATAGCTAAGTAATTTACTGATGAAGTAATGCTACTTCTTCTCAAAGAGCAGACCTCGAATTCTAGTAGCTAGAATTGAATGATCTACGAATTGTAAATATGTACTGGGTGGCAAAGAGTCAAATTCCCTATCTTTACTATCTAATTTGCCTTCTAAACCAAGGTTGTTTTGAACCTTTATTACCTTAAATGTAAATTGAATATACGACCACAGGACAACTGGCAGTTGAGTCGAGCATTTAGCCTCCCACTGTTTCTAAACTGATAATATGTTGTTTTTACAAGGTGCCAGGGATATAGTTAGCCTAGGTTTACTACTAATTGTCAGTGATATTCAAGGGGGGTTTAGTAGAGTATGTACAATTTGCAGGAAATTGGCCAAAGAATTGCTATATGTAGAAGAAATTTAGGACTAACGCAAGAAGAACTTGCTAGTAGGCTCGGCATCACTGCTCAGGCTATATCTAAATGGGAAAATGAAGTTAGTTTTCCTGATATAGGAATACTCCCTATGTTAGCTAAGGAGCTAAATACTACTATTGATAAGCTTTTTGGTAATAACTGTCAGGAAAGTAACCCAAGTACTGGAACTACTCCTCTTCCCTTTAGGGAAGAACTAAAAGGATATGGCAACGAAGAAAATCATCTAAAACTTGTACTTTCTTTTCGCAATGTTGGTTGTTATTCCGACAAAGAAGTTCTACAGACCAGTGAAGATACAGTTAATTTCAAAGATGGAAGTAGTGCCAATCTAAGGCAACTTTTAGTAGTGAACAAAGGCCCAGGAGATATCCGTTTCGAGTTTATTGAAGAAGCTTTGCTCTATGAAGCTCAAATGCTTCACCTGGAAGGGGAAACGGAGTTAACCCAGGAGTATGAAGGAATTGATTCTCTTATCCTGACTATAAACCAAGCTCAGTGCTTTGTAGAAAGATCGCAAAATGCAAAAACGTATATAAAAGCTACTGGTTCACCCGTATTTATACACGGACTAAAGACAAATATGAATAAAGCTGGTACTCAATTAACTATTAGCTGTCCCCAGCAGAATAATAGTGGGGCCTCAAATAATAAAGTGGATATTCTCTTTGGTTCTGATTACGGAAAGAGTATTCAAGTCTTAATAAATGGCAATGGGAGTGGTAAAGTTAATGTCCCTTTTGAAACAGGAACGTTTAGTGTTAATGGTTCAGGTGTGTTATCTGTACTAAGAGCAAATAGTTTTGAGGGGAGAATCAATGGTTCTGGTGATATTTCCTGTGGTATTATTGGCGATCCCCAGATTCATATTAATGGGTCAGGGGATATAGACGCGGATGTTGTTTATGGCAGTGTTAAATGTACAGTAAACGGTTCTGGAGATATTAATTTAAAAGCGAACGACACAGATAGTGTTCTAGATAACTTTGAAACAGTAATAAAAGGTAGCGGTGATATCTCTGCAGGTAATATTACTACTAAACATGCAAATATTTCTATAGATGGTTCTGGCGATATTGTTATAGGTAGAGTTATCGAAGAATCTGTTGAAAAACACAGCAAGAACTCTTCCATACGAGTTCTAAAGAGAGGGTAAAAGCCAACACTAGCTTTTAACAAGCAGAAACCAAATTTTAATACTACCACAAACTACAAGTAAAGCTTACTAAACATCCGCAGATTCAATTAATAGGGTTAAAAATAGAAGGGTTATTAGTGAGAAATGGGGATGCTAAATGACAAATCAATTTACAGATAATAGAAAGTATGGGTTTGTTGATTTTTTGCGTATTCCTTGGCAAATATGCCCCCTTTATACGGTAGTAAAAATAGTAAATCAGATTGTAGTTGCTCTGTTACCATCTTTGCAGTTATTAGTAACAGCGAAGTTTATTGATACTGCCTTGAAGATTTTTAATGGTTCAGCACCAAGAGGTAGTATCTACTCTCCGTTGGTATATCTAATGTTAATTGTTGCCTATAATGGCTTAAACTGGCAACTGATGAGCTACATTAATCTTAAGTTTGAAATGATGATGACCAGAGTCTACCGTAGTGCAATCGCTGAAAAAAGAGCGAAGCTCGAATACCGGCATATTGAAAATAACGATACCTGGGATTTGATTAACCGCACCTGTAGTGATCCAGTGGGAAAAATATCCGGAGGTTTTAATAATCTCTTAAGTGCTGTTTATATTATCCTCCGCGTTTTATCCTTACTTGTTATTTTAATGGCCCAGGTTTGGTGGGCGGGCCTTACAATTGTAGCTATCTCTATACCCCTGTTCGCTCTAGCCATTAAAGGTGGTAAGGAAACTTATAAAGCTAATCAGGAAGCACAGAAGTATAGCCGTCGTGCTGATTATTTGCGAGGGGTACTACAAAGCCGTGAAAATGTTGAAGAGCGAACTATGTTTGGCTACACCGATGATATCAACAAGAAATGGCATGAAAAGTATGAAACATCAAGGAAGATTAACCTCAAGGTAAGGCTAAAGTATTTTATTCGTATGAAAGGTTCTAGCCTTATTACCGTATTACTTTCCCTTCTAATAATAGGCGTACTTCTAGTTCCGTTATCCAAAGGAACTATCACCATTGGTATGTTTATGGGTTTAGAAACAACTACATTGGGGCTTATCCAAATGATGTCTTGGAACCTTTCTTATACCATGAGTGAGTTAGCCAATAACCGTGAATATCTCAAGGATTTAACTACCTTCTGTGCACTTACAGAAACAGAAGGAGCACTGGACCTACCAAGTAAAAACACCTTGACCTTCGAAAGTATTGAATTCAAAAATGTCTCTTTTAAATACCCAGACACCGATAAGTACATTCTAAAAGACTTCAACCTGCGTTTAGAAAAGAATCTTCACTATGCATTTGTTGGTGTTAATGGTGCAGGGAAAACCACCATCACCAAACTCTTAACAGGCATGTACACCAACTATGAAGGTGAGATATTAATCAATAGAAAAAGCCTGCGTGAGTACACGCAAGCTGAACTTAAAGGCTTCTTTGCTGTTGTTTATCAGGACTTTGCCAAATACTATATATCCTTAAAGGATAATATTGCTCTTGGGAATGTATTAAATACAGACGAAAAAGCTATTGGCGAAGTAGCATCTATCATAGGACTTGACGATGTGATAACTAATTTGAAAGATGGTCTAGATACCCCACTTGGCAAGATCAAAGAAGATGGTACCGACTTATCTGGTGGTGAATGGCAAAAGGTTGCTATAGCGAGAACTCTTTATAACCCAGCTGAAATTAGGATTTTAGATGAACCTACAGCGGCTCTAGATCCAGTTGCTGAAAGCAATGTCTATGCGATGTTTGGGAGAATCAGTGCAGGTAAATCTACCATCTTTATTACTCACCGCTTAGGTGCAGCTAGGCTAGCTGATGAAATTATAGTTATAGATGATGGTAAGGTTGCAGAAAAAGGTAGCCATGAAAAGCTCCTCTCTCAAAATGGCATTTATGCCGAGATGTTTGAGGCGCAAAGGAGTTGGTACCAATGAAAAAAGAAACCGTGTCAGAGAAAAAGAGCATTGGTATTTTAAAAGCCCTTAATAAACTAGTGCCAGTTATTATAAAAGCAGCTCCTGTATTTGTCGGTGTTACTACTTTTGTAAGTATTATGCATGGTATCTCTTGGGGTATTGAAACAATGATGCAACAAAAGTTCTTTGATGCTGCTACTTTGCTTGTAAGTGGAGAGAGTACTTCCTCTAGGGTATTAGTGGCTCTTTTGATGCTAGGAGGTGCCAATGTCTTATGCCAGGTATTAAATGGTATAGGTAACTTTCTTCCAGATGTAATGGGGCAAAAAATTACCGGAGCTTTATCGGTCTCTATTCACAAGAAGATGGCAAAGCTCTCCCCAGTTATCTTTGAAGACACTGATAAACTTGATGATATTAATAAAGCTGAGCAGGGTAAAAATAATGCAGTTTGGTTTGTCTTCATCTTTGTTACCATCTTTACCTTCTACCTGCCATACTTTCTCTTCATGGGCTGGTATTTGTTTTCACTGAAGCCAATTTTAGCAACTTCTATTATTCTAGCCTTCATCCCTACAGCAGCAGTTCAGATTATTCGTACCAAAGTATTTGCCAAACTTGAGGATAAATCAGCTCCTATTCGTCGTGAGTATGACTACTTTGAAAGTTGTATGGTAAGCCGTGAATACTTCAAGGAAACTCGTCTCCTCGGTGGTTTTTCTTACTTCAAGAAGTTGTATCTAGATGCACTAGATACTTTACAAAAGTTAAGGTTCCAAGCCACTATGAAAACCAATCTAATCGAGCTTACCATGCGTATGCTAGGGGTAGCTGGTTATTTTGGTATCATGCTTATGCTTTTTGATGCTTTAATGAAGCAAGAGATTACAGTGGGTGCTTTCGCAGCTGTATTTAATTCGATTGGTTTATTGTACAGTATCATGGAAGAAGTAGTTTGCCGTCATATTGGTAGCATGGCACAGAGCATGGGTTCTGTGCAGAACTATCTAAACTTCCTAGACCTAGAAGAGCGAACTGGTACTATTGACGAAGCTCCTACCTGGGGTGATATTACCCTAGAAAACGTTAGTTTCTCCTATCCTAAGTCCGAAAAACAAGCAGTTAAGAATGCTACTTTTACCCTTAAAAAAGGAGAAACTCTGGCTATTGTTGGTGAAAACGGTTCAGGTAAATCCACTCTCATTCGTTTAATTAGTGGCTTGTATCTTCCTAGTGAGGGTAGAGTATTGATGAATGGGGTAGATACAAAAGACCTCGCACCGAAAGCTTTATTTAACGATACTTCAGCAGTATTTCAAAAGTATCAGCGTTATCAGATGACCTTAGAGGATAATATAACTGTCAGTGACACGGAAAAAGATTATGATGAAGCTATTCTGGACTCCATCTCTGAAAAAGCTGGAACAGATAAAAATAGCACATCATTTGCTGATGGCTATAAAACAATGCTTTCACGTGAGTTTGATGGTGTGGATCTCTCTGGAGGAGAGTGGCAACGGGTAGCAATTGCTAGAGGCTTTTTCCGTGATCACGACTTGATTATTTTAGATGAACCTACAGCAGCAATAGATCCCTATGAAGAGACCAGAATCTATAACCGCTTTGCTGAGATTTCTAAGGATAAGTCAGCTATAATTGTTACTCACCGTCTTGGTTCTGTTAAACTAGCGGACAGGATTATTGTTATGAAAGATGGTGAGGTCTCTCAGATAGGAACCCATGATGAACTAATTGTTCTAGAGGGTGAATACAAAAGGTTATATGAAGCACAAGAACAATGGTATAAAGAGGATGTAGTAGCATCGTAAGAATAAAAAAAGAATATGAGTTGGAGTGGTCTACAAAAAGCAAGAGCTCGAAGTCTAAAAACTTCTTGCTCTTGTTTTATGCTTATTAAAGCGATAGCAAAGGAGATCAAAGCACGAATATAAATAACTTCAATTTTCAACAAGATAGTAGATTGCCTAATTGGCATATCGGGGGGTCCGTACTATCAATTTTGCAAAACATTGATTTGTAGAGATGCTCTTTATTCTTACGAAACATTTACACTGTCTCCCACATTGTTTACTGTATAATTCTACAAAAGCAGTGCGTAATCCTTTAAACTCTGAACAGAGTTTTACTTTTCGCAGTGGAATCAACTCCTACATATTTCCTCGAAAAAGGAAGTTTTTACGAGAGATAGCTGTCCATTATATAGGATAGGTCATGCTTTAAACAAGATTTACATCCGAATTTAAATTGGAAAAAGTCAACGATTATTCTCGACACCCACTGATTTGCCTTCTAAATTGAGACCTTCTATTTTTAAATTCCAAACAGTACAATCTAAATCGTTAATAATAATAGGTTCCCGTAGTTGTTTCTTGCTATTTACCGGGGAAGACATTTCCCAGTAACTAAACGAGAAAAATTAACAATTTCTTTATCCAGTTAAGGTAAATCTGCTGGCAAACTAACATTTAGGTTTAAACTTATAAAACTATATTCGTCTTAATTGGTATATATAGCAGCTGCAAAGCCAAAAGGATTTTAGAAAGCAAAAGTTCTTCTTTAATGGTAGAACTTTATTATTACAGAAAATAATACAAAAGTATACGGAATAATCACAGTATATATATACTATAGGTAAAAAACCAAATGTATTGACAATCTGGACAAAATGTTGTACTATAAAAACATCAAAAGAAAAGGGGGGGATTCCATTGAGTACATTTGCAATAAAGTGAAGTTGTGAAAAAAGTTAGATACAGAGTGTTATGCTAAAT
>ENA-UOOH01001900-UOOH01001900.1-fermentation-metagenome-genome-assembly--contig:-NODE-1900-length-19266-cov-4.185467_pt1 | contig 19266 bp, 20 predicted proteins | sample MGYA00245778_ERZ724025 | MGnify/ENA primary metagenome ERZ724025 (study PRJEB28704, sample SAMN03018313) | fermentation metagenome | biome: anthropogenic terrestrial biome; feature: soil; material... | reverse complement strand
AGATGAAGGTCTTTGCGGTAAAGGATACCGACCTTCAGAAGTTCTGCACCGAAGCGAAGAAGTACGGCGTTCTGTACTGCGTGCTGCGCGATAAGGACGCAAGCGACGGATTGACCGACATCATGGTACGCGCAGAGGACGCCAGTAAAATCAACCGCATTTTTGAACGCTTCAAGCTGGCGACGGTCGATATGGCGGCGGTGAAAACCGAAATCGAGCAGACCAAGGCAAAGGGCGCGGACATTCCCACCCCGGAGAGAAATATGCCGGGTAAGGATAAGGATGAGCAGTTCCTTGACGAGCTGATGGCTCCCGCCCCTAACCCAAACAAGGAGGTGCCGCATACGGAAAACCCCACAGAAGGCCGGAATGCGAAGTCCCGTCAGTCCGAGCCTACCTCAAAGCCCAAAGAGAAAGCCGCAAGGGGTACTTCTGATACGCAGGATCGTCCCTCTGTCCTTCAGGAATTGAGGGACATCAGCGCACAGCAGAAAAAGAAGGCGGAGGTCTCGCGGGAAGAACCTGCCAAGGATAAGCCCAGGCAGCAGAAGCCCGCACAGCACAAGGAACCGAAAAAGAAACCCAAAAACAAATCTACAAAGGAGAGGTAACAGATGAACAATTTTGACGATCTTTTTGCGGCAAAACCCGCAGAGAACAATTCCAACAAGGACTTCACCTCTTTTGATAAAGAGGAATGGGCGGCGCGAAAGCAGCAGGAGCGCGCCGACGCCTATGCGCTCATTGACGAGACCGCCGAGCAGATGAGCGGAAACGGCGAGCTGTTTCAAGCCTATCTGGATGTGCAGAGCCGCTTTGACCGCTATTCGGTGGGGAACGCTCTGCTCATCACGGCGCAGATGCCCGAAGCGACCCGCCTCGCCGATTTCAAGACATGGAAGGACAATGACCTATATATCAAGAAAGGCGAGAGCGGCATTACCATTCTGGAACCGGGCGACGAGTACACCCGCGAGGACGGTTCGGTGGGCGTATCCTACAATGCCAAAAAGGTGTTTGACAGCACCCAGACGAACTCGCGCCAGAGAGCGACGCCTGCCGTTTCCCATGACGAGCGGCTGCTGATTAAGGCGCTTATCAACAACGCGCCCTGCAAGATTTCCATCAGTACGGATGTGCCGGACAATGTGGGCGCGGTGTATAAGTCGGAGGAAAAGGTCATCCTTGTCCGTCAGGGCATGGGAGCCGCCGACATCTTCCGCTCTCTATCTCAGGAGCTGGCACACGCCCATATGGATAACGGCGCGTATAACCGCGCCGACTGTGCTTTCCCTGCCTATTGCGTGTCATATATGCTCTGCAAGCGCAACGGCGTAGCGGTTGACAACTTCCGTTTTGACCGTCTGCCGGAATCGTTCGGTTCAATGGACGCACAGGAGCTGCGCGGCAAGCTGTCCGAAATCCGCGATGTGGTAAACGATATTTCCGCAGATATGGCGCGTGTGCTGGAGCTGCAAAGGTCAAATAAAAGCCGCGACGACGGTGCGAGATAAGGAGGGTAATTCATGAGCGAGGAAAAACGAGTGATTGAAGTGGACAGCTTCGACCATCGGCTGATGGTGAACGGCCTGACCGATTTCCGCAATGACCTTATCAAAGAGGATAAGCCCACGGAGGATGTGGACGAACTCATCCTGAAGGTCATAGACGCCCCGACAAAAAAGGAAAAGCGAAAGGCAGACCGTGAGGGAAGATAAACTTTCCAAGACCAACCTTATCCTGTATGCCTGCGGTATCATCCCCGTTGTGTGGCTGGCGCTGCTCATCGCACCGGCCTTCGGCGGTGGCTTGCCCGGTCTCATTGAGAATCTCGGAACGGTGTTTAACGACCCGTTTCATATAGAGTGGTGTGAGGACAGCCTGAAAACTGTCCTCATTTTCATTCTTGCCTACGGAATGGGAATCGGGATATACCTGTCTACCGCACGCAATTACAGGCGGCGCGTGGAACACGGCTCGGCAAAATGGGGCGCGCCGGGTACGGTCAACAAGAAATACGCCGATAAAAGGGTTTCACAGAACAAAATCCTCACGCAGAATGTAGCCATCGGTTTGGACGGCAGAAAGCATCGGCGCAATCTAAACGTATTGTGCTGCGGCGGGTCTGGGTCAGGTAAAACACGCTTCTTTGCCAAGCCGAACGCCATGAACGCCAACACGAGCTTTGTGTGCTTAGACCCCAAAGGGGAAAACCTCCGGGACACAGGGTATCTACTTGAATCCAAGGGCTACACCATCAAGGTCATCGACCTTATCAACATGGAGCGTTCTCATTGCTATAACCCGTTTGTGTATCTGCGCGACGATAACGACATCCAGAGGTTGGTGACGAATTTGTTCAAGAATACCACGCCGAAAGGCTCTCAAAGCCAAGACCCGTTTTGGGATCAGGCGGCAACGATGCTGCTGCTGGCGTTGGTGTTCTACCTCCATTATGAGGCTCCCGAAGATGAGCAAAACTTTCCCATGGTTATGGAGATGATACGCGCCGGTGAGGTGCGGGAGGACAACGACGACTTCCAGTCGCCGCTGGACGAGCTGTTTGAACGGCTGGAGATGCGAAACCCGGAGCATATTGCTTTGAAGTATTACAGAGCATACCACTCCGGCAGCGGCAAAACGCTGAAATCCATTCAGATTACCCTTGTCTCCCGTCTGGAGAAGTTCAACTTGACCTCCCTTGCAAGTATCACGCAGACCGACGAGATGGAGCTTTGGAGTATCGGCGAGAAAAAGACCGCCGTATTCGCCGTTATCCCGGACAACGATTCGAGCTTTAACTTCATAATCGGTATGCTGTACACGCAGCTATTCCAACAGCTTTACTATCAGGCTGACATTATCCACGGCGGCAGACTGCCCGTCCATGTGCATTTCATCATGGACGAGTTTGCGAATGTCGCGCTCCCTGATGAGTTTGATAAGCTGCTATCCACCATGCGAAGCCGCGAGATTTCTGTGAGTATCATCATTCAGAACCTTGCCCAGCTTAAAGCATTGTTTGAGAAGCAATGGGAGTCCATCGTGGGCAACTGCGATGAGTTTCTCTATCTCGGCGGGAACGAGCAATCGACTCATGAGTATGTGTCCAAGCTGCTCGGTAAGGAAACAATCGACACCAACACCTACGGTCAATCCCGTGGGCGAAACGGGAGCTACTCTACAAACTGGCAGCTTGCAGGACGCGAGCTGATGACCCCTGATGAGGTGCGTATGCTGGATAACCGGTATGCGCTCCTTTTTATTCGCGGCGAGAGACCTGTGCGGGATGAGAAATATGACATTCTTCGACATCCCAACGTGGCTCTGACCGTGGACGGAAAAGGCAAACCGTACAAGCACGGCGAGGATACCCGCAGTATCGCCTCCATTTCCTTTGACCCGATGCTGCTTGCGGAGGCGGTCGAGTACGAGCTTGACAGCGCCGCCAACTACGAACTTCTTTCCGATGAGGAAATGGAGGAATATTTCAACCAACTTCAAATTACAGGAGGAAATGCGAAATGAGCAAGAACAAGAATACCACCACCAAGAAGCTGCCGATGGGCAAGCGCAGCAAAAGAATGCTGGCGATCTACGCCACGCTTGTGCTGTGCATGACCTGTCTTACCACCACGGCCTTCGCCGCTGGCGACCCGATTACCGTCGTCAACAACCTTTCGGATTTCATTTTCGGCTTGATCCGCGCCATCGGCATGATTTTGCTGGGCTTCGGTATCGTGCAAATCGGTTTGTCGCTGAAAAGCCACGACCCGTCCCAGCGTGCCAACGGTTTTCTCACCCTTGCCGGTGGCGTTATCATTACCTTTGCCAAGGAAATCCTTACCCTTATCGCGGGTTAATCTGACACAGCGGATAACAAACGGGTGCGCGAGGAACGCACCCGTTTGTCTGTCTGCGGAAAGGAGGGAAATTACCCATGTCAGATAACTGGATCGTGCAAAATCTCGAAAATGCCTTAAACACATGGAACGCGAAGCTGTCCGAGATATGGGCGCTCATCACGCAGTCGCCGGAGACCTTCAAAGGCGGCTCCATCTGGGGCGTCGTTGTCAATATCCACGGCGCGTTGCAGGCAATCGCCTATGCGCTGCTCGTGCTGTTTTTTGTGATTGGCGTAATCAAAACTTGCGGCTCGTTCTCGGAAGTGAAAAAGCCTGAACACGCCTTAAAACTCTTTGTCCGCTTCGCCATTGCCAAGGGTGTAATCACCTACGGAATGGAGCTGATGATGGCGCTGCTCAGTATCATACAGGGCGTTATCAGCTCCATTATGAATGCGGCGGGCTTCGGTACGCCGCAGGCTACCATACTGCCGACAGAGATCGTAACGGCAGTGGAAGAATGCGGATTTTTTGAGTCTATACCCCTATGGGCGGTCACGCTTATCGGCGGCCTCTTTATATGGGTGCTGTCGTTTTTGATGATTCTGAGCGTCTACGGGCGCTTTTTCAAAATGTTTATGTATACGGCGATTGCTCCGATACCACTTTCCAGCTTCGCCGGAGAACCAAGTCAAAACATCGGCAAGAGTTTTCTACGGAGTTATGCTGCGGTGTGTCTCGAAGGGGCGATTATCGTACTCGCCTGTATCATCTTTTCGGTATTCGCTTCAAGCCCACCCGTCGTTGACCCAAACGCAGCAGCGGCGTCGATGGTGTGGAGCTATATCGGGGAGCTGATATTCAATATGCTCATACTCGTCGGCTCAGTCAAAATGGCAGACAGGCTGGTGCGCGAGATGATGGGGCTGTAAAGGAGGGACTAATTTGGAAGTTAAAATCAACAGAGAGATTCGGGACTACACCGAGTCGATGTTCTTTGGACTGTCGCTCAGACAGTTCATTTTTTCTGCTCTGGCGCTGGTCATTGCGGTCGGGCTGTATTTCATCCTGAAGCCCTATGTCGGCACCGAGACCGTTTCGTGGATGTGCATCCTCGGCGCAGCTCCCTGTGCGGCGCTGGGGTTTATCACCTACCACGGGATGACAGCCGAACAGTTCCTTTGGGCGTGGCTGCGTTCGGAGTTTCTTGATCCAAAAGAAATTAAGTTCGAGCCGGTAAACATCTACTATGAGGCGCTCAAAGACACTATCGAAACCCATGAAAATGGAGGCCGCGGCGTGCGAAAGCGTAAACCAAAACGCGAACGCCGTCACACGCCGCCTGAGAACGCCGGTGGCGTTCTCCCAAGCAAAGCAAAGGAGGAAACAGCCCATGATTAAGACGCTCAAAACGCTTATCAAACAGGATAAGGAGAAATACTCCGTCCCGAAAAAGGTGCAGGATGTTATCCCCATAAGCTGTATCTGGAACGACGGCATCTTCAAGGTCGGTAACAAGTTTTCTAAGACCTACCGCTTTACTGACATCAACTATCTGGTTGCGTCACGCGAGGATAAGGAGAGTATGTTCTTGACCTACTCTGAATTGTTGAACAGTCTGGACAGCGGAGCTACCACAAAAATAACGATCAATAACCACAGGCTGAACAAAGCGGATTTTGAGGATTCCATCCTCATGCCCCTGCGCGGCGATGAACTGGATAAATACCGCAAGGAATACAATCAAATGCTGCTCGACAAAGCGACCGGGGCGAACGGCATCACGCAGGAGAAGTATATCACCATCTCCGTGGCGAAAAAGGACATCGAGGAAGCGCGGACATACTTTGCCCGTATCGGTGCTGACCTTATCGCCCACTTTTCCGCACTCGGCTCCAAATGCGTGGAGATGACCGCCACCGAGAAGCTCCGTGTGCTTCACGACTTCTACCGTGCCGGTGAGGAAACGGCCTTCACCTTTGACGCACGGGACATGATGAAAAAGGGTCACGATTTCCGCGACTATATCTGCCCTGATTCTATCGAGAAAAACAGCGACTATTTCAAGCTCGGCGAGAAGTACGGGCGCGTTCTGTTCCTGAAAGACTATGCCAGCTATATCAAGGACAGCATGGTTTCCGAGCTGACCGACTTCAACCGCAATATGATGATGTCGATTGATGTTATCCCCATCCCCACCGACGAGGCTGTACGCGAGGTGGAAAACAGGCTCCTGGGCGTCGAGACGAACATCACCAACTGGCAGCGCCGCCAGAACTCAAACAACAACTTCTCGGCTATTGTTCCCTATGACATGGAGCTTCAGCGCAAGGAATCGAAGGAGTTTCTCGACGATCTCACCACCCGCGACCAGCGTATGATGTTCGCGGTGATTACGATGGTTATCACCGCCGACACAAAGGAACAGCTCGACAGCGACACCGACGCCATACTCTCTACGGCGCGTAAGCATATGTGCCAGATGGCGACGCTGAAATACCAGCAGCTCGACGGTCTCAATACTGTGCTGCCCATCGGACTGCGGAAAATCAATGCTTTCCGTACTCTCACGACTGAAAGCCTTGCGGTGTTTATGCCGTTCAAGGTACAGGAGATTATGGACAAGGGCGGCATCTTCTTTGGCGAGAACGCCATATCCCACAACCTAATCATGTGCAACAAGCAGAATCTCATGAACCAGTCGGCGTTTTTGCTGGGCGTTCCCGGCTCAGGCAAGTCTTTCAGCGCGAAAGAGCTGATAACCTTCCTTATCCTGAACACCGACGATGACATTCTCATTTGCGACCCGGAGGGCGAATATGCGCCGCTTATCGAAGCGATGGGAACCGACATTGGCTCGGTGATCCGTGTCGCTGCCGGTGGCAAGGATAAGCTCAACGCCATGTATATGGTTGAAGGCTACGGCGAAAAGAACCCCATTGTCGAGAAGTCTCAGTTCATCATGTCGCTCATCGAGCAGATTGACAAAAACGGCGTCGGGCCGCAGCACAAGTCCATCATCGACCGTTGTACTGCGGCTGTCTACCGCGAAGCGGCGGAGACCGGCACGATTCCCACCCTATGCACCCTGCGCGAAAAGCTGTTGGCGCAGCCGGAAGAAAAGGCAAAGGAAATCGCTCTGTCGCTGGAGCTGTTCACCACCGGCTCTCTGGACATCTTCGGGCATCACAGCACCGTTGACTTGAATAAGCGCGTGGTAGTGTTCAACATCCACGGTCTCGGCGAGCAGCTCAAACCCACCGGGCTGTTGGTTATCACCGACACCATGCTCAACCGCGTCACCCTCAACTGGAATATGGGCAAACGAACCCATGTGTTCATTGACGAATTTCACGTCGTTTTCGAGAATGAGCAGAGCGGGATTTTCTTCACCTCGGCATGGCGTCAATTTCGCAAGCGGAACGCTTATCCAACGGCGATTACCCAGAATGTTGAGTACCTTCTGGATTCCGTGCAGGCTTCTACCATGCTCTCCAACTCGGAGTTTGTTGTCATGCTCAATCAGGCGGCAAGCGACCGCGAAAAGCTGGCAAAGCTCCTGAGCATATCCAAGGAGCAGATGAGCTATATCACCAATGCCGACGCGGGTTGCGGACTCATCAAGTACGGCTCGGCGCTTGTTCCCTTCGTCAACCGTTTCCCCCGCAATACAGAGCTGTATCAGCTCATGACCACCCGCCCCGGCGAGGGCGTATTCACAGGAGGGCAGGCTTAACGGCCTGCCCTCACTCATTTTATGGAGGTTTGAGATGAATAAGAAAAAGATTATCGGCATTGCGGCGATTGTCGTTTTTGCCATTGTATCGGTTTTCTCTGGCATGATGTTTTACTGGCAGACGCAGGATCATAAGCAGAGCGCGGAGGATTTCAATGCTCTTGCCGAGCTAATCACAGAAGAAACGCCCACACCGGAGCAGACACCCATACCCGTTGATGAGCCGGAAGCAGAGCCGGACGAGCGTGAGCTTGCCTATGCGAAATACAAGGTGCTCTATGAGCAGAACAACGATTTTGTGGGCTGGATTTCCATTGATGGCACGAATGTCAACTATCCTGTTATGCAGTCGATTGATACCCCTGATTTCTACCTGAAGCGCAACTTTGAGAAAGCGTACAGCGACTTCGGCGTTCCGTATGTGGACGAAGCCTGCGCGGTGGATCTCAGCACCAACACCGTTATCTATGGCCATCACATGAAAAACGGTACGATGTTCAGCTCTCTCGTGAAATATGTGAGCAAGAGTTATTTTGAGGAACACCCTATCATCCGCTTTGACACCTTCGGCGGGTTTGGGGAGTATCAGGTCATTGCGGCGTTTTCCTTTGACACCAACAACGAGGATTTCCGCTATAACGAGTACACCGATATGACCGAAGCGGAGTTTGACGAGTTCATCTCCGAGTGCATGGAGCGTAGCACCTATGACACCGGCTTTACCGCAGAGTACGGCGACAGGCTGCTGACGCTCTCCACCTGTGAATACACCCATCAGAACGGACGCTTTGTTGTTGTGGCGAAGCTGATAACAGATTAACGCGGCTCTCCACTTCCGGGAAAGGAGGTTGCTTTGAGCAAAATCAAAACACGGGAAACCGTAAAGGATGTAAAGGTATTGGATAAAGCCGCCGTCGCTTCGCAGCGGATGAAGGACGCCTTTGTCCGCACCAAAGACCAGGCGGAAAATCTGATGGACGATGGGCAGATTACACCGAGCGAGTATGCGGAGGACAAAATCCAGTATGCGGCTGAGGATATGGTAAATGAAGCCGGTCACACCGTTTCATCCAGCACAAAGAAAGCGGTCAACAAAGGCAAGGAAGCCTATCGGCAGCACCGCGAGATAAAGAAAGCGGAGCGTGCCGCTGAAAACCCTGCTTCCTCTGCGCGGCAGGCTTCCGCAGAGACACAAAGAGCCGCACAGACACAGAGAACCGCGCAGACGCAGAGAGCCGCACGGACGCACGCACAGCGTAATGTGAGCAATGCCAAACAGGTCAGAAATCAGACGATAAAGACCTCACGGCAGGCGGAGCGCACCATTAAGCAGACCGCTAAATCTACCGGCAGGGCTACTGCGAAAACGGCGAAAGGGACGGTCAAAACCGCGCAGAAAAGCGTGAAAACTGCGGAGAAAACCTCAAAAGCTGCGATAAAGACGGCACAGGCTACCGCCAAAGCCACGCAAAAAGCGGCGCAGGCGTCGGCAAAGGCTGCGAAGGTTGCTGCACAGGCGGCAAGGGCGGCGGCGAAAGCGGCGGTCGTGACCGCCAAAGCTGTTGCAAAGGCAGTCGTGGCGGCGGTCAAAGCGATTATCGCCGGGATTAAGGCGCTCGTGGCGGCAATCGCCGCAGGCGGCTGGGTGGCTGTTGTCGTCATTGTGGTGATATGCCTGATTGCCCTCATCGTAGGCTCCTGCTTCGGCATCTTCTTTTCCAGCGAGGATACGGGCGGTCAGCCGATGACGGAGGTGGTGCGGGAGATCAACACCGAGTATGAAAACAAGCTGGAAGATACCAAAGCTGCCTACACGCATGATGTGCTTGAAATGTCCGGCTCCCGCGCCGTCTGGAAAGAGGTGCTTTCAGTCTATGCCGTGAAAACGACCACTGACCCGGATAACCCGCAGGAGGTGGCTTCGATGGACGATGGCAAGAAGACGCTTCTGAAAGAAATCTTTTGGGCGATGAATCAAATCAGCGCCCGGACGGAAACCAAGACTGAAACGCAGATCGTCGAGAGCGACGATGGGAACGGCAATATCGTCGAGGAAGAAGTCGAGGTCACGCAGGTCTATCTTTATATTACCGTAACCCACAAATCTGCCGATGAAATGGCGGACGCCTACGGCTTCAACGCAGACCAACGGGAGCAGCTTGCCGCGCTTCTCGATGACGAGAACAATTCCATGTGGACGGCGGTACTGTACGGCATTACCGGCACCGATGAGCAAATCGTCGCTGTGGCGCTCTCACAGGTCGGGAATGTGGGCGGTCAGCCCTATTGGAGCTGGTATGGCTTCAACTCCCGCGTGGAATGGTGCGCCTGTTTTGTTTCATGGTGCGCCAATGAGTGCGGGTATATTGAGAACGGTATCATCCCTAAATACGCGGGCTGCGTATGGGGCGTACAGTGGTTCAGGGAACGCGGACAGTGGGCAGACAACAGCATAGAGCCGACGCCCGGTATGATTATCTTCTTTGATTGGGATTCGCCCAACGGCTCGTCAGGCCCGCAGGACGGGCAATCCGACCATACCGGCATTGTTGCAAGAGTTGAGGATGGGCGCGTCTGGACGGTCGAAGGCAACAGTAGAGACAGTTGCCGCGAAAAGAGCTATCCTCTCGGATATTATGAGATTCTCGGCTACGGCATACCGGCGTACTAAAAAAGAGCTGCCATTCGTTTGGCAGCCCTTACATACGGTTGTTTCACTTTTTATATGACGGAAGCGTTGTATTCAGCAGATCGGCTGGGTTGACTTCGAGTGCGTCCGCAATATTGTATAAGACCTCCAGCGAAAACGGTCTGATGATGTTTGGTGCTTCTATGGAGCTTAAATGTGAACGGCTGATTTTCGCTTTTTCAGCCAGCATTTCCTGTGACATTCCTTGCATTTTACGCAGTGATGCGATAGTAAGACCGAGTTCTATAAAACGGTCTCTGTTCTTAAATCCAACTTCTTTACTCATCGGCCTTACCTCCTGTTTTTCTTAACTATAATTATATTCTTCACACCCGCCTTCTGCTGTATACGCTGTTGAGCTATTGACTAATATATTGAGCAAAAGTATAATGAAGTATTAAAATGAGGCTGTTCAAGAGCATCCGTGTGAATTGTTGAGCGATTGGAGCGTGTGGTTGTGAGAAATAAAACCTGCTGCTTTACTGGACACAGAAAAATACCGCCTGAACAATACATAATGATTGCCAAGCGGTTGAAAACCGAGATTATTAGATTAGTTGAAGATGGGTATGTCTATTTTGCTGCCGGAGGCGCGTTAGGGTTTGATACTATGGCCGCAAAAGCGGTGCTGGAACTAAAAGAAACCACCTGCCCCCAAATCCGGCTGATTCTTGTGCTCCCATGCAAAACGCAGACGCGCGGCTGGGATATGGATGACGTTGTGGTCTATGAGGACATAAAAGCGCGATGCGACAAGTTCGTATATACTTCGGAGGAATACACACGAGGGTGTATGTTCAAACGCAACAGGCATTTGGTTGACAATAGCAGCGTTTGTATCTGCTACTTAACAGAGAGCAAAGGCGGCACGGCATACACCGTGAACTATGCAAACGAAAAAGGACTAAGTATAACAAACCTATCAAACAATGAGTGAGGCATCTTCGGTCGAAATGATGCCTCTTTGTCTACTTAACACAATGTCCAATATCGGTCAAAAAGTTATTGATGTCATACATGGCGGTTGTTATACAGTCCATTATGTGCTATAATATCCTTGCAGTTATACATTCTGCCTTGATTATGAAAGTGAGGTTATAGTCACATGGCCGTAAGCTACAAAAAGCTGTGGAAGCTCCTTATTGATAAGGACATGAAGAAGAAAGATTTAGAAGCGGCATCGGGTGTCAGTCACTACACAATCAATAAGCTGAATCGCGGAGATAATGTGACAACAGATGTTCTCGCAAAGATATGTGCGACTCTCGGTTGCGAGATTGGCGACATAATGGAGATCATCCCCGATGAGCAAAATGGTACATCTAAGAAGTGAATAGGTTTTGATACTGATAATTCAGCAAAATCACACTGAGAAAACGTAGGCGGAAGGAGTCTTGGACATGGGGAATAACAGAGTAGTGGGCGCATATCTGCTGATGCGAAATAATTGCATGACCCGTGTAGAAACAAGGGAAAGATACGGGGTGATAATGCATGGACGATCATAAAAAGCCGCTTCCGACAAGTGATTTGTGGGATCAGCTTATCAAAGCCACCTCAATAGGGCAGTTCATCGGACAAAATGAAGGCGAGATTGGCTTGCCTGCATTTTGCAAATATATCAGCGCCCTATGTAAAGAGCGGGGCGAAGTGACAGAGCACATTATAAAGAAAGCGAACATTGAACGCTCCTTCGGTCATGCCATTTTTCGCGGAGACCGAAACCCATCCCGTGATACCGTGCTGCAACTCGCTTTCGGCTTCGAGGCTGATGTGGAGCTGGCTCAATCGCTGCTTTGGCACGCAGGTCACAGTCCTCTTTATCCGCGAGTACCGCGAGATGCCGCTATCAGCTATTGTTTGATTCATCGTACAGGCTTTATCGAAGCACAGCACATACTTATGGAACTTGGCTTACCGTTGATTGGAGGCGGGATAAAATGAGCGAGATACAAAACGCAATTAGAGAACTTTCCACGATTTTGAAGGAAATCACGCTGCCTGCGGGTTTTCTTGAAAGCTACGACCAACTTGAATGTCTGTCCCACTCTCATGGAACAGAAACCTACCTTGTGCAGCACAAAGGCTCGAAAAGCCTCTGCGTGGCAAAATGCTATGACAGAAAAATCTATAAGACGGTCAATGAGAACGGCATACTGAAATCGCTGTGTCACAAGGGACTGCCCACCTTTTTGGACGAGTATCAGGACGATGCCACCGTTTGCATAGTACGGGAATACATCGAGGGAACGTCTCTTAACAAATACGCTGCGGAGTATAGCTTGTCCGAGGCGAAAATCACCCAGCTCTGCATAGAGATTTGCGATATATTGACCTATATTCACGGACAGACGCCGCCCGTCATCCACCGCGACATCAAGCCGCAAAACGTCATCGTCAAAGAGGACGGTCATATCGCGCTTATAGACTTCGACATTGCCCGTACTTTTGACGGCGAAGCTGATACAGACACACAGTTCATCGCTACGAGAACCTACGCACCGCCGGAGCAGTACGGGTTTTCGCAGACCGATTGTCGCGCCGATATTTACTCGCTCGGCGTTTTATTGTGTTTTCTGCTGACAGGAAAAACTGATGTAAAAAGCATTGAGATACCAAACAAGCGCCTTACGGCTGTTGTACGCCGGTGCGCCGCCTTTTCGCCGGAAGAACGCTTCCCCGACGCCGCCGCTGTGAAAAAGGCGCTGCTGAACGCCGATGGGCGCGGGAAAAGAAAGCTCATCCGTATATGCTGCACGGCGGCGCTTGCGCTTGCCTGCTTGTGCGTGGGCTTTGTCGTCGGACGATACACGAGCTTTTTTGTCCCTTACGATGGAGTACAGTTTTCCGAGCCTTTGATTGAACAGGCTGTGCGCGCCCATCTTGGCAAGGACGAAACCGAGCCTATCACGCAAAACGAGCTGCTTGCCGTCAACGAGATATATATATTTGGCAACGAGGTATCCACATCGGATGAGGCGTTCTCCGACGGGCTGGGCGGGCCGCTCGCAAACACGCCGAGAGGAACGCTTGCCAATCTTGATGACTTAAAGCTGTTGCCCAATCTTCAAGTGCTGCATATTAACTACCAAACCCTTACCGACATATCCGCCCTTGCGGAACTGAAATACTTAACTGAAATCAATTTGCGGCACACCTTTGTGGAGGACATATCCGCACTCGTAGGCATGTGGCATTTACGCAGCCTCAACCTGTTCGATACCCGTGTCGCCGACGTTACCGCCCTTGCCTCCTGCCCGGAGTTGAATATGCTGGACGTGGGAGGAACGCTGATTATTTCACTTGACGCTTTGCCGGAGACTTCCACTGTGGAGTCGCTCTCTTTGGCGAAGCTCCCGCTTTCCTCCATTGACGGTATAGAGCGTTTCGGGCAGTTAAAGTCCTTGTCGCTACACAATACGGGATTATCTGATTTATCGCCGCTTCAAGAAGTCACTGGACTTATCATTGTCAGCATTGACGAATCTATGCGCGGCGCGGCAGAGGCGCTGGGCGATACCTCGTTTGAAATACGGGTTGAGTAAGTTCGTATAAGAATAATCGCAAATGTGAACAGCCAGCTCACCTATTCTCTTTTGCGGTTTGTTACAATTTTGAGTGTGAAATGTTCTCTGGAAAAACGACAAGGCAAGATCGGGTGGGACGGATGGAACGCATGAACGGAAAGGGACAAATAACATGAAACATAAGCAAGGCATTTCGGCTGTATACAGAAAACTTATTTTGCCCGGTCTTATCATCGCTTGCGGTATCTTTCTTTTGATAGGCACTTCCGGCTGCGGCAATAACAACCTTGATTCAGACGAAAACAAACAGCTTCTCGAAAGCCATGCACTTTTCTCGATGGAACTGAAAAGCAACAACCTCCCTAAACATATCGAGGGTTCATGGCTTGCCGTGCAGCCTTATTACGATGAAAATAACGACATACACTGGAGCATCATCGGCAGCTCCGAAAGCAGTTTGGACGAGAACGTCCTTTCCGAGATGGATATTTTAGTCGTTATCAACTCGGCGCAATCATCGGCACAGTATAGGAGTACGGCGGGCAAGGTTTCTACGGGAACAAGCGAATACGCCTATTTGTGTTATTATGACGCGCATACCGGGGATTGCTATGGTGAAGAAATGCTCTCTGCGGGTGTTTTGCCGGATAAAACGTCGTCTACCCCGCATTACACCATATCGGACAGAAAGATACGCGAAACCATAGAAAAGCGGATCAGCTCGCACATCGACCCGGATTATGACACGGACGCCTTTGTAATAGATGAAACTGTTCTTCGAGAGATGAACGTGGAACACCAGATTATTGTTGCAATACCGCAGTATGTTACGGAAGTATCTGCTGAAGCGGGCGATGATTTCAAGCGGAAAAAGAATCTGTCGGCAATAGAATTGCCGGAGAGTATCGAAATCATCAACTTGCCGGATATGCATGAAAAGGTGATCCTTGGCATATACGAAGGCTCCTACGCGGAACAGTATGCCATAGAGAACGGCTATTTGTATTATCGCATAGGCACATTAGACGCTTACCTCCCCGAAGGCGTATATGAGTATGACAAGGTACACTATGCCGGTGGACGTTATGGCTATCTCCACATCCCACGCTCCGTTACTTACATAAGGGACGGCGTTTTCTCTACAAACACCGCCGTTTTCGTTGTTTACGAAGGCTCTTATGCGGAGCAGGCGGCAATAGAAAGCAAACACATTTACTGCTATGAAGGGCAGCAAGAACAGATATATGTTCCCGAGGGAGCAAACTTCTTTATACCGCAAGAAGTGGTCGCAGCTACATCGATTATCCATCTGCCGGGTAATGTTTATATCAAAGACCAAATGGATGGTTATCTGACAGACAACGCAGATCATCTTTCGCTGGCTGTACCAAAGGGTTCTTATGCTGAAAGCTATGCACAGGAAAAAGGGATACCCGTTATTTATGAATGAATGCCATCAGAAAGGTGCGTAAACAGCGCGGCGCAATAGGCAGACGGGAAAATGGTATCCACATCACGCAAGATGAGGCGGGACGGATTATTCAGATAAGGAACGAAAAGATGTGCGGATTGCGGCGGAGGCGCTGCTGGAGGTATCAAGATGGGTCTTCTCAAATCGGCATGGGGCAGTGATAATAGCAAAAAGGCATTGAAGGCTGTTGCTAAAGAGGCAGACCAAACAAAACTCATTGAAATAGCAAATTCCGCACCGCTCTATGAAGTGCGTGTAGCCGCAGTAAAGAGAATTGCCAACCAGTCGGCTATTGAGTATTTTGCAAAAAAGACAGATGATTTTTCCGTATGTTGCGCGGCAATAGAAAGGGTTTCAAATCAGACCATGCTTGCCGATATTGCTTCACACGGCAAAGAAGCATTGTTCCGTCAAGCGGCGGTTAATAACATGAATCTTACCGACCAGTCGGTGTTTTCTTGGGTAGCAAAAAACGACGAAGCGAATCAAGTATGCTACGATGCAATACAGCGATTGACAGACATATTTGAACTGGAGGCTGTTGCCGACAGCAGAGAAAGTGCGCGGCATTGGATAGAAAAGCGGCAGGAAGAATTGATTAGCCGCATGACTTCTCAAACTGAGCTTGCAAACATCGCAAAACTTGATGTTGATTCTATGGTGCGCTATGCAGCGATAAGGAAACTGACCGATCAATCTGTTCTCGCAGAGCTTGCCAAGACTGACGGGCGTGACAATGTGAGGAAATTAGCAACTGAAAGAATAACAGACCAATCCGTTCTTACGCAACTTGCAGAAAATGACAGCAGTTATTCCGTGCGCGCAATAGCTGTTGAGAGAATAGCTGATAGAGCCGTCCTTCAACATATCTATGATACCGATGATAGTGAATGGGTATGTGCAACGGCAAAGGAAAGATTAACGGGCGAGTGCAGAGAGCATGACCTTGTTGCGATTGAAACAGAGCGCATTACCTCAATATCCGGTCACACGGCTCAGAAATTCAAATGCAAACGCTGTGGAAAAATCGTAGAGCTTACCGGGCAAAGTGATAATTGGTAATCGTAGTGGTTTCAGGCGCGAAGGTTGGGCTAAACATCCGAAGGACGATATGGGTTTTATCGGCGGGTGGCAGCAGGACGGAGGGCTATTATGTATCTGATATGCAAATTGTTCGGGCATAAGTGGCTTCGCTGTATTTGTCTGCGCTGCCATGAAAAAAGGGACGAGAACCACCAATGGGGCGCTGATAAGGAGTCCTGCATATGCGTATTATGCGGCGCTCGGCGCGAGCATGAGTGGGATCACTGTAAATGCAAAATCTGCGGCAGACTACGCGACGAAGATCACGACTGGGACGGCTGCACCTGCCGCAAATGCGGCGCGGTGCGTGATGAGGAGCATGACTATAATAATTGCCGCTGTGTTAAATGCCGTAAAATGCTCGATAATCCGCGCCATTACTGGAAATCCCATGACAGACATGGCGTTATAACTGTACAGGGCAAGCAAACCGTGTCCTGCGCCAACTGCAATCAAGAGGTTACATTTGATGCCGGCAGCCCCTATGCCACCAAGTATTACTGTCCCCACTGCTTCACCGAGGGGGAATGGGAGTTTATACCGACTGAGGACAGGCTGTTTCTTACCTATCGCTTTACCTGTGCCAAATGCGGCTATCGCACCGGCTACGAGCATAACGACAGCTATTAAGGGCTGATTTGGCAGAAATATTCCAATGTGAACTGCCAGCTCACCTATTCCCCGTTCTAATTTGCTATCATAATAAGTGAGATACACGCTGCAAGGAGGGAGACAGAGCATGAAGAAGCAATTTGCCATTCTATTACTTGTGGTAATGATCCTTATGCTGCTTGCTTTGAGCGGGTGTACGGGCGGGGCAAAACTGGAATTGCCCACATATGCGGATTTACAGAGCATTACAGTTCAGGAAATCGAGAATGGGCAGCCCGTCAGTCGGGAAGTCTCTTTGCACAACGAATTGCAATACTACCAGTCTCATTCCCCGGATGATGTATACTTCCCTACAAAGGATTACCGACAAATCACAAAAGAAAGCCAAATGCCGACGAGCGATAGGAGCCTTGCGTACAGATTTACGGATAATACCGGTAATACACGCTTGCTTAATATATACAGCGACAAAAACTACAACTACATAGAGGAACCCGGAATCGGCGTGTGGCGCGAAAAGCGTTCCAAAGCGCAATGGGCGCAATATGACCTTTCCTATAAAACGTATGAGGATAATTCTTGGGCGCAAGCCTTCCTCGATACTGCGATAGACAAGAGTTTTTCGCTTTTGCCCGAGTATAACGGCGCGGAGAAAGCAATCTTTATAGATATATCGGAGGAAGCGGTCAGTGACTGGGTGGAGCGTTTTATCCCCGAAGCATTTGTGGCAAAAAGAGCCGAGGATGTGCGGTATGTTGTTCTATGTGACATAGCGAGCAAAACATACGAGGGCTATTGGTATGTCCCCGAAACTGGTGAGAGGCTGGACGATTCTTATGACGTTGAGTACAAGGCTACCGTTTATGACCTTGTTACAGGAGACACAACCGTGCTTGTCGAAATGACGGTCAATGGCATGACTGAGATTCCTGATTATATCGACGCTTATTTTGAAGGCATTGGATAATGCATAGGAGGACACCAAGATGGTAAAGAACAAAAAATGGATACTTATCACATGGCTGTTGACGTTGGTGTTTATCATCTGCGCGTTTCTTCCTATGCTCAAGTTCTCATTCAACAGTAGTGCGGTAAACATCTTTGGCGTCTGCGAAGAATTTGCCGCTACATATCAGAAGTACCATCGTGATTTCGCGCCGGTCGGCTATGGCGCATTTGCAGTCATGGTGCTTGCCGCTTTATCGCAGGTCTGGTACTTAATCGCCGCCGTAAAGGACGCGGTAAAGGCGAAGGGGGCTAAAAAGCTGTCCGTCGCAATGACGATTGTTTCTATCGTTGCGCTTGCTGGTTATCTTTTTCTGACATTCAGGCATTGCAGTTACACCTTAACGGTGGTTCCGTTTATCTTTGCCGCAGCCGGAATTGCTTTCATCGCGCTGTCTGGCAAGACGAAGCTGTAATACCATAACGAAGTGGCAAAACGGAGGTATTCAAGGTGGGCATATTCGACTTCCTAAATAAAAAAGCCGCGAAAAAGCCTATGGGCAAGGTGATCCGGCATATCGTCTGCCTTTGCTATGACGCGCCCTATATCAATTCACTCAAAGCGCAGATGCAGGATTTCATCATCAAGGCCGAGCAGGAGCGCGGCAGCATCATCGCTCCGACCTCGCGCATCACCTTTGACAGCTTCTATGACAACAGCGATTTGGAGAAGCCCGAAATGATACGGCAAAAGCTGGAACAAGCCTATTGTCAGGTGTATCGCCAAAACGCCATGTATGAACTGGCCGATAAGACGGTGGCGCGGGAGGTACAGCAAAAGGACGGGCATACGCTGGTCAAGTATTTCGTGCTGTATGCGGAGAACGGAGAAAGTGAACACATCGGCCCGCGCCCGCTTTCCGCTCCCGCGACGATAAAAATCATCCGTGACAGCAGCTTCGTGGCCGCAGCCGCGCCGACGATTATCTCGCTGGATGGCAAACAAGTCGCTACGATTAAGAATGGCGGCGACGCTATCATCCGCGTCACCACGACCCCCATCGTACTGGAAACAAACGCCTATGGTTCAAAGAATGTACGCTATGAACTGAATGTTCCGAGTGGAGGCTATGGCGAAGTCCATGTGAAAGCAAATGCCTTTCAGCCAAAGCTGACGGTTTGGAGATAACCAAATCTGACCCAAAGAAGGAGAAAGAGTATGAAAAAGCTATTAATCATCCTGTTAGCCATGGTAATGGTCTGCGCTCTGGCGGCCTGTTCGCAGCCGTCATCGGAGCCGGATAAAACGGTAGTTTTTGCCGACCCCTTACTGGAGGAAATGGTGCGCGCCGCCATAA
>ENA-UOOH01001899-UOOH01001899.1-fermentation-metagenome-genome-assembly--contig:-NODE-1899-length-19270-cov-10.062087_pt1 | contig 19270 bp, 13 predicted proteins | sample MGYA00245778_ERZ724025 | MGnify/ENA primary metagenome ERZ724025 (study PRJEB28704, sample SAMN03018313) | fermentation metagenome | biome: anthropogenic terrestrial biome; feature: soil... | reverse complement strand
AAAGATGCCGCAGTGCGTGGTGTTCGACACGTCGTTCCACGCCACCATGCCCGAAAAGGCCTACCTGTATGCGATTCCCTACGAATACTATGAAAAGTACAAAATCCGCCGCTACGGCTTCCACGGCACCTCGCACCGCTATGTGAGCCACCACTGCGCAAAGCTGATGAACCGCCCGCTCGAAGACCTCAAGATGATCACCTGCCACATCGGGAACGGCTCCTCCATCGCCGCCATCCAGTACGGCAGGGTCGTCGACACCAGCATGGGCCTCACGCCGCTCGACGGGTTCATGATGGGCACGCGCTCCGGCACGCTGGACCCCTCCATCGTGACCTTCCTGATGGAGAAGGAGCACCTGACGCCGAAGCAGATGAACGACATCCTGAACAAGAAATCCGGCACGCTGGGGGTGTGCGGCATCAGCGACGACCGGGACGTCACGGAGGCGGAAATCTGCGGCGACCACCGGGCCAACCTCGCCCACGAGATGCTGAATTACCAGATCACCAAATTCGTCGGCGCCTATGCCGCCGCGATGGACGGGGTGGACTGCATCGTCTTTACGGCGGGGCTGGGGGAGAACCAGCCCATCATCCGGTACGGCGTGTGCAAGAACCTGCGCTTTCTCGGCGTGAAAATCGACCCGATTCTGAACGACCGGTACATCCACGGAAAAGAGGGCCGCATCTCCACCCCCGATTCGTCGGTGGCCGTCTATGTCATCAACACCAACGAAGAGCTCGTGATCGCCCGCGACACCAAGGAGATTGTGGAAAAAGCGGCCGCTGCCGCCGAAGTGGAACGGGTCGGCGCCGTTTTGCAGGAAGCCTGAGCCCTGCAAACACCGTGAAGAATCACCGGAAAATCCATTCAGAACGACACGCAAGTAAGGACGTGATTTTTATCAAATTGCGTCCTTACTTTTTCTTCTATTTTTTAGTAAAATTGAATCCAGAAAAACCAAAAATGATGAAAAAGAAAGATACTGAGAAAAATAATCTGTATTATATATCTAAAAAGAAAAGCCTGAAATGGCGCGGAAAGAACCTGCAGGGAACGTTTATGGAGCCTTCTGCCCAAATCGCAATTTCCCGTTCATCGCTCGTATTCGGACGGGATTTGTTGCGTGCCGCCGCGCGTATTTGAACAAGGAACCCGTCGCAATTCAGAACTTGTAAATCTATAAAAAGAAAGAGGAGACGCTGTATGAGCAAGCGGTTTGCATGGACCTGGACGGTCAAACCGGAATGTGTGGAGGAGTATGTGAAGATGCACCTGAACCCGTGGAAAGACATGCTGGAAGAGCATAAAAGAGCGGGAATCCGGAATTATTCGATTTTCCAGAACGGGAACCAGTTCTTCTATGTTTTTGAGTGCGACAGCGAAGAGGCGGCGAACCGGGCGTTTGCCTATATGAACAAGAGCGAGGCCTGCCAGCGGTGGAACGCCGTCACTTCTAAAATGGTGGAGGGGTCTTTCGATTTCGGAAAGTCGGCACCGGTCCGCTATCTGAGGGAAATCTTTTACTTGAAATAACGCGAGGTGGGAACATGTCGGAATATATTCTGGAACTGAAGGGCATCAGCAAATACTTTCCGGGCGTCAAGGCCCTGGACAACGTCCACTTCCAGCTGAAGCCGGGCGAAATCCACGCGCTGATGGGGGAAAACGGGGCCGGCAAATCGACGTTCATCAAGGTGATTATGGGCGTCAACATCCCGGAAAAAGGCGAAATTTTTTTCAACGGTAAAAAAGTCCGCTTCAGAAACACCCGCGAGGCACAGGCGCTGGGCATCGCGGCCATTTACCAGCACAGCACCGATTACCCGGATCTGAGCGTGACGGAGAATATCTTTCTGGGGCACGAGGACGTCAGCCCGCGGATGAAGAAAATCCAGTGGAAGTCGATGAACGCGAAGGCGCAGGCGCTGCTGGACCGGCTCGATGCGAGCTTCGACGCGAAGACCCAGATGAGCGACCTTTCGGTTGCGCAGAAGCAGCTTGTCGAAATCGCGAAGGCACTTTCCATGGACGCCAAAATCCTGATTATGGACGAACCCACCGCTTCGCTGAGCAACCGGGAATGCGAAGAGCTTTACAAGACCACCTTAAAGCTCAAGGAACAGGGCGTTTCCGTGATTTTTATTTCCCACCGGATTGAGGACATCTACCGCCTGGCGGACCGGGTGACGGTTTTCCGGGACGGGCAGTACATAGGCACGTGGGATATGGCGGGCCTCTCCAAACAGAAGCTGATTGAGGCGATGGTCGGGCGCAAAATCGACCAGCTTTTTCCGAAGCGCAAAGTCCCCATCGGCAAAGAGGTTCTGCGGGTGGAGAACCTGTCTTTAGCCGGGTATTTTGCAGACGTGTCGTTCTGTGTGCACCGCGGCGAGATTCTGGCGCTGACGGGGCTGGTCGGGGCCGGCAGAAGCGAGGTCTGCGAGTCTGTCTACGGCATCCGGCACCCCGATTCCGGAAAAGTTTACCTGGAGGGAAAGGAACTGCGAATCGAAAACCCGTGGGATGCAATCGGCGCCGGAATCGGCCTGCTGCCGGAGGACCGGCAGCAGCAGGGGCTGGTCCTCAACTGGGAGCTTTCCAAGAACATTTCCCTGATCAACCTCGACAAATACGTCAAAAAAGGATTCTACCATATCCCGGAAGAAAAGAAGGACGCGCAGGAGCTGTGCGAGAAGCTTTCGGTCAAGATGACGGACGTTTCCGACCTGGCTTCCTCGCTTTCCGGCGGCAACCAGCAGAAAGTGGTCGTCGCCAAGCTGCTGAACACCGACCTGAAGGTCATCATCCTCGACGAGCCGACCAAAGGGGTGGATATCGGTGCCAAGACGGCGATTTACGACATCATGTGCAGCCTGGCGGAGCGCGGCTACGGCGTGATTATGATTTCTTCCGAGATGCCGGAGGTCCTGGGGATGAGCGACTCGATCGTCGTGATGAAAGAAGGGCGCGTCACGGCGACGCTGAAGACCAAACAGGCGGACCAGGAAACCATCCTGAAAGCGTCCATGTTCTCCTGAGTGAGTTTCAAACGGGAAGGTGAGGTAATTTTGGATACGACTTCTCCAAAAAAGACACTGAAAATTCAGTCCTACCGCCAGCTTGGTCTGGTAGCCTTTATCGTGATTATCTGCATTGCGATTCAGTTCCGCAACAGCCGGTTCCTGACGGTTTCCAACCTCTTGGACCTGCTGACGGACGACGCGATTCTCTGCATCCTGTCCGTCGGGATGATGTCCGTGATCCTGACCGGGGCGATCGACCTTTCCATCGGGTCGACAATCGCGCTGTCCGGCATGACGACGGCCCTCTGCGTCTCGAAAGTGCAGACGCTGCACCCGCTCGTCTGCATCTTGATCGGCTGCGCGGTCGGTTTTCTGTGCGGAGCCGTGAACGGCTTTCTGGTGGCGAAGTGTGCGGTTCCGCCGTTCATCGCGACGCTCGGAATGATGGATATTTTCCGGGGCCTGACCTATGTAATCAGCGGCGGAAGATGGGTCAGCGCCTACCAGATGCCGGAGAGCTTCAAGGCGATTGGAACCGCAAAGGTTGCCGACGTGCATGTTTATATTCTGATTGCGATTGTGGTTTTTGCCGTCGCCTATTATTTCTTCAGCTACAGCAGGACGGGAAGAAAGATCTACGCGGTCGGCTCCAATCAGCTTTCCGCCCGCATCACCGGCATTAACACGGCGAAAATCAGCTGGCTGGTCTACATCATCATGGGGACGCTGGCCGGCCTGTGCGGGGTCCTGTGGGTCAGCAAATACGCGTCCGCCCAGGGGGATACCGCCACCGGCGAGGAGATGTCCGCCATTGCGGCGTGCGTGCTGGGCGGCGTGGGCATCACGGGCGGCAGCGGAAAAATCTCCGGCCTGATTCTGGGTGCCGTGTTTATCGGAATTCTGAACAACGCCCTGCCGATTATCCATGTTTCGACCTTCTGGCAGAATTTCATCGAGGGCGCCATCATCCTGATTGCCGTGCTGATGAATTTTGCGGTGAAGCGCCATTCGGAACGGGCCACCCTGAGAAGGAGGAAAATCTGAATGAACTTGGAAAATACGGTGCGCGGCGGCAGCGGCAGAAAATTCAACGCCGGAAAATTCTTCCTTCGGTGGGAATGGATGCTGGTCTTCCTGTTCGTTATTGTCAATATTTTTAATTCCAGCATCTCTTCTTATTACTGGCAGCCGGAAACGTTCATGGACGCCCCGATGAGCTTTCTTGACAAGGCGTTCATGGTGATGCCGATGGCCCTGGTGCTGCTGCTGGGGATGATCGACATTTCGGTCGGCTCCACGGTGGCCCTCGCCTCTGTGCTGATGGGGGTGAGCTACCGGGCGGGGATGCCGATGGGGCTGGCCATGGTGGTCTGCCTGGCGGTCGGCACGGGCTGCGGAATGATCAACGGCCTGATTCTGGCAAAATACGATGAGCAGCAGCTCCCCTCGATGATTATCACGCTGGCGACCATGACCATTTACCGCGGGCTGGCGTTGATTATCTTAAAGGACCAGTCGGTGGGGAACTTCCCTTCCTGGTTCAGTTATCTGGGCTGGGGGTATGTGGGCGGAGTCCCGTTTATCCTGATTGCGTTTGCCGTTTTTGCCGTGTTCTTTCTCATCCTGCTGCATAAGACGTCGTTCGGCAGGCAACTTTACGGCATGGGCAACAACCTGAAGGCGTGCCGGTATTCCGGAATCAAGACCGCGAGGAACAAAATCCTCGTCTATACCATGCTCGGCTTCATGGCGGGGGTGTGCGCGCTGTTTCTCACCTCCAAGATGGGCAGCACGCGCCCGAACGTCGCCAACGGATATGAGCTGGAAGTCATCGCGATGGCGGCGCTGGGCGGGTTCAGCACCTTCGGCGGCAAGGGCAACATGATCGGGGCCATCCTGGCGGCCTTCATCATCGGCTTCCTGCGCTACGGCCTCGGGCTGATTAACGCATCGTCAGAGCTGATTCTGATTATCATCGGCGTGCTGCTGATCGCTTCCGTCCTCGCCTCCAACGTCAAGCCGAAGATGAAGCTTCCGGAGGAAAAGGAGTCCCCGGAAAAGAAATCCCAGTGACATAAAATCAGTTTGATTTTATGATTATAATCATGAAGAAAGGGAGAGTACAAAATGAAAAGGCAGTTATTGGCAAGCATCTGTGCCTGCACGCTGTTGGCGGCATCCCTGCTTTCAGCCTGCAGTTCCGGCGGCGGAAACGCCCAGCAGACGGGAGGGGAGGCCGGCTCCGGGCAGGAGAGCTCCGCGGCCTCCGGCAGTGCCGCAAGCACGGGGAGTTCCGGCGGAAAGAAGCTGGCGTTTGTGGTTAAGAGCACCGGCAACCCGTATATGGAGCGGATGATCGACGGGTTTAAGGACGTCGCTTCCAAGCTGGGCCACACCGTTGTGGTCAAAGAGCCGGAGCAGCCGACCGCCGAAGCGCAGATTTCGATGATCAACGAGGTCGTCGCGCAGAAAGTAGACGGCATCGCCGTGGCGGCGAACGACCCGGACGCCCTGCAGCCCATTCTTTCCAAAGCGAAGGAAAAGGGAATCAAGGTCGTTTCGTGCGACTCCAGCGTCAACGCTCAGAGCAGAGACGTCCATGTAAACCAGGCCGACCCCGTGGCCATCGGCAAAGCGCTTGTGGAAGCCGCCTATGACATGACAGGCGGCAAGGGCGAGTTCGCAATTCTTTCCGCAACCAGCCAGGCCACGAACCAGAACGCCTGGATTGCCCAGATGAAAGAAGTCCTGAAAAACAGCAAATACGCCAACCTGAAGCTGGACAAAATCGCCTACGGCGACGACCTGAGGGATAAGTCCACCACCGAGATGGAAGGCCTGCTGAAATCCTACCCGAACCTGAAATGCGTCGTTTCTCCGACGACGGTCGGCCTTGCGGCGGCTTCCAAAGTCCTGGTGGACCAGGGCTACGCGGAAAAAATCAAGATTACCGGCCTCGGGCTTCCCTCCGAGATGGCCACCTACATCGAAAAGGGCGTGTGCCCGTACATGTACCTGTGGAACCCCATCGACGTCGGCAAGCTGACGGCCTATACGCTGGACGCCCTCGTGCAGGGGAAGATTAAGGGCGAGATGGGCGAAACCTTTGAAGCGGGCGACATGGGCAGCAAGAAAGTGACCACCGCGGCGGACGGCGGAACTGAAATCCTGCTCGGCGATCCATTCAAGTTTGACAAGGAAAACATCGGCCAGTGGAAATCCGTCTATTGATGGTCAGCCTTTTCGGAAAAAGAACGAAATGACCAAAGGGCGGAATCTGATTGCGGAGCAACCGGTTCCGCCCACCTTTTTCCAGGTGCTCCGGAAGCGCCCTGCGGCGGTTTGCCGGAAAAGAACGGAGGACGACTATGAACGCTGAACTGCTGCGTCGGCTGGCTGAGATAACGGATGAGGAAAAAAAGATTCTGGAATCCCAGGGCGGCGTGGACAAAAAGCTGTATACGGAAACAAGCGACTTTACCATCGACTGCAGAAAACTTCTCCGGAAAAACGAGCTGATCGATATCCGCCCGCATACGCGGTTCGTCCATTTTCCGAAACACCGCCATAATTACGTGGAAATCATGTACATGGGCTCCGGCAAAACCACACACATCATCAATTCCACGACCCGGGTGGACGTCAAAGCGGGCGACCTGCTTTTCCTGAATCAGCATACCTATCACGAGATTCTGCCGGCTTCCGTGGAGGATATCGGCGTCAATTTCATCATTCTGCCGCAGTTTTTCAACGTCGCCTACCAGATGATCGAGCAGGACAGCGTGATCGGCCAGTTCCTTGTCAGCACGCTCTGCCAGGAGGAGAACGAAGGGCAGTACCTGTACTTCAACGTCGCGAACGTGACCCCGGTCCAGAACCTTGTGGAAAATCTGATCTGGACGATTCTCTATTCCGGGGACGGAACGCCTGAAATCTGCGAATACACCATGGGCCTTTTGTTCATGCATCTGCTCAAGCACGCGGACCGAATCGACAACGGCAGCCTGGACCGCTATGAAAACAAGCTGGTTTTCACAATATTGAAATATATTGAGGACCATTACCAGAACGCCAACTTTTCGGAGCTGGCGGACTCGCTGCACCAGTCGATTTTCAAGCTGAGCAGGCTGCTGAAGAATTCGACGGGCCATACCTTCAAGGAGCTTCTGCAGCAGAAACGCCTGCAAAAGGCGACCCAGCTTCTGATGAAAACGCGCCTGCCGGTCTACGACATTATCAATGCCGTCGGCTACGACAACTCCAGCTATTTTTATCGAATCTTTCTGAAAATGTACGGCACAAGCCCACGGGAATATCGAAAAAAGCAAAAGATCTGATGTCAAATAAGGATACAGCTTTTTTCAAGCTGCGTCCTTATTTTTTTCAGCCTTTTTTTATATGATGAAACCGGAACGTCTGAACAGATTGCTTTGCAGAAAAGCAGAAGAAGGAGTTGAAAAACAAAGTGAAATATTATCTGTCGGTTGATATTGGGGCATCGAGCGGCAGACACATCCTCGGATGCGCCCGAAACGGCAGAATCTTCTGGGAAGAAATCTACCGGTTTGAGAACGGGGCATCCCCCCAGAACGGCCGCCTTTGCTGGGACACCGACCGCCTTTTTCAAGAAATTGTCCGCGGCATGGCCCGCTGCGCCGAAACCGGAAAAATCCCGGCCAGCATGGGAATCGACACATGGGGCGTGGATTTTGTCCTTCTGGACGAAAACCTGAACCGGATCGGCGATGCGGTCGCCTACCGCGATTCCCGGACGGCCGGCGTCGACCGCGAGGTGGAAAAACGGATTTCCGCCGGGGAGCTGTACGCCAGAACGGGCATCCAGAAACAGAGCTTTAACACTCTTTACCAGTTGGTTTCCATTCTCCTGTCCCACCCGGAGGACCTGAAGCGGGCGAGACATTTTCTGATGATTCCCGAGTATTTCAATTTTCTCCTGACGGGGGTCCTGAAAAACGAATACACCAATTCCACGACAACCCAGCTTGTAAACGCCCGCACGAAGACCTGGGATTTCGAGCTGATCCGCCGGCTGGGACTCCCGACCGGAATTTTCGGAAAAATTGAGCCGCCGGGGACCCCGGTCGGCCACCTGCGGCCTGAGATTGCGCGGCGGGCGGGCTTCGACTGCGAGGTCGTGCTTCCCGCGACCCACGACACCGGCTCCGCGGTGATGGCCGTGCCGGCGCAAAAAGGCGAGGACTGCATCTTTTTAAGCTCCGGCACATGGTCGCTGATGGGGGTGGAGCGCGGCGGACCGGACTGCAGCGAGCAAAGCCGCGCCTGCAATTTTACCAATGAGGGCGGCTACCGGTACCGGTACCGCTTCCTCAAAAACATCATGGGGCTGTGGATCATCCAGTCCGCCCGCAAAGAGCTGGACCGGCGCTATACGTTCGACGAGCTCTGCGACCTTGCCAAGCGGTGCGATTCCTTTCCCTCGCGCATCGACGTGAACGACGGCGCGTTTCTCGCGCCCGCCAGCATGACGGAGGCGATTCGGGCGTTCTGCCGCGGCAGCGGGCAGAAAGTTCCCGGCACGACGGGGGAGCTTTTCTCCTGCATTTACCACAGCCTGGCGGAAAGCTATGCCGCCACCGCCGGAGAAATCGAGCGGGTGACGGGAAAGCGCTACCCGGTCGTCCGGGTGGTGGGCGGCGGATGCAAAGACGAGTACATCAACGAGCTGACGGCGAAGACCACCGGGAAAACCGTTCTCGCGGGTCCGGTCGAGGCGACCGCCATGGGGAACCTGATGGCGCAGATGTTGAAAGCGGGGGAATTCCGAGACCTGGACGACGCGCGGGGCGCCGTTGCAAAATCCATTCAAATTAAACAGTTTGGAAGTGTTTCAGAATGTTGACGGAAAGATACGAACAGGCAAAAAAAATCTATGCGGATATCGGAGTCGACACGGACGCGGCCGTCCGCAGACTGAACGGCGTGAAAATTTCCATCCAGTGCTGGCAGGGGGACGATCTCACCGGATTTGAAAATTTCGGCGGCGCTTCCGGCGGAATTTTGACCACGGGGAACTACCCGGGCAAGGCGCGCACGCCGGAAGAACTGATGCAGGACCTGGACGAGGCCCTGAGCCTGATTCCCGGCAGGCACAAAATCAACCTGCACGCGATTTACGCCATCACCGGCGGGGAAAAAGTGGCGCGCAACGAGCTGCAGCCGCGTCACTTTGAAAAATGGGTGGAATATGCGAAGCAGCGCGGCCTCGGCCTCGACTTCAACCCCACGGTGTTTTCCCACCCCCTGGCGGACAGCGGCCTCACGCTCTCCCATCCCGATAAAAAAATCCGGGATTTCTGGATTCAGCACTGCAAATGCTGCCGCACCATCGCCGAGTATATGGGCAAAGAGCTTGGCCAGCCCTGCCTGTGCAACCTCTGGATTCCGGACGGCTTCAAAAACACGCCGGCCGACCGCCTCGGCCCGCGCCGCCGCCTGAAAGAATCCCTCGACGAAATCTACGCCCGCAAAGCGGACCGGCGCTACCTGCTCGACAGTGTGGAGTCCAAGTTCTTCGGCATCGGTCTGGAATCCTGCACCGTCGGCTCCCATGAGTTTTACCTGAACTACGCGGCGAAAAACAACCTGATGTGCCTGCTGGACATCGGCCATTTCCATCCGAACGAGAGTGTTGCCGACAAGGTTTCGGCGATGCTGCTGTTTTACGACAAGCTGGCGCTGCACATCACGCATTCGGTCAACTGGGACAGCGACCATGTCGCGCTGCTGAACGACGACCTTCTGGAGATTGCCAGGCAGATTGTCAGCTGCGACGCGCTCGACCGGGTCCTGCTCGGCCTCGACTTCTTCGACGCCAGCATCAACCGCATCGCCGCCTGGGTCATCGGCGCGCGGAACATGCAGAAGGCCCTTCTGTTTGCGCTGCTCATGCCTCACGAGGCCCTCCGGAAAAAGCAGGACGCCGGCGACTATACGGCGGTGATGGCTGCAAACGAGGAGCTGAAGACCTTCCCGTTTGCGGACGTCTGGGACTATTTCTGCGCGGTCAACCATGTTCCGGTGAGAAACCGGTGGTACGATTCCGTGAAAAAATACGAAGCGGACGTGCTGCTCAGAAGAAAATAAAAGTTTGAAGCCCGATACTGACTGCCGGGCCTTCCCTTCATTGCCCTGCGGGCGGAATCCAAATCCGGGGCGGCCGTTCTTTTCAGAATGACCGCCCCGGATTTTCCGCGCTTTTCTGGCCGGGCCCCTGTTTCCACAGAAAGGGGAAATCATCATATCGTATGAAAATTATACTTAAATAACACTCTATTTTAGATCATTAAGCTAAATAAATCAAGAGATATTCTGCACAGCGATTCGGGCTTTTTTTCTGTACTTCTGCCGGTTGAACCTTTCCGTCCCTTCCCGTATAATAAAACCATACAACTTCTATAATCCAGATATTTCCATATATCGCAGCCAATCAAACGGTCCGTCCCGGGCACACTGACTATATGAAAGAAGGAGGAAAACAAATGAGCAGGAACAAACTTTTTGAGCCGATTAAAATCGGAAAGGTGGAAGTCAAGAACAAGATTTCCATGGCCCCGATGGGCGCTTTCGGCCTGTGCAACGACGACGGCTCCTACAACCAGCGGGCGGTCGATTATTACGTCGAACGGGCCAGGGGCGGGACCGGCCTGCTGATCACCAGCATCACCAAGGTGGAAAACGAAATCGACAGCACCGTGATGCCCGCGTTTCCGTGCGCAACCATCAACCCCATCAAGTTTATAGAGACGGCGACGGAGATGACCGAGCGCGTCCACGCATACGGGACGAAAATCTTCCTGCAGCTTACGATGGGCTTCGGCAGGAGCGGCGCGCCCATCCTGATGGCCAAGCAGCCCGTTTCCGCCTCGGCCGTCCCGAATTACTGGGACCCCACCGTCACCTGCCGCGCGCTGACCACCGCGGAAGTGGAGACCATCGTGAAAAAATTCGCCGAATCGGCCCAGATCGCCAAGGCGTCCGGATTCGACGGCGTGGAAATCCACGCGGTGCACGAGGGGTACCTGCTCGACCAGTTCACGCTTTCCATCTTCAACCGCAGGACGGATAAGTACGGCGGCGATCTGAAGGGCCGGCTGACGCTGCCGTGCGAAATCGTCCGGATTATCAAAGGGACCGTGGGGGAGGATTTCCCCGTCGGCCTGCGCTACAGCGTGAAGAGCGCCATCAAGGACTGGCGGCAGGGCGGCCTGCCCGGCGAGGAATACGAGGACAAGGGCCGCAGCCTGGAAGAGGGCCTCGAGGCCGCGAAGATCCTCGAAGCGGCCGGCTACGACGAGCTCAACACCGACGTCGGCACCTACGACGCCTGGTACTGGTCGCATCCGCCGGTCTATATGAAGCACGGCCTTTATCTGCCGTATACCAAAGAGCTGAAGAAAGCCGTCAAAATCCCGGTCATCGTCGCCGGCAAGCTGGATATTCCGGAGATGGCCGAGCAGGCGCTGGAGGACGGCTCCGCAGATATGATCGGCCTCGGCAGGGCCCTGCTCACCGACCCGGAATGGCCGAAAAAGGCGATGGAGGGCCGCGACGATGACATCCGGCCGTGCATCGGCTGCCACAAGGGATGCCTCGGCAGGGCGTTCGAGGGCAAGCCCCTCTGCTGCGCGGTCAACCCGGCGGTCGGGCGGGAGCGCTATTATGAAATCAAACCCGCGCGGAAGCCCAAGAAGATTCTGGTGGCCGGCGGGGGCATCGCGGGCATGGAGGCCGCGAGGGTCGCCGCGCTGCGCGGGCACAGGGTCACCCTGTATGAAAAGAGCGGCGAGCTGGGCGGGCACGTGATTCCCGGTTCCAAGCCCGAATTCAAATACGACGACAGGCGCCTTCTGGAATGGTACAGGGGCCAGATCAAGAAGCTGCCTGTCGATGTCCGCGTGAACGCGGAAGTGACCGAGGAAACCATCCGCCGGGAAAAGCCGGACGCCGTCGTGGTCGCGACCGGCTCGAAAGACATTGCCCTGAACGTGCCCGGCATCGACCGGCCCAACGTCTACACCGCTTCCGACGTGCTCGACGGCGTGAAGAAACCGGGCCGGCGGGTCGTTATCGTCGGCGGGGGCCTCGTCGGGTGCGAGACGGCGCTGTGGCTCGCCCAGGCCGGCAGGACCGTCACCATCGTCGAGATGCTGGACGACATCGTGAAATCGGGCAGCCCCGTGCCGCACATGAACCGCATCATGCTCATCGACCTGCTCAGGCAGGCCAAAGTCAGGGTCATCACCAAAAACTCGCTGCTTGAGGTCGGGGACGGCAGCGCCACCATCATCAACAGAAAGTTCCGCCGCACGGAGCTGCCGTGCGACACGGTGATTACGGCCGTCGGCTACCGGCCGGAGAACAGCCTGTTCAGGCGGCTCAACGGAAAAATCGCGGAGCTGTACCTGGTGGGCGACGCTTTCTCCGCCCAAAACATCGAGACCGCCATCTGGACAGCGAACGAGGTTGCCCTGCACATCTGAAACAGAGCGCGGCTCAGCATACAAAAACGAAGCGCCGGAAGACGGCGCTTCGTTTTTGTATGCGCCTGTGCCTGCGCATTTCATATCTTTACATCGGGATGGACGTATTGGCCGTGCTTTTTGGTATTTTTCCCATATTGAATCGCAAACTTCGGGCAGCGGTGCAGACATCCCAGACAGAGCGTACACTGCTTCTTGACCCATACCGGTCTGCCGTCCTCTATCTCAATCGCCCCAACCGGGCATTTTCTCGCACAGAGCCCACACCCGATGCAGGCGTTCTCCACCGTAAAATTCGCTGTTTCCCGTGCCCTTTCGTACTGCGGGTAGAATACTTTGACCGCGAATTCGGGTATTTTTCGATGGCTGAAATCCCCGGTGAACTCCCGCTCAATTTTATCTGCTGCATCGGCAATCTGCTTTTCGGCCCTGCCGTTGATTTTTCTGATTTTTTCTTTGTCGGTGAGATCGAAAATCGGCGTCCAGGTATCGGGCATCTGCACACTGAACCTGCCGTTTAAAGATAGGCCCTTTCTTTTCAAAAGCTCGGCCGCCATGCGGCCGGCCTGCCCGGTTGTGGTTCCAAATGTCGCCACGTAATACGTATAAGGCTGGCGGGGGCCCGGAAACCGCAATTCCAGCTTCTCAAAAAATTCACGCACAATGGAGGGAAGACCCCAGAAATAGACCGGTGCGACAAACCCGATCTTTTCACGGGCCTTCCTTTCAAATGTATATTCCCGGCTTTTTACACAGTCTGCAATGGCAATGGGCTTTTCCTTTATCTTTGCCGCAATTTTCAAAGCAACGTATTTGCTGTTTCCAGTCCCTGAAAAGTAAAAGAGCACGTTCTTCCCCCTCATTTTGTTGGCTATGACACTCAGGCAACACGAACGTTCAGCCGGCAGAACCTGTTTTTCCCGCTGCTCCGTACCGGATATTTCTGCCGGGCCTATTCCCTGAACGCGTCGGCCACGGCCTGCCAGATTTTCTGAAACACCTGGACCATCCTCTGGAAAGGTCCCGCCTTTTCTTTTTCCTTTTCCAGGTTCTCCGTGCTTTCTTCCTTGCTTTCGACGCTGATTTCCTCCGTGCGCAGGACGATCTGAATGCTGCCGGGCGGCGGGTTCTTGGCGGAGGTGAAGGAAACCGGCTTTGCCTCGGCGTCCAGGTTCAGCAGGTTGCTGTCGTCTTCATATTTGTCCATTTCCCTGTCGACTGCGCCCTTGACGGCGTCGTTGGCCTTTTTGACGGTCGCGGTCTGGGCGATGCCGTCGAGGCTCCTGCCCAGCACGTCGATCATGCCGCTCAGGCTGTCGCGGGTTCCCGCGTCCAGATTGCCGTCGCTGGCCTTCATGGTGGATTCGAACGACGACAGAAAGGCGGTGGAGCTGTTCAGGGCGTTTGTCAGACGGCGCGTGAGCTCTTCAGTGTCCTTCAGCGCGGCGACGGTTTCCGGTTTGTACCGGTTCATCGTGCCGTTCAGGGCCGAGGCCCGGTCGATGATCGTCTGCCCCTGCCGCAGCAGCTTCTGCGCGGAACTGCCCAGCTCGCTGGAGTGCTTCAGCAGGGAATTCCCGGCGTGCGCGCCGTTTTCCAGCGCGTCGAAATAAACGTCCCCGAGGTCGGCCATGTCGTCCGCCAGGTCGGCGGTGTCGTCCGCCTGGCTGGCAATCTCGTCCGCCGTGTCGAGATAATCGTCCGCGTTGCCGCAAACCGTGCCAAGCGTGCTCACCATGTCCTGCGTCGAGGTGAGCACGGCCCGCGCCTTTTTCAATAATTCGATTTCAACGAGGGTTTTAGGGTCCGGTGTCCCTCCGGCGGCTGCAGTGCCCGCTGCCAGCTTCTGCAAACTGTCTTGCAAATTTCCGAGAGAATCATTCAAATCGTTCATGCTGTCTTTTAGCGAACTCAGGCGTTTTTTCAAATCGTCCAGATCGTCTTGCGCGCTGCCGATATCGTCTTTGGTGTCCCTGACGATTTTTCTCGCGCGTTTGATATTGTCTTTCATGTCGTCCCGGAGCGATTCCCGGTCGTCGGAAGCGTTTTCGATGTCTTTGAGGACGTCCCGCAGGTTTGCCGCGTCGCTCTGGATTTCGCCGATGGAGCCGTCGAGCGCATTGAGCGAAGGCTTGGTGCCTTCGGCGGCCTTTGTCAGCGCGTTCATGTCGCCGTTCACGTCCCCAACCATCTGCTGCGCGCTCTGCAGGTGCGGGACCAGCGACGCCGTCTGCTGCGCGGCGGCGGAAAGATCCGCAAGGCTCAAATCGGCCTTGCCATACAGCCCGTCCTTCGCGGCGCTGACGGTGCCGCGCGCCCGGTCCAGGGAGACGAGCCCGGACTGCGCCCGCCTCAGCCCGGCGGACGTGGATTCGATCGTGCTTAAAATCATGTTGGTGCTGTCGTGGATCGCGTCCACGGAATCCTTCACCGTGTCTTTGTCTTTCTTCAGGTCCTTGATGTCTTTCATCTGGTCGAGGGTGCCCGGCACCATCATCATGACCAGCCCGTCGGTCTCGAATTTTTTTGTTCCAATCCGCATGGTGAAGGTCGTTTCTTCCCCGGGCAGCGCGGCGAACAGCACGAGCTTCGATTTTCCCACCGTCTGCAGCTGCGCGCCGGGCGCTTCGACGCTCAGGGTGTCCTCCATGTCTATCAGGGCACCGGCCTGTAAAAGCATGTTGTTTTTGAAATAAGCGCCGGCTTTTTTGTTGGGCACGGCCTTGATGCCGATCTCCACCGTGCCGGCGGCCCCGGCCAGCCTGCCGGCGTCGGCCGGGACGCCGTTGAGCTTATAGGACACGTCGAAGCTCCAGGGAAGGCTTGCGGCCTCCGGCTTGAGCGTGCACTCGTAGAAAAAGTTCCCCGTGTTTTCCGGCAGATTCCAGCTCACGCCCTGGGCGGAGACGTTCGGCTCCGCCAGGTTGGTCATGTTGGTCACTTTCTCGTAGGAGCCGTAATCCGTAAATTTGCTGTTCCCGTTCAAGTTCACTCTTTTGACGACGTTGACCTGGTCCACTTTCCCGTAATGGTCCAGATTCACGTACATGGATTCGTCCGTCGTGACCGACGGCGCGGCGGCCCGCGCGGTCGCCGCCGAAGAGGGAATCAGCACGGCGGCGGCGAGAAAGCCCGCCAGAATTCTGTTGCCCGTTTTCATCGTAGGACCTCCCTTTGCATATACGAGTTGGATAGACGCTGTTTGAACGTTCTGCTTCAATTTTTCAAGTTTCCCGTCCCGGCAGAAGTTTTCTGCTCTTTCTCTCGCGCAGCCGCTGCAGATACTCCGCATGCTTTTTACGGCCGTACATAATCGGCCCGTCGAACAGATACAGGATTGTGGGGAGCAGGAAGACCATCAGCAGAATGCTCAGCAGCGCGCCGCGGCCGACCAGATGCCCCAAATCACGGGCCATCGCGATGGAGGAAACGAAAAGCAGGATATATCCGGCGCCGGAAAGAATCATTGCGGAAGAAAGAATCGAGGGGGTGCAGGTCGCAATGGTCTGTATAAACGCCTGTTTCCGGTCCATTTTTTCACGAAAATCCAGATATGTAGTGGTAATCAGGATACCGTAGTCGTCCGTGGCGCCCAGGATCAGATTGCTGAGGAGCAGATACCCCAGAAACGCCGTGGAGCTCCCCGAAAGATAGGGGAAAACCATATCGATGAATATGGTCATCTCGACCGGTATCATCAGTAAAAAAGGAACGAGGAAGGAGTGGAACGTAATCGCATAAACAACGCCCGCGCCGGCGAAGGAGAGAAAGTTGACCACATCGTAGTCGCCGATGCTGGTGGTTTTGATGTCCTTCGTGGAGGGGGTTTCGCCAATCACGTGGGAATGCGGGTAGTATTTTTTGACAACCTTCTGAATTTCATCGGAGGCCCGGAACGAAAGATCGCTTTCCCCTTTGGTCCTGAGATAAACCATCATCCGCGCGTACCCGCCCCTCTGCAAATCGTTCCGCTCGTTTTTCGGGATGATGTCGGCCGGGATGCCTTCCGGCAGCGTGTTTGCAAGCGAGGTCACGCTTTTCACATAGCCGAGGCTTTCCAGCTCATCCGAAAGCTGCTTCTCTTTTACCATGGAGGTGTTCGGGTACAGGACCATCAGCAGGTTGCTGCGCCCGAACTGCGCGTCGATCGCCTGGTCGTCCGCATACAGCCGCGTGCCGGGGCTGGCGCCCACCGTTTCACCGCCGTAGACGAAGCTGTTCATTCCCTGCGCAACATAGGCCGGCGCCGCGATAAGCGCGATGAGAATCAGCACGGCATAGCGCGTTTTGAAAGACGCGCGGCCCAGCTTCTCAAACTTTGGCAGAAACGGCCGGTGGGCCGTCTTTTCAACCAGCTTGTAGCTGTGCAGAATCAGCGCGGGCATCAGGAACAGCACGGTGGCCATGCTGATGACGATTCCCTTTGCGAGGACGATGCCAAGGTCGAAGCCGATGGAGAATTTCATCGTCGTCAGCACCAGAAAGCCCACGACGGTACTGGCGCCGCTGGGAATGATGGAGTTCATGGCCTCGTCCAGCGCGTCGCGGATCGCCTGGTCGGGCTCCTCGCCGGTTTCTTTTTTGCGGATGAAAGCGTGAAGCAGAAAAATGGAGAAATCCATCGAGCAGGCCAGCAGCAGAACGGATGCGACGTTTGCGGTCAAAAACGAAATCCGCCCCAGAAAAATATTGGTTCCGCTGTTGATGACGATGACGATGGCCATAATGAACAGGAACAGGAGCGGCTCGAACCACGAGTTCGTCGAAAGGATCAGGACCAGACCAATCAGCACGAAGGCCAATACCAGAACACGGCTCATTTCGCTTTCCAGACCTTCGCGGATGGATTTCTGCTGTACCGAGGGACCGACCAGATGTCCTTTCTCCCCGACTGTTTTTTTGATGCCGTCAAGCGCCTTTGAAGTGCGGCTGCTGGTGTCGCCTTCCTTGAACACGACGTCCATGACAGAATGCCCGTTTTTGTAATAATCCTTGAGGTCGTCGCCCTTGAGGAACGCTCCGGCCTGATAGATGTCCGTTTTAGAATCGGCCCAAAGCACCCGGTCGACGCCGTCGACCGCTTCTATTTTATCTTTATACGCCTTGGCCTCGTACAGCGATACATTATCGACCATCACGCGCGCGGTGCCGGGGTAGCCGAACTTTTTCTCCATCAGGTCGATTCCGACTTCCGACGGCACGTTGGCCGGGAGGTACTCCTTCAAATCGTAATTGACCTCGACGAACAGATTGCAGAACAGGCTGAGAACGACAAGAACCGCAAAAACGATTTCGAGCGTTTTGCGCCGGTCCACAATAAAATTGATTACTCTGCGTTTGACAGTCGGCTTTCTGTCTGCTTCCATTGTGCGGAACTCTCCTTCTGCCCTAAATCATGCTTCCCGATGCGGTATGCGTTGCTCCGGTTTTTCCGTTTTTCAGGGGCGGATTCTGCTTCCTTGGAATATCGATGCGGAAGCCAAACCCCATCGCCCCAAAATTAAAAAATTATAATTGATTTATGGACACCAATCTATTATAATAAGAGCCATAGAAAACGACAATGGTCAACTTGCATATAAATAGTTTATTAATCAACAATAGTATATTAATATGTTGAACAGAGGAAAGAATTATGAGAAACGATAAAATAAGCCGCAGAGGGCCGGAGGAAACTATGGAAAATGGGAGAATGGACCGCCGCGTGCGCAAAACAAAAAAGCAACTGCGTCAGGGCCTCACGCAGTTGCTTGAAAAGAAGAGCATCAAAGATATCACCGTCAAGGAATTGTCCGATTTGGTGGATATCAACCGGGGAACTTTTTACCTGCACTACAAAGACGTGTTCGACATGGTGGAGCAGATTGAAAAGGAGATGTTCGAGAATTTTCACAGCGTTCTGGACCGTCATCCGGTGGAGTGCCTGAACGGAAGACCGCTGCCGATGATTACGGACATCTTCCGCTTTGTAAAAGAGAACTCCGACATGTGCAAGGTCCTGATCGGCAAAAACGGCGACATCGCGTTCATCGACCGCCTGAAGAACCTGGTCAAGGAGCGCTGCTTCAACGACTGGAACGAGCTGTTCCATAAATCCCGGAACTACAAATATTACTACTATTATTCCTTCATCGTTTCCGGCTGCATCGGGCTGCTGCAGTGCTGGCTGGAAACGGGCCTGAAGGAATCGCCGGAGCATATGGCCGCTTTGGCCGAGCAGATGATTATGACCGGCGTCAAGGCCATCCAGTGAGTCTTTTTTGAGTTCCGCGGCCCGGATTCTGCCGCCGGCCGCGGAACGGCTGGGATGGACGGAAGGGAATCTTTTGCGGGTGCTTTCTATTTCGGCTGCCCTTTTGGGAGCACGGCGCGGAAAGCGCTGCCCTTCCCGACTTCGCTTTGTACGGAGATGCTCCCGCCGTGCATTTCGAGAATCGCCTTCACGATGGCGAGCCCGATGCCCGCGCCGCCGGAGCGGCTGCTCCGGGACTTGTCGGTCCGGTAGAAGCGCTCGAAGATAAAGGGCAGCTCTTCCCGCGCGATGCCGGTTCCGGTATCCGCCACCTCGGCCACGGCGGAATCGCCGTTTTCCGAAAGCGAAAGGCGGACATTTCCGCCCGCGGGGGTGTATTTCACGGCGTTGGAAAGCAGGTTGACGAAAACGCGGTAAATCTTGTCGGCGTCGGCCTGCACCGCGACCGGCGGCCCGGCGACGGAAAG
>ENA-UOOH01001898-UOOH01001898.1-fermentation-metagenome-genome-assembly--contig:-NODE-1898-length-19278-cov-4.715133_pt1 | contig 19278 bp, 14 predicted proteins | sample MGYA00245778_ERZ724025 | MGnify/ENA primary metagenome ERZ724025 (study PRJEB28704, sample SAMN03018313) | fermentation metagenome | biome: anthropogenic terrestrial biome; feature: soil; material... | reverse complement strand
CAGTTTTGCCATTCTTTTCTGAAGACCACATTACCGACAGAGTTCACAGAGAGATTCGGAGAGTGGGGAATGCCGAAACGTTGGAGCTGGTTTTGCAACTGCCTTTGTCAGTGGAAAATGGATAGGCCCAGATTCTCCAAATAGTGGTTTGGATCATGGCTTTGGCCATACCCACCCCCATCGCCAAGTCGAAAACGCCACCGCGTCCCCTGCGTCCTCTGCGGGAGGCTCTCCGGATGGGGTTGGGGAGGACTCGCGCAGAGGGGTTTGGCTATGTGCGAATTTATTGAAGTGGTTGGGAATGCGGTGGGTGAAGGGTATTTTGTCGCTTACTTTTTGGACAGGGGGGTGAATTTGGGGATGGGGGTGTGAACGTCTCTCGGGTTGTCTGCAACTCGGCCAATAACAAACTGAATAGGCACTTTTCGGCACTATTCGGCAAAAATTTGGTTGAGTCTGGTCATTCGACCGTGTATGTCAGGGTTGAACAATCGAGTGGAGCAGGGAGTTGGAACATGAAAGGCCGAGCGGATGGAAGAGCGCTGGCTGACAGTGGATGAGATCTGCAAGTACCTCCAGGTGAGCAATGAAACGGTCTACAAATGGATCGATCGCCGTGGCATGCCCGGCCATCGGGTAGGCCGGCGCTGGATGTTCAAGCAGGACGAGGTCGATGATTGGATCCGCTCGGGAGGTTCGGCAGAGCCTCCCACCAAGTCGGACGATCGATAGGGATGATCATGGCGGATACTTTTACTGATAGGCTCATGGATGCACTTAGGCAGGTCGATGCCCTTTACTTCAGGCTTGTGCTGTTGGTGGGGCCTTCTGGTGTCGGCAAGACAGGTGTGCTGAGGAATCTGGCCGAGGAGCACCACACCTCAGTCATCAATGTCAACCTGGTCCTGGCACGTGGGCTTTTGGAGTTGTCGCCCAAGCAAAGGCTGTTACGATTGCCGGAACTCTTTGCACAGATTGCGAAGGATGCCTCTCATCCTTTGCTCCTGGATAATCTGGAAATTCTGTTCGACAAAGACCTCAAACAGGACCCTCTCAGGCTTCTGCAGGGTTTATCGAGAAACCAAGCAGTCGTGGCTGCCTGGAGTGGCATTTTCAGGGAAGGCAGGCTCACATACGGGGAACCGACCCACCCGGAATATCGAAGCTATGGCTCCCCAGATGCGTTGGTAGTACCCATGAATAGCACGGTCGAAGACGATTGGGATAGCAGTCAACAAGAATAGATAGGCAGGCCCTGCATGAAATATGGAGATCTCATCCAATTCGACCCAATCGAGACGGTCGTTCAACTTCGCGATTCAGAGCTCGAATTAAACGCCGAACGTTTGGTGAACACCTATGTCATTTCCGAGGAAATGGCCGAACGGCTCACCCAGCTTGTCATTCCTCAGATGCAGTTCGACCAACCGGTCGACAACAAAGGCCTGCTGGTCGTCGGTAACTACGGCACCGGTAAGTCGCACTTGATGTCGGTGGTCTCCAGCCTTGCCGCAGACGCCTCCCTGCTGGAAGGGCTGAAGAACGCCGGTGTCCGCGACGCAGCCTCTCAGATCGCCGGACGCTTCAAGGTCATCCGTACCGAGATCGGAGCTACCACCATGTCCCTGCGCGACATCCTGGTGGCCGAACTGGAAGAGCATCTCGAAAAACTCGGCGTGGAGTATGTGTTCCCCGAAGCCGGGACCATTACCAGCCACAAGCGGGCCTTCGAAGACATGATGGCCAAGTTCGGCGAGGTCTTCCCCGAACACGGCCTGCTGCTGGTGGTCGACGAGCTGCTCGACTACCTGCGCACCCGCAAGGACCAGGAGCTGATCCTCGACCTCAACTTCCTCCGCGAGGTCGGCGAGGTCTGCAAGGATCTGCGTTTCCGCTTTATTGCCGGTGTCCAGGAGGCCATTTTTGACAGTCCTCGCTTCGGATTTGTCTCCGATAGTATTCGTCGGGTGAAGGATCGCTTCGAGCAGATCCTCATTGCCCGCAGCGACGTGAAATTCGTCGTGGCCGAGCGTCTGCTCAAGAAGACCACCGAGCAACAGGCCAAGATCCGCGACTACCTGATGCCTTTTGCCAAATTCTACGGCGGGCTCAATGAGCGCATGGACGAGTTTGTCCGGCTCTTCCCGGTGCATCCCGATTACATCGACACCTTCGAGCGGGTCACCGTGGTGGAAAAGCGCGAGGTGCTCAAGACCCTGTCCAACGTCATGAAATCAATTCTGAAGATTGACGTTCCGCAACTGGAATCGTCCCTCGCCCCTAGCCCCTCGCCCCTGGCAAGCAACCCACCAGGGTTGATTGCCTTCGACAGCTATTGGGGTACCCTCAAGCAGAACGCTTCGTTCCGCGCCATTCCCGAAATCCGGGCAGTCATTGATTGCAGCCAGGTTCTGGAATCCCGCATCGAGAACGCCATCACCCGCAAACAATACAAGCCGATGGCGCTACGCCTGATCCATGCTCTGTCCGTCCACCGCCTTACCACTGGCGACATCTATGCCCCCATGGGCGCATCCGCCGAGGAACTGCGCGACCGTCTCTGCCTGTTTGATCCGCTGATCGCCGAGCTGGGTAGCGACGAACCCGACAAGGATCTCCAGACCCATGTGGAAACGGTCCTGCGCGAGATCCACAAGACAGTCAGCGGCCAGTTCATCTCCTTCAATGCCGACAACCGCCAGTTCTACCTCGATCTGAAGAAGACCGACGACTTCGACGCCCTGATCGACAAGCGGGCCGAGAGCCTGGGCCAGGCTCAGCTCGACCGCTTCTACTACGAGGCGCTCAAGCGGGTCATGGAGTGCCAGGACGCCACCTACGTCACCGGCTACAAAATCTGGCAGCACGAACTGGTCTGGCAGGAGCACAAGGCAGCCCGCTCCGGCTACCTCTTTTTCGGGGCACCGAACGAGCGTTCCACCGCCGTGCCGCAGCGGGACTTTTACCTCTACTTCATCCAGCCCAACGATCCGCCGCGCTTCAAGGATGACAAGGTCAACGACGAGGTCTTCTTCCGCCTGAAAGGCACCGACGAGGAATTCCAGACTGCGCTGAAGAGCTATGCGGCCGCACTGGATCTTGCAGCCACCTCATCGGGCCATGCCAAGGCCACCTATGAATCGAAGGCCAACGGTTTCCTGAAGAAGCTGGTCCAGTGGCTGCAGAAGCACATGAGCGATGCCTTCGAGGTCACCTATCAGGGCCGCGCCAAGTCGATGACCGAATGGGCCAAGGGCAAATCCATCCGCGACCTGTCGGGTCTGTCGCCTCACGAGACTATCAACTTCCGCGACTTGGTGAACACCATCGCCGGTGTCTGCCTGGCACCGAACTTCGAGAACCAGGCCCCGGACTATCCGTTCTTCTCGGTCCTGATCACCGGCAACAACCGCGCCCAGGCCGCGCAGGATGCCCTGCGGGCCATCGCCGGGCAGAACCGAACCAAGCAGGCCACCGCCGTGCTGGACGCCCTGGAGCTGCTCGACGGCGAGAAGATCGATCCCTACAAATCGAAGTACACCAAATTCATCCTCGATGCCGTCAAGGCCAAGGGCCACGGTCAGGTGGTCAACCGCAGCGAGATCATTCAGGACGATCACGGGCTGGAATACATGAACCCCGGCGGTGGTCGACTTGAGCCGGAATGGGTGGCGGTCATCCTGGCTTCGCTGGTCTACTCCGGCGACATCGTGCTCGCCATTCCGGGCAAAAAGTTTGACGCCACCGGACTACAGCAGCTTGCCGCGACCGGCATGGACGAGCTGGTCCGCTTCAAGCACCTGGAGCAGCCCAAGGAATGGAACCTGCCCGCGCTCAAAGCGCTGTTCGAACTGCTCGGCATGACGCCGGGCATGGCCCAGCTCGTCACCCAGGGCAAGGACGAGCCGGTGCAGAACCTGCAACAAGCGGTGGGCAAGATCGTCAAGCGCATCGTCATGACCCAGCAGACCCTGCGCGAGGGGCTCTCCTTCTGGGGGAGAAACTTTTTAACCACGAATGCACACGAATTGACACTAATGGAGAATCCAATTTCGTGTTCATTAGTGTCCATTAGTGGTTCTCTTGAGGAGGCTAAAGCATTTTTCGAATCGCTCCAGGCCTACTCCTCGCCGGGCAAGCTGAAGAATTTCCGCTACAGCGCTCCCGAAGTGCTGGCCCACGAAAAAGCGGTAAAAGCTTTGGATGATCTGGATGCTCTGCGGGAATTTGTCATGGACCACAGCCCGACAGCAGCTTGGCTTGCTACGGCGGAAGCCTCTGCAAGCAGGGGCGAGGGATCAGGGGCGAGGGGCGAGTTTGGAGCACAGGGATTGGATGTCTGGGTTGAGCAGGTCAAGAAAACTCGCAAGGAAGTTCTGGACGCTCTAACCTCAGTCCTCAGCACTCAGTCCTCAGATCTCGCGCGAGTATCGTCCGAAGTCGGCGAAAAGCTGAAGAAGCTCAAACGCGATTACATCAACCAATACATCTCGCTCCACGCGCGCGCCCGGCTGGGCGTTAACGACGACAAGCGCAAGGCGGGACTGCTCAACGACCAGCGGCTGCAAACCCTGCTCAAGCTGGCCGGTATCGACCTGATGCCCCGGCAGCAGCTCACCGATTACCAGAACCGCCTGGCCGGGCTGAAGAGCTGCTTCGCACTGACCGAGCAAAACCTCGACGCCTCGCCCATCTGCCCGCATTGCGGGTTCCGGCCTTCGGTGGAAACCGGCGCGGCGGCAGGCTCGCAGATGATCGACCAGATGGACGCCCAGCTCGACGCCATGGTGACGGCCTGGACCTCCACCATCCTCAGCAACCTGGAGGACCCGATCACCCAGGCCAACATGGATCTGCTGAAGATCGACGACCGTGAACCGCTGGAAGCCTTCATCAAGTCGAAGGAACTGCCGGTGCCGCTGGACAGCAACTTTGTCCATGCATTGAAGGAGGTGCTCTCCGGCCTGGTCAAGGTCACCGTCAAGGCGCAGGAGCTGCAACAGGCTCTGCAGGTTACCGACGGCCCGGCCACCCCGGCAGAGATGAAGAAACGCTTTGAGGAGTACATCGATCAGCTCACCAAAGGCAAGGACCCTGCCAAAGTGCGGATCGTCATGGAAGGCTGAACCACGAATGGACACGAATGGACACGAAATTGATAAGCTGATCCAGCAGGGCGAAAGCTTGTCGCTGGAATTCAAGAGCGACCTGAAGTGCCTGCCTGATCGCGACCTGGTGGCCGTGGTCGTTTCTTTGGCCAATACCGATGGCGGCAACCTGTTGCTTGGTGTGGAGGATGATGGCTCGGTTACCGGCTTGCATGCCAACCATCTGAATGTGTCGGGCATTCCTTCGCTGATCGCCAACAAAACCAATCCCGCCATATCTGTTCGCATCGAGCGGTGTGAGTTGCAGGGCAAATCCATCGCCCGTATCTCCGTGCCCAAATCCCGGCAATTGGTTTCAACCTCCGATGGCCTTCTGGTCCGAAGGCGGCTCAAACTTGATGGCACACCTGAAGCTGTACCCTTTTACCCCCATGAGTTTATCCAGCGCCAGTCGTCAATGGGGCTTGTCGATCCCTCTGCCATGATGCTTGAGGAGGTGGAAGCAAGCCAACTCGACCCACTGCAACGGCTGCGCATTCGTAACGCCATTAAGAAATACGGCGGCGAACAATCCCTGCTGGCGCTGGCCGATGACGAACTGGATGGCGCTCTGGGGCTCTGTCGGGAAGGGAACGGCATCAGGCGGCCAACCGTGGCCGGATTGCTGTTGCTGGGAACCGAAAGTCTGTTGCGACAACATCTTCCCGCCTACGAGGTCGCCTTCCAGGTCCTGCAAGCTACAGACGTCAGGGTGAATGAGTTCTTCCGCAAACCACTGCTGGAAACCTTTGAGGAAGTTGAGCTTCTCTTCAAGGCACGAGTCGAGGAAGAAGAGATACAGGTCGGCCTCTTCCGGGTGCCGGTTCCCAACTATGATCGCCGTGCCTTCCGTGAAGCCTTCGTCAACGCCCTGGTACACCGTGACTTCAGCCGTTTGGGAGCCGTGCACGTCAAGATCACAGGCGATGGCCTTTCGATCAGCAATCCCGGCGGATTTGTCGAAGGCGTGACACTGGATAACCTGCTCGTTGCAGACCCCCGTTCCCGTAATCCGCTACTTGCTGACGTGATCAAGCGGATCGGCCTGGCCGAGCGTACAGGGCGCGGGATTGACCGCATCTATGAAGGCATGCTCCGCTACGGTCGACCGGCACCGGATTACTCCATGTCCAATGAGTTTACGGTTTCCATGCAGATGGTCAATGCTGCCGCCGATCTCGATTTTCTCAAGATGGTCGTCGAACAAGAGGACAAGCTGGGTAACATGCCCATTGACTCCCTGATCATCCTCTCCCGCCTGCGTGAGGAGCGCCGCTTGACCACCGGTGACCTCGCCCCATCGGTCCAAAAACCGGAGGCCAGTGTTCGGGCGACACTGGAAAAACTCGTGGAAACCGGATTTCTGGAACCCCACGGCACCGGCAGGGGACGGACCTATACCCTCAGTGCCGCCCTGTACCGTAAAGCAGGAAAAAAATCAGAGTACATCCGCCAGGCCGGGTTTGCTCCCATTCAGCAGGAACAGATGGTGCTTAACTACATCGACAAGCACAGCAGCATAAAACGAGCGGAAGTCATGGATCTGTGCCAACTGAACGGACCACAAGCCTATCGGCTTCTTAAGAAGCTCACTGATAAAGGCTTACTCAAAAAAACAGGAGAGAAGAAGCATGCGGTCTATACACGATAGAACCCACCTATGCACGGTGAGCATTAAGTATATGCACGCGTGTATAGAGCCGTGCATAGCTCGCTTTTACCATTATTCGTGTGGATTCGTGACCATCCGTGGTTCAAAAGGATTGTGAAGATGAAAGAAACCAGTTTGTTCGACTCGCTGCTTGAAGAGCCGCAGAAGCCCTCCGGCCCGGTGACTTGCCTCGGCATGACCTTCGAGAACGATGAGGCCCGCCGCGCCCACCTTACCGAGGAGCTGCACAAGAAGCTGCAGGACCCGGAGTTCCGCAAGATCGAAGGCTTTCCCATCGGCAGCGACGAGGACATCCTGAATCTGAGCGATCCGCCGTACTACACCGCCTGCCCGAACCCGTGGATCGCCGACTTCATCGCCGAGTGGGAGGCGGAAAAGCCGGAACAGCCTGAAGGCTATCACTACCATCGCGAACCTTTTGCTGCCGATGTGAGCGAGGGGAAAAACGACCCAATCTACAACGCGCACTCCTATCACACCAAGGTGCCCCACAAGGCCATTATGCGTTACATCCTCCACTACACGCAGCCGGGGGACATCGTGTTCGACGGCTTCTGTGGAACCGGCATGACAGGTGTGGCCGCGCAAATGTGTGGCGACCGAGAAGTGGTCATGTCTCTCGGCTACCAGGTGAAGTCGGATGGGACCATTTTGCAGGAAGAAATTGATGAGAATGGCAAAAAGGTTTGGAAGCAATTTTCAAAACTGGGCTCTCGTAGGGCCGTATTGAACGACCTTTCGCCAGCGGCAACTTTTATTGCCTACAACTACAACACGCCAGTCGATGTAGCAGCATTTGAGAAAGAGGCTAAACACATTCTTAAAGAGGTCGAGAAAGAGTGCGGTTGGATGTATGAGACGCTCCATACTGATGGAAAAACGAAAGGAAAGATCAACTATACGGTTTGGTCGGATGTCTTCTTGTGCCCAGAATGCACAAAGGAAGTTGTATTCTGGGATGTTGCTGTAGAAAAAGGAAAGGGAATTGTTCACGATAAATTTCCGTGCCCTCATTGCGGGTCTTTACTGCTAAAACGCAGCTTGAAGAGAGCATGGGAGACGGTTTTTGATGAAGCATTCGGCGATACGATTCGGCAAGCTAAGCAAACTCCCGTACTGATAAATTATACGGCAGGTGGGAAAAGGGCTGAAAAAATTCCCGATCCATCAGATATGGCCTTGATCGAAAAAATAAATAACAGCCACATCCCGTATTGGTTTCCTGTTGCAGAACTCCAGGATGGCTTTAACACACGACAACCAAAAGGTTCTCACGGAATCACACATACCCATCATTTTTATACTCGAAGGAACCTCTGGATACTTGCATCGCTATGGTCAAAGGCATCTCCGAAAATGAGATTCGGATTAACTAATTTCCTTTCTCGCAATCTGACAAAGATGAATCGATTTGTTGTGAATAGGCACAATCCAAATGGAAGAATTAATGGTCCGATGACCGGAACCTTGTACATTCCGAGCGAACAAGTCGAGCAAACAGCTACACTGTTGTTTAAAGACAAATGGATCAAACATGGCTGGAATACATGCGGGAATTTGATAACAACCCAAAGCTTTTCAAGCATAGAAGCATCTGTGACTAACTCGCTTGATTATATTTTCATAGACCCACCGTTTGGTGCAAACATTAACTATTCAGAGTTGAACTCTTTGTGGGAGTCTTGGCTTTCAGTTAAAACGGATCAAAAACCTGAAGCAGTTGAAAATGATGTGCAAAATAAGTCTCTGAATGATTATAGAGACTTGATGCTGGGTTGCTTTAGAAAAGCATACGAACTATTAAAACCTGGCCGTTGGATGACTGTTGAGTTTTCAAATACTCGTGCAGCCGTTTGGAATAATATTCAGACATCAATTGCAGATGCCGGATTCATTGTGGCTAATGTTTCTGTTTTAGATAAGAAGCATGGTGGTATTAAGGCAATGGCCTACTCAACAGCCGTCAAACAGGACCTCGTTATCTCAGCCTACAAACCCAATGGCGGCTTTGAAGAGCGCTTTCAGAAAGAGGCGCAAACCGAAGAAGGTGTTTGGGATTTTGTCCGCACACACTTGAAGTATTTGCCGGTCACCAAGCAGCAGGGAGCCTTACTGCAGTTTGTCCCGGAACGTGATCCCCGCATCCTGTTTGACCAAATGGTGGCCTACTACGTCCGCAAGGGTTACCCCGTGCCGATCTCAAGTCAGGAGTTCCAGATCGGGCTGGCGCAGCGTTTCATCGAGCGTGACGGCATGTATTTCCTGCCGGATCAGGTGGCCGAATACGACCGCAAAAAGATGACCTCGGGCGAACTCAAGCAGATGGCCATGTTCGTCTCCGATGAGGCCTCAGCCATCCAGTGGCTCCGCCAGCTCATCAAGGAAAAGCCGCAGACCTTTTCTGATATCAATCCGCAGTTCATGCAGCAGCTCGGTGGCTGGAGCAAGAACGAGGCCCAGCTCGATCTGCGCGAACTGCTGAACCAGAACTTCCTCTGCTACGACGGCAAAGGCCCGGTGCCCGAGCAGATCCATGGCTACCTCTCCACCAACTGGAAAGAGCTGCGCAATCTGCCCAAGGATGACCCGACCCTCGTCGCCAAAGCCCGCGACCGCTGGTATGTGCCCGACCCCAACAAAGCAGGCGACCTGGAGAAGCTGCGCGAGAAGGCGCTGCTCAAGGAGTTCGAGGAATACAAAGAGGTCAAGAAGAAGCTCAAGGTCTTCCGCCTGGAAGCTGTCCGCGCCGGATTCAAGAAAGCCTGGCAGGAACGCGACTACGCCGTCATCGTCGCCGTGGCCGACAAGATCCCCAACAACGTCCTGGAAGAAGATCCCAAGCTGCTCATGTGGTTTGACCAAGCCGTTACTCGGCTTGGTCAAGTGGCGAGTGATGAGTGGTAAGTGGCGAGAAAGGGATAAGTATGCAAGTGAAGAGCTATAAGGATCTGATTGTGTGGCAAAAGTCGATGGATTTAGTGGCAATGGTGTATCAGGTGACCAAGACGTTTCCGAGGGAAGAGCTTTATGGATTAACCAATCAGCTTCGTCGAGCCGCCGTTTCCATCCCATCGAACATTGCCGAAGGTCAGGCTCGGAACTCTACGGCTGAATTCAGGAATTTCCTCTCTATCGCCCGTGGATCACTTGCGGAAGTTGAAACCCAGTTGCTCATTGCCGAGCGGTTGAATTATATCGACTCCGGAAAACTTCGTGAGCTTCTGATTATTCAAACAGAAGTCAACAAGATGACAAACGCGCTGATGAGCAAACTCGCCCCTCGTCACTCGCCCCTAACCACTATGAAAGGAGGGGAATAGTTATGCTCAAACAATTACGAATACAGAACTTCAAAGGCTGGAAGGATACCGGCACCATTCGCCTGGCCCCTATTTCTTTGATCTTCGGCGCAAACAGCTCCGGAAAATCCAGCATTGGTCAGTTCCTGATGATGCTGAAACAAACAGCTGAATCACAGGATCGCAAGGCTATTTTTTATCCAGGTGGTAAAAACAGTGTCGTTCAGCTGGGGTCGTTTCGCGAGATGGTCTATCAAAGGAATCTCGAAAATGAGATCGCCTTTGAATACGAGTGGGAGACATTTCAAAAATTGAAATTCAGGGACACCGTTTCACAGACTAATTTTGTAGCTGATACGATCGATTTTGCTGCAAAGGTAAAAGGCGACAAAGACTCGGATATTTTAAAAATTGAAGAATTAAATTACCACCTAAAGGAAGGTGATGAATCCGTTCTTAAAGTTGGGATGAGCCCATCTGCAAAGAAAGCAGGCCAATATGAGGTCAATTCTGAGCAATACTCATTGATCAGAAACCCGGGCAGAGTTTGGTATCCAAGTCCACCCGTACGCTTTTATGGATTCCCTGATGAGGTGGTCAACTACTATAAAAACTCGGAATTTGTCCAGGATCTGAATCTCGCCCAAGAAAAGCTATTTAAGTCCATATTCTATCTCGGACCATTGAGAATTAAAACGGAAAGACTGTACACTTGGGGCGGCATTACACCTGAAAGTGTTGGTTATTCAGGTGAACTTACCATCGCGGCCCTTCTTGCAAGCAAAAACAGAAAAATTAGCCTTGGGTATAAAAAGTTTACCAAACCTTTCGGGCAGATAATTGCCGCAAGCCTAAAATCCATGGGGCTAATTGATAATTTCAGGGTTGAAAAAATTGCTGAAAATCGCCAGGAATACGAAGTCAATGTCCAAACAAAAGGGTCAAAAGATTGGGTAGATCTCCCGGATGTCGGGTTTGGCATCACGCAGGTGTTGCCGGTTCTGGTTCAGTGTTTTTACGCGCCTCCCGGTTCAATAATTATCATGGAACAGCCGGAAATTCATTTGCATCCGAGTGCGCAATCTGCTTTGGCCGATGTGATGATTGATGTAATCAATTCTAGGGAAAACGGTGCGGCTAGAAATATTCAGTTGATCATCGAGACCCACTCGGAACATTTTCTGCGACGGTTACAACGCAGGATTGCCGAGGACGTGGTTACTCAAGAAAAAGTGTCGGCCTATTTCGCCAATATCTCCAAGACCCCCGCTACGCTTGAACCTCTTCAAATTGACATATTCGGCAACATCCAGAACTGGCCGGAAAATTTCTTCGGTGATGAGATGGGGGACATCACTGAACAAGCCAAAGCGGCCATGAAAAAACGGATGCAACAGAGCACGGAAAAGCCGGAGGCATCCAAATGAGTTTGCCGAAGAAATGCCTCGTGGACACGAATGTGCCGATTAACGCAAATCTTGCAAACGACCCGGCAACAATCCCTGACAACCTGGTTGCTTGCGTCCAAAGTTGTGTCGATGCCATTGACCATGTGATGAAAAAAGGTGAATTCGTTATTGATTCCGGTGATGAAATCTACAGCGAGTATTTAAACCACCTTTGCCTAAGTGGGCAAAAGGGGATTGGCAATGCTTTCATGAAGTGGGTTCACGACAATCGTTGGAGCCTGCCTGATTCCGACCGGGTAGCCATCTCCAAAAACGGCGACTCCTATGACGAATTTCCAGTCCATGACGGATTGGTAAATTTCGACAAATCGGATCGAAAGTTTGTTGCCGTGGCCAATGCACACGCGGATAAACCGTCGATATTGCAGGCCACCGACAGCAAGTGGTGGGGGTGGAAGGATGCCTTAGCTGAGGTTGGAATCGCCGTCCATTTCCTCTGTCCGAAATACGTCGAAGCAAAATATGCAGAGAAGATGGGGACGTGAAAGACGATTTTTTCAAATTCCCCTCCACGCCACATCTGGCAACGCTGGCTGGCGTTGATATCCGGAGTGACAAGGTGCTGTCGGAATCGGAGCGTGATGAATTCCTGCAGCACGACCTTGTTGTCGAGGAAAAGGTAGATGGCGCGAATCTGGGAATCTCTTTTGATTCGGAAGGAAATATTCGAGCACAGAACAGGGGCGCATACCTGCATTTACCTGGATCTGGTCAATGGAAAAAACTTGGCGACTGGTTGACGCCACGGACCGATACGCTGTTTGAGCATCTTTCCGACCATTTCATACTCTTCGGGGAATGGTGTTATGCCCAGCACTCGGTTTTTTATGACCGTTTGCCGGATTGGTTCCTTGGTTTCGATGTTTATGACAAACGATTTGGCCGATTTCTATCTTCAAAACGCCGGGATGATCTCTTTACGAAAATGGGCGTTGCTCAAGTTCCTGTCCTCGCACGCGGACACTTCGCATACCCGGAAGTGCAAAAATTCCTATCGACATCAAAACTCAGCGATCAGCCTGCGGAAGGCATCTATCTCCGATTTGACCAAGACGACTGGCTGGCGCAACGGGCCAAACTGGTTCGTCCGGCATTTATCCAGGCTGTGGAGCAGCACTGGTCACGCTCCGCCATCAGACCAAACCGGTTGAGACTGGAGGTTCAAGGATGAAATCTTCCAGCGTTGGTCAGGAGTGGCAATACAGCACCGTTCATAACAGCGCCTGCAAGATTATTGAAGAACAGACCTTGTGGGGGCAGACGGTGTGCCGTGTCTGGTTGCCGAACCAGGACGCGGTGGTGCGCGTGCCCCGCTCCGCCTTACGGCCGCTGAGTGCCGACCTGCAGCCGGAGATCGAGGCTGGACGCATTGCCTATGTGGCCGCCGCAGCCAAGGTCGCCGAGGTGCTTGAAGGCGCCACTGAGGGCCATATATTGCTGGCTCCCATGGAGTCCAACGTCATTCCGCTGCCGCACCAGATCCACGCCTTGTCCCGTGCCATCTCCGGCGACCGCGTGCGCTACCTGCTGGCCGACGAGGTGGGTCTCGGCAAGACCATCGAGGCCGGGCTGGTCATGCGCGAGCTCAAGCTGCGCGGGCTGGTTCGGCGAATCCTGGTCGTCTCTCCCAAAGGTATCGCTACCCAGTGGGTGGCGGAAATGCAGACACATTTCAACGAGCAGTTCCAGCTCGTGCTGGGCGACGACATCGGCACATTGCAACGCCTGGCTCCAGGGGCGGATCACCGGAGCTCAGCCTGGTCGATGTTTGATCAGGTCATCGTCTCCCTGGATTCGGTCAAGCCCATGGACAAGCGGCGCGGTTGGACCGCCGAGCGCGTTGCCGAATACAACCGCAGCCGGTTCGAAGATCTGATTACCGCCGGTTGGGATCTGGTGGTGGTGGACGAAGCGCACCGCCTGGGCGGCAGCACCGATCAGGTCGCCCGCTACAAACTCGGCAAGGGCCTGGCGGAGGCCGCGCCCTATGTGCTGCTCCTTTCGGCTACGCCCCACCAAGGTAAGACCGATGCCTTCCATCGCTTGATGAACCTGCTGGATGACGACGCCTTTCCGGATATGGACAGCGTCTCCCGCGAGCGGGTGGCTCCGTATGTCATCCGTACCGAGAAGCGCAAGGCCATTGATGCCGACGGCAAGCCGCTCTTTAAACCCCGGCGCACGCAGATGGCCCCGGTTGCCTGGGAGAGCCGCCATCACCTGCAGCAGCTCCTCTACGAGGCGGTGACCGACTATGTGCGCGAGGGCTACAACCAGGCCCTGCGCGAGAAGAAGCGCCACATCGGCTTTCTGATGATCCTGATGCAGCGCCTGGTGGTTTCCAGCACCCGGGCGATCCGCACTACGCTGGAACGACGACTTGCTTTTTTAGGGGCGAGTGGTGAGGGATTAGGGGCGAGACTGGCAGATTCTGACTCGTCCCTCGTCCCTGACCCCTTGTCCCTTTCAACCGAGGATTGGGAAGATATCGACGGACAAGAGCAGCTTGAGCTGGCGTTACAGCTTGATGCGATAGAAAACGAAAAATCCGAGGTTGAACACCTGCTCGAAGCGGCGGTCCGTTGTGAACAGGCTGGACCGGATGCCAAGGCCGAGGCGTTGATCGAGTGGATCTACAAGCTGCAAGCCGAGGAGAACGAACCGGATCTGAAGGTGCTGATCTTCACCGAGTTCGTGCCGACCCAGCAGATGCTGAAGGAGTTTTTGGAAGCCCGGGGAATCTCGGTGGTCACCCTGAACGGCTCCATGGCCATGGAGGAACGTGGGGCAGCCCAGGATGACTTCCGCAAATCGCACCGTGTATTGGTCTCCACCGATGCGGGCGGTGAGGGTCTGAACCTGCAGTTCGCCCATGTCATCATCAACTACGACATTCCTTGGAACCCGATGCGGCTGGAGCAGCGTATCGGCCGCGTGGACCGTATCGGCCAGCCCAAAACCGTACAGGCGATCAATTTCGTATTTGAGGATTCAGTCGAGTTCCGGGTCCGCGAAGTGCTGGAGCAGAAGCTCTCGGTGATCTTCGACGAGTTCGGCATCGACAAGACCGGCGACGTGCTCGACTCGGCCCAGGCCGGTGAGTTGTTCGAGGATGTGTTCGCCTCGGCCATCCTTAATCCTGACGGCATCGAAACCTCCGTCGATCACACGGTGGCCAGGATTCGGGATGAGATTCAGCAGGTGCGCGAGTCCTCCGCCATCTACGGCATATCCGAAGAGCCGGATGTGCAAACCGCTGAGCGTCTGCGCTCGCATCCGCTGCCCCACTGGGTGGAACGGATGACGGTGGGCTACCTCAATTCACACGGCGGCGCAGCCAGTCGCAAGCGCTCATGGTGGGATCTGAATTGGCCGGATGGCCAGGAACACCGCAAAGCCGTATTCAGCGCTCGGGAAGCGGATCGTCTAACCGACGCAACCCTGCTCAATCTCGAAAACAGCCGTGTCCGTGGTCTTGCCCTGAACCTGCCCCAGGTCGCGGCAGGTCAGCCATTGCCGTGCGTAACCGTAAGCGGGCTGCCAGCCAGCATCTCCGGACTCTGGGGGCTCTTTGAGATCCGCCTTCAGACCGGAATGCACCAGAAGACACAACTCCTACGCATCCCCATGGTGCGACGTGGCTATATCAGCGTGTTCCTGAGTGAGGAAGGCAAACTGTTTCTGCCCACGGCCCGGCATATCTGGGATGCGCTGCAGACAGCGGAAGCCGAAGTGCAAGCCACCCTCGGGCAGGATGAATCCATCACCGCCCATGAGCGTTTGCAGATTGCTGCCGAACAGGCCGGACAGGAGCTGTTCGACACATTGCAGCAGGCGCACATAGTTTCGGTGACCCGGGAAGAAGAACGCGGCATGGTTGCTTTCGCTTCTCGGCGGAAGGCTATTGAGCGAGTGGGGTTGCCCGAAGTGCGCCAGTACCGTCTGGCCCGCTGCGCTGCTGAGGAAAATGAGTGGCGGCATGAACTGCAATCAGCGCGGCAGATCGTACCGGAAATCCGGTCGCTGCTGATGCTGAAGATTGAGAGAACCACGAATGGACACGAATAAACACGAATTGTTGTTGAAGGATGAGGTGTATCAGGTTGTGGGCTGTGCCATGGAGGTATTAAATACACTTGGCCATGGCTTGCTTGAAAAACCTTATGAAAATGCGTTGGTCGTGGAGTTCGGGTTGAAAGGAATTCCATGCCGCCAGCAAACCCGCTTCCCTGTTATCTACAAAGCCGTTGAGGTTGGAGAATATATCCCAGACCTGATCGCCTTCGAAAGTGTCATCATCGAAACGAAAACGATTGAGCTTATCACAGATATCGAGCGTGGGCAGGTCATCAACTACCTGAAAATAACTGGGCTGCGTGTTGGTGTGATCCTCAATTTCAAGCATGCAAAACTCGAATGGGAGCGGATCGTTTTATGAAATCCATTTGTGTCGATTCGTGTTTATTCGTGGTTCAACCAGGAGGCGCTCAATGAGTAGTTGGCGAGACGCCATCCTGAATGACTTCGTTCCCAACGTCAGCAAGCTGACCCTGGTCGCGGACCCGGATTGTCTGCTGACCGAGGAGAAGCTGGCCTTGGAGCTTCGCGGGCGCGGGTTCGACCTGATCGAGTTCAGTGATCCGGTCGAATTCAGATACGCCTATGAGTCAAAGTACCGTTCGATATGGGACCGGGGTGAGCACACCGATCTGGTGGTAGTCCTCCGCTTGCAGGATGCGGAGCTGGAATCCCTGCCTTACGACCTGCTCCAGGCGGGCCGCAAGCTTTCATTCAACCTGGGGGATCTCTTCCCCAACCTGAGCTACCCGGTCATCGAGAAGCTCGACCGGAGCCTGCTGGACGCGCTATTCGAGGCCCAGCGCAAGTCGCCGCCGGATCGCATGGGCGACAACGCCACCAAGGATTTCATCCTCCGTCATGTGTTCGGCATTGCGGCGGAACTGATTGGGGGCGAGGTGGAGCTGCTTCGCGCCTTGCTGCGCCTGCACTACGGAAAAACCAGACTCCCCGATATCCTGGTCCATCGCCTGATCCAATCCCTTCAACTCGCCCCTCGCCCCTCGTCCCTCACCCCTGATTTCAAAGCCTGGCCGCTCTCTGAAATCGTTCCGGACGATGAGGCGTTCTTCGCCTTTTTGCAGGAACGCTGGCCGCTATTTCTTTCACGGCTAGGCAGCGCTCATCAGGTACGGGAGGATTCGCCGGAATACGGCCTCAAGTATCCCGGCCCTGATCGCCTGCCGTTCGACCATCAGGACATCAAGGTCTACATCGACAACCTGTTCCTGGAGGGGAAACTCAGCCCTGTCGAGGCCAAAGGCATTGAAGTGGATGCCGGGTCCTGGGTCCGAAGCGGCATCGCCACCTCCGGCGTGGACGATGACGAGCTGCGGATCTCTCGCTTGTTTGGCCTTGTCGAGAAGGAACTGCCCACTGCGGAAGCGCGTTACTCGGACTGGACCGCCTTTGCGTTGAAATGGGCCGAACTTTCTTTGCTGGTTCATTGTGGCAACAGCACCGAGTATCAGACCCGGCTCAGGGAAATCGGCGATGCACTGAACACGACCTTTGCCGCTTGGCTGGCCGACCACTACTCCAGTCTGATCAACTTGCCGCCGACCAATCCGGCCATGCTCCACCATGTGCCGCGCCGCCTGGCTCGGGATATCGAGGATTCGGGTAGTAGCCGTGCCGCTCTGATCGTGGTTGACGGCCTAGCCCTCGATCAGTGGGTGACCATCCGCCAGCTTCTGCAAAAACAGGATGCCAATCTGGTCATGCGCGAATCCGCGACCTTCGCCTGGATTCCGACGCTGACCTCGGTATCGCGGCAATCGATCTTCTCGGGCAAGCCGCCGCTCTATTTCCCGTCATCCATCAACTCGACCAACAGCGAAGAGAAACTCTGGAAACAGTTCTGGGAAGGCCATGGCCTGTCCCGACTGGATGTCGCCTACCAGCGAGGTCTTGGCGACGGCGATGCTGCGGGCGTCCTCGACTCCGCAATCCACCCCGGAAAGACCAAGGTGGTGGGGTTGGTCGTGGACAAGGTGGACAAGATCATGCACGGCATGCAACTCGGCTCGGCCGGGATGCACAACCAGATCAAGCAGTGGTGCCATGCAGGATTTCTTTCCGCGATGGTCGGCCAACTCCTGGATTACGGCTATGAGGTCTGGCTGACGGCCGATCACGGCAACATCCAATGCGACGGTAAAGGCCGCCCGTCTGAAGGTGTGATTGCCGAAACTCGCGGCGAGCGTGTTCGTGTCTATCCCACGCCGGAACTCCGCGCTCAGGTGGCTGGGGCCTTCCCGTTTGCCCACGAGTGGCAGCCGGTCGGGTTGCCCGCAGATTATTTCCCCCTGGTGGCCGGTGGCCGCGACGCATTCGTGAACCCGGGAGATGCCATCGTAGGTCACGGCGGTGTAGCCATCGAAGAAGTCATCGTGCCCCTTGTAAAGTTTGAAAGGAGAACACGGTGATGGGTAAACGACATGAAGCCATCGGCATCAAGCAGACGATCCGTTTCGAGTGGATGCAGAAGGCAGCCAATCTGCTGCTGGCAGGACTCGACGCCAAAACCATCCGCCAGGAGCTGCATGAGTTCCTCGTGGACAGAAAAGGCAACGGCTCCGAAGGCGAACGAAGCGATCAGACCCGGACCTTTGTCGTCAACAATCTGATGAAGATCTGGGTCTCTCCTGACCCCGAGTTGATTCCATTCCGGGATGCCTCGCTGGCGTTTCTAAGGGACAACCCGTCCATGGCCCTTGTGGTCCACTGGGGGATGGTTTCGGCCGCATATCCGTTCTGGTTCAATCTGGCCCGGCAAACCGGTCGCCTTTTGGCGCTGCAGAACCAGGTGACGCACAAACAGGTCATCAATCGCATGAAGGAGCAGTATGGAGACCGAAGCACCATTTCTCGCGAAGGCCAGAGGGTCATCCGGTCTTTTGTGGGTTGGAAGGTCTTGCGAGATGCGGATGCAATTGGCTGCTATAAGAATGGCAATGCCAATCTCATCGTCGACCCTAAACTGACTCTGTTACTGTTCGAGTCGGCCCTTTTGGCAAACCCAGAGGCGAAATCCCCGTTGGCTCTCCTTCAAAACAATCCAGCCTTTTTCCCCTTTCACATTTCCACATTGACAGGTTCCCAGATTTCTCAAAATAACGACAGGATTGAAGTAATCAGTCACGGTCTGGACGAAGTCCTGGTGAGATTGAAGTAATTCATGCTTAGGGAGTTAACAATGGGTGAGGGAATTCCCCTCGAAATTCTAAGAGAGAATATTCAATATCTCTATAGCGCATATCCTCCGGATAAAGAGGTTATGGAATTCCATGGTCCGAAGCCAATTTCGTTTCGAAGGAGTAAAAAAGACCTCCAGTTGATCACCGAATTCATAGAGTGTCAAACAGCTGAGATTCCATGGATTTGTACCGAGGATATTTCAATTCGAATTGAGTGGATGATCAATGATCGTGATCGATATGAAAGCGATTCTGTTCCTGATCTTGATAATATTGTAAAGCCAATCCTCGATTCTCTGTGTGGGCAGAAAGGCATTATTATTGATGATTGCCAAGTGGTGGATTTTAGCGCTTCCTGTCTAGGCCTAAAATAAGCGAGGTTGCCCTTTAAAAAAAGGGGACAGGTTCGTTTTC
>ENA-UOOH01001896-UOOH01001896.1-fermentation-metagenome-genome-assembly--contig:-NODE-1896-length-19291-cov-10.674776_pt1 | contig 19291 bp, 9 predicted proteins | sample MGYA00245778_ERZ724025 | MGnify/ENA primary metagenome ERZ724025 (study PRJEB28704, sample SAMN03018313) | fermentation metagenome | biome: anthropogenic terrestrial biome; feature: soil; material... | reverse complement strand
GATTGCAGAATGATAATCCGGCTCCTGTGCAATCTCAGAAACCAGTTCCGTATACCGGACTTTCCCTGCGGGATCAATGACAACCACGGCACGGGCCAGAAGCCCTTTGAGAGGCCCGCTGGTCATCAACAGCCCGTAATTCTTACCAAAGGTATCGTCGCGGAAGGTGGAAAGCGTGATCACATTTTCAATGCCTTCCGCCGAACAGAACCTGCCGGCAGCAAAGGGAAGGTCGGCGGAAATACCCAAAACAACGGTATTTTCCAACGATGCAGCTTCTTTGTTGAAGCGGCGCACCGAAGCAGCGCATGTACCTGTGTCGAGGCTCGGGAAAATATTCAGTACCACATTTTTTCCTTTAAAATCCGATAACTTTGTTTCCGAGAGATCGCTCTTCACCAAGATGAAGCCCGGTGCTTCTGTTCCTTTTGCTGGCAGCTCTCCTATCGTCTGTACAGGATTGCCTTTAAATGCAATATTTGCCATATAATATTTTTTTATTTAAATCTATTCTTAATTATTTCCTTGTCACATGTTCTAAACAAAGAGTTTGTGCAAATGTTCAAAATAGACTCATTTTTAACGTTCAATGAGGAGACGGACTCTTCTGATGCAACTCTTCCCGCAGGTATCGGGCTGTGTAACTTTGCTCGTTTCGGACAATCTCTTCGGGGGTGCCGGTGACAAGAATGTTTCCCCCTCTCTCGCCTCCCTCGGGGCCCAGGTCAATGACATAGTCGGCACACTTGATGATGTCGAGGTTGTGTTCAATCACGATCACGGTATTGCCTTTGTCCACAAGCTTGTTCAACACACCCAATAACACCCGGATATCTTCAAAGTGAAGCCCGGTGGTGGGCTCATCCAGTACATACAGCGTATTGCCGGTATCTGTGCGGGCCAGTTCCGTGGCCAGCTTCACGCGTTGGCTTTCGCCTCCCGAGAGGGTTGTTGACGATTGTCCCAACTTGATGTATCCCAGCCCCACCTCCTGCAATACCTTTATCTTGTGCAAAATGGTGGGCACATTCTCAAAAAACTCAACAGCATTGTTGATGGTCATATCCAGTACATCGGCAATTGACTTCCCCTTGAAGCGTACCTCCAACGTTTCGCGGTTGTATCTTTTGCCGTGACAAACCTCACAGGGTACCATCACATCGGGCAGGAAGTTCATCTCGATCGTTTTATAACCGTTGCCGCTGCACTTTTCGCATCTTCCTCCCTTCACGTTGAAAGAGAAGCGCCCCGGCTTATAGGCCCGTATCTTTGCTTCCGGCATGCCGGCAAAAAGATTCCGTATATCGGCAAAAACGCCGGTATAGGTAGCCGGGTTAGAGCGAGGTGTGCGGCCGATGGGCGACTGGTCAACGCTCACCACCTTGTCCAGATGTTCCACTCCCTTTGCCGAAACATAGGGCAGGGGATCTTTTAAGGAACGATAAAATCTCTGGCTCAGTATGGGCTGCAGCGTTTCGTTAATCAGGGTTGATTTTCCACTGCCCGACACTCCAGTTATGCAGGTAAAGGTGCCCAGCGGAAACCTGGCAGTCACATTTTTCAGGTTGTTGCCCGAAGCGCCCTCAATGATGAGTTTTTTGCCGTTTCCTTTTCTTCTTTTTGTAGGAACGGCTATCTCCAGCTTCCCGTTGAGGTAGTTGGAGGTGAGGGTGTTCTTTTTCAACATCTCCGAAGGAAGACCCTCAAACACCACATCGCCCCCCTTCTGTCCGGCAAAGGGGCCCATGTCTACAATGTAATCGGAGGCAAGCATCATATCTTTGTCATGTTCTACCACTACTACGGAATTACCCGAATCGCGCAGCTTCTTCAACGAGTCAATCAACCTGTGGTTATCGCGCTGATGCAAGCCGATGCTTGGCTCATCCAGAATATAGAGTACGTTTACCAGCTGTGAACCAATCTGCGTGGCCAGCCGGATGCGTTGACTTTCACCTCCTGAGAGCGAGGCCGAGGCGCGGGAGAGAGACAGATAGCCCAGTCCCACATCCAGCAGAAACTGCAGGCGGGAAAGAATCTCTTTCTTTATTTCCTCGGCGATCAGCCGCTGTTTTTCGGTTACAGCCGACTCCGATTGGACGAACCACTGGTACAACTCCTCAATGTCCATTTCGGCAAGCTCTGAAATATTCTTTCCGTTAATCCTGAAGTGAAGGGCTTCCTTGTTAAGCCGCTGACCGTTACATTCGGGACAGACCGAGGTGGAGATGAACTGTCCCGCCCACTTTTGTGCTGTGGCTGAAGCTTCATCGTCCTGCTGCATCTCAATGTATTTTGCCACACCCTCGTAAGACACCATGTAGTTGGAGTTTCCCAACGACTCATTCTTTATTTTCAATCGTTCATTGGTTCCATACATGATCTCGTCTATCGCCTCCCGGGGAATATCTTTGATGGGGGTTTTCATTGTGACGCCGTACTTTTCACAGATGGCTGCTATTTGCCAGAAAAGCAGGCTGCTTTTTTCTTTTCCAAGCGGTATAATACCGCCTGCAGCAATGCTCTGCTCAGGGTTGGGGATGATTTTTTCAATATCGATCTGATCAACGGAGCCGATGCCTTTACAACGGGGGCAAGCTCCCTGTGGTGAGTTGAAGGAAAAATTATGCGGTGCAGGCTCGTTATACGACAGCCCGGTAGTGGGACACATCAGGCTGCGGCTGTAATGTCTTACTTCATCGGCCTCCACATCCTGAATAAGAATCAATCCGGCACCCTGTTTCATGGCTGTGCGTACGCTTGCTTTCAGCTTATCGGCAAACTTGTTGGAGACAACCAGCTTGTCAATCAGGATTTCGATGTTGTGGTTTTTATACCGGTCTACCCTCATGCCGGGAATGATCTCTTTGATCTCACCATCCACCCTCACGTTAAGATAACCCTTTTTGCGGATCTGCTCAAAAAGCTCTTTGTAATGTCCTTTCCTGTTTCTTACTACAGGGGAAAGGATGTGTATTTTTTTTCCAATATATTTCTCCAGGATCAGCTCCAGGATCTGATCATCAGTGTATTTGACCATCTTTTCACCGGTAACCCAGGAGTATGCTTCGCCTGCACGAGCAAAAAGAAGGCGCAGGAAATCGTATACTTCGGTGGTGGTGCCGACGGTTGAACGGGGGTTCTTGTTGGTTGTTTTCTGTTCGATTGAGATCACGGGGCTTAGGCCGGTGATCTTATCCACATCGGGTCGTTCCATCTTTCCCAGAAAGCCACGGGCGTATGCCGAGAAGGTTTCAATATAACGTCGCTGTCCTTCGGCAAAGATGGTGTCGAACGCCAGTGACGACTTTCCACTGCCACTCAACCCGGTCACCACGGTGAGCGAATCGCGCGGGATGGTTACGTCGATATTCTTCAGGTTGTGTACTCGAGCACCGTACACATGAACTTGTTCTGTTTCGGAAGTCATAGTCTGTATAAACGATAGATAACCTAAAAAGTTTACTTCACTACCCATGCCGCATTATGCACCTTCGGCTGAACCCCTTCCCTATAGAATAGGCTTTCCTTGGTAGGGATGAAGATGGTATAGGTTTTGCCGGAAGTATTGTTCAATTTGTTGCTGCGTAGCCAGGAGTTAAAGTCCTTTAATTGGGCATAGGTGATTTGATTTTCTTGGGCAAAGGCGACCAGGTCCGCTATGGAGTTGGATACGTTCACTTTCTTGAACTCCATGGGTTTGTACAGGTCTGAGGGCCTGAGGATGAATCCGTATTGCTGCGGATGCTCAAAGATCTGTTTGATGGCGAGCATGCGGTAATAATAACGAGAGGTTTCCTCCACAAGCCAGAGATCAAGCGCATCGTCCACCTGCTGGTCCCTCAGTTCAGAGGTGATACGCCCCTGTCCGCCGTTGTACGATAGGGCAGCAGCACTCCACGACCCATATTTGCGGTAAGCATCTTTCAGATACCGGCAGGCAGCCTCGGTCGATTTTTCAACATGATACCTTTCGTCTACCTCGGCACTCACCTCGAGGCCATACTGCTTGCCCGTGCTTTGCAGAAACTGCCACAGTCCTGCTGCCCGTGCCGGAGACACCGCCCGGTGATCGAGGCTGCTTTCGATAACCGCCAGGTATTTCAGGTCGTCCGGCACTCCCTGCTGTTTCAAAATAGGTTCAATAACCGGAAAGATGCGGTTAGCACGTTTTATAAGCAACAGGGTGGTGGAGTGAAAGTATGTAAAGCTGTTCAACTCCCTGTCCATCCGTTCATGTTTGTCGTACCGGTCAAAAGTGATTTTTTCTCCGGCAAAATACATAATCCGGGGTATTTCCACTGAGGCAGTCATCGATAGTACCAGTGGCTTTTCCGATTCGGTTTTGTCCAGGTTGTTCCCCGATGTCAGCAACAGGAAGATTCCTGCCAGGCCGGCAAGTAACAGGAATATGGAGATCAGCAGTGATTTTTTCATTTTTTCTGTTAAATAAAGTGATGATTACCTCCGGATTACGGGGTGTCTGTCCGCATAGCCGAAGAACGAACAAATTTACAAAAATAATTCCAATCCCCAAGTCTTCTGAAAATTATGGGGTACACGTTTCATCTGCTCATTTTTTCGTAAGTTTGCGTTTTACAAAGTACAGGACAGGTTAGGAATATTGAAATGAAACTAAAAACACCCCGATCGGTTATTAAAGCCCACGACATCAGTCAGCTCCGTTTTCGTGACACACCCTTTGTCAAGCTGATGAACAAGCGTATATACAACATATTGATGGTGGCCTCCAGGTATGATATGTTTATCCTTGAAGATGACGGCCGCGTAGACGAACAGATCTTCAACGAATACACCTCGCTCAATCTCCGCTATCCTCCCCGCTTCACACAGGTAGGAAGCAACAAGGAGGCGCTTGCCGAGCTAAAACAGAACCATTATGAGCTGATCATCTGTATGCCCAATATGGATAGCAGTGATACATTTGATTTGGCGAAGCAGATAAAAGCGCGTTATTCCGGCATACCTGTAGTACTGCTGACTCCTTTCTCGAAGGCGGTGACTCAGTCGCTGAGTAGGGAAGACCTTAGCGGCATCGATTATGTATTCAGCTGGCTGGGTGATACCGATCTTTTGCTGGCTATTATCAAAGTAGTGGAAGACAGGATGAATGTGGAGCACGATGTGAAGACGGTGGGTGTGCAGACCATCATGCTGGTGGAGGACTCTGTCAGGTTTTACTCATCTGCCTTGCCGTTGCTCTATAAGTTTGTTCTTTCCGAGTCGAAAGAGTTTTCGAAAGAGGCATTGAACGATCACCTGCGTATGTTACGCATGCGGGGACGTCCCAAGATACTGCTGGCCCGCAACTACGAGGAGGCCGTCGCTTATTACAGTAAGTATGGCGATAATATGCTGGGGGTGATCAGCGACATGAGCTTCAATGTGAATGGAGAGAAAGATAGGCTGGCCGGAAAACGACTGGGCGAATGGATAAGAGAGAAAGATATCTATATTCCCATCATCTATACCTCCTCCGAGTCGGAGAACAGCAAATATATCAATGGGGATAACGCTGTCTTCATCGATAAAAACTCGAAAACCTTCCCTCAGGATTTGCGCAGGGCGATCAAGGATAACCTCGGATTTGGCGATTTCATCATTACAGACCCGAAAACAAAAGAGGAGATATTCCGTATTAAGAATCTGAAAGAGCTACAGATGAATATCCGAAACATTCCGGATGACGCTCTTTATGAACACCTCTCCCGGAATCACTTCTCTCGTTTTTTCTACTCGCGTGCTATGTTTCCAGTGGCGGAGATGCTTAAAAAGATCGACGTGTCGGAATATGCCAGCATGAATGATGCCCGCGAACTGATCTACGCCACCATCGTGCAATACAGAAAAATGAAAAATACGGGTGTGGTGGCTGTTTTTGAAAAAGACCGGTTCGATCAGTACTCCAACTTTGCCCGTATCGGTGAAGGATCGCTCGGAGGAAAGGGCAGGGGACTGGCATTCATCGGTTATATGGTGAAGACGCATCTGGAGCTGAACAACAATCAGAACTTCCCGGTGACAACGCCCAAGACCGTTGTGCTGTGTACCGATATCTTCGACGAATTCATGGAGGCCAACGATCTTTATCCTGTGGCATTATCGGAGCGGTGCGACGAAGATATTCTGAAACATTTTTTGGCTGCCAAGCTGCCTAAAAGGCTGGTGAGCGACTTTCTGGTCTTTTTCGAAGCCATTGAGGGGCCTATTGCCATCCGCTCCTCCAGCCTGCTGGAGGATTCCCAATACCAGCCCTTTGCAGGAATATACTCTACCTACATGATTCCTTACGTGAACGATAAGTATGAGATGGTGCGCCTTCTGAGCAATGCCATCAAGGCGGTCTATGCCTCGGTCTTCTATAAGGACAGCAAAGCCTATATGGTGGCTACGCAGAACCTGATCGACCAGGAAAAGATGGCGATCGTGCTACAGGAGGTGGTGGGATCCCAATACGGGAAGTTATATTACCCTGCCATTTCGGGGGTGGCACGCTCCATCAATTACTACCCCATCGGTGATGAGAAAACCGAAGATGGCATCGTGGATCTGGCATTCGGGCTGGGAAAATATATCGTCGATGGCAATATGGGACTGCGTTTTTCGCCGCTTCATGCATCCCGGATCCTGCAGTTAAGTTCGCTCGACCTGGCATTGCGGGACACGCAGACACAGTTTTATGCCCTCGATCTCGATTCTGTCTCTAAAGATTTTACTATCGACGATGGCTTCAACCTGTTGAAGCTGCGGCTGCGCGAAGCTGAGAAAGAGGGCCCCCTGCGATATGTAGCTTCCACTTATGATCCTCAGGATCAGATTGTACGTGAAGGTTTTTATGAGGGAGGACGTAAGATCGTTTCCTTCGCCAACATCCTGCAACACGATATGTTTCCGCTCTCGGATGTACTCGACAAACTGCTGAAAGCGGGACAAAAGGAGATGGGAAGGCCGGTAGAGATTGAGTTTGCCGTCGACATCAGTAGCCCTCAGTTTGCGTCGTTCTATGTCCTGCAGATAAGGCCAGTGGTAGACAGCAAGGAGGTGGTTCATGAAAGCCTGGAGGAAACGCCGGTAAACGAGACGGTGTTATTTTCGCGGAATGCGCTGGGAAATGGGATGTCGAGCGACGTGTACGACGTAGTCTATGTGAAATCAGATGCTTTCAATGCTGCTAAAAATCAACTGATTGCTCGTGAGATAGAAAAGATGAACAGCGAATTTGTCGCTGCCGGCACCAACTACGTGCTGGTGGGACCCGGTCGCTGGGGTTCTTCCGACCCATGGCTGGGCATCCCGGTAAAATGGCCACATATCTCTCAGGCACGGGTCATTGTGGAATCGGGTATGGAGAACTACCGCATTGAGCCTAGTCAGGGAACCCATTTTTTTCAGAATCTCACCTCTTTCGGGGTCGGATATTTTACGGTCAACCCCTTCCTGGAGAATGACGGATTCTTCGATGAGCCTTTTTTGAATGAACAGCCGGCTGTGTTCGAAACGGATTATATACGCCGGGTGCATTTTGACAAGCCGTTGTGCATCAAGATAAACGGTAAGAAAAGAGTGGGTGTTGTGCTGAAACCATAGAAAGAAAAATGTCTGTCCCCGGAATAGTGAAAAATGGAGATCCTGTTTTCCCTCTCCACGGTTTGGGCGTAATTTTCCGCCGGAAACGTAATTCCATCAGAAATCTATAATTATAATATATAATAAATGTAAATGGGATTTCTCTTCCTTATAGAAAAATGATCCGGATAATTCTTTGTATCATATCCGTGTACCCTTCCTTGTCGTCTTTATTGCGATTAAAAAAAGAATAATTTATTAGTTAATTAAATTAAAATATGGGGAGAGAGGGTAGCGTTTTCACCCCTTTTTTCATCATAGAGAATAGAAATGCACTGTTTTTACTCGAGATCTCAAAAATGATGCATATAAAATTTTCTGATGAACCTAATTATTATTTTTTAAACTTTTACGATTATGAATGTGAAGACGTTAAGTTATGCAGTGAGTATAGTGCTTGCTTGTATATTATTTGTGGCTTGTGAAGACGACGATAAGAAAGTATTGACTTTTACTCCGAGCAAAGTGGAAGTGGAAGTAGGAAAAACGGCTACCGTCAATGTTGGGAAGGGAATAGTCCCTTATACAGCGAATCCGGCCGACAAAACCATCGCTACCGCCACTGTGGACAAAAGCACTGTTACTATTACCGGAGTGAAGGAAGGTACTACTACCATTACGGTGACCGATAAAGAAAAAACCAGTGGCAAGATTTCCGTCACGGTAAAGAAAGCTGTCTCATTGACATTTGATAAGCCTGCTCCGGAAGCGACAGTAGGGGCAACGGTAGATGTGAAAGTCAGTGGAGGTGTAGCGCCTTATACTGTGGAGACAAAAGATGCTACAATTGCTACGGCAGTGGTTGCCCAGGACAAAATTACCATTACCGGAGTAAAAGTGGGTAAAACCGATATTGTGGTATATGATAAAGACAAGAAAAACAGCGGAACCATTTCCGTAACCATAAAATAACAGCGTATTGCGCGACTCCCCGCTTCTTGGGGAATTAATCAATGAAAAGGCAGTCCCGACGGTTTCTCCGGGCTGCCTTTACCTATATTATTATTTTCTTTTATAATACTTTCATCATCTTCTTTGTGGCAAAGAGAACTTTATGTGCGGTTTTCTTTCCTTCTCTTTCAACCAAATAAGGAATGAATTGTTACTACACAATAAATGAATAAATAGGACAGAAGACAAGTTTGCTTGGATTATGTTCTTGCATAACGTTAAAATATAAACCGATGAAACGATATTTTTTATTGTGGATGGCATTGGTGGGTCTTCTGGCTCTGTCTGCACAAACAACACACACTATGAGGTATGATCAGGCCTGGAAAAAAGTTGTTGAACTTGAAGAAAAGTCACTCCCTCAATCGGCCGCGGCAGAAGTAAACAGTATCCTGAACAGGGCAATTTTGGAGAAGAACAGTCCGCAGGTGATCAAGGCATTGATCCATCAGGGCAAATATAACCTGGTGCTGGATGTGCAAAACGACACGCTTATTTTCCGAAATCTGAATGAGATGGTAAAAAAGAGCAGCGATGTGGTGGAGCAATCGGTACTTCATTCCATGTTGGGCGAGCTGTACATGCAATACTACCAGAAAGAGCATCAGGCAATTAACCAGCGTACGGAAATGGGTGATTTTGTGCCGGCGGACATGAAAGAGTGGACACGGAATATCTTTTACAATAAGGTAACGGAACAGCTGAACGCCTCCATTGCGCATGAGGGTGAACTGATAAAGGCGAAAGTGGAATCCTATGCGGATGTGGTGGAATTGGGCAGGGATTCGCGCCGTTTCTACCCTTCAATGTATGATTTTTTGACGAACCGTGCTGTTGAGATTTTTAGTCAGATTAGCCCGGATAAGGATTTGAGCCGCACGTTGAAGCATAAAAATATTTCAATACAGTCGCTGTTTGCCCCCGCTGAAGAGTTTGTTACACTCTCATTCAATCCGCAAGCCTCTGAGCAGGGTCTATGGACATTGGAAACATACCGGAAATTGATTGCCTCTCTCCTTAAAAGAGACATGAAGCAATCGGTGCTATTGACCGAACTAAATAAGCTTGACTACTTGTCGCGATTCCACAGTGTTTATACAACCCGCGCTTTACCGTCGCTGAAAAGATTACAGGAGAAATGGGAAGGTCAAGACATCAGTGTGGAAATCATTGATAAAATTGCCGGTCTATATCAGAGCCACTTATGGGAATTGTCCGGCAGCGACAGCCTGAAGCGGGCAGCGGCAGCCAAGGATCTGTACGATCTGTTGCGAAGCTACATCAGCAGTTTTCCCGGGTATGAACGTATATCTGCTCTGGAAAACAGACTTCGACAACTGACGCAACCTCAGTACACTGTCTCGGGAGAAAAAACATTTCCCATTAAAGGAAAGAAAAGGTGGAAGATCCAATACAAAAATCTTGTGTCGCTGAATGCAACATTGTACAGGATCGACTCACCCACAGAGGTGGGGATGGTACAATCTGAGAGGTGGAAAAGGGTCGACGGGAAAAGGACCTTCCTGAAAAATATCACGGTGCCGTTACCCCAAATTGCAGAATATATGCAGGGCGAAACAGACTTCTTACTGGAGGTAGATCACCCTGGCACCTATATGCTGACGTTCGGCTCCACACCCGGAGGTATCGAAAATGGGCTGTCGGATTATTATTTTTCCGTTTCCGACCTTTCCGTTTTTGCCCGCTCATCCGCAAAGGAGAGATATGATTTCTTTGTGGTAAACAGGGTGACGGGGGAGCCAGTAAGAAAAGCAAAAATTAATATATACATGCAGTCTGGCAATTGGCGTAATTCCAAACTCACAGTCGTTGAGTCGGTGGTTACAAACGACGAGGGGCTGGCTGTATATCATAAGGGTGAGATCAACAGTGACCTGTTTTACCAGGCCGTCTCGGGAAAAGATAACGGCTCGCAGCTTTACCGGTTACCATATGAATATTACGAGTACGCTGAGAATGCTGATGCCGGGCGTGACCAGGTTAGCATTTTCACCGACAGGAGCCTCTACAGGCCGGGACAGACTCTCTTTTATAAAGCTGTATTCACCCGTGCAAAAGGAGGTGAAAACAGCATAGTCAAGAATAAAACTGCCAATTTTGTGTTGCGCGATGTCAATCGCCGGGAAATTTCGAAGCAGACTCTGATAACCAACGAGTATGGCTCGGTCTCGGGAGAGTTTGTACTGCCACAGGGCACGCTGCCCGGAAATTTCTCAATAGAAACAGATGAGGGAGGCACTGATTTCCGTGTGGAGGAATATAAGCGCCCCTCGTTTGAAGTGACATTTGATACGATCGGAAAAACCTATAAGTTTGGAGATGAAATCACGTTGAGGGGCAAAGCAGAAAACTTTTCCGGAATCAGGCTTCAAGATGCAGAGGTGGAGTGGCGCATTGCCCGGCAGCAAACATGGTGGTGGCGGTGGGGTGATGTGCCGGAACATTTCACAGAGGGAACTGTCACCACCGACAAAAATGGTGCATTTGAGATTTCTTTCACTCCCTTAAAACCCGATGAGCAGTATTCGCTCAGATCAGTATTCTCGTTTGTGGTCGAAGCCGCGGTGACCGATCTGAATGGAGAAACGCAGACAGGAACTTACAGCATTCCGGTTGGAGATGTCTCCATGATATTGCAGGCAGAGATACCGGACCGAATGGAGAAAAAGAGCGGTCAGCACATTGTGATCTCGGCGAAGAATCTTGATGGTGCGGACATAGATGCTGTCGGGACTTACCGGCTCTACTTGTTACAGAGAAACGATTCCATCGATCAGCTTGTCGCGGAGGGGCCGTTTGAATGTGGAGAACAGCCGGAAATGAAAAAACAGCTTGCCGGAATGCGCTCCGGAAAATACCGGCTGAAACTCCAATCGGAAGATGACAGGGGAAATCCTGTAGAAGCAGAAAAGGATTTTATTTTGTACTCCTTTGCTGATAAACGTCCACCCATCAAAACCAATGAATGGCTGGTTGAGAAAAGCGCTTTTTTTTCAGAAGGGAAAAGCGGTGAAGTGATACTGGGTGTGTCAGATAAAGTGAATGTTTTGTACGAGCTGTGGCAGCGAGACAGGTTGTTGGAAAGAAAATGGTTAAAGCTGAACAACGAAAACAGGCTTTTTGACATTCCCTACAAGAGAAGCTATGAGGAGGGAGTGACACTCATGCTGACCTATGTGAAAGAGGAGAGATTTTATGCACACAGCGTGGAATTGCGGCCGGTGAAGGAGGAGAAAAAACTGAACGTGAAGCTGGATGTGTTTCGTGATAAGGTCCGCCCCGGAGACAATGAGGAGTGGAGGATAACGGTTACTGATGCCGGCGGCAACCCATCCAGGGCGGAAGTGCTGGCTTCGATGTACGATTTCTCACTGGACCGGATATACCCGTCGCACCCCTGGAGCCTGTCGCTCCATATGCCCGGCCCGTATTATTCCCGAATGGGACTGGTCAGCGACCAGTCTTTCAACCCGCAGACAGCGATGGGATACTTTTCTATTCCGACGGTAGACGTACTCCCTTTTTCCTTCGACCGCTTCAACTGGTTCAATTTTTCATTCTATTCCGGAAGATTGATGCTAAGAGGTAGTGCTGTAGATGCAAAGAATGCAGCAGCATCCGGTTTCCTTGCCGAAGAAGAACTGCTTTCCGGTAGAAGAGTTTCCGATAATTCCGATATGGCAAAAAGGGAGGAAGCTGCTGCCGGCTTGTCTGTTCAGAGCCAGATACCGCAAATCCGCCGAAACTTTCACGAGACCGCCTTTTTCTACCCCCACCTGAGAACCAACGAAAAAGGGGAGACGCAGATCGCATTCGTCGTGCCCGAAAGCAATACAAGATGGCGCTTCAGGGTGCTGGCGCACGACCAGCAGCTGAATACCGGGAAAGTGGAAGCAATTATTGTGTCGCAAAAGGAGCTGATGGTGACGCCCCATATGCCTCGCTTTCTGCGTCATGGCGACAGGACGAGTGTCTCCACGAAAATTTCCAACCTCTCCGGTACTACCCAATCAGGCAAAGTTACGCTGGAGTTGTTCAATCCGGTGACGGACGAACTACTGCTCAATATACCGGTCCCCAACTCCGAAAAGGAGTTCACCCTGTTTCCGGATGCCTCTGCAGATGCCTCCTGGACATTCGATGTTCCATTCGGTATCGATCTCCTCGGTGTGCGTATCGTGGCTGAAACGCCGCAATTTAGTGACGGAGAACAACATGCGCTGGCTGTCCTGCCAAACCGGATGCTGGTAACCGAAAGTATGCGTCTTGATGTGAACGGGAATCGAACGAAGACATTCTCCATGGGTAGGCTTCTGAACAAGAGGTCCGCTTCCATCCGCGATTACCGTTTGACTCTTGAGTTTGCTTCCAATCCGGTTTGGTACGCAGTGCAGGCTCTGCCGGTACTGGGAGAACCGGTGAGCGACAACGCGGTGTCCTGGTTTGCCTCTTATTATGCCAACATACTGGGTACCCATATCGGTAAAGTATATCCCAGGGTATTGAATATGGTAGAAGCCTGGAGAAAACAAGGCGGCAGCAAAGAGACTTTTTACTCCGACCTGGAGAAAAACCAGGAGTTGAAAAATGTGCTGCTGGAAGAGACCCCCTGGGTTCTTGAGGCAAATACCGAATCGGAACAAAAGGAAAAGTTGTCTTTCCTGTTCGATCTGAATCGTAGCCGCAATCTTACTCAAACTGCCCTCGGCAAGCTGCAGGAACTGCAGACCAGCCAGGGCGGCTGGAGCTGGTTCAAAGGCTTCAAACCCAATGTCGGCATTACCCACTATATTCTTTCCGGATTTTTTCAGTTGCAGGAGCTGGGTGCTGTAGAGTTTTCCGAAGAAACAGCATCCATGCAATCAAGCGCAATTTCATTTATTGATGCGGAAGCTATCCGGCGCTTCGAAGAACTGAAGAAGCTGAATAAAGACTGGAAGAATATCAAATCCATTTCCGGCATCGATCTGGAATATCTTTTTGTGCGTACCGCTTATGTCAATCACCCTTTGGGTGCCACAGAAAGGGAGATGATTCGTTTTTACCGTGCTGTGATTGAAAAAAATTGGACGTCATTTGGGCCGTATGAGCGTTCACTCATCGCAATAGTCTTGCAGAGAGAGGGAGAGACGAAGGTTGTACAGCAGATGCTGAACTCTTTCCGGGAGCATGCAGCCATATCAGACGAAATGGGCATGTACTGGCCCAATAACCGGGCGCAAGTGTTTATGTCGCAGTCCGCCATATCCGTACATACCTTTATCATGGAAGCTTTCCGTGTGGGAGGTGCCAAAGAGGGAGAGATGGACAAGATGAAACAGTGGCTGCTGAAACAGAAACAAACGCAAATGTGGGAGTCCACCCATGCCACTATTGATGCAATATATGCTCTGCTGAGCCAGGGAAGCGACTGGTTCTCATCAGAAGGAGAGACTAGAGTCACGTTGGGAAATCGTCTTGTGGAAGCAGAGAAGAGTGAATTGGGTACGGGCTATCTCAAAGACTCGTGGAGTCATGCAGAGATCGCCCCCGAAATGGGGCGGGTCACGGTGACCCACAAAGGTGAGGGACCTGCATGGGGCGCGCTCTACTGGCAGTATTACGAAGACCTTGATAAAATTATCCAATACGGTGCTTCCCTCGACATCGGGAAGCAACTGTTTGTTGAACAAACCGATTCCACAGGGATAAGCCTCATTCGCATCGTGGAAGACACTCCGCTCACTGTGGGAGATAAAGTGGTGGCGCGGCTTGTAGTGCGTACCGACCGAGATTTGGAGTTTGTGCATCTGAAAGATATGTATGCCGCTGCCTTTGAGCCGGTAAGCCAGATATCGGGTACCGGATGGCAAAACGGTATTCTCTACTATCGGACATCGAAAGATGCCTCCACAAACTTCTATTTCGATGTGCTGCCACGAGGTACCTATGTGTTTGAATATGCCATGATTGTAGGACGTTCCGGTGCTTATTCGAACGGAATTACTACCCTGCAGTGCCTGTATGCACCGGAATTCAATTCACATAGTGCCGGAATCAGAATAATTGTTAAACAATAAACAGGGACTAAACTAAATTGTTACTTTTGTGTCGTACGTAAAAGAGTTAAAACAGTATACTAAATAGATATCACAATGAGGAAATTGAGTTTATTTTTATTCTTTACCGTGCTGTGGGGCAGTATGGCAGTTGCCCAGCAGAAGCCGGGAATGGATTTTGCGCGCACGGAGCATAATTTTGGCACCATCAAGGAAGAACTGGGCGCAGTGACCACCCAGTTTGAATTCACAAACCACGGCAAGAGCCCCCTCATCATACAGCGTGTTTCGGCATCCTGTGGATGTACCACCCCAAGTTATACACGCGAGCCGGTTCTGCCGGGCAAAAAGGGTACCATTTCAGTAAAATATTCCACGGTACGGCGCCCGGGAACCTTTAACAAAACCATTACCGTGTATACCAATGTCCCCGATACGGTATACGTACTTACCATCAAAGGAAACGTTGTACCCAAACAATAAACAGGTATAGGATTTGCAATACAAGCCGAATGAAGTATCTTTGTATAAGGCTTCATTCGGTTTTTAATTTGATCTATAGACAATGGAACATCCAGAAAATGATCAGAAATACAAGGGATTGATTGTAAATAAGGGAGTAGCACAACCTCCCAGTGTGAACCCCTATATAAAAAAAAGAACCAGAGGCGGTCATCGTACTGTATCGGAATATGTGGATGGTATCCTGGCCGGCAACAGGGTGATCCTCAGTCAGGCTGTCACTCTGGTGGAAAGTGCGCGGCCTGATCACCAACAAAAGGCACAAGCCATCATTGAGAAGTGTTTGCCCTACTCGGGGAATTCCATTCGTATCGGAATTACAGGTGTACCCGGAGCCGGAAAGAGTACTTCCATCGATACCTTTGGAATGCATCTGCTCAAAAAAGGGCACAAACTGGCTGTTTTGGCTATTGATCCTTCGAGTGAACGTTCCAAAGGAAGTATTTTGGGCGACAAAACACGCATGGAGAGACTCTCTGTGGAGCAGAATGCTTTTATCCGCCCTTCTCCTTCGGCTGGTTCACTGGGGGGGGTAGCGAGAAAAACACGGGAAACAATCATACTCTGTGAAGCTGCGGGGTTCGATTATCTTTTTATTGAGACAGTGGGTGTAGGACAGTCGGAGATTGCTGTCCATTCGATGGTCGATTTTTTCATGCTGATCCAGCTTGCGGGCACGGGCGATGAGCTTCAGGGTATCAAGCGGGGAATCATGGAGATGGCAGACGGAATTGTGATAAACAAAGCCGACGGCGATAATATCGACAAAGCACAAATGGCACAGCGACAGCTCCGCAACGCTTTGCATCTCTTTCCGCTTCCCGATTCCGGATGGACTCCCGAAGTGCTTACCTATTCCGGCTATTATAACCTTGGAATAGAAGAGGTGTGGGATATGGTGAGCCGGTATGTGAATTTTGTACGAAAGAACGGTTACTTTACCCGTAAACGAAGTGAGCAGGCAAAATACAGAATGTACGAGACGATTAACGAGCAGCTTCGGGATAGCTTTTATAATAATTCGGAGATAGCAAGTTTGCTGGTTCGGCTCGAGGATGATCTTCAACAATCCAGAAAGAGCTCCTATGCAGCTGCTAAAGAGGCTCTTGATAAATATAATGAGTTGAAAAAGTAAAAAAATGCCCCTGCTTGGTACAACGATACAACTTTTTACTTAATTTTGTATCGTACTTTTAGGAGGCGCACTCTTCTAACGGTTAGGAAAATTGTTTCTCAGGCAATGAATAGCGGTTCGATTCCGCTGTGCGCTACTAAAGAGATTTCCATTTTATCGAAACAGAAAGTTTCCCTTAATCTATATCTTACCGTAAGTGCCGAATTTGTGTAGATCTTATTTTCCTTGTAAAAAGCAGTTTGTTTTTTTGACGTATAGAAAATATTCTTATACGTCGAATAGCCTCTCATAGCAATAGCTGAATTAAAAAAAATGTTATAAAAGGAATTGATCTACCCTGTATAGATAATTATCTTTGCGAAATAAAAAAACTAATCGTAACCTAAAATTAGGTTTTGTTGTCAGAAGTTGTTATTTTTGGCGCTATAATTGATAAAATTATCACTGTAAATTTTATTTAATATGAAATATCGTTATTCCGTTATTGCATTGTTGTTGTGTTTTTTTAGCTTTTCCGCATTTTCGGGTAGAGGAATGAGAAGCTTCGCGATTGTCGTTGATGAACAATTGATGGATTCTTGTAGAGCTTCAATCAACAAATATGCTGCTTCTGTTCAAGCAGATGGACTGACAACCCATATCGTTGTAGACCGTTGGAATATTCCCGACTCCATCCGCACCCGTCTGCATCAACTCTACCTGCACGATCAGCTGGAGGGAGCCGTCTTCATCGGTGATATCCCCGTGCCCATGATCCGCGATGCACAACATCTGGCCACAGCTTTCAAGATGGATCAGCGGCGTGCATGGGACCGTTCCTCCATCCCCTCCGACCGGTTCTACGATGACTTCGACCTGCGGTTCGAATACCTTAAACAGGATTCACTGCAGTCCCTCCTGCATTACTATAGCCTTACAGCGGAGGGAGCCCAGTCTGTGGAGAGCGAGATCTATACTGCCCGTATCAAGCCACCCAAATATGAAGGCAAGAGCCGCTTTGAGCTGATTGATGCCTTCCTGGAAAAGGCTGTAAGAGAGAAAGCCACTGCACGCCAGATATCTCAGATCACCTATTTTGCCGGAAACGGATACAACTCCAACAGCCTGGTGGCCAGGGCCGACGAGCGGCTGTCGCTCACCGGCCAGTTCTCCGTATTGGCACAGGGAAAGGGCAACCTCAATTACATTGATCATACCTTCGATGAGTTCGTGAAAGGTCGACTCATGGCTGAACTGGAAAGGGAGGAGCTGGACCTGGCCATCCTACACCACCATGGTGCCGATGACACCCAATATCTGAATGCCAGCCCTTATACCATCATGACCGATAAATGGCTGGAGATGGCCCGCAAATTCTTTCGCGGAAAGATCCGCAGTGCAAAGGATACTACTGCTTCCAAGCAATATTACATTGACAACTACAATGTGCCGGAATCGTGGGTGAACAACGCATTCGACCCCGGGATCATGCTGCAGGACAGCCTGAGCGATGCGGCCATGGATATTCATATTGCCGATCTGGAAGGCTTCACACCCGGAGTTCCCTTTGTGATGCTCGATGCCTGCTTCAACGGATCTTTCCATCTGGAAGATTATATCAGTGGCCATTACATCTTCAATCCCGGAAAGACTGTCGTGGTCAAGGCCAACTCGGTGAATACCCTCCAGGATATCTGGACCAATCAGCTGATCGGCCTGCTGGAGCTGGGTGTGAGCGTCGGCAACTGGGCGAAGGAGCAATTCACCCTGGAGTCACACCTGATGGGTGATCCCACCTACCGGTATGCGAGCAACCGCAACGATCGTGACGACCTCAGCCGGGCCATTGCCCACCGGAGAAATGATCTCAGCTACTGGAAGAGATTGTTGAAGGATAAACACCCCGAGGTGAAGGCCTTGGCCATGAAGATTTTATTTAAGAAGGGGGCGTTGACACCGGATCAGTTGTACGCAATACAGACGAGTGATGTGAGTCCAACCGTACGGTTGATGGCCTACCATCTGCTGATCCAAAGCGACAGCGAACAGCTGGTGCCTGCCATCGAGGCGGGACTACATGACAACTATGAACTGATTCGCCGTTTTGCCGCGATGCACGCCGGTGAGAACCAATCTCCCCGGCTCCTCGACGATCTCATGAAGATACGCCTCTCGCCCGGTGTCTCGGAACGTGTCTACTTTCAGGTGAGAGGCGCTGTGGAGCAATATGCGAAAGATGATGCACTGGCTGCTTTCGACAAACAGCTGGAAGGCAGGAGCGGTAGCTGGTACGAGAAGATAAAAGCAGAGAGAACCAATTTCGAGAGGATTCTTTCCGCAAAAGAGGAGGATATGAAGCAGCTCCTCGATCGGGAGGTGGAGTCGCGCAACAAGCGATTCAACATCACGGCTCTGCGCAACTCCAACCAGGCTGCCTATCTCGACACGCTGTTCCGCTTCATGAAGGAGTCGGATGATCAGAACCTCAGACAACTGCTGGCGGAGGCATTCGGCTGGTACACCCGCTCCTGGAAGAAGCAGGAGATCGTCGACTTCTGCCGGGCACAGGCCGCCGTGGAAAAGGATGATACCGTGAAAAGGGAACTGCTGCGCACCGTCAGACGACTGACCGATTGATGCCATCCACGTGATATGATTCAAAAATAAAGAGCAAACAGTATGAGCAGAAATCCAATTTTCAATTCGATGATATCGCCAGTGAGAGTGCTGTTGTACGGCACAGCCCTGTTGGGGTTGTGGATTCTTTCGGCGCAGCATCTTACTGCACAGGAAGCCCTCTCTTCCGTGAGAGGAAGGGTGGTAGAGCAAAATAATCCCACTGTGCCGGTTGAATTTGCCACGGTGCAGGTGCTCCCGCAAGGGTCGGCCACCACCACCAACAACAAGGGTGAATTTTTCTTCGATCGTCTCTCGCCGGGGCGGGTCAACCTGAAGATCGAATTTCTGGGGATGGAACCGATCGATACCGCTTTTACCC
>ENA-UOOH01001895-UOOH01001895.1-fermentation-metagenome-genome-assembly--contig:-NODE-1895-length-19293-cov-7.508837_pt1 | contig 19293 bp, 18 predicted proteins | sample MGYA00245778_ERZ724025 | MGnify/ENA primary metagenome ERZ724025 (study PRJEB28704, sample SAMN03018313) | fermentation metagenome | biome: anthropogenic terrestrial biome; feature: soil; material... | reverse complement strand
GCTGGCAAGATGAAGGCTAAGTGTGTTTTTGGCATGGATGCTCATGCTCCTAATCAGCTTTACAATGAAACTGCTATTTATGAAGCGGTAAAATTCGCTCAGGAACACAATCTGATTATGTTGGATGCTTTAGCTAAGATTAAGCAACACTAGAGGGAGTGGTTAATTTATGGATACATTCAATACGGTTGTTTGGTGGATTAATATTGCTATCATTATCATTGTTGGAAGTGTCTTTCTTTTCCAGCTTCTCTTTATGTTCTTGTGGTTCTTAAAGCCAAGGCAGTATAAGAAAGCTAGCAAGTATCATGACTTTACTTTTGTCATCAGAGCCAGAAATGAAGCTGATGTCATTGGTGATGCTATTGATTCCTGCTATAAATGCGATTATCCCAAAGACAAACTTCATGTAGTGGTTTTCTGCCATAACTGTACTGATAATACCGCTGAGATAGTAAGAGCACATGGTGCTAAAGCTGTGGAGATCACTGATCATGATCCTAAGCATCAGAAGGCTTCTTATTGTATGTACTTAGGTATGCATGAATTAAAGAAGGAACCGGTCGGTACTTATGAGTACTTCCTTTTAATTGATGCTGATAATCAGGTTGATAAGAACTATGTTCTAGCCTGTAATGATGCTGCAGATGAGGGAGTCGTTTTAGGAAGAACTTTTGAAAACTCTAAGAACCTTACTGATAATATCCTTTCTTGCATGACTGGTCTTTGGTATGCCAGAGACGATCGTTTTGCCTGCCGTGCTAGAAGTGCTTTGCATTTTGGCTGTGTTATGAATGGCTGCTGCTCAATGATTAAGTCTGAGTACTGTCTTGATTGGGATGCTATGTCTTCAAGCGATGATATTGAATTTACAATCAACCGTCTTAATAAGGATAAACAGATTGTCGAATATATTGATAACGCCATTCTTTATGAAGATCAGCCTACTACGATGGATGATGTCTTTAAGCGTAATACTAGAATGGGGAATGGACTTAATAAGCTCTTCTGGACAAGAGGATTTACCTTATTAGGAAATTTTTTCAAGAATCTTTTTAATCCTCATATGAAGTTAGGAACTAAGTTCTCTTATCTTGATCAGTTCTGGAATCTTGGAACCATACCGGCGGCTTTCTTAGCTGTAGCCTGGTTTCCTCTTTACTATATCTATTCTATTGTCTGGACAGCCGTTAAGGGACCTATCTCCATTCCTGGTTTAGGTTCATATACTTGGCTTTGGTTTACTCTCTTTGTAGTTATAGTAGTAGCTGCCTGCTATTTAGTTCCTTTCCTGATTCAGCCTTTCGTTTCCTATTTTGCTGAAAGGAAGAGACTAGTTGTCACTAACAAAAAAGTGGTGTTCTGGTCGATTGTTCTTTTCCCAAGCTTTGAAATCATTAACGCTGTGGCTATTGTTAAAGGCATCTTAACTAAACCTAAATGGGCAAAGCTTAAGAGAAGCAAGACGAAGATCAAACAATAATGTATTTAAAATTAGATTGCAAGAGCATCAGGATTGAAACTCCTCGGCTTTTTTTAAGAGGCTTTAAAGAAGGAAATTTAAATGACTTTTATGATTATGCCAAGGTCCCTGATGTTGGAGAGTGGGCAGGCTGGTCGCATCATAAGGACATCAATGAATCAAAGAAGATACTAGGCTATTTTATTTCTGATAATAATGTTTTAGCTCTTGCCGATAAGAAGAGTAGCAAAGTGATTGGATCTCTTGGCCTTGATAAATCCAGTTGGTCTTTAGAAAGACCAGAACTTATTAATCTTAAGACGGTTGAATTAGGTTATGTCTTAAGTAAAGACTATTGGGGTAAAGGTTTGATGACAGAAGCCGTTAAAGCCGTAATTGATTATCTGTTTAAGAATACAGCAATTGATTTTATTACTATCTGCCACTGGGATAAGAATGTTAGATCAGAGAAAGTTATTCGAAATTGCGGATTTACATATTTAGAAGAGGGTCCTTCGAAAACGCTTTTTGATGACAGTATTAGAAACGATAAACGCTATATTCTTTATCGAAAAGACTATTTAAAAAATGAAACAAATAGTGTACAAATTGTTTGTTAAAGCACCTGTTGCTTTAATTTCAAACGGAAAGTATAATTTATAGCTATGAATGTTACTGATTGGGTATTTGTTGTCCTTTACTATGTAAATCTTGTCATGGTTGGACTTGTTACAATTTCCTTTATTCCTCAGTTTATTTATTATTTTTTCTTTTTCTTAAAGAGAAGACATTGGAAGGATGCAAAGACTAACCACTATATTGCCGTTGTTATTCCTGCACATAATGAAGAGTCGGTCATTAGAAATACAGTTGAGAATCTTTTAAATAATATCAATTATCCTAAAGATCATTATCGTGTTTTTGTTTGTGCCCATAATTGCTCTGATCATACAGCTGATGAAGCCAGAAAAGCTGGTGCTACGGTCTATGTCTGTAATGATTCTAATCCCAAGCATCGCACTGTTGGATATCCGATGAAATACAGCTTAACCAAGATTCTTGAAGAATATCCTGAAGTTGAGCTGTTCATTAAGTTTGATGCTGATAATATTGCTCATCCTGATTATTTGAAAGAAATGAATAAATCTTTTGATGCTGGCGCTAAGATTATCCGTGGCTATGAAGCCGCCAGTAACTTAAAAGAGAATATCTGGACTGAAGAGTGCGCTATTTTTTACTTTAAGGATTCGCGTGTTCAGAATACTTTTAGGCAAGCTGTTAAAGGAACGGCTATGGCAACTGGTCCAGGCTTAGCTTTCTCAAAAGAAATTGTTGAAAGAATGGATGGCTGGGACTGTATGACTAAATGTGATGATGCTGAGTTTGGCTGGAACCGTTTGTTTGACGGCTATAAAGTTTATTTCAATTCTGATGCTATCGTTTATGAGGATCAGCCTTCTACATTTGCTGATTCTTATAACCGTCTAGTTAGACTTGGGCATTCACTTAACAAACTTTTCTGGACCGATGGCTGGAAGATGCTAGTTTCTTTCTTTAAAACCGGCAATCCTATGTATCTTGATATGCTTATTCAAATCAGTTATAACCCGATTACTTTTATTTGTTTTGCTTGGTTTCCGACTTACTACATCGCTTATGCGGTCTGCATGTTAATGCAATTATCTGGTGTACATGTTTTCACTTTAGGCTATTTCCAAATGGTTGCCCCAGACTATCTAAATGCTTATCAAGGCATGAGTAATTTTGCTCAATTGTCGGGAGCTGGTTATACAGCAATGATTCAGCTTTTAATTATGGCTGTTAGAGTTATTGCAACCATGCTTCTATTTTGCATTTTCCAGTCTTGGATTTCTGTTTTCTTAGATAGAAGAAAACTAGGAATGGATTGGAAGCTTAAGGGTATGTGGAAGGGAATTATCTTTTCACCTTTTTTCACATTAATTTATGGTATTTGTAACTTCATTGGTGTTTGTTCGGATCCTAAATGGAAAATCGCTAATAGAAATCCTTCTGCGACTAAAATTGATTACCCTCTTCCCGAAAGACCTAAGAAAACTTGGTATATTACAATTTCGCCTCGCGAATTAAGAAGATATGACGGACATTGGTGGAAGAAAAAACAACAGAAGTCTTAAAGAGTAGGCTGTTTAAGTAAATTACTTTTTTTCAAAAAACTTTTAATTTTGTTTTTTAAAAGTTTTACTATTTTTTTAAATTGCTTTTAGGTGAAAAAAACTTGAAAATAAGGCTAAATTTAGCCTTATTATTATGGTAGAATATCCATGCGAGGGCCAGGATATGAATATCAAAGATGGCTATATTGATTTTGAAGGACATCAAACCTATTACCGTATTGCCTCTCCTGAAAAGAAGAAGACGCCTTTATTGATTTTACATGGTGGTCCTGGTTCTACTCATAACTCCTATGAACTACTTGATAATATGTCTGAACTTGATGATAGACCTATTGTTACTTATGACCAATTAGGTTGTGGCTTATCTAGTGTGGAGGGCTCACATCCGGAATTATGGAACAAGGATGTCTGGATTAGGGAATTAATTAATCTTCGTAAGAAGCTTAATCTTAAGTCCATTCATTTGATGGGACATTCTTGGGGCGGAATGCTAGCTATCATTTATTTAACTGATTATTATCCGGAAGGAGTCAAGAGCGTTAATCTCTCCAGCACTTTGTCTTCGGCTTCTTTGTGGGCTCAAGAGACACATAGGTTAGTTAAATATCTTGATTCTGTTGATCAAAAGGCAATTGAAATTGCTGAAAAGACTAATAATTTTTCTTCACTGGAATTCCAAATTGCTAATGATCACTATATGAATCTTTATGTTGCTGATTCCCACGATCCTAATAGGCCAAGCTGTCTTACTAGACCTAAAGTTCCAGGAACGGAATCATATAAGGTTGCCTGGGGGCCTTGTGAATATACTCCTCTTGGTAATCTTCATGACTATGAATATACGGATAAGTTAAGAAACATTACTGTTCCGGTTCTTTTTTGTTCTGGTGCTAATGACGAATCAACTCCTCTACAGAACAAGATTATGTTTGAACATGTTAGAACCGAAAAGAAATGGGTTCTCTTCGCTCACAGCCGCCATATGACATACTATGAAGAAAATGCTCTTTACGAAAAAGAGTTGATGACTTTCTTAGATGCCCATGATTAAAAGGAGAAATAAATGAAGCTTGAATTTATTAAGAAGTTTTCCGAGTCTAATAGAATTACTTCTAGTAAAGATTATTATATTTCGCTTTCCTATATTGGCAATTCTCTTTATTCTAAAAAAGATTTTAGCTATATTGGATGCACTAATGATTTTTCAGACTGCGATACAGGCGATGTTACTGAAGATGACAAATATTTCTTAGGCAAAAATCCTCACCAAGGTTTCTATGTCTATGATGTTAAGACTGAAAAGAAAGTAGGCTTTTATGATATTTCTCCTCTTTGCTCTCTAAATGTTTTAGGAGCCTGCTTTTCTTTAGACAGTAAGTTCTTTTACGCTCTTATTGCTATTCCTAAAGATCAGACTGTTCCTCCCATGATGATGAATGAATATATTACTAATTGCACTGTTCAGTTAAAAGTTCTAGAAATGCCTTCTTTGAAAGAAGTAAAAACAATTCCTATCACTAAAAAATTTGTTAATATTTCTCCCTGTAAATTCCTTAATGGCTACGTCCTAGTCGGTTTTGACAATACCTTGTCTTTCTTTGATGGCAAGACCTTTAAAGATTACCCTGGTACAAAACTTCAGCATTATCTTCTTAGCGTTGATGAAAAGAGAAAGAGATTCTATACGCTATCCGATTATGGTGTTCGAATTTATGATCAAACCTTTAATGAAATCAACCGTTATGATTTGATTTCAGATGCTGAAGAAGTTGTTAACAATAGTCTTTATGGCTACTTGGCTATGGATCCTATCGATCCCATGATGAATAATACTGAAGCCACTAAAAAAGTTCCTAAGGAAACCCTGGTTTCCTTTGATCTTCTTAAGGATGATTATTTAGTTTCTTTATCTGTTGAAAGCCTCCAAAGGTTTTCACGCATTGCTGTTTTCAATCTTGATGATGGCAAAAAGGTTGCTGAAACCATTATCAATGGCGGTATTAATTCGATTGATGTAGTTGATAAAGATAAAATTGCGTTTCCAATGAAAGGCAATATGCATTTGCTTGAGGCAAAAGATGACTAATCAAGAAGTATTTGATGAGCTTAAGGCTAACTTAAGCAAAGTTAAGCCTCTAAAGGCCGTCTCTTCTTTGAATGAACTCAATAAAATAATTATCGATTTAGAATTATCCTCTGATGTTAAAGACAGTATTGGCTTTGCTAAAAACGATGCTTCTCTAGATACTTTCTTTTGCGACTATGAACCTAAGGCTATTTTAAAGAAAGGAAAATATCTTGATGTCCTTAATCAGGCATTGACTTCTTTTAAAGCCACAAATAAAAACCCCTATAAGAAATTAGTTCAAGCGGTCTTGCTCTCTAGTCGTTATTTAGCTGCTTTCGATTCTTTTGATGATTACCTAAAGAAGCTTAAAGAAGCCACTAAGACCGACTCTGATGAAATAAATTTCCTTGAAAACTTTAGAAAGAACAGTGGTATTTTTGGAATGTGTTTTATTAAAGCTTGCTCAGTTTTTCAATTGAGCGGTTTATTAGATATTCCAGTAACTTCAACTAAAGCTAAGCAATATTTAGCCAAAAGCATTTCTTTAGAAGACAACAATACACAAGCCTTTACTGCTCTTAAAGAAATAGCTAAAGATAACAACATTAGCTGTTATACCTTAAATAGTTTGATTGATGCGGTAAAATAATATGAGAGGATATAAGGCCAATGATAGAAATTCGTTCATTAGCCAAAGACTACTATATTGATAAGAAGCCTTTTAGGGCTTTAAGCAATATTAATCTATCTTTTCCTAGCCAGCAGTTTGTCTCTGTTCTTGGTCCTTCCGGCTGTGGTAAGACCACGCTTTTGAATGTCCTTGGCGGATTAGATAGCATTACTGAGGGCGACATAATCATCAACGGTCAATCCTTAAAGAAGATGAATTCTCAGGAATTGGATTCCTATAGAAATAATGAAATAGGTTTTGTCTATCAGCAATATATTCTTATTCCTCAGTTGACTGTTATTGAAAATATCGAGGTTGCCTTGGCGGTCAGAGATTATTCTGATGCTGAAGTTAAAGAAAAAGCCTTAAAAGCTTTAGATGAAGTTGGCCTAAAAGATATTGCAAAAAAGAAACCCAACCAGTTATCTGGAGGACAGGCACAAAGAGTTGCCATTGCTCGAGCCATTGTTACTGATCCCAGTGTTATTTTAGCTGATGAGCCTACTGGTTCTCTTGATAGTGAAAACTCACGCTTGATTATGGAATTGCTTGAAAAGGTAGCAAAGAACCGCCTTGTGATTGTTGTCACTCACAATGAAGAACTAGCTAAAGCTTATAGCGAAAGAATAATTAGATTAAAGGATGGAGAAGTTCAATCAGACACTTTAGTCTCACCTCTTTCTAAAGAAATTGAGAATAATGCCCGATCTTTAAAAAGAAGTCATCTTTCGTTTAAGATGATACATAGGTTGGCGTTTAAGAACATTTTCAGCAAGAGGATTAAGAGTATTCTTACTTCAATCGCTAATTCTTTCGGAGTCATTGGTATTGCCTTTTTCTTAGCTATTAACTTTGGCTTTAGCAACTATAATTACCGTCTTTCTAGTGAGACGGCTTCATCTTTACCGGTAGTTATTACTTCATATAATGCCAAAACTTCCAGTGACGCCTATGGAGACTACAATTCCTCTACTCTATATCCTGACACTGATGAAATTTATCCTAAGGTAACAGTCAATTCTGAAACCACCTATACTTACAACAACTTCAGCAGTAAGTATTTCTCATATTTAAACACTCTTCAGGATGAGGGACTAATTAAGAATTATTTAACTAGTTACGGAAACAATTATTCTTTTAATCTAGTTACTGAATATCCTGACTCAATAGATGGCAACACTAAAGGCGGATATGATGAAGTCTATACTCCTATGAGGAACTATAACAGTTCAGCTTCTAGTTATGGTTTACCGGATAATATTTTCCATGTTTTATATGGCAATCTTGATCAATATGATGTTATTTATGGAAACTTACCTACTAATGAAAACGAGATGGTCTTGGTAGTAGATAAATATAACTCCGTAAGTTTTAATATTTTAAGGCAGCTAGGTTTCTACAATTATGCTGATACTCAAGATGAAGTCGAAGATGCTTCCTTATCTACTAAAGTCAAACCTATTAAATTCACTGACTTATGCGCAAAAGAATATAAAGTCTTCAGCAATGACGACTACTTTAGTAAGACTTCTACTGAGACCATTACTGATGGAACAGGCTTGATTAATAGAACTGTCAATCACTATTCATATGATTTATCAGAAGACTTTTATAAGAATAACGGCATTAGTTTAAAAATCACAGGTGTAATCAGAGCTAAAGAAGGCTCTAGTTTGAATATCCTTTCTCCTTCTTTATGCTATTCCTCATCTCTTCAGGAAAAGCTTGTTAGTGACGATATCAATAGCTCTTTCTCTAAGGACCTTCCTAACCATATGGTGTTTACCAATCCTGATGAATCGCTAACTCCTGTCAACGATTTTATCAGTTCCTTAGAAACCATTATTACCGATTATCAAACCAGCAAAGAATCAAGCAGTCTTCCAACCACTGAGATCAATTCCTTACTGACTAAATATTTTAAATACTACAGTCCTTTTGGAAATACTTACGCTGGCTTTTCAACCTTCCTATCCGATGCTCAAAAATTTGGCTCTGAAGTAATATCAGATGAAATAAAGAACATGGATTTGAATGATTCTGATCAGGTCAGCAGTTTTATTACCACTCTTTCAAAGGAATTCCTCAGCAATACGACTCAGGCCTACAATGACTTAATTGGGTTAGTTGCCTATATGAATGCTTTCTCTGTAGTTAAAGAAGTTGTTATCTTTACTCCTGACTTGACTAATAGAGAAAAACTACTAACAAAGCTTGATGAGTTTAACGAAATACAAACTGATAGTGATAGTCATGCTAGTTCAACTAAAGAGCAGGTTTTCTATTCTGAAGAGAATGATAATTGGATGATTAAAGATGTTGGGGAAATGGTCTCTTTGGTTTCCATGATTCTAATTATTTTTGCGGTAGTTTCTTTAACCGTTTCTTGCGCTATGACAGCACTTCTAACTTCAAACAATGTTCTCGAAAGAAAAACCGAGATTGGCTTGCTTCGCTCTTTAGGGGCTAGGAAATCAGATGTTGCCATGATCTTCGAGACCGAAGCTTTCTATATTGGTGCTTTCTCAGGACTACTAGGTTCTTTATTGACCTATTGTTTGAGCTTCCCTATCAATGCCCTGATTAATTCTTACTACTCATACTATAAGGTTGGCGTCATTTGCGATTTTACTTGGTGGCATTTGCTGATCGTATTAGGAATTTCTATCGTGGTTGGCCTTTTATCGGCTTTAATTCCTGCTATTAAGGCTGCTAGAGAAAACCCGGTTGATTGCATAAGAAGTCAATAGGCAAAAGAAAAGAAAGTTATACTTGTATATATAATTACTAGATAACTATAATATAGGGAGCTTTTTTGTCATCTTTTATTTGGAAAAACCTAGAAAAGCTAAATTATAGAAAGAGGTAAAACTATGGGTAGAGCACACGAAGTTAGAGCCAAGAAGATTGCTGAAACAAACGCAGCCAAATCTGCACTTTACAACCGAGCCAGCAAGGAAATTTATATGGCCGCTAAGTCTGGTGTTCCTGACCCTAATGATAACCTCGCATTAAGATCAGCCATCGATAAGTGGAAGTCTGAACATGTCACTCGTGATGTCATCGATAGAGCTATTGCTAAGGCCAAGAACAATGATGCATCCGCTTATGTCCCTGGACGTTATGAAGGTTTTGGTCCTTCAGGCGTAGCCTTTATGGTCGATACTTTAACCGATAACGAAAAGAGAGCTTTCTCTGCTATTAGAGCTGCTTTCACTCATCATGGCGGAAAATTAGGAAACTCTGGATGTGTTGCTTTCAACTTCACTGTTTTAGGCGTTCTTGAGTTTGATTCTGATAAGACCGTTGAAGATATTGAAAATGATCTTATTCTCAACGATATCGATGTTCAGAATGTCGACAAGGTAGACAATTCCGTTCAGGTCCAGGTTACTCCGGCTGCCTTTGAAAAGGCTAAGAAGCAGATCGAGGATGATTTTGGAATCACTGATTTCACTGAAGCTCAGGTCACTTATGTTCCTAATGGCGGCTTAGTTTCTTTATCTGATGATGATAAAGAAAAGGTTCAGAACCTCATTGATTCTCTTGATGAGATTGAGGATGTCCAGGCTGTCTATCATAACGCTGATCTCTAGACTTTCTTAAACTGTTAATTAGGGCTACCAGGTAATCTTTTGGTTACATAGTAGCCCTATTTTGTTAGAATATAATCAACATGAATAAAAAGAATTACTGGGAACGTTTCAAGCACTTTAAGAAATCCACTTGGATTTTGATTGGGTTTATGGCTGTCATTGAAATAGTTGGCCTTTATTTTTCTATCAGTATGAGTGTCAAATTATCTCAAGGCTTAACCCTTTTTGGAAACTCCGGTTCTTTTGATTCTTCAGTGGTCGAAACCACTGGTCCAACTAGCGCTGACTTACAGGTTCTTTCTTTCTATTGGATTCTGACTGGCCTTTTGCTTTTATTACTGTTGTTCTATCTTTTCATCAGAAAAGAAGATACTTCTATTCCGGCCAAAAAAGAAATCGTTAATGGAAAGACTGTAATCGTCAAAGATATGGATACTGAGAAGAAAGAAAATAAACATGACTCAAAATGAGCTTCAGATCGATTTAAAGAAGCTTCTTGATTGTGACTTTATCCGTTATTCTCTTACTGATTCTTCATTAGATGTTACTGTTGTTGCCGATAATGAAAAAGAAGAAGAGCATCAAGATGATGAGACTAAGGATGAAGAAGAAGGCGATGATGATTGTTGCTCTGATATGAACGGACACCTCTTCAAAATCCGTTTTCTTAAACCTACTGGCGTTAAGGTTCTAGGCGAAGAAAGCGATACCTATAAGACTCTTAATGTCAAGAATGACAACAAGCACATTAAACTTGAGTATGAAGGCCGAGAATTCACTGGTGTTGGTAGCTTATATTCATTAGAGTTCGATTATTCCGATTATGAGGTAATTGACTTAGGGAAGATTGAAGGACCTGATGTTTAAAAAAGCTTGGCTGTAATGCCAAGCTCTTTTTTTACTTTTTGTTCTTTGCTTCTTCCTGATGATGCTTTTCAGTTACTTCGGTTCTGATTCCCATCAAAGTATCATAGACTTCCTTATCGGTGGCATCCGGATGGTCTTTGATATACTTATCAAACTCTCCAATGATATCTCCCATATAAGGCTCTTCGGCTTCTTCCTCAAAGTTCTTATCAGCTTCTTTGTTGACTTCATCGGTATGGTCTTTTTCGGATTTGACGGTATTGGAATCAGTCATGTAAGTCGGATAGGTATCATCAAGCTTCACATATTCGTTAGCAGGGTCAAAGTATCTGAAAACGACTCTGAAATGCACAGCGGCATCCTTGAGACTGAAGAAAAGAAGATCTTTGATCTCTTTTTCTTTGATGGAATAGGACTTAGGGGCATCAACGGTGATGTTAAGTCTAAAAGAGGTCTGCTCTACTCCATCATGGATGATGAAGCCTTCCGGAGCAAAGAACTCTAATTCATCATCTTTGCAGCCATAGGCTTTGACTAAGGCTGAATGAAGCTTTCTTGTCTCATCAATGGCTTGGTAGGTATCCATTCCTAATAAAGTTACGATAATCATGTTATTCTCCTTAAAGTGATTCGTTTCCGGGGTCAACGTTGATACTGATCTCGGTATCTTTGTTTCCTAATCTGATGACTTTAATACCATCTAATATCGGAGAGACTTCTTCCCAGGACTTATATTTTAGCAGGATGCTAAGATAATATCTTCCATTAAGGTGAGGAATGTAAGGGGTGGCGGGACCATAGATGTTGATTCTTAAGTTCTTAACGGCGTCATCTAAGTAGTCTCTTACTTTGTTGGCTACTTCGTCAGCCCTCCTTTTATCGATAGCTTTGATGGTGATGTTAGTTAGATAGGTATAAGGAGGATACTGATATTTTCTTCTTTCTTCAAGCTCAAACTGATAAAAAGATTCATAATCCTGCTTTGTTGCTAGCTTAATGACGGGATTATCAGGAACAGTGGTTTGAATTAAGACGGTTCCTTTCTTATCGGCTCTACCTGCTCTTCCGACAAACTGACTGATTAAGTCAAAGGTTTCTTCATTAGCTAGATAGGTAGGTAGGTTTAGTGAGCTTTCGGCATTGATGATGCTGGCTAAAGTCACTTTAGGGAAATCATGGCCTTTAGCGATGACTTCGGTACCAACTAGGATATCGGTTTCTCCAAGAGACACCCCTTGAAGAATCTCATGCCTGACCTCATTAGAAGAGACATCAGAATCAAGGCGAGTGATTTTTGCAGTTGGGAAGAGCATCTTTAGTTCTTCATAGACTCTTTCAGTGCCATAGCCTAGAGTTAGAAAATCATGTGAGCCACAGAAACAAGTATATTCTTGAACTGGTATTTCATAGCCACAGTGGTGGCATCTTAAGGTATCGTTCCTTTTGTGGTAGTTAAGTGGGATATTGCAGTTAGGACAAACCGCAGTTTTATGACATTGACGGCAGATATAAAGAGGTGAATAGCCTCTTCTATTAATGAGAACCATTGATTGCTCATGCCGTTCTAGGGTTTTTGTGATTTCTTCTATTAAAGGTTTAGATAATAAAGAGGAGACTTGAGGATTATAGTTATCAGGATTGTTCATGTTGACAATTATCTGATCTTTATCCTGATTCTTAGCAAAACGTGTCTTTAAATATAAAGGTTCATAGATATCTTTTAAGGCTCTAGCTTTGTCAATTATTCTAGGAGTAGCTGAACCCAAGAGAATCTTGCAATTTTCGATCTGGTTTCTTAGAGAAGCCACTTTGATGGCATCATAGAAAGGAACATTATCTTGTTTGTATGTGGAAGAATGCTCCTCATCAATAATAATTAAGCCTAGATTAGTTACAGGAGCAAAAATAGCTGATCTTGTTCCTAAAACAACTTTTGTTTCACCGGAGGCAATTCTTTGATACTCATCATATTTCCTAGCATCCGATAAGGAAGAATTCAGGATAGAGATAGTGTCTTTGAAGAAAGCAGCAAAAAGATTTGCCATTTGATCAGTTAGGGCAATTTCCGGAATGAGAACTAAGACACCCTTTCCTTCTTTGAGATACTGCTGAGCTAATCTAATATAGACTTCGGTCTTTCCTGAACCTGTTACTCCTTCTAGAAGGAAAATCCCTTTCTTGGAGTCTAAGACTTCCTGATAGACCTTCTGCTGTTCAGTGGTTAATTCAAAATCCTTAATCTTCTTTGCTTCGATTTCTGGAATACGATAAACTGGAATCTCTTTTGATATTAAGATTCCTTTATTTAAAAGATTTTTAAGACTACCTTTTGCAGTAATCTGAGTTGCTCTGATTCCGTCTTCGTGGCCTTTTATTTTCTCATAAAGGCTTTTTTCGTTTTTGCTAAGGACAACACTCTCACTAAGATCCTTAGCTAAAACATAGGTAGCGGTTTTTCCCTGTGGCTTTTTTAAGGCACTATCTTTGGGTTTTAAAGATGGTGGCAAGAAAGCAGCTAAGACTCTAATTAGGTCCGCTTTATAGTATTGAGAAACTGCATTAGCTAGTTTTAGAAGGTTTTCGTTTAAAAGTGGCTTAGTATCAATCTTTCTTTTGATCTTAACTAGTTTGATATTATTTTCTTTTTGATATTCTTCTAATGATTCTTTGATAACAATAGGATCAGATAAAACGAATCCGATGGTTTCTTTAGAAGCACCAAAGGAAACTAAAACCCGCATGCCTTTATTGATAGAGGCATCATCAGTCCAATAATCAAAAGGTCGGTCTAGGCTTACTACCGCCCTGCCGATGAGAACTTTGATAAGGTAGAACATGTTTTTTTCTTTCTAGATATTAAGGTCTTTTAATTTTGTATTCAGGACTATTAGGAATACCTGCTTCGGCGTTCTTGATGTATTGAAGACGGTTATTGACTGCTTGCTCAAATCTTAAAGCTGTTTTGTTGATAGTGTAGTTAGTTAAACAGACATCATATTCATCTTTTAAAGGCATCTCTTTTTGAGCTTTCTCTAAACGGTTCTTTATCTGTTCTTCGGTTTCGGTGTTACGGAGCCTAATACGTCTTTCTAGTTCTTGCATTGAGGGAGGAATAATAAAGATAGCTAAAGTATAAATGCCACGATATTGTTTCATGACTTGCTTAGCGCCATCGGCTTCAATCTCTAGGAGAACATTTCTGCCAGCCTGTAGATGGGAATCCACGAAGCCTTTTGGTGTTCCATAGTAATTATCAACGTACTTAACATATTCAATAAAATAGTTTTCTTTGATTCGCTTTTCGAATTCTTCTTTAGAAACAAAAATATAATCTTTGCCATTGGCTTCCTTGAATCTTTTCATTCTGGTTGTCATAGAGACAGAGTAATCCATCTGAAAAGCGGCATCCTTGTCTAATTTTCTTCTAATACTGCCTTTTCCGACTCCTGAAGGGCCAGAAAGAATAATTAATAATCCTTGCTTCATAACTATAATATAGCACTAATTGAGCTATTCTTTAAATTCAAAGCCACAATGACTGCAGTATTTAGTGCCTGGTTCATTAAGCTGATGGCATTTAGGGCAAACTAAAGGTTCTTTGTAAATTGGAGGCTTTATATCTAGGGGATTAGACACTATTTTTAACGGTTTCTTTGTTCTAATTGAAACAACCAATTTTGAAAGGAAAGCAATAGCATCTTTATCCAAACCGGTGATTTTACTGATATAGGAAATTACTTTTTTCTGATGTTTGGCTTTGCTTTTGAAGAAGAATGAATCTTCAGTTTCTTTAGCTGAATAAATATCAGAATACTGAATAACGAAAACACTGTTGATAACTTGAGGGCTATTTATTCCGTTTCTTTGTTTGATGATGAAATGGTCAGTAGCAATATCAATTTCTGATTGCGATTCAGCATGTCCTCTTTTTGAAATGATAATAGGGAAAAGCAAAAGAAAATAAAGAACAATACCAAGTAAAAAGACACCGGATATTAATATGGCAATACTTTCAATGCGGTTTTCAGCAGTGGATTTTATGATTGTGAAGGCGATTCCGGCGGCTAAGCACACAATTCCTAATATTAAGAATGTAATTAGTTGTCCTTTATAGGTAAACCAAATGAATGATCGGTATTGTGATACGGTATTTGGCTGATCATCAAGTGCTTTGAAAAGATACTTTTCATTCGAATCGGTGGCTTCTTTTTCCATGTTAGCGATTGAAGCTGGATTGATAGTTATAGGTGTGACATTTTCTTTCTTTGGTTCGTTTCTTTTTGATACAGAATATACGATTAAAAGGATTATAAAGGCAATAAGCAAAGCAACTAAGGCAGAAATAGAAAATCCGAATCCTAAAGACAAACTGTTATTAGGGATGACGTTTCCATTAGAATCATAGGGAAGAGTAGCAATACCAACAGTGAAACCAATGGTAGAAATGAGAGCAGCTATGGTTAGAGAACCAATTACAGCAAGTGCTTTTCCTTTTGAGGTCATACATTAAGTTGCCCCTGTATCTCTTTCTTATGGTATTTTCTGATTATCGGATCCACTTCTTCATGGATGAATTCTTTTGTCTGAGAACTGCTTCGACCAGTGAACTTGGTGGGATTAATAATTGCTTGGATTTCTTTTTGACTGAGGTTAAAGAGCTGATCATTTTGAATTATTTCAAGCAGATGATTATCTTTTCCATCTTTTACTTCATCAGCAGTTTTCTGAGAATATTCCCTTAGTCTTTCATGGAGAACTTGTCTGTCTCCGCCTTTTTTGACAGCTTCCATCATGATATTCTCTGTAGCCATGAAAGGAAGATTATCGCTTACTCGTTTGGCAATGACTTTTTTGTTTACTACTAAGCCATCCGTGATATTGATATAGATGTTCAATATTGCATCTACACCTAAAAAACATTCAGAAATGGTTAGTCTTCTATTTGCGGAGTCATCAAGTGTTCTTTCTAGGAATTGTGTTCCGGAAGTAAAATCACTGTTTAATGAATTGATGATAACATACCTTGATAGTCCTGACATTCTTTCGGCTCTCATAGGGTTTCTCTTATAAGGCATAGCAGAAGAACCTACTTGATCTTTTTCAAATGGCTCTTCTATTTCCCTAAATGACTGAAGGATTCTTAGATCGTTAGAGAACTTATAGGCGGAGGAAGCAATCCCAGCCAAGCAATTAAGCAGGTAGGAATCTTCTTTACGGGTATAGGTTTGGCCTGAAACCATGATAGCTTTCTTAAATCCCATTTTCTTAATGATGAGATCATCTAATCTTTTAACTTTCTTTTCGTTTCCTTGGAAGAGATCCATGAAACTTGCTTGGGTTCCTGTTGTTCCCTTGCATCCTAAAGGCCTTAAATTATCAACCTGGTAAGCTAGATTATTGATATCAATGACTAATTCATTCATCCATAAGGTTGCTCTTTTTCCCATAGTTGTCATTTGAGCAGGCTGAAGATGAGTATAGGATAAGCAAGGCAAGTCTTTGTATTTAAGAGCGAATCTCTTGAGATTGAAAAGGACCTGACTTAATTTTGAAAGAATTATTTTACTAGCTTCTTTCATGATGATCATATCGGTATTATCATCAACATAGCAGGAAGTTGCACCTAAATGGATGATACCTTTTGCATGGGGACACTGTAATCCATAGGCATAGATCTGAGCCATGACATCATGTTTGACAATCTTTTCCCGTTCTTTAGCGACATCAAGATTGAGATTGTCTTGGTTAGCTTTTAATTCATTGATCTGTTCATCAGTAATATCAAGGCCTAATTCCTTTTCTGCTTCTGCTAGATAGACCCATAATTTTCTAAAGGTTTTAAATTTATATTCTTCAGAGAAGAGATGCTGCATCTCAAAACTAGCATATCGAGTAGACAAAGGAGAAACATAAGTAGAATAATTATTGCTATCCATGATTTGGGTCCTTTTATGCGTATTCTTATTTTATCAAAAAAGGTGATGGTTTTTAATCTTTTAATGACTGATAGTGCTTAAAAAGATAGGATTTAAAAGAATATATTAAATCCTTTGAGGCGTTTTCTTTTAGTTCTTTAAACGTAGGATACTTTTTTGTAGAAGTAGTTAAAAAGTCAGTGACTCCTAAGTCTATAAGACTGGGTTTGATTTCTTCGTCTATTATTCCACCGATTGCTAATAAAGGAACCTTCTTTATCTTACAGATACGGGCAATCCTAGAAATGGTTTTACCTGATAAGGTCTGTCTATCAATATGTCCTTCCCCAGTAATTACTAAGCTATCACTTGAGATAGAATTCTGAAAATTACTTTCTTCTAGGATTTCAACAGCTCCTGATTTGATTGTTCCCTTCAAATATAGTTTAGCGGCTAAGCCTAATCCTCCCGCGGCTCCGGCTCCTTTTTCTTTACTGAAATCCAAATGAAGATCTTTTTTTATAACTTCGTTAAGATGATTCATGTTTGCCTCTAAAACAGGAAGATCTTTTTTACTAGCCCCTTTTTGGAGTGCATAGACATAGGTAGCACCATTAGTTCCTAGAAGAGGATTCTCAACGTCAGAAAGAATTGTAAACGTACTTTCCATAATTCTTTTATCAAGATTAGAGATATCAATATGAGTTACCTCATTCAGGGTTCCTCCAGTCGGTAAAAAAGATTCTAAATTTCTATTTAGAAATCTTACCCCTAAACTACAAGCCATTCCGGAACCTAAATCATTAGTGGAGGATCCGCCTATGCCTATCTTAAAATCTCTGATTCCTTTATTCAAAGCATCAATTATAGCTTCTCCAACGCCATATGTAGTTGTCAAAGAAGGATTAGACTTGTCTCCTGCTAAAGCTAAACCACAGAATTTACAGCTTTCGATGACGGCTGTCTTCTTATTGACTATCAAATAAGAAGAATAGATATCTTTATGATAGAAAGGACCTGATGCTTCTATCTTTATTTCTTGATAATTATTCTTATAAAGAAATTTATATGAATCTAGAGTTCCATCTCCGCCATCAGCTAAGGGAAAAGAAATAATACTTGCCTTCTTATCAAAACTATTAATTACTTTGGAAAGCATTTCTATTACTTGAATAGAAGAGAGCGTTCCTTTGAAGTTAGAAGGAGCTAGTACAAATTCCATTTTCTTTTCTCCTCTTTGTTTATTCCATGCTATCATTATTCTACTCGAGGTAATATTCAATGAGTGATAAAACAACTAAAATTACGATTTCGTCTAAAGGTATGCTGATAATTGAATCAACTTTGCTATTAATTATAGGTATTCTCTTCTGCTGTTCTGTTTCTGTTAACCAAATGGTTAATTACTGCTTAGGAATCCTTTTGATCCTTTGTGGTATCTTCACTATCGTTACTTGCTATATCCAGAAACATACTGCTTTCTCAGCTGAGGGTGTCAGTGCTTCCGGTCTTATTTCTTTAGGTGTCTTCTGCTTCTTAGTCGGCTTTAATTTCTCGGCTTTTATTGATTTATTCTTAGCTACCGCTGGTGCCTTACTTCTTCTTGATGGAGTTATAGGTTTAATCTCTAAGAGAAATACCACTGCTGTTATTGTGGAATTAGTCTTAGGTGCTGTTATGCTCACTTTAGGATTATGCTTATGGCTTATTCCTAAGTTTGGTACTTATTCTGAAGTAGTTATGGGTGTTATCTTCATTGTCTTAGGTGTCTTTGGCTTAGTCTTTGCCTTTCTTCCAGATTCAAAGAAAAAGAATCTTTCAAAGTAGTAATTAAAAGTTAATGACTGCCCTAGGCAAAAAGCCCAGGGCAGTTTTCTTTTAGAGTATACTTTAGTTATGGAATATCAGCACATTACTCACAAAGACTTTGGACCTTTTATTCAAAAAGATAGTAAGATTTTAATCTTAGGTTCTTTGCCATCAATAGGTTCAAGGAAAGCAAAGTTTTACTATGCTTATAAGACCAATCGCTTTTTTAAGATACTTGCTCAGCTTTTTAACGAAGGAGAACCTTTATCAACTGATGAAAGAAAAGAATTTTTAATAAAGCACAAAATAGCTTTATTTGATGTTATTAAAGAATGCGATATTAAAGGCTCTAGCGATTCTTCAATCAAGAATGTGGTGGTTAATGATATTCCTTCTTTAATTAAGAATACTAATATTAAAAGGATTTTTACAACAGGTAAGACTGGAACAGACTTATATCATACATATTTAGGAAATGATAATATTTATCTCCCTTCACCCTCTGCGGCAAATGCTTCCATGTCTATAGAGAATTTAATCAAGGCTTATCAAGTTATTCTTTCTTATCTTATGTAAAGCTATTAAACAGGCTTTATTAATTTGAATAATGACCTTTAATTTGCTAATATCTTTAGTCGCTGGGCCTGTAGCTCATTTGGGAGAGCGTCTCGTTCGCAACGAGAAGGTAGCGGGTTCGATCCCCGTCAGGTCCACCAAATTGAACGGTAGTCGAACCATCGTCAAGAAGAT
>ENA-UOOH01001893-UOOH01001893.1-fermentation-metagenome-genome-assembly--contig:-NODE-1893-length-19295-cov-9.355821_pt1 | contig 19295 bp, 19 predicted proteins | sample MGYA00245778_ERZ724025 | MGnify/ENA primary metagenome ERZ724025 (study PRJEB28704, sample SAMN03018313) | fermentation metagenome | biome: anthropogenic terrestrial biome; feature: soil; material... | reverse complement strand
CGCTGGGCTTCCTCCGACAAAAACGTCGCGGCCGTCGACGGGAAGGGGAACGTCACCGGAATCGCTCCCGGGACGGCCGTCATCACCGCAGAATCCGGGCAGTATTCCGCTCAATGCACCGTGCACGTCGCGGTCTCCGTTTTGACCATCCGTCTGAGCCCCGAACGGCTGGCCCTTGAAAAAGGAGCCAGCCGGACGCTGACGGCAATCATCCTGCCTTCCGATGCGACGGAGGACAGGACGATCGCCTGGATGTCTTCCAACCCGGCCGTCGCATCCGTGGACGGCTTCGGCAAAGTCACGGCGAAAGCGGGCGGAACCGCTACCATCACCGCAAAAACATCCGGCGGCAGATTCTCCGCGACCTGCGCGGTGACCGTGATGGTCCCGGTCCGGGAATTTTCGCTGAACAAAACCTCCCTCTCCCTGATGGTCGGGAAATCCGAAACCCTGATCCCCTTCATCACCCCCGGCGACGCGACCGTGAAAGACGTGTTCTGGGATTCCTCCGACAGCGATGTCGCCGCGGTGGATCAATCCGGCAGGGTGACGGCCGTCGGCGCGGGAACTTCGACCGTCACGGCGACGACGAAAGACGGGAGCTTCACCGCCGCCTGTCAGGTCACGGTAGAGCCGGAGGCAGAGCTGAGCGCCGCTCAGCAGAGCTCCGTCCCCGAAAAGAATGATTCCCGCCGGGAGAATCAGGCCCAACTTGAACAAAAAGAAAATTCTGAAGAGCGTTAAAATCTGCGGATTTAGGGTTGATTAATGTGGACAAATAAGGTATACTTTCTTTGCAAAGAAAAGACAGGCTCCAAAGGAGGATTTCAGATGAGCAAGAATCGTGAATATAAAAAGAACGAACGGAAAGAAAAGGACCGCAAAAACAAGCCCTATGAGATTCCGAACGAGGTAAGCTGCTCGCCGGAATTTCCGCAGGGCTGCATCAGCTGGGATACCTGAACATCCCAGCCCGGTACGACAGTCGGCATTCCATCGAAAAGCCTTCGGGTACAGTTTTAAAACCGTATCCGAAGGCTTTTTATATCCTCCTTATTTTTCCGCCTTGTAAGAGACCGTCTTCCATTCCCCGCCGGTCTTTTCCATCGTAAAACAGAGGCTTTGGGAGCCGCCGCCCGGCAAAAAGATCTCATATTCGGCGGATACGGCATTTTCTCCGACAGCTTCCGGCGCAATCTTCAGCGTCAGCGACTTCCAGTCCACGGTCCTGCCGGCCATGCTGAAATCGTTCCGGCCGCTTTCAGGATTGGAAAGGCACCTTTTCATCTCCCGGATGTCCCCGATCAGATAGGCCTTCACAAACCTGTTTGCGGCGCCCTGAAAATCACGCCCGTCCGCGCTGCTCAAAAAGGCCCCGACCTGTGAATCACTGGAAACGTCCGACGCGGTCTGAGAAACTTCTTTCGGTTCGGAAAAGCCGTCGATAAGAAACTTTCCGTTCTGCTCTGCAAAGGACAGGGTCTGTTCGTAATCCCCCGCAAAGCCGGTGGAGGTGGCGTACCGGTACGTGACCGCGGCGCTGTTCTTCCGGTTCCTGTCGACCGAAATCTCATAGCTTTCCACCCACGGGCTGGAGGTGCCGGTCGACCAGTGGCCGGCGCTGTATTCGTCGTATACGGCGGCCTGGCATTTCGGGCTCAGCAGGGCGTACTGGGCCTTTCCGTCGCGGTTTTTGACCGCCTCGGCCCATTTCCCGGCAAGAGTGCGGAGCTCGCTGAAAGAATCCGTCCGGGAAGCACTCCGGCCGCCTGTTCCCTGCCCGCCGACGGCGACCGCCGTGCCGGTTCCCAAAGTCCCGAGGAGAATCAGGCAGAGGACGAGGATTCCGGCTTTTTTCTTCCTGGTATCCAGAATGGCGAAAATCCGCTTTTTCATCCCTTTTTTACCGCTGTAAAAATTCGAGGAAAAAGCCGTCCGTGCTTTTGGCCGGCTCTTGACGGCCCCGAGGAGGACCTCGCCGTACTTCCGCCTGCCCTCCGGGCCGATTCCATCCACGACCGCCGCGTCGCAGGAAAGCTCGCACTGCAGCGCGGCGGCCTTCGCAATCAGATACACCATGGGGTTGAACCAGTGGACGGCGGCCGCCAGAACCACCAGGCCCCTGAGCCACAGGTCTTTCCGCCTGAAATGGACCAGCTCATGCCGGAGAATATACTTCAGCTCCTCTTCGGAGAAATCGGACCGCGGCAGCAAAATCACGGCGTTCCGAAAGCCCGTCACCATCGGGCTTGAAACGCAGGGGCAAATTCGCAGCCCGATCCGCCCGGCGATTCCCATCTCCCTTTCAGACGCTTCCAGCACTTTCAGAATTTTCCCCTGCGCCGGTTCGCTCCACCGTTTCACCATCCCGAGAAAGCGGGCGTGCCTCAGCCCGTGGTACAGAAGAAAAGCGGCGACGCCGGCAATCCACAGGGCGCCGGCAAGCCGGTCCCACGGCACGGCCGGATCCGCTGAAACCGCCGGGGCAACGGCAGAAACCGCGGCAGGGACCGTTCCGCTTCCCGCTGAAAAAATCGGGCGAACCGCGGCGGGAACCGCTTCCGCCCGAATCTGAACCGTGCGGGTCGGCAACCGGAATGGAACCACCAGGCCGGCCACAATGACCATCCAGGCGCCGTAAAGCCATTTTGAGGCGCAGCGCCTCGCCAGCAGCGGGCTCAGCGCAAGCAGGACAAGCGCCAGCGCCGACATGGAAACTGAGCGTTGAATCAACGCCGTCAAAAAAGCCTGCATCCTCAGCTCCTCCGTTCTTTCACCCACTCCATCAGCTCGTCGATGTCGCTGTCGCTGAGCTGTTTGCCGTCGTACAGCGTGTTGACGAGGCTCAGGAAAGAGTTCTCGTGGTACAGCTTCATGAAATTGCCCGTTTCAAATTCCAGATAATCTTCTTTGGCGACCAGCGGAAAAAAGGTCCGTTCCTTGCCGTTTTTCTCCGTCCTCAAAAAACCTTTTTTGACCAGCCGCAGCATCAGGGAAATCACGGTCGGGGCCTTCCAGCCGCGTTCCCTGCCGAGCCGCTCCATGACCATGCCGGTGGTGATGGGCGGCCTGTTTGCCCAGACGACCTTCATGATTTCAAACTCCGTATCCGGAAGTTTTCTGAGCTTGCCCATCGGAATCCAGCCCCCCTTTCAGGCGCCTGCGTGCTGATTTTGACTGCGCCTATATTCTACGCTTGCCTAAAATAAAAGTCAAGAAATTTTTCTCAGTTTTAACTAAATAAAAAATAAGAACGGCAAAGCGACGAATCGCCGGCACTTGCCGTTCTTATCCATGCAAAATGTAAATTAAGCGCTGAAATGCCCTACACTGAAAACGTGTTTCTCAATATATCACGGGGTGCTTCCTTTTGCAGGCACGGAATCCACCGTTTTGGCAGACGATTTTTTCTTTTTCTCCAGGTTGTTCAGCAGAGAGACCAGAACCGGGCAGAGCAGGGCGGTAATAATGATAGAAGCGGATATCTGCACGGTGGCCGTCTGCACAAACGGGTTCATGGAAGGATCGACAGCGGCGATGGCGGCGGGAGTGGCGGCGGCGATGCCGGCCGTCGTGCCGATGGCGGCGCCGACCGCGCGCCTGCTGCCCTTGAAGATGCCGTAGATGAAATATCCGCCGAAGCCCGTCAGAAGGAGGGTGGCAAAGCCGAGCAGAATCCCGGAAGCACCCGCCGCCTGGATTGTCTTAATGTCCAGGGAAGCCCCGATGGAAAATCCCAAAAAAGGAATCAGCATCTTCCCATGCTTAAGGTATTCACGCCAATCCGGGTCGAGGTTTCCCAAAGCGAAACCGACGAGAATCGGCACCAGGACCGCGACAAATGAAACGGCCGATATGTTTGCCAGCCCTGCGGACCCTAAAATTATCATTGTGAAGAGAGGACCGTTGTTCAGTGCAATCACCGATACGGCTCCGACATCCGTATCGTCGCCCGTCTGGCTCGCAAGGGCGGCGAACAGAGAGCTGTTGGAATTCGTCATGCCCGGAACGATGGCCAGCACGCTCAGGCCCAGGATCCCGACATTCCCGTAGATTCGGCCAATCAGAAGGCCGACGACGGCGCCGATTAAAATTTTGGTAACCGTGAGGGCTCCGCCTTTCGCAAGCGACAGCCCCGCTTTATGAATGTCAATCTGGGAACCGGCGCAGAAAATGAACAGGGCAAGCAGCGGCTGTGTGGCCTTTTTAAACAACGCGGTGGTAAAGCTCCCAATCTCAAGCGCTCCCGGGAAAAAGCTATTGATCAGCATTCCCAAAATCAGAGGAACAATCAAAACGCCACCCGGTATTTTTTGCATGGTCTTTAAGATTTTCAATAGGAATTCCTCCCGTTTCGTCGCATGACGCCCGTCGCCGGGCACCCGTTGTTTTAAGGCCGAAAGACGATTTTGATGGCGGAATCGTCCTTGTCGGCCAGCTCGAATCCCTTTTTCAAGTCGGCGAGTTTGAACTCATTGGTAATCAGCGATTTGATGTTGATGGTGCCCTGCTGGACCGGACGGAGCACTTCCGGCGTCCATACAAAGCGGTGATGCCACGTATGGTGTACCAGGCAGGTATTTACAAATTCCAGACCATCGTCATGCCACCTGCTGATGTCCAGCGTAATCGGCTGAGTCACCCAGCTGTAGAATACGAATTTTCCGTTATGGCGGATAATCCGGCTGGCCGTGTTAAAGGATTCCTGCGTCCCGGCCGCTTCCACCACGACGTCCGCTCCTACGCCGTGCGTCAGTTCCATCACGGCATCGTAGACATCCGTCTTTTTTGAGTTGATGATAACGTCCGCACCCAGTTTTTTGGCGATCTGGAGCTTACCGTCCAGAACGTCCACCATAATCACCTGATACGCACCTTTTTTCTTGACGCACTGTGCGATGATCTGGCCCGCAAAGCCGGCGCCCATCACAACGACGGTATCGCCAAGCTGAACCCTGCAGTTCATGCCCGAATACATCGCGCAGGAAATCGGTTCCCCGAGGCTGGCAAGGTCCGGATCGAGGCCTTCCGGGGCAGGCTGCAACTGCCACGTCGGGGTTTTGAAATAATCCGCATAGTTGTTATTCCAGCCGAACGCCATCACATGGTCGCCCACTTTATAGTCGGTTACTTTGCTGCCGGCTTCAACTACAACGCCCCCGCTCTCATGGCCAAGCTCAAACGGAAACTTGGGTTCCTTCCGGGATGCCCCCGTGTTTTTAGGCAAGTGGCCCCGGTAAAAGCTTTTGTCGGAACCGCAGATGCCAATCAGATTGTTTTTTACAATGACCTCGTTTTCTCCGCAGACAAGTTCCTTTTCAACCAAATCGATGTCATACGGACCCCTTAAAAGGGCTGCCCTCGTTTTAATGCTCATCGTGCATCCTCCTTCAGTTATATTTTTAAAATTTTTAGAAAGCGAAATAAATTGTCCGCCGTCAGCGCAAGGTCTTCTCTGCAGCGCTTTCTCGCTTCATCAAAGCTGGCTGCAACCCGGTTTGTGCTGAACACCGCGGAAACGCCGCTATCGTAAAGACCGGCGATATCGTCCCCGATGTCCCCGACAATAGCGACAAGCGGGATTCCAAGTTTTTTGGCATGCCGCGCCACTCCGCTCACGACCTTGCCCCGCAGGCTTTGGCTGTCGATTTTGCCTTCTCCGCTGATAATCAAATCGGCGTCCTTGGCAAGCTCGTCAAAATGCACACAGGAAAGCATGGTTTCAATTCCGGACTGAAGCTTTGAATCGAAAAACGCGGCCATGCCGCCCCCCATGCCCCCTGCGGCGCCGGAACCGGGGAGCTCCGAAACATCGCGCCCAAGGGACTTCCGGACTTTTTCAGCGAGGTTCTTCAGTCCCCGGTCCAGCTTTTCTACCATCGCCGGATCCGCACCCTTTTGCGGGCCGAACATGCGGGCTGCCCCCGAAGGGCCATATAGAGGAATATCCGTATCGCAAATCGAGATGATTTTGGCCATCCGGACCTCGGGGCAAAATCCGGAAACGTCGATTCCAGCAATTTTGTCAAGGGTTTCGCCTATGGGCAGAAAGCTTTTCCCGGCTCCGTCATAAAATTTTACGCCGGCTGCTGCAGCGGCGCCAGCACCGCCATCGTTTGTGCAGCTTCCGCCCAGCCCCACAATAATCTTTCCGCATCCGTGCGCCGCGGCATGGACGATGAGCTGACCGACCCCGTATGTAGAGGCTTCGCCGACCGACCGGCCCTTGACCATCGGGAAGCCGGCGCAGGCCGCCGTTTCAATCACGGCGGTGCCGTCTGCTGTAATTCCGTAATAAGCCTTAATTTTTTCCATAAACGGGCCTTTGACGTCCACAAATACTTTTTGCCCGTCCATCGCCGCAAGAAAAGAATCCACGCTTCCCTCTCCGCCGTCTGCCACGGGAATCGAACGGATTTCCGCCTGAGGGTAATAACGGCTGATTGCTTTCCCCACGATTCTGCAGATTTCTTGAGCGCTCATCGTCTCCTTAAAAGAATCTGGAATGATTATGAATTTCTTCATGGCTTCTTTAACCTCATGTTAATTATGAATGAAATCGTGAATTGCTGTTATTCGTATCAGTTATCTTTGCACAAAATTATAAATCCGTTTGCTTATTTTTTCTATATTACCCATAACACAATTACAAGCGGATTTATGGTACGAAGAACATAATGTTATTTTAGAAAGCGCAGGGCGAGATAAAAGAGGGCTGCGTCGGACAGCTTTCTGGGATTATGCCCGGTCGTTTCGGAAAGCTTGTTCAATTTGTACTGCAGCGTGTTCTTATGCATGAACAGGCGGCTGGCCGCGAGATTAATAGACCCTTCGGCATTGAAAAAAGCCGATAAAATTTTCACCCATTCGTCGATTTCTCCTTCTGTGCAACCTTTGAAAACCTGCCGAATAAAATCGTGCCTGTCCTCCGGCGGAATATCGTCCATGAAAATTTCCAGACCGATCTCACTGTAAAGGCATATTTTCCCAGTTTTGCACGCAGCGGCGGACTGAAGCGCTTTTTTCGCTCGAAAATAAGAAGACGATATCCCTTTTGCGTCCGGATTATAGCTGTCAATCCCAACTGCCAGATTCAGCCCAAAATCAGCCTTTACCCGACGGCATATCTCTTCAGCAAGCAGCTTTATCTGTATGTCGTTTCTCATTGAAACCAGGCAGACGAGGCCGCCGTCCAAAAAAAAACGAAAGCTCTCCCTCCTGTCCTTTGATGAAATTGCCGGTGTCATCCTGAATCTTCTGGTCCAGCAGTTTCATTTGAATCTCATTTTTTCCCTGCAGTTCATCCGGGTCGGCGGCCGCGGCAATCAGAACGCGAAAAGGCTTAAAGACGTCGACCCCAAAAAGTCTGCTCCGCAGAAGAAAATCCTGGTCCGTTTCGGTGAACTTTCCGTAGATCCATTGTTTCAGAAAATCCGCCCGTAGGTTTTCCTGAATATTCCGCTGTTCTTTTGCATAAGCGTCCAGCAGCAGGATTTCCGTGATTCTCTTGATGATGCGCCCGTATTTTGCTACTTCTGCAACGTCCCCCGTAATCCCAATCACGCCGATGATTTCGCCGCTGAACAGGATGGGCAGGTTGATTCCCTTTTTCGTGCCCGCATATTCGTCGTCATGCACCACAAGAATCTGGTCCAGTTTCTGGCTGATAATTTTTTGCGCAGCGGTGTGGAACTGCCCCTCCCTCTTCGGGTCGGTGCTGGCTATGATGTATCCCTTTTCATCCATCATATTGATTTCCTGGTGAATGATGTCCTTTACTTCCAAGACGATCTTTTTTGCACTGTTTTTTGAAATAAACATGCCGGTTCCTCCCTTTGGCACTCCCGTACATTTTGAGAATTTTCACCCTACCGGTTATTATAAGCGCCAATCCGACTTGTAACAATCTGAAAAGCCGAAAGAGAGCGCCTCAAATCCGTTTCGGTGGTAGACTGCGTCCTATATGTGCCATCGGTTATCTGCACGCAGAAGAGGACCCCGGTATCAAAACATCCGATACCGGGGTCCTCTTTCTCCACCCGCTCGCGCACCGCCGGAAAACCGGTTCAAAGGATTACCGAAGAAGTGGAATCAATTTTGATGCCGCCGTCCTTGGTCCTTGAGAGCTTCGCCTTGTTCCCGTTGCCGTCCTCAATCGTCATCTTCTCAATCTTATTGGCGGTAAAGAAGTTCACGGCGTCGGATTCCACGAACACGGACCACTTTTTGGCCTGCGCCCGCTCCGGCTCGTACGCTTCTCCCATCGTTTTGACGTCCTCTTTGGCGTTTTCGCTGCTCATCGACAGACCCTCCTGCTAAAAAATCTATAAGACAGGTTTCAGTATAGCATACGGAGCCGGAAGAATCAAAGAAAATTCCGGCACGGATTTTTCAAGAAATCATTCTTCAAGCCACCGCCGGATTTCCCGATACAGATTCTGCGTCTCCTCCGGCGATTTTCCATTGAGGATCAGATACGCCGGGTCGTTTCCGCCGAGCTTCAGGACCACATACCGGCCCACGTCGCGGTACAGGTAGAGCATGCATTTGCCGTAGCCGTTCAGCGTGAAGTGGCCATAGCTCTTTTCGGCACCCGCATAGCCGTTGGTCCTGGTCCCGTCCGGCAGAGAATCGACGACGGAAACGGAGGCCACCTGTCTTTTTTCGACCGTCGTGTCATACAGGGCGGCGTCGACGGAAAGGCTCGAATCATGGACCGTGACGGCATAGTCTTTGACGTTCCCGTACAGGAGAACGCCGATCAGAACGGCAACCAGCGCAAAAATGGTAAAAAGAAGCGCTCTGCCGCCCGGCCTGCCGATGTTGACGGTCCACCCCATGCTCGCAATCCGCTTGGGCACAAAGAGCCTCGGGTCCTGCGGATTGCAGTAGCAGCCCCATTTCCAAACCTCTTCCGGAACTTCTCCGCCGGCCGGGTCCTCCGGCAGGCCGCCGAAAATCCGGTCTTCCGCGGCGCGGATTTTCCGGCGCTGCCGCTGCGCGGCCCAAATCAGGCACAGCACCGTTGCAAAAGCCAGCAAAACGGTCGGCAGCGCGCCGCCGTCAAACACGATAAAAGCATGGAGCAAAATCCAGAAAATCAGAAAGAAGAGGGCCACCAGCACGGCCGAAGCCGTATTGATGCGCTCTTCCGCCCGGGCGCATGCCCGGTTCTTTTCCGGTTCCCCTTCCACCGCCGGCGCATGCAGATTTTTCATCTGATAATACAGAAAAACCGCGCCCGTCTGGCACAGCGGGCCAATCAGGCTGAAACCGACGGGAAAAGTCTCCCGGGCCGCCGGCGTCAGGCTCAGGTACAGCAGAGGGGCAAAACTGAGCAGGAAAAACAGCCAGACCCACGCGGCGGAAACGGCGGACTTTCCCTTTTCCCGCGACACGCCGAGGTCCACCGTAACGACGCCCGCCGGGCGCTCCGCCCATCCGTTTTTCTCCTTTACGGCCCGCAGCTTTTCCCGGTAATGCCGCAGAATCATCCAGGTCGAAGAAAAATGGGCGAAGGCCAGAACCAGCAGGTAAATCCCCGCATACGGCCTCATCCCCCGCGTCAGCAGCAGAAAACTGCACCCGAAGGCGGCCAGCAGGGCGCACCGGCACGCCTTCGCAAAGCCGGCGGCGACTTTCTTCGCCTGCGGCGACTCCGCATGGGTGCGCAGCAGAAAAATCCCCAGCAGCCCGCTGCGGGTTCTCTCTCTGAAAAACAGCGCGGAGGCGGTCGTCGTCACAAAGATCAGCCACGAGACAATCAGCAGCGACAGAAGCATTCGTGATTCCCCTTTCACCCGTAAATCCCGTCAATCAGTTCGGATACATGTTCCGAAATCTCCCGTTTGGAAGCCCCGCGGATGCGCGCCTCCGAAATCAAAAGCGCCGCGCGGCGGTCGAAGCCGGGGCCGAACCGCTCGTTCGTCCCCGGAGGAACGGCAATCCGGGCGCCGCGCCTGCGGTCGACGACGATGAGCCCTTCTTTTTTCAGAAGCGCATAGGCTTTGTTGACGGTCATGGGGTTTACGCCGATGTCCCCCGCCAGCTGGCGCACGGTGGGCAGGGACTCCCCGGCGCTCAGCCGGCCGCCGGCGACCCCGAGCACGACCCCGTCGCGGATTTGCCGATAAATCGGCACTTCGCTCGTCATATCGATTTTTAGCAGCATCGGCTTTTCCTTATCTATACGATTTATAATTATTTATATTATAATATATAATACAAATGATACAGAAAGTCAAGAGAAAAATAAAAAGGCGCCGACTGAAAATCGACGTCCCGCGGCATTCCGCTATCCGCGCTTTGCCCCGAAGGACCGGGCCTTTTACCGCTCCGGCCGGGCGCCCATCCTGCGGAACCGGTCGTAGCGCCGCTGCAGCAGCACGTTGGTGTCCAGCGCGATTTTCTGCCGCAGCGCGCGGTACAGCTCCGTTTTCAGGGTAGCATACACCTGGTCGAAGCCGCCGGATTCCGGGAAGACGCGTTCCACCACCCTGAGCCGGAGGAGGTCCTCCGCCGTCATTTTGAGGCACCGGCTGGCCTCCCGGACTTTCGAGCTGTCCTTCCACAAAATGCTGGCGCACCCTTCCGGAGAAATCACGGAGTAGCAGGCGTTTTCCAGCATCCAGACCTCGTCGGCGACGGCGAGCGCGAGGGCGCCGCCGCTTCCGCCTTCGCCGACGAATACCGAGAGGATGGGCGTCCGCAGGGCGCTCATCTCCATCAGGTTTTCGGCGATCGCCTCGCCTTCCCCGCGCTCTTCTGCGGAAATGCCGCAGAACGCGCCGGCCGTGTCGACAAAGCAGACGACCGGCCTGCCGAACTTTTCCGCCAGCTTCATCTGGCGCAGCGCCTTGCGGTACCCTTCCGGGTGGGCGGAGCCGAAATTGCGGCGGATGCGCTCCTTGGTGCTGTCGCCCTTTTCGTTGGCCACCACCGTGACCGGCAAATCGCCCAGGCGGGCGATTCCGGCCACAATCGCGCCGTCGTCGCCAAAGCGCCGGTCGCCGTGCATCTCCACAAAATCGGTGAAGATGTTGCGGATGTAGCAGAGCCCGGACGGCCTTCCCTTTGCGCGCGCCGCGGCGAGCCGTTCGTACGCCTCCATATCAGGCCCTCCTTTGGTGGAGCGAAAGCAGCCGCGCCAGATATTCCCTCTGGCCGCGCCGCGGCACCACATCGTCCAGGAATCCCTTTTCCAGCAGAAACTCGGCCCGCTGAAAGCCGGGGGGCAGTTTTTTCCGCATGGTCTGCTCAATCACGCGCGGGCCCGCGAAGCCTATCAGGGCACCCGGCTCCGCCAGGATGATGTCCGCCTCCATGGCGAAGCTCGCCGTGACCCCGCCCGTCGTGGGGTCGGTCAGCACGGCGACATACAGGTTGCCCGCATCGCTGTGGCGCTTGACCGCCGCGCTCGTTTTCGCCATCTGCATCAGGGAAAGGGTGCCTTCCTGCATCCTTGCGCCGCCGGAGACCGTAAAGCCGATGACGGGCAGGGATTTCTGCAGGGCGTACTCAAAAATGCGCGTGACCTTTTCCCCGACCACGGTCCCCATGCTCCCCATCATGAAATGCGAATCCATCACGAACAGGCAGCAGGGGAATCCGCCCACCGACGCGGTCCCGCAGACGACGGCCTCGTTTTCGCCGCTCTGCAGGCGGGCGTGCCACAGCTTTTTCTCATAGTTTGGAAAATCGATCGGGTTGCTGGAAGACATCTGCGCGTCCCGCTCCCGGAAGGTGTCCCTGTCCGCAATCAGACCGATGCGCTGCCGCGCGTTGATGCGGAAATGGTAGCCGCATTTCGGGCAGACGTGGGCGCTTTCGCTCAAATCGCCCGTCAGCAGGATGGTTTTGCATTTCGGGCACGAAACGCACATCTGCTCCGGAATATCCGGCCTTGTGTTTTTTTTGCCGCGGATGCTGTCGTACCACTCCAGCGGATTAGCCGGTTTTCTGAACAGATTTTTCGTCAGCATTTTTTTCGGATGCCTCCAGTTTCTCCATCAGGTCGGTGTGGTACCGCCCGGACCGGAACTCCGGCCGGGCGAGGATTTTCCGCTGCAGGTCGGCGTTGGTGTCCACCCCGCCGATGACCAGCTCGCAGAGCGCGGCCTGCATTTTGCGGATGGCCTCTTCCCTCGTCGGCGCGTGGACGATGAGCTTCCCGATCAGCGAATCGTAAAACGGCGGAACGGTGTAATCCTGAAACAGCGCGGTGTCGAACCGCACCCACGGGCCGCCCGGGATGTGCAGCAGTGTGATTTTCCCGCAGCTCGGCCGGAAATTGAGGTCCGGGTTTTCGGCGTTGATGCGGCACTCGATCGCATGGCCGCCCGGCGAGACGTCCTTCTGCCCGAAATTGAGCGGAAGCCCGGCGGCGATGCGGATCTGCCACTTGACCAGGTCGATTCCGGTCATCATCTCCGTCACGCCGTGCTCCACCTGCAGGCGGGTGTTCATCTCCATAAAATAGGCGTTTTGCCTGTCGTCCACAAGGAACTCGACCGTTCCGGCGTTCACATAGCCGACCGTTTGCACGGCGCGGACCGCGTACTGCGCCATTTTGGCGCGGGTCCGCGGGTCGAGGGTGGGCGCCGGGCTTTCTTCCAGCAGTTTCTGGTGCTTGCGCTGGACGGAGCACTCGCGCTCGCCGAGGACCACCGTGTGCCCCTGCCCGTCGCAGAGCACCTGCATCTCGACATGCTTGGCCGGGTAGAGGTATTTTTCAAGATAGACGGCGCTGTCCCCGAACGCCAGGCGCGCCTCCGCCGAGGCGACGGCGAACGCGCCGGGGAACTCCTCCGGCGTCCGGACCAGCCGGATGCCGCATCCGCCGCCCCCGCTTCTGGCTTTTATCAGCAGGGGAAAGCCGATCTTTTCCGCCTCCGCCCCGGCCTGTTCCACGTTCTCGACCTTTTCGCTGCCGGGAATCACCGGGATGCCGGCGGCCCGCATGGTGCGGCGGGCCATGTCCTTGTCGCCCATGCGGGCGAGCACGCCCGACGGCGGGCCGATGAAGACGATTTTGCACTCCTCGCACAGGGCCGCGAACTTCGCGTTCTCCGAAAGGAATCCGTACCCCGGGTGGATGGCGCCGGCGCCGGTCGCCTCGGCCGCCGAGATGATCGCCGTGATGTTCAGGTAGCTGTCCTTGGCCTGCGCGGGGCCGATGCACACGCTCTCGTCCGCGAGGCTCACGGGCAGGGAATCCCGGTCCGCTTCCGAAAACACCGCGACCGTGGCGATGCCCATCTCTTTGCACGCGCGTATGATGCGGACCGCAATCTCCCCGCGGTTGGCAATCAGGATTTTTGAAAACACGGCTTTCACTCCTTATTTTTCGGAGCCAGGGCAAACGAAAGCTCGGCGCTGACGGCCGTTTTCCCGTTCACGCTCCCGCGCCCTTTTGCAAAATAGAAGGGGGGGCGGCTCCGGACCAGGCTGCATTCCATCTCCAGAGTATCGCCGGGCAGGACCTTGTTCCGGAACCGGACCCGGTCAAGGCCGGCGAACAGGGGAATATGCCCTTTGACCCGGTCGGCGAGCAGCATGCAGCAGGTCTGCGCCAGCATCTCGCACTGAATCACCCCGGGGACGATGGGCATACCCGGAAAGTGCCCCTGCAGGAACCATTCGTCCCCTTTTACCGTATAGCGCCCCACCGCGAGGTTCTCTTCCTTCAGCTCCGCCTCGTCCAGCAGGAGCATCGGCTCGCGGTGCGGCAAAATCTGTTTCAGGCCTTCTCTGTTCATCGAACTCCGCCGTTTCTCCGCGCCGAAATGATGGTGCCGCCCGCCCCGCGCGGAAGGGCCGGACGCGCGCGTTCAGCGCAGCTTGAAAAGGGTCTGGCCGTACTCCACGACCGAGCCGTTTTCCGCGCAGATTTCGGCGATCTCGCCGTCCTGGTCGGAATTGATTTCATTCATCAGCTTCATGGCTTCAATCACGCAGAGCACGTCGCCCTTTTTCACGGTGCTGCCGACCTTCACATACGGCTCGCTCTCCGGCGTGGGCGCCGTGTAAAAGACGCCGACCATCGGGCTTTTAATCTCTTTGTAATGCGGGCCTTCCGCGGTTTTCCGGGCCGTCCCGCACTCCTGGATGGCCGCCGGAACTCCGCCGGAAGCCGCGGCGGGCAAAGGCGCCGGCACGGGCGCGGGCGGCCGTTTTTCCAGCCGGATTTTCCCGTCCTGACTGGAAACTTCAAGGCCGGTCAGGCCGGATTCCTCCATGATTTTGGCGAGGGAACGGATCTCCTCCAGTTTCATTCCTTCTGTCTCCCTTTCCGCTCTGTCTATTGCTGCTGCGCCTTCCGAAAAACGAGGCAGGCGTTATGCCCCCCGAAACCGAGGTTGGTCGAAAGCGAAAAGTCCAGCTTCGCTTTTCTCGCCTTGTTCGGGACATAGTCGAGGTCGCACTCCGGGTCCGGCACGCGGTAGCCGATGGTCGGCGGCACCACGCCCGTCTTCAGGGCGAGGACGGCCGCGATGGCCTCCGCCGCGCCGGTGGCGCCGAGCATGTGGCCCGTCATGGATTTTGTCGAGCTGACAAGCGCGGTGCGCGCCTGCGGGCCGAGCGCCCGCTTGAAGGCCAGCGTCTCCGTCCTGTCGTTGAGGGCCGTGCTGGTGCCGTGCGCGTTGATGTAGAGCTTCGCGTCCGGGGCGACGCCCGCCTCCCGCACGGCGGCGCGGATGGCCCGCGCGGCGCCGATGCCGTCCGGCTGCGGCGCCGTCATGTGGTAGGCGTCGTTCGTGTTGCCGTAGCCGCACAGCTCGGCGTAGACCTTGGCGCCGCGGGAAAGGGCGTGCTCATACTCCTCCAGAATCAGAATCGCGCCGCCCTCGCCCATTACGAAGCCGTTCCGCTCCCGGTCGAACGGGATGGAGGCGCGGGCCGGGTCCTGCGATTTCGACAGCGCCATGCAGTTCGTGAAGCCCGCGATGCCGAGGCCGTTGATGGTCGCCTCGGCCCCGCCGGTGATGATCGCATCCGCGTCGCCGCGCTGGATCGCGCGGTACGCCTCCCCGATGCAGTGGGCCGAGGTCGCACACGCGGTCACGACGCACAGGGAAGGCCCCTGCGCATGGTAGCGCACCGCGACGTTGCCGGCCGCGATGTTGGCAATCAGCTTCGGGATGAAGAGCGGCGAAACCTTCCGCGGGCCGCCGGCGTTGAGCTTGGTGCACTCCTCGATGAAGGTCTTCATGCCGCCGATGCCGGAGCCGATATAGACGCCGAGGCGCTCCGGCGCGACCTTGCCCGCGATGCCGCTGTCCTCCATCGCCTGGGCGGTCGCGGCCATTGCGTACTGGCAGTAAAGGTCGGTCCTGCGAAGCATGGGCTTTTCCATATAATCTTCCGGATGGAAGTCCCTGACCTCGGCGGCCAGCTTCACCTTGTAGCCGGAAGCGTCGAACTTGGTGATGGGACCGATTCCGTTTTTGCCAGAAACCAGGCCGTCCCAGAAGGTTTTTACATCATTTCCCACCGGCGTCACGGCGCCCATGCCGGTCACAACCACTCTTCTGCTCATAGTACCTCCCGTGGATTCCAAAATTCCGGGCTTTCAGATGCAAAGCCCTCCGTCGACGCGGATGACTTCGCCCGTGATGTAGGCCGCGCCCGGCCCCGCCAGAAAAGCCGCCAGCTCGGCCACGTCCTCCGGGCGGCCGGCGCGCTTGAGCGGGATGGCGGACACCACCGCATCCCGCGCCTTTTCGGTCATCTTCCGCGTCATGTCCGTATCGATAAAGCCGGGCGCGATGGCGTTGCAGGTCACGCCCCTGCCGGCGAGCTCTTTCGCCACCGACTTGGTCAGGCCGACGATGCCCGCCTTCGCCGCGGCGTAATTCGCCTGCCCCGCGTTGCCGCGCAGGCCCGCCACGGAGCTGATGTTGACGATCCGCCCGCTGCGCCTGTGCAGAAAATGCCGGCTGCAGTGCCGGATCATGTTGAAGGCACCCTTGAGGTTCGTGGCGACGACCGCGTCGAAGTCCTGCTCCTTCATGGTCGCGACCAGGCCGTCCCGCGTGATGCCCGCATTGTTGACCAGCACGTCGATCTGCCCGAAGTCGGAAAGGATATTTTCCACCAGCGCCTTGGTCCGCGAAAAGTCGGAGACGTCGCACCGATACGCGCGGCACCGGACGGAAAAGCGCCCGGCCAGCGCGCAGGCCTCCTGCGCCGCCTGCTCGTTGCCGGCATACACGACGGCGACGTCCGCCCCGTTTTCCGCCAGTTTCAGCGCCACGGCGCGCCCGATTCCGCGCGAGCCGCCCGTCACGACCGCGGTCTGTCCTTTCAGCATGCCCTTTCCTCCTTTTTCCCGAGGGCGGAAACCGCTCTGCCCAGCGTCTCCGCGTCTTCCACATGATAGATGGCCACGCCGGGCAGCGTCCTTCTCACGAGGCCGCTGAGCACTTTCCCCGGCCCCGTTTCGACAAAGGTGTCGATGCCTGATTTGCGCATCGCCTCCAGAATCTTCCGCCAGAAGACCGGGTGGTTCACCTGCAGGGCGGCGGCCCGCCTGATTTCGTCCGGCTCTGTGCTGTAGGGCTTCGCCGAAAAATCGGAATAGACCGGCACGGTAGGCGGCGATACGGAAAAAGCGGCCAGCTCCGACCGCAGCTTTTCCGCCGCGGGGGACATGAACGGCGAATGGAACGCGCCGCTGACCGCCAGCGGAACGGCCCTGCCCCCCGCCGCCGCAACTTCTCCGCAAAAGCCCGGCAGTTCCGCCCGGTCGCCTGCGACCGCGACCTGCCCCGGGCAGTTGTAGTTGACCGGATACACTTTTTTACAGCGGCCGCACAGCTGTGCGACTTTTTCGTCGGAAAGCCTGAGCACGGCGGCCATTCCGCCGGGATTCCGCTCCGCCGCCTCGTTCATGAAGCGCCCCCGCCGGCAGACCAGCGAAAAGCCGTCCTCCGGCGAAAAGACGCCCGCAAAGGTCAGCGCGGCGATTTCCCCGAGCGAAAAGCCCGCGACCGCCGCCGGCCGGATTCCCGCGCCGCGCAGGGCCTGGGCCGCCGCCAAATCGACGCAGTAGACGCACGGCTGGGTGTTTTCCGTCAGCGAAAGGACCTCTTTCGGCGCGGAGAAGCACTGGTTTGAAGTCCCCGGCCGGATCTTATCGGCAAGGGCAAACACCTCTTCCGCCGCCCGGGAAGCGTTCCACAGCGAGCGCCCCATGCCCGTGTACTGGGCGCCCTGGCCGCTGAACAGAAACGCTACTTGACCCATTTTGCAGCACCGCCCAGCAGACGCTCGGCCTGGCCGAACATCTCTTCGATGATTTCCTTCGCCGTCTGCTCCCGCTTGACCATGCCGGCGGATTCGCCGGCGAGGAAGCACCCGTTTTCCGCATCGCCCTCGCGGGCGGCGCGGCGCAGCGCCCCGGAGCCGAATTTTTCCAGCTCTTCGCGGGAAACGTCCTCCCGCCCTTCTTTTTTGGCAAAGGTTCTCGAAAACGGCGTCTTGAGGGAGCGGACGGGGTCCCCGAGGCGCCGGCCGGTCACGATGGTGTCCAGATCCCCGGCCTTCAGCACTTTCCGCTTGTAGACCGGGCTGATGGTGCACTCCTTCGCGACCAGAAAGCGCGTGCCGACCTGCACGCCCTGCGCCCCGAGCATCAGCGCGGCGGCCACGCCCCGGCCGTCGGCGATTCCGCCCGCGGCGAGCACGGGGATCCTGACGGCGTCGCACACCTGCGGCACCAGGGTCATGGTGTGCAGCCTGCCGATGTGGCCGCCGCTCTCGGCGCCCTCCGCAACCACGGCGCAGGCGCCGCGCTTTTCCGCCAGCCGCGCGAACCCGGTGGAAGCCACCACGGGCACCACGCGGATGCCGGCCTCCAGCCATGCGGGCATGTATTTGCCGGGGTTCCCCGCCCCCGTGGTGACGACGGGCACGTGCTCCTCTATCACCGTGCGGGCGACTTCTTCGACATAGGGGCTCATCAGCATCACGTTCACGCCGAACGGCTTTTCCGTCCTTTCGCGGCATTTGCGGATTTCGGCCCGAAGCTGCTCGCCGTTGGAGTTCATTCCGGCGATGATGCCGAGGCCGCCCGCGTTGGATACCGCCGCGGCGAGCGACGCGTCGGCCACCCACGCCATTCCTCCCTGAAAAATGGGGTATTCTATCTGCAGCAGTTCACAGATTGAAGTTTTTATCATCTATTAAGCCTCCCGGTGTTTCACTCCCAGCGCAGCAGGCAGGCCCCCGAAGTCAGCCCGCCGCCGAACGCCACAAGCGCGAGGATGTCTCCCTTATGGAACGTGTTTTTGCGGTTCAGCTCGTCCATCAATGTGGGGATGGCGGCCGACGAGATGTTCCCATGGGTGCGGATGTTGCAGCAGAACCGTTCCGCGGGGATGTCGAGGCGCTTCTGGGCCGCCTCGATAATCCGCAGGTTCGCCTGGTGCGGCAGCACCCACGTCACGTCCTGCTGCGTCATCCCCGCGTCCGCGAGGACGGCCTTGAGCTGCCTCGCCATCTCGTTTACGGCGAACTTGTACACTTCCCGCCCGTGCATGGTCAGAAAAGAGGCGGGGCACGGCGCGCGGTTGAACGGCGAGCGCCCGCTGACGCTCGGGATGAACATCACGGAGCTGTTGCCCTGCGCGGAAACGCGGATGGCGAGAAGGTCGTTGCCCTCCTCCAGCACCACCGCGCCGGCGCCGTCCCCGAACAGCACGCAGGTGGCGCGGTCGCTCCAGTCCAGCATCTTCGACATGTTTTCGCACGAGACAATCAGCAGCTTTTTGACGCGCCCCCGCACAAAAAAGCCCGCGGCCACGTCCAGCGCATACAGAAAGCCCGTGCACGCCGCGTTGAGGTCGAAGGCCGGGCAGTGCGCGCCCAGCCTTTCCTGCAAAACGCAGGCCAGCGACGGCGTGAAATAATCCCCGCGTATGGTGGTGCAGAGGATGCCGTCCAGTTCCCCGGCGGCCACGCCGGCGTTCTTCAGGGCGGCCCGCGCGGCGGCCTCGGCGACGTCGCTGATGGTCTCGTCCGTGCAGACGTACCGGCTTTTGATGCCCGTCCGGGTGTAAATCCATTCGTCGGAAGTATCGACGAGCCGCGCGAGGTCGTCGTTCGTTTTAGAGCAGACGGGATGGGCGCTTCCGGTCCCGATTATCCTGAAATTCATGAAAGCCTCCGCCCAACCGTTTTCAGGCTTTCCGGCAGGAAAGTCCCAGCGGTTAATTTTTTATCACACTCATTATATTGTATTATTGTATTCGTTTTTTCTAATTTGTAATTTCTATAACAGAATATGTTTGTTC